>ODAI011055211.1_pt1 | contig 16558 bp, 15 predicted proteins | sample 1539321 | NCBI WGS metagenome assembly ODAI01 (sample SAMN02144231, study PRJEB22623) | gut metagenome | biome: sheep rumen | host: Ovis aries | place: New Zealand | reverse complement strand
GCTGCGGATCGACTACCCGCTCAGCTTTAAACGACAGAAGGAATCATGGGTTCCGTGCGACATGATTCCATCGGCATCAGAGGCAAAAAGTAGTTAGAAAATATACCCGTGAATTTAGGATAATGGTTCTGAATATTTAAGAGAACAAATTGAGAGTGTGGTATCTCAAAAGAATGTTAACGTATCTCTTTTCGTTCGCAATGATGGGTCAACGGATGCCGCACAATTGATCTTAGAGGAGGAAGAGCCAAAAGATTGAGTGGTATTGTGACAGCAAGGTAGGATCCCTTTATAGTTTTTATGATGCATTAACTAAAGCACCCGAAGCAGTGTATTATACATTTTGTGATTAGGATGATATTTGGGATGTTGACACATTTAGCGTAGCGGTTTCGCAATTGGAGAACAAGAGTAAGGAGTATGTATTCTATTGTTGCGGATCAAGGTTAGTAGATAAAGATTTGAGTTTCCTAAAAGTACATAGACTCGACCCGAGAAGGACTCCCTTTCTCTGGTATTGTTTTTCGGTTCGTTTACCTTATTTACCAGGAAAGAGGTCCTTTTTCTATTCACTTATCGGATGAAAGAACTAACGTTATAGAATTCCAGCAAACATGCGGCTTTCAGTCGTTTTCACCGTATATCGGTGAATAATCCAGAAATACGGAAGTAGTAACTGTTCAGGTTTAACTAGCAAATATAACTTCCGGCATCCCTGACACTGCACTGAGAATAGCACTGAATGGATTTATTCCATGTTTCTGTGCTGTTCCGACATAGCTCATTATTGCAACATAATCCCTGACTCCGTCTTCGGTTCTGAAGCAGCCACTGACTTTGGTCTTGACCTTCACATGGCGAAAACTGCGTTCCGCGCTGTTATTATCAAAAGGGACATCGAAGTTCTTTAAAAATAGGCAGACTGATGCCTTGTATTCCTCAAGACGTTCTATCAGCGAGAGGACTTTTCCTTTCTTTTTTCTCCCCCTTTTCTTTTCGGGCGGAGGTTCCGGATAAGGATTTTCCTCATGGGCCAGCATCATTATTTCATCGTATCTGGCATCATATCGCTGAAGATATTCATCTGGTAATGAATACCTGCCCTGCTCCTTTGCCTTCTTTACTATATCGAGTGCTTCGATCAGCAGATCTATGAATTTTATCGGCCAGGTCTGTTCAGGATGGTTTTCTATGATGCCTTTCAGCTCACGGAGCAGGTGTGCATTGCAGATGGCAAGCGTTATCCCTTCGAAGTGCCAGTAGGGTTTCCAACAGTCATGTACTGCGATCCCGGCAAAAACATTCAGGACACCGGCTTCTTCCATGCCCTTCCAGCCGCGTTTTGCACTGTAGAAGAGGTATGTGAACTTATCAGTACAGGCCGTATGGATCCATTTGTTGCGGCCATCGACCCGTGTGCCTGTCTCATCAAAGTTCGCTACCGGGGAACCGGCCACGAGCGAACGGATCGTTTTTACCGTGTCCTTCAGCCCCTCAGCACAACGCTTTACCATTGATGCAATAGTCCCGACAGAGACAGGAAGGGCAAACGCATCACTTAACACCGAATTGATCCGGTTTATGCTCATGGCCCCAATCGTGTTCAGCGTAACAGCAAAGGCTGTCAGTGTATCACCATATCTGACCGGAGCACTTGCTTCTTTTGGAAATGTTCCTTCCAGATCGGTATGGCTCATGCAGCAGGAAGTCATTCTTACCGTCTGATGGCATACCAGGGTTTTCTTAAAGGCAATATCCAGCACATAATGCCTGTCTGTTATGGCTGCTCTGGCCATGCATTCTGCCTTATGAGGGCAGTGTTCACATCCCGGGGCAACGTGGTTCACATAGCTGTCCACTTTTGAAGTGTCAATATTCAGGCTCTTTCCGGGATGATCCGGCTGACCACCCTTGGGTTTTCCCGAAGAAGTACGGAGACTTTTGTTCCTGGGAGGCTTGCGGAGGCCATCACTTGACGGAGGTTTGGAACTGTTCCGGGAGTTCTTGTTCATACTCTCTTTCAGGTCTTTGATGGTCTGATTAAGTTCCAAAATCGTTTCATTCAGTGATTCGATTGAGGCATGAAGCTGTGCATTGATCAATGTAAGCGTATCGATCGTAGCCTGACGACGACTGACTTCGTCTTCAAGCTGAGCAATCCGCATATCCTTATCAACAGGTTCCATCTTCATGGCAGTGCCTCGCTTCCTATATATTCCCTATGATTATTGTAATCGAGGGAGTGATAAAAAGCGAATCGGCCGGATTTTCCGGTTCGTCATAATAACGAATCGCACACGAGAAGGCATGCGCTGATTACAGATGAAAACTCATGTGTTTTTTGAGTTGTCCACAAAAATCGTGGATAACTATAAACGGATTATTCCCTAACTCAAAAGTATTCTGAAACAGAAAACTGAACTTTTGAGAGGGGCAAAAAGGGGAAAATAAAATTCTCCCTTTTGCACAAAAGAAATTTTCGGGTTGGTTTTTAAGCTAAACCTGAATAGTTACCGGAAGTAAATATATAGAAGAGCAGACTTTATCGATTCTTACTCAGGAATATTCAGGATGCATTACTGTCTTCATCCGTGATGCTTACTCTTCTGGTAACCCATTACAGCTTATGCAGGCTATTGCATGTCCTCAGAACAGAGAAGTCAGAATTTTTGAAGAGGAAAGTGTAACATAGGTTCCCAGCGCAGCTCCCTGACATTGATTGAATCAGCACCGGAAGCAGCCTACTACTTTCTGTCATACCAGGACGATGTGTGGAGGCCTGATTTCGGTTCCAGTGCCGTTGACATGCTTGGAAGTTTAGAAGAAAAGCCGGCCCTTTACTGTTCTAATTACAGCCTTGCTAAAGGGACCTTAACAATGTGAAAGAGTGGGCGATAGAAAAATCTCCAACCATCACACCGCTCAAAGCGTTCTTTTATAACAAAATTCCGGGATGCTGTATGGACTGGAATAATGAACCTCATAATTACCTGCATCGGATGCACCCTGCAAACGTCATGATGCATGATAGATTTATCGCTTCGTTTGCAAGCTTTGCTGGCGAGTTTGTTTATGCCCCACAAAGCCATGTCCTGCATCGTACTTACGGAGATATTGTAGTTGGCACTGGTAATAAGAAAATAGAATTTGTGAGTCGGATTAGAGAAAAGAGCGAGCTCTTGATAAACCATGAGGGATATGATGTTTGTAGAATAGCAGAGGCGTTTCCAAGAGTTGGATAACTATTGCTCATTCGGAATATATGAAAGATATAGAGTTATTGAGGGATTATCGTGAAAAAAATAGAAGAAGAACAAAAGAGCTGCTCAAACACCCATACCCATCGGAAAGCAATCGGGGGTGAGGAGCAGTCAACTGCCTATATGCAGCAAGATAAGGCCGAGGCTGGTTTAGAACAAACAAATATAAAAAAACAATCCAGTGGTATTATTGTCGATGATAGCTGCTGTGATTTGTCGATAGTTTGTATTAACAACAACAATGAGACACTAAACCGTTTTCTGCTTCCGTCAATTAAAAAGCAAGTGGGTGTGAAGTACGAAATTAGGATTATTGATAACTGTGGAAATCAATATGCAGGGGCGCGTAAGGCATTCAACGAAGCCGCTGAAGCCTTAAAAGGCAAATATATTGTATTTGTTCACAACGATTTTTGCTTCAATGAGCCGGACGCATTTCAACGTGTTCTTCGCTATTGCGACACCTTGGATCCGTTCGGAGTCATTGGTGTTGCTGGATGTGGAAATGAGAAAAAGAAACTAATTCAAACCAGAATAAAGCAGGGCAAGGATATTAGAAGTGTTGGTAAAGGGATTGAAGAGCCTGTCTCTGTAATGACGGTTGATGAATGCTGCTTTATAGTCAGCAGGGACAGATTTATGAAGACTCCTTTTACGAATAAGGATGGATGGCATCTATATGCTGTGGAATACTGCCTGCAGATGCTTGACATGGGGCTTCAGAACTTTGTGATTCCAATTGATGCATGGCATTATTCGGACGGTGTATCTTTGAATGCTGCTTATTGTAAAGAAGTTAAAGGACTGTTGGAAAGATATTCTCAAAAGTATCCCTATATCAACACAACAGTCAAACAATGGAAGACGGATTTCTTTACCAGGGAATTTTATTTGAGATATTACGCTTTCAAACAGAATGTAAAAGCTAAAGTAGTTAAAAAGTGAAATTTTCCGGTAAACCATCAAACGATACAGGACAAGAATTGCTGATTACCTTTTGTGGCTTTGCAGTTAATTCTTGAACTCTTTCACCTTGTATTTAAGATTGGAGCGCTTGAGAAGAATGATTTACGTGATAACACATAAAGTATTCGAGGATGAACTGATTAACGATGAAGAATATAAAATTCTTCATGTAGGTACTAATGATAATTGTAAAGAACAGTATCTGAGGGACAATACAGGAGATAATATTTCTGAGAAGAATCCTTACTATTGTGAGCTGACAGGATTGTACTGGATGTGGAAGAACAGCCTTGAAAAAAGTTCGGATCCGATAGGTCTTGTTCATTATAGACGTTTTTTCACATATAAGACAGACGATATCTTTTATACTTATTTTGGGAAAAGACCAAGGATACTCACCTCAAAGGATATACATAAAAGCCTCGAATCAAGTGATGTCATTCTTCCTGTGCCGGAGACGATATACAGAACTGTAAAAGAATTTTATGGCGATTACCATAATCCTGAGGATCTTGTAAAAGTTCGTAACGTGCTGGAACGGCTTTATCCGGAGTATGTTGAGTCGTTTGATAAGGTGATGAACGAGCATTATTTTTACTTTGGAAACATGATCATTACCAGGAAGGAATTAATGGATCAGTATTGTGAATGGCTTTTCAATATCATGACAGAGGTAGAGAAAGTCATCGTGGGATCACAGATAACGGATTCTTACCAAGCCAGAATTTATGGTTTCTTATCTGAGCGGTTGATTCAGGTGTGGGCAGAACATAATAAGCTAAAGGTAAAAACATATCCTGTATTTAATACCGAGAAAAGAAGAATGACGGTTTTTCAAAAGAATCTGAATAGAGTAAAACATGTAATCGCCAGGGGAAGATGAGAATATGAGCGGCTCAAATAATATAAAAGAAAACATTATTGTGGTTACCGGATTTCGGGGCGGTAATTATGGAACGAAACTACAGTCTACCGCTTTGTGTAAATATTTTGAGAAGCTTGGCTATAATACGTCTATTCTTGAAAAATTCAGTTATAAAGGATATTTCATAAAGCACCCAGATATCGGTATTGCACGTATTTTGAAAAGAACATTATCACGGAATGACACGAAAAAGTTTTTCGATGATAAAGAGCATTATTATTATTCTAAAGAACGAGAAAATAAGCTTGCGAACTATGATGAGACTGTATATAATCCGGTAACTATAGCAACAGGTGATCAATATAGTAACTTGTTGAGTAATAATGCAATATTTGTGGTGGGAAGCGATATAATCTGGCAGCCAGCTATGGGAGTGCCCGGATACTGGTTTCTGGATTTTATTTATCATACGAAGTTAAAACGTTTTTCATATGCAACATCAATAGGAGCTAATGAACTACCAAAGAAATATTATCGCTATTATAAAAAGTACTTATCTAAGTTTAGTGCAATAGGCGTCCGGGAGAGAACAGCTGTAAAACTGTTAGAGCCCATCGTCAAGCGCGAAGTTATTCAGGTAATTGACCCTACATTATTACATGACACTGTTTTCTGGGATCAGTTCGCAAATAAAGCATCTTTTTCAAATTTTTGTATAAATCCACACCAATATGTTTTTTGCTACTTTGTAATGCATGATGCCAGATATTGGGAATACATGAAACTGGTCAGGAATTATCTGGATAGCAACCCTGAGACAAAAGAATATAAGATTGTTGTGCTCCCAATGCACAAGATGGATGAAGAGCAGCCCTACACGGTTATTACTGAAGGAACACCGTATGAATTTGTATACCTGATAAAAAATGCGTCATTTATTGTGACGGACTCTTTTCATGTCTGTGCATTTAGCCTGAATTACAAAAAAGAGTTTTATCTGTTAAGGCGAGCGAGGAAAGATGAAGATTCAAAATATGATGATTTTTTCTCGAGTTATGGGCTGACTGGCAGAAGTATAGAAAACGAGAATGTTTTTGTGCGTAAACAGAGAATTGACTATGAAGAAGCTCATATGAAACTGGCTGAAGATAGAGCTTTTGCTTATGAGTTTATAAATAAAGCTTTATCCGAATAATGCAAAAAGGCGAATAAAGAGAAAAAGGGGATTTCAGTGAAGATAACAAGCAGAAGCCAACTACTAACTTTGTTTTATCAGATCATGGTGTTTAATTCTATTCTTAGTTCTTCTCAGTTTTCAAGAATACCTTACTTTTCTTTGTTTACGAGGATAGTGTTAATGACACTAATCTTTACAGGAACAATAGTGTGGCTTGCAGGAATTAGAAAAATTAATAAAGCACTAGCGGTTGTTGTTTTGATTCTTATAGCTGTTTCATTGGTTGTAATGAAAGAATCGAATACGCGTCTTTCCATCATTATGTTGCTTTACTTAATGATTGTCTACCGTGATGTTGAGCCTAAACAATTTTGTAAAAAATATGTTGAAGCAGCAGTCATAGCGATGTCTATTGTTTTTGTGTTGTGCCTTATTGGTATATTCCCAAATGAATATAGGTATCGAATTGCATCTACGGGGGCAGTTCAAAATCGATATTATTTGGGATTTAAAACTACGACTGCGCCACCTAATTTTGCATTCCATGTCTCTCTTGCCTATTTATTCTATAAGCAAGAGAAATTTAAGCTGAAGGACGCCATTTTAATAATTATCCCTAGTACAATCCTATATATTTTGACAGACACAAGAGCGGCGTATTTTGAAGGGATATTTGCAATGCTGATATTCGGGCTGCTTAAGGTTTTTAAAAAGGATTGGTTCAAAAAGATAATTGCTACCATTTCAATATGGGCAATGCCTGTTTTTGCGGGTATAGAATTATTTATAGCAAACGATTATACAACTTCAAATCCTGTTTACGTATTGCTGGATGCCACTTTAAGCCATAGATTGAACTGGGTTGCCAGAGCAATAAAGGTTTATCCTATTGGTTTATTCGGTAATAATATTATCTGGGAGTCTAAAGCTTATACAGCGACATCTCAACTGGTTGATATGTTTTATCTTCGATGTGCAATTCAATATGGTTTGATATTTTTGTTTGTTATTATCATAGGCTTTATGGGGATAAGCACCTATTTCAAGAAAAATGCGAATTACTTTGGATGTGTAATAGTACTTACGCTTGCAATACACAGCATTACCGATCCGCAGCTTTTAGAGTATGCATGCGTACCGTTATTAATAATGCTTCTTACAGGATATAAGACTATCCTGGATTCCTTTAAACTTAGAAATCGTAAAAAGGTAAGAAGAATAGACGATTAGGAAGACTATGACAGTTTCTGAAAAAATGTAACGATATTAAAAAATTGCCACCTCCGAATCGGATTATATTGAGCCGAATGGATATCAATCATTCTTGTTTATTCATCTTGGTAAGGATAGCACTGAGTTTTCTTCATTTTATCCTGACGAAGTTTGGAGAGTGAGTTGTGATGTAAAAATTGAAAGCAACGGCATTGAAAAAGAACAGGAAAAGTCGATGCCTCATATAGCAGATGGTTATACGTAAATACTGAGGCTCGGAAGATAATGCGGAGTCTTCTCGAGATAGTACTTAAGAGTTAGGTAAATGTTTACCTGCTTCGAAACGAGAGGAAAGTGCAGATGGATACTGGTTATACTCATGAAAAGAACGTTGAGATACTTATTTCTCTTATGAAGAAAAAAGGAATCAAGAAAGTTATTGCAAGTCCAGGTACAACAAATGTGGCTTTGGTTGCCAGTCTTCAGAAAGATTCCTATTTTGAGTTAATCTCTTCCGTAGATGAGCGCTCCGGAGCTTATATGGCCTGCGGGCTTGCGGAAGAATCGGGGGAAATAGTGGCAATTACATGTACAGGGGCTACTGCATCGAGAGAGTACGCACCTGCATTGACCGAAGCCTATTATAGAAGACTGCCTATACTGGCTATTACATGTTCTCAGCCCAGCTCGCGTATCGGACACAATATTCCGCAAGTTACGGATCGCACTTCTCCGATGCCGGACATGGTCAAATTAAGCGTCCAGCTAAATACAGTTAAAGATGATGAAGATGAATGGAACTGTACTGTCCTTGCTAACAAGGCATTATTGGAACTCAAGCATAGGGTACCGGGACCGGTTCATATTAACCTCATAACTACGTATGATAAGGATTTCTCTATTAAGGAATTACCGGAAGCAAGAGAAATAAAGAGAATTGAATATACAGATTCCATACCTGCTATTAATGCAAAGAATGTGGCTGTTTTTGTGGGTTCTCATGTTGAATGGAGCAGCCGCCTTACCATGGCGGTTGATCGATTCTGTGAGCAGTATAATGGAGTTGTATTGTGTGACTCTACCAGCAACTATAAGGGTAAGTATCGCATATTTGGTAATTTAGTCGCCAATCAGAGTCTGATTCACTTTGAATGCCGGAAACCTGAATTAATGGTACATATTGGAGATGTATCAGGGTCATACATGAGTGTTTTGCCCCAAAATGTATGGAGAGTGAATCCGGACGGTGAAATCAGAGATACGTTCAGGAAACTCACATATGTTTTTGAAATGGAGGAAGCGGACTTCTTTGAAAGATGCTGCAATAAAAATCATTCAAATGTTAAAAACTTAACATATTATGCTGAGTGGAAAAATCATTACGGCAGGCTTTTGGCAAAAATAAGTGACATTCCTTTTTCTGGTGCATGGATTGCCTGGAAAACAATGAGCAAGCTCCCGGCTAATTCTGCACTGCACTTGGGAATTCTTAATACACTTAGATGCTGGAATTACTTTGAAATGCCTAAAAATATACACGGTTATTGCAATGTTGGAGGGTTTGGTATTGACGGGTGCGTTTCATCGCTTATAGGTGCGTCCCTGGCTAGAGAAGATAAGATATATATCGGAGTTGTAGGCGATTTGGCATTCTTTTATGATATGAATTCATTGGGAAATCGTCATGTGGGGAACAATGTCAGAATCTTGCTGGTTAATAACGGAAAAGGCTTTGAATTCAAACATTATGGATGTTTCCCTACACAGGCAGGTCTTTCAGATATTGTTGATGATTATATTGCTGCCGCTGGACACTTTGGTAATCAATCCAAGGAACTGGTCAGGCATTATGCTCAGGATCTTGGATTTGAATATATTGCTGTATCAAATAAGGATGAATATCTTAGGGCCATGCAGGCACTGGTAAGCCCTTCGAAACGGACACGACCTCTCCTGATTGAAGCGTTTACAAATACGGATGATGAAAATAAGGCGCAGAAAACCATCAATTCGTTAGAGGCTACTGCGAAATCGGCTGCATCATCAGCTGCTAAATCTGCAATTAAAAATATGATCGGCGCTGATAAGGCCAGAGCGCTGAAGAACTTAATGAAAAAGAAATAAGATTCCACAAGAGAACGGTTGAATTAGGCTGTTGAGATGAACAAAATGATAAATGCAGCAAAGAAAATAGTTAATAAATACAAAAGCATGCCATTACAAGTGAAAGCATCATTTGCTTTCCTTATATGTGCTTTTTTACAAAAAGGAATATCTTTTATAACTACCCCTATATTCACGAGAATCCTTACAACAACTGAATATGGACAATATAATGTATTCAATTCGTGGATGGGGATTATATCCGTAATTGTTACGCTCAATCTCAGCAGCGGTGTGTATATTCAGGGACTTGTAAAATTTGATAATCGCAAAAATGAATATACCTCCACATTGCAAGGATTAACGATAACACTTGTTTGTGCATGGCTTGGCATTTATCTTGTTTTTCGCAATTTTTGGAATAACCTGTTTTCACTGACAACTACGCAGATGCTGCTGATGTTCATTATTATATGGACTACAGCTGTAATCACATTCTGGTCAGCGGAACAAAGAGTTGAGTTCAAATATAAAAAGCTGGTGGCAATTACAGTAGCTGTTTCGATTTTGAGACCGCTTCTTAGTATAATTCTGATTCGTATTTCCGATGATAAAGTAACCGCTCGAATTCTTGGTATAGCTATTGTAGATATTCTTGCTTATACGGGATTATTCATAGCTCAGATGAAACGGGGAAGGAAGTTCTTTTCCAAAGAATCATGGAAATATGTATTAGCGTTCAACCTTCCGCTGATTCCGCACTATTTGTCAAATACGGTTTTGAACAGTTCGGATAGGATCATGATTAATAACATGATCGGATCCTCTGAAGCTGGAATTTACAGCCTTGCTTATTCAGTGTCTATGATTATGTCTATATTTAATCAGGCATTGACGCAAACCATAGAGCCATGGCTGTATAAAAAAATGAAGGAGAATAGAATAGATGAAATTCCCGGAGTAGCTTATCCGGCTTTTATTCTGATTGCTATAGTCAATCTGCTTCTTATAGCGTTTGCACCTGAAGTAATAGCGATTTTCGCTCCGGCAGACTATTACGATGCTATTTACGTAATACCTCCTGTTGCTATGAGTGTATATTTTATATTCGTATACTATTTCTTTGTTACATTTGAGTTTTATTATGAGAAAACGAGATATATTACTATTGCAACACTTTCAAGTGCGGCATTAAACATTTTGCTGAATTATGTTTTTATAAAGAGATTTGGATATTACGCGGCAGGTTATACAACTCTGATTTGCTTTATGCTCTACGCAGGATTCCACTATATCCTTATGAACAGAATTGTTAAGAAGGAAAATGGCGCAGATACAAAAGTTTATGATATAAAGTATTTGCTTTTAATTACAGGCGTGTTCATGGGATTAGGTTTCCTGCTGCTGTTTACGTATGGGTATCCAGTCTTAAGGTATGCACTTCTCGCTTTAATAATCATTGCGCTTGTCATTAAAAGAGATTTTGTAAAGCAAACAATTAGAAGATTAATGGATTTGCGTAAAAAGAAGGGGAATTAATTGATGGGATTGAAAAAGATGCCTATCAATACGCCATAGGAAATTGCTGCATTGTCTAAAGAAAAAAATATTCTCCTGTAAAAGAAGAAATGTTGCTTTCGAATTAGATTGCTCTTATTACAGGATGTTCAAATGGGATAGGCTTGTTTATTGCAGAGAATCTTATTTAAATGGGCTGTAAAGATAATATGGCCAGAACCATTGAGAGCAAACATGAAAACAGCTCAGAAATTAGGGGGTGGAACTACAAAGACTTTTGCATTGTCAATGTAACTGATACAGACTCGTTGCCTGACAAGGTACAAGAAGCGGCATATTTATAGGATAACAATAATATTGACATTCCAATTAACTGTGCAGGATAATTCCACATTCTGATTATTTATGGATGAGTGAATCACGGTTATGGATACTAACACCAAAGTTTCCCGCTTCATGTGTCAGGCTGTGAGCAGATTTATTATAGAAATTAAGATCAGAGGGCATATACTAAATATTTCTTCTGCATCTGCATTGCGTCCTGCATGGTCACCATATCATATTTCTAAATAGGCTGTCAGGGGCATGGCTTTGGGTCTTGCCGAACAGTTACTGCCTTACGATATAGTAGTAAATGCAATCGCATTAAGTCCGGCAGCAACGCCTATGCTGGGAAAGAAGGAAGGAGACTCAGTCTATCATCCTTCAAATCTGGCAGGCAGAAATGCTTTGACTAATGAGATTGCTGAATTGGCTGCATTTTTGGTAAGCGGCATGGGAAATTTGATTGTTGGAGATAAGTATTATATTACCGGCGGCGGTGGGACTATTGATTTGCAGAACTGAATTATTAATCGTTCGGGAAACGCATACGATTATCAGGTATAGAAATTATTGCCCTTGGATCACCATGTTATTAGAGGAGATTGCGGGGCATGAAAATCTTGATACTTGGCGGGACCGGAGCGATGGGGGTTGATCTGGTAAAATTATTAGCCACCAGAAATAATGAAGTTATTGTTACATCCAGGAGCAGTCATAAATCTGAATATAATAACGTAAGATATGTTCAGTGTAATGCACATGAAGATGCAGCGTTAATGAACCTTGTTGAAAAAGAGGGGAATATCGATGCGGTGGTAGACTTCATGGTCTATTACCATATTGACCAGTTGAAAAGCAGGCTTATATATCTTTTGTCTCATACAGGTCAGTACCTTTTTCTGTCTTCCAGTAGAGTGTATGCGAATTCTGAGAATTTGTTGACAGAAGATTCACCACGGTTGCTTGATGTATGTGAGGATAAGGAATACCTATCGACACACGAGTACGCTATAGAAAAAGCTAGAGAAGAGAATTTACTCAGAGAGTCTGGCTATTCCAATTGGACTGTGATAAGACCGTACATAACTTACAGTGAAATAAGACTGCAACTGGGAGTACTGGAAAAAGAGCAGTGGCTTTACAGGGCTTTACATGGTCGCAGCATTGTATTTTCAAAAGATATAGCTGAGCATATAACCACTTTGACAAGAGGCAGAGATGTTGCAAGGGGTATCGCAGATCTTATAGGTAATAAAAATGCTTATGGACAAGCATATCATATCACTACTACTGATTATATAACCTGGAAGGAGCTGTTTGATTATTATCTTGAAATAATTGAAGAGGTTACCGGAAAACGGCCCAATGTAATATGGACAGAAAGTGCAGATGACGTTGGAAGAGTCATGAGGAACCATTATCAGATTGTTTACGATCGAATGTTCGATAGGAGATTTGATAACAGTAAGATATCAGATATCTGTAAAACTGAAAACATGTTCCAGCCGGTAAGAGAAGGTATCAAAGCCTGTCTTCAAGCATTTATATGTGATGAGAAATATGAATTTCGAACTAACGAAATCAATTGGAAATTCATGGCGTATGCTGACATTATTGCAAAAGAAAGAACGCCGCTTAAAGAAATCCCTTCATTAAAGAAAAAGGTTAAGTACTTGATTTGGAGATACACACCGTATCTTAGGATTCAAGGAATTAAATTTAATTAAACAGATATGAAGATATGATTGTTTAAGGGGGAAGCAGAATGTATGATTTTTTAATAGTCGGCTCTGGCCTCTACGGAGCCACAATAGCAAGAGAATTAACTGATGCGGGCAAATCTGTTCTTGTAGTGGACAAGCGTCCAAACATTGCCGGTAATGTGTATACCGAAAAAATAGAAGGTATCAATGTCCACAAATATGGTGCGCATATCTTCCATACAAATAACAAGGTTGTATGGGATTATGTGAATAGATTTGCTGTTTTCAATCGCTTCACCAACTCCCCGGTGGCGAACTATAAAGGTGAACTCTACAGCCTCCCGTTCAATATGTACACATTCAATAAAATGTGGGGTGTTGTAACGCCGGAAGAGGCTTCTGAAAAGATTGAAGAACAAAGAAAGGCAGCTGGAATCACAGAGCCAAAGAATCTGGAAGAGCAGGCAATCAGCCTGGTGGGGACGGATATCTATGAAAAACTGATCAAGGGATATACCCAGAAGCAGTGGGGACGTGCGTGTACGGATCTTCCGGCGTTTATCATTAAACGGCTTCCCGTACGTTTGACTTTTGACAATAACTATTTCAACGCTCTTTATCAGGGAATCCCCGTAGGTGGGTATACGAAGATGGTAGAGCGGATGCTTTCCGGTATCGAAGTCCGTTTGAATTGTGATTATCTTGTTCATAAGGCAGAGCTGGACCAGATTGCGGAACGTGTGATTTACACAGGCCCAATTGATGCTTATTTCAATTATAATCTCGGTAACCTTGAATATCGTTCCGTCCGCTTCGAAACAGAAGTTCTCAACATTTCGAACTTCCAAGGCAACGCCGCTGTTAACTTTACGGATGCGGAGACTCCATGGACACGGATCATTGAGCACAAGTGGTTTGAATTCGGGAAGGACGAGCAGGGGAATGACCTGCCAAAGACCGTTATAAGCCGTGAATACAGTTCCGAGTGGAAGCCGGGAGACGAGCCGTATTATCCTGTCAATGACAAGAAGAACAGCAAACTTTTCGCAGATTATAAGGATCTTGCTGATAAAGAAGAGAGAGTTATTTTCGGTGGCAGACTTGGAGAGTATAAGTACTACGACATGGATCAGGTCATCGCTGTGGCTCTCGAAAAAGTTGCTGAATTGATTTGAGCAACTCTTTCGCGACACACCAAAGGACGATAGTACAGTTCGCAATAATGGACCTATTCGATTTTATGATGAGGCTTTACCTATAACCATCCCGGCAAAAAACAGTGTATACAGTAAAACTACATGGCGGCTTTGGGGACTTGGATAATCGTTTCTCACAGATTTGGAGGACGAATAAGATTATGCTGACGTACCGGGATTGTAAGGATAGAGAGCGGAAACTCCTAATGAAAAAGGATGATTTTGATCGGTATTTTGAGAATCATCCCGTGAAGGAAGACAAGCAATAACACCACCTTCTCTGTGGTTGGTCTGCCACAGAAGAAATAACCACAGGAAAGGAAAGAATCAAAATGTCAACCATCATAGTCACAGGCGGCGCCGGATTCATCGGCGGAAATTTCATACACTACCATCTCAAACAACATCCGGAAGACAGAGTGGTATGTGTCGACAAACTTACATATGCGGGAAATCTCAGCACCTTAGCTCCTGTCATGGAGAATCCGAACTTCCGCTTCTGCAAGCTGGACATTTGTGATCGGGAGGGCGTGTTTGCTCTGTTTGAAGAAGAGAAGCCCGATGTGGTTATCAACTTTGCGGCAGAGTCCCATGTGGACAGATCCATTGAGAATCCCGGAATCTTTCTGCAGACCAATATCATCGGTACAGCGACCATGATGGATGCCTGCAGAGCCTTTGGCAATGTGAGATACCACCAGGTATCTACAGACGAGGTATATGGTGACCTTCCGCTGGACCGGCCGGATCTGTTCTTCACAGAGGAGACACCAATCCATACAAGCTCTCCGTACAGCTCTTCAAAAGCTGGCGCTGACCTGTTGGCGCTTGCTTATCTCCGCACATATGGTTTGCCGGTGACAATCAGCCGCTGCAGCAACAACTATGGACCGTATCATTTTCCGGAGAAATTGATTCCGCTGATGATTGCGAACTGTCTGAATGACAAACCACTGCCGGTTTATGGCGAGGGGAAAAACGTTAGAGACTGGCTCTATGTGGAAGACCACTGCAAGGCTATCGACCTGATTGTCCGGAAAGGCCGAATCGGTGAGGTATACAATGTCGGCGGTCATAATGAAATGGCCAACATTGATATTGTTAAGCTGATCTGCAAGGAACTTGGAAAACCGGAAAGCCTGATTACCTATGTGACAGATCGTAAGGGACACGATATGCGATATGCCATCGACCCGACCAAGATTCACAATGAACTTGGCTGGCTTCCGGAGACAAAGTTTGCGGACGGCATTAAGAAGACCATTCAGTGGTATCTGGATAATAAGTCCTGGTGGGAAGAAATCATCAGCGGCGAGTACCAGAATTACTATGAGAAGATGTACGGGAACAGGTAAACCGTAAGAAGCAGCATCCCCGAGAGAGCGGAAGTTTTGGGCAGCAGGTTACCGGATCAGGTGGCCGGCCGCAGCACACAGAAAAGGGGAATAGCCGCTGGACTTGGTGGCAGCGCGAGGAGCGAGAGGACATGAAGGTATTTGTAACAGGAGTTGGAGGGCAGCTCGGTCACGATGTGGTCAATGACCTGAGCGCAAGAGGTCATGAAGCTGTAGGAACAGATATAGCTCCGCAGTATAGTGGAATAGCCGATGGATCGGCTGTAACAACGTTGCCGTATGTACAGCTGGATATTGCGGACAGAGAAGCAGTCCGGAGAACAATAGATGAGATAAAACCAGACGCAGTCATTCACTGTGCGGCATGGACAGCTGTGGATGCAGCGGAGGATGAGGAAAACCGGGAAAAAGTAGATCGCATCAACCACCTCGGCACACAGTATATTGCGGAAGCGGCGAAAGCTGTGGATGCAAAGATGCTTTATCTTTCCACGGATTATGTTTTCGATGGGAAGGGAACACGTCCCTGGGAGCCCGATGATAAGTGCTATGCGCCTCTGAATGTCTACGGCCAGAGCAAACTCAACGGTGAGCTGGCAGTGAGCGGTACGCTCGATAAGTTCTTCATCGTCCGTATTGCCTGGGTGTTCGGATTAAATGGCAAGAACTTCATAAAGACCATGATCAGCGTTGGTAAGACGCACGATACCGTTCGTGTGGTCAACGATCAGATCGGAACACAAAGTCCTTAATAATTAGGTCAACAGTTATCTTGTAACGAATTTTACTTGGCTCGATATAAGTATCAAAAAACCGCATAGAATCAACATTTACCTCATGTTTGGCTTGATTAATTGTGCTCTATTAGATATAATAAAG
>ODAI011817660.1_pt1 | contig 16565 bp, 11 predicted proteins | sample 1539321 | NCBI WGS metagenome assembly ODAI01 (sample SAMN02144231, study PRJEB22623) | gut metagenome | biome: sheep rumen | host: Ovis aries | place: New Zealand | reverse complement strand
GTTCACAGTCAGTGGCATAAGCATGCCAGGACTGCATAAATTAAGTTAAAAACAAAGATTTTCCAACTTCTTTACAAACTCTTAGAATCCTCATTCACACTGAGGATGTAGAGATTTGGGGACCAACTTTCGGACACTTACCCGTCATCGGCGATGCCCTCTACCACCACGTCGTACAATCGTGAACTGTCAGAGCCGTAGAATGTGACGGTGGCTTGCCCATTCTCGTCAAGGGCGACGGCGGGGTTCCAATAGAGTGTGGTGCGCTCGTCGGGGCGTGTCGATGCCTTGGCTTCCCTGCTGTCATACTGTGGCGAATAGAAACTGAACCACGGCTCATAGCCCTGCTGGCGCACATAAACCATATTAGGCAAGTGCTCGCGCTTGGACTTCACTATTTCCAGACCGTCCTTGAAGTGGATGAACAGCACGCCCTGTATGCCCATCGTGGGCGAGAACCTGGCACCGAAGATAGCGTTCTGCGCGTTGGGCGGGAAATACTCCACCGATGCCACCTCGGAAATGGGCCGCGCCAGCAGGTCTTCTATCTCGTCGAAGTCGCATCGGCTGTTCTCGTCGAACACTAAGCAACGGTCTTCGTTGATGGTTTCTTGGCCTGTCGTGGCAGACTTCGTCATCGGCACACCCAACGGGCGGAGCAGCGTACGCAGGTCGAACGCCTTCTCTATCCTCGGGTCGCCCTCCTGATACCCTCGTGGTGCTTCAAGACGGGCAAAGTTGTGTATCTGTTCACGGCGTGTCCTGCGCTTGCCCGTCGCCACCACCTCGCTAAGCAGGATGCCGTCGGCATCCAGGTCGATACCGTTGCGGCTGTATGCCTGCTGTCTCTGTGCCTGTTTGGCCAACAGTTCCGAAGGCCGTATAGCCACGTCTGGCCGAGGCAATTGCAGGGAGGGAAAGGTCAGCGTGTCGATGTTGAGTTCCAGCAGCTTGCGCCTGCCGTTACGGGTGGCCTCAATGGCAAATTCTGTCCCGTTCGGATTATCCACGGCTAACCGGAAGCGGCTGCTGTCGCCCAGCTCGAAGGTCTGGCGGTTGCCGGTAGTCCAGTTGATGACGTCAAGCTGTGTCTTCTTCACCGTTCCACCCAGCGTGCCTTTCACACTGCCGGTAATATACTGTGCCGTCTCGATGGCATGGCTGATGGGCGGATACACTCCCCGTAACATCTGCCCGAGGTCATACTGCGGCTGCGCCTGCAGCAGCTGCGCCACGCCCTTCGACAGGCTGTCGGCGGGGGCCGTGGCCCCGTCAGTCACAGCAATGGCAAGACGGCCCCGCAGCGGACTGCCGTCGGCAGCCTTGGCCGTGATGGTCAGCGTCATGGGTTCGCGCCTGCCGGCTGTCGTTCCGCTGATGTCAACATGCGGCCCCCCAGAGGCTGTCAGCATGTATGCACGCTCTGCCACGATGCTGCCGTCAGAGCCGTTGACAATGGCAATGTTCACCGTTCCCGGCTTCAGCTCTTGCTCGCTCATTTTGAGTATGCGGCCAGCCTTGTAGGGGGTGACGACAAGGTTGCCACTGCCACAGACCACGCAGAATAGCGAGTCGCCGCCACTGACCTGGCGCATTTTTATCAGCAGCTGCCCTTTGCGCTGTGCCACTTCTATGGTCTGCTGGCCGGTGACGGCTGCCGGCAGATTGGCATTTGTTGCCGTCGCATTGCCGCCAATGCTGATGTGCCGATAGGCAAAGTCTGCCGTGTTGAAATTCTGCATCCAACGTGTATAGGCTGCCAGCGTATAGATGCCTGTTGCGGCTTTACGCGGTATCAGCATCGCACTGGCGAACACGCCGCTTCCGTCGTTCTTCACCATGATGCGCTGCACCAGTGTGTCGCGCTGCCGCTCGTACAGCTCCACATACACAAACTGCGAACGACTCACGGGCAAGCCCGTGGCAGCATCGGCTACATGCAGTCGCATCCAGAGGGTGTCGCCGGGCATATAGCATGTCCTGTCGGTCTGTATATACAGCCGTTCGCCGGGCACCTTGGCGTAATAGTCCAATATGCGGCGGGCTATCTCTTCACGCCCCATGGCGCGAACATCAGCCGCCATTCCAATAAACAACAGCACAAACACGATGGACGTGTACTTCGCAGCCCAGTCGAAACAGATGAATTTTGTTCTCTGCATGGCTCTCTTTTTTCTGTAGCACAAAGGTAAGCATTATTTCCGAAACGGCAAAGGAAAAAGCAATGGAATTTTGAAGAGTAAAATGCCAATTTCCTTTGGTTACTAACACAATATGCGGGGGGAGCTTTTTTCACCAGCTGTAGGGCGTTTAAACAAGGGTATCAGGGACTTCCGAAACATGGAAGAATGGGCTTTTAGCGCTTGCCCTTTGTTTTTTCGCCCGTTTTCCTTTGCCGTTTCAAGAATTATTCCTAACTTTGCCACAAAATATAGCGCATAGATGACAAAAGAAACGAACCTGTCAAGAATAAGAGAAACTGCCCGTTTATCTGTTCCAAATGGGGGAAAGGCCATTTTGTATGGGTCCAGAGCAAGAGGCGATGCCAGCCAGCATTCTGACTGGGACATCCTCATACTGCTTGATAAAGACACGTTAGACCAATCTGACTACGATAATGTCAGCTATCCTTTTGTCTTACTTGGCTGCGACATCGGAGAAGAAATCAACCCGATTATGTACACTAAAAAGGAATGGGATTCATATCGCATAACACCGTTTTACGAGAATGTTGTCCGTGACGGTATCCCATTGATATAACTATGGATAAGCAAGGAACAAATACACTCGTAGAACTGCAAATGGAGAAAGCCAACAGATTTCTCCCCCTTCGTACTTTCGATGGATAAATGAGCTTTTAGCTCTTGGCATTACTTTTTCTTTCTTTTATTTTGTTGTTCCAGAAATTATTCCTAACTATGCCGTCGGCAGCAAGAATTACTGCAAATTATAAATGAAACATAAAGGCTTAAAACATAAGCGTTCATAGATATGAGTGAGAGTACAAGACAACAATTAGCTTCGACGCTATCCTCCCTAAACAACGAGGATAAGGCTTGGATCATAAATTTCTTAGTTCGAAGCCTTTTGCCCTTGCCACCAAAAAGGAAGGCAAGGAAAAAATGTTCTGACGAGAAGACTGACGAGCAGTGGGAGGAGTACTTTGACCATCAGCCTGCAGTTCCATTGCCTGAAGAGACAATGCCGGCAGATGAACTTTATTTAACTTCTGGCAAGACAATAAAACAAATAGAAAAATGGCTGTAAAAAGCGTACATATTGCAACTGAAAGACGAATGGTTGACACGCCCTATGCCCAAGCACTCATATTTTGTCACCCATTTCATGACCTACTTTAGTCCAGAGGAAGTTACACAATCATACCGTACATCGGTAAAGAGCAAATATATGGATGCCATTTTGTGCAAAGTGGTCAAGAGCATATTTGAACTGGATATTGATATTGAATGATTGGAATAATAGAGTAAGTAACCCACTAAAACCGAAGTAAGACCCAGACAGTACACGACAACGATGGGGAGCCGTAGCCGCCGCCCAGCAGGGCACTCCCAAGAGGGATTTGAGACAAACAAAACTTTAATTACTAACAATGAAATTGTGCGTTGCATCCCCCGTTCGTACTTTCAATGGATAAATGAGCTTTTAGCTCTTGGCCTCCTGCCTTTGAATACCGTCAATATTCCACGACACAAATGTAACTTACTAATCCATAGAGATTTATACTTGAATACGAACGGTGTTAACCCTATATTTGCCCCACGGATTCATCCAGATTAACATCAAGAGTGCTTCAATGCACACCAACCAACCACTACTTCCACAGTGGTTCATCCTGCCAGTTCTTCACAAATCCCATAGCGGCAGGGTCAACTATCGGATACTTCAGCAGAAGTTCATTGATGGCAGCCGTGAATGTGTTCTGTGGATCAATGGCGTTATACCAATATCCATACAGCATAACTGCGCATAGAGTTTGTTAAATGGAGTGTTGGTGTCCTTTATCCAAGTGTTACGCAACCGCTTTGGCAGGTCTGGTAAATGTTCTTTGATGTAATCTTCCTTGCTCTTTCTTACCTCTCGATCAACAGCATTCAGATTTTCAAGGAAAAGATGCTCGTCGTTGCAAATCGACATGTTAGTAAACCAGAATGCACCATATTTCAGTGAGAAGTGGTGAATCATCTTCGAACGCAGGGCAATCTCAATATTACTGATGGCGCGAAACACAATTTCACGCAATGCTGCGTCAAACCGATATAGTGCAACAGCATTCTCAAACGAACTGTCCGGTTTGTATTGATGTGTTTCCTTGTCTGCTTCCATCGGGCGCAGATAGTTCGCCAAATGGAAATAGCTGACAAGGCCCAATAATCGTCCTGCTTGCTTTTCATCACCAATGGTTAGCCCTCTTGCTTTCAGCATTGCCAATAAGGCGGGTATGTCGAGTGGTTGCTTATCGTACTTCATATAGCTACATATAAAAAAAGTTCCACCCTGGTACGCTACATTCCCCGAAGAGAAGAGAAGCGGTGGTGGACTCTGTCGGGTGCAAAGATAAGTCTTTTTTCTGATTCCTGCAATTTTTTCTGCTTTTTCCTGCCGTTTTTTCTAAAAAAACGGTTAAATATTGCCCTCTTTTAGCAGATTTTTAGCAATTATGGTGGAGAATTTAAGTTTTTTATTTATTTTTGCAGTACATTCTATCATGAATCGAGAAGATAATAAGGAGAATAAGCGCCGAATGGTACACGCCTTTTATATATGCCAATAAAATATTTCAATACAAGAATGAAATTTATGCAGAAGATTGTAAACTATCGTTTGTTAGTAGCTTTTTTGCTATGCTTCATTAACATGATGGCTGCTTACGCCACTAAACCAAATGTTAAAACGACAGGGCCGAGAATCGTTACATCGACTTCGGCAATCATAAGAGGCCGAATGTCGAACGGTACTCTAAAGACTGCCTATCTGTTTGAATACGGAAAGACAACCAGTTATGGCTCGACAACGACAGTAAGAACTAAAGATGCTTCCAGTACTGAAAATTCGTACGTTGTGGAAGAAGAGATTACAGGCTTAACCCCTGGCACAACCTATCATTATCGTCTTTGGGTACAAAACGCAGATGGTACAGCAATTGGCGATGACTACAGTTTTACAACGGAAAGCTCTTCCGAGCCAAGCACTCCTTCCACACCTTCTTCACCCTCACCATCGAATGGTGCCAGCGATATTGCAACATCAGGAACGTTCAGTTGGTCATCATCGTCCAACGACGGTTCGAGCACTATGGGCTATGACCTCTATTTGGGCAGCTCGTCTGGCAGCATGTCGCTCTATAAGTCGGGCAACGGAATGTCGTGTTCCTATTCAGGTTTGGATGAAGGGCAGCAGTATTATTGGAAGGTCATTGTCTATAACTCCAGTGGAGGCAGTGCCCAAAGCGCCACATGGAATTTCACAACCAAACAAGCCAGTGCAGTACCAACTGTAACAACCCGGCCTGCTACCGACATCACGGAATCCACGGCAACACTCCACGGCACCTATACCAATGGAGGAGGTTTGCTTTCTGCCTATACATTCCAATATGGCACAACTACCGACTATGGCAACGACACGGGTATCCGAAAGATAGGTGCGACGGCTGGTGACGAGTCGTTCGATGTAAAATTTACGCTGACAGGTCTCAAACCAAACACCACCTACCATTATCGCCTGTACATGTCGACCAGCAACGGCATATACGAAGGCAACGACCGCACATTTACCACACTTGAAGATACCTCAATAGGCAACTGTGACCTGCCCGATGTTGACAAGTCGAGTGCCTACTATAATGCGACCTGTTTCCTCTATAGTCGCGGCATCATCAGCGGTTCAGATGTGGACGGAAAGATGCGGGTTGAGGACAAGGTAAAACGCGCCCACATGGCAAAGATAGCCTTCCGTGGCGTTTACTCGCTGAACGAGAGGACGGTGCCCACAACAGTGCCCTCAGATAACTATCCTACCGTATATAGCGACTTGACGGACAAGTCTACCTATTATTATCAGGCAGCTCGCGCCCTGATGTACTTGGAGTACGGCGACGGCGTGGCACCTTTCGACCGCAACCGTTTGGAATTTGCTCCAGAGGAAGGCATCTCACGACTTCATGTGCTGAAGGTGCTGATGGAGGCATTCAACATACAGCCAGACCTTTCGGGCAGTGACAACCCATTCCCCGATGACAGCGAAGTCAGCACACTGGCTAACAACAACCCTGTGAAGATGGGCTACATCCGCAAGGCTGCCGCTCTGGGTATCATCACCAAGCCCAACAACGGACAGAACACCCGTTTCCGCCCCAATGACGACTGTCTGCGTGGTGAGGCATTCATTATGCTGGCTCGCATTATGCAAATGATAGAAAGCGGCGATATAGCAGACCCCAATCCGCAGGTTGCAGACTATTTTGAACCGTTGAACACAACACTTGCCACCATATCGTTGGGTATCGGCATGCAGTTGGGCAACTTCAATCATTACACGAAGTCGAGCTTTGACCTGAATGGCACCGTTTCGCTGTCTTTCTCACATGCTTACAATTCCTACAATACCACACTGCCCGATGTGTTCTACGGCTATCGTGAGGTGAACGGAGCCGATGAGACATACCGTCCGATGGGTGACGGATGGAGTCACAACTACCATACGTTCATCACGATGGTAGATAATAAAGCCATTGTACATTGGGGCGGTGGCAGCATTCATGTCTATACGTCGGATGGCTCGCGCTTTGTTCCGCTGTCAATGGGTATCTACGATGAGTTTACCATGGAAGGCTACGAGGCTGTCATTAAAACAAAGAGCCAGATGACCTACCGTTTCTCCAATATGGGCGGTACAGGCGCGATGGTGCTCTACCTGAAAAGTATCACCGACCGTAACGGCAACCAACTGACACTGAACTACGAGAACGGCGAGAACGGGAGTATGCGCATCAGCAGCGTAAGCGACGGCAATCGTAAGCTGACATTCACATACCGTACAAACAGCAATCTGCTGGCCAGCGTCAGCGACCCATTGGGACGTACTATCAAGTTTGGCTATAAGCGCAACCCTAATACCGACCGCTATCAGTTGAGCAGCTTTACCGATGCCAAAGGACAGGCCACCTCTTATCAGTATGGTGATATGACGAAGCGCTCCAGTTCGCTGCTGCTGGCCTCTATCATAATGCCTAAGGGCAACATCATAGAAAACGAGTATGACCAAAACTGCCGTCTGACAAATACTCAGGCCACGATGAATGGAGTGCCCAAGGCACAAACCAGTGTCAGTGTGGCAACATCATACGGAACAGCGATGTCAACTCAGTCGCAGGTCAAGGTGAATCGCGGTTCGCAGACATCCTCTTTCAGCTACACTTACAATGCCAACAACTCGATGACGAACATGACAGGCGACAAAGGACTCTATGTGAACACCACATACAACAGCAGCGCCCATCCGGAACTGCCAACAGCCGTAAAAACGAACAGCACCAATGTAAGCAATGTCAGCTATGACGACCGAGGAAACATTACCAGCATGACGATGACAGGCGACGGTTCGCTGACCACCACCATGACCTACGACTCGATGAACAACCTGACGAGCATTACCGACGCGAAAGGTAATAAGACAACATACGCTTATGATGCAAATGGTAATCTGACAAGCATATCGGCTCCAGAAGGTGTGACGACCAGCATATCGGTCAACTCAAAGGGATTGCCTGTCAGCGTTAAGGATGCAATGGGTGTTGAGACTACGTTTGACTATAACAACTACGGTAATCTCATCAAAGCGACACTGAAGGAGTTGGGACTGACCAGCAGCGCCGCCTATGACAACGCCAGTCGACTGACAAGTGCCATTGACGCTTTGGGCCGTACCACGAAGTATGTATATGACAATAACGACAACCTGACAAGCAATACCGATGCTGCAGGCCATACCACAAGCTATGACTATGACGCCAACGACAACCTGACGAGCATTACCAATGCCAAAGGCGGCGTTACTTCCATGTCATACGACAACGTTACCGACTGGCTTACATCAATGGCCTTTTATGGAGCTATCAAGCGTTATGCTTACAACAATGACGGAACTCTGGCAACATATACCAAGCCCGACGGCACCACGCTCAATTACAGCTACGATGACTTGGGGCGTGTGACGTACGACGGCATCAATAGCTACAGCTACGATAGTAACCTGCGACTGAAGTCTGTTTCTGGAGGTGACAAGACGCTCAGCTTTACGTATGACGGCTTTGGGCGTATTACGCAAACCGACTGCGGCGGTCATACCAACACCTACAGCTACGACAAGAACGGCAACCGGACAAGCATCAACAATACGACGTATGAATATGACCAGCTGAATCGTATGACCTCTGTGACGTTCAGCAGCAAAACTATCCAATATACATATCGCAAGGACAACAAACTGGTGAGTGTCAGTTATCCTAACGGAATGACAACCACCTACGAATATGATGCCATAGGACGACTAACGGGCAAGGCCACCATGCTGAGAAGGGGCAGGCTGATAGCAAGCTACAGCTACACGCTTGACAAATTTGGCAACATCACCAACCAAATCACTCAGGAACCATACGGAGACCCGAACCTATCTGATGAGGATGTGAGTTATACGTACAATAGCGGCAACCGCATCACGAAGGCTGGAGATGTCAGCTTCTCATTTGACGACAACGGTAACACGACGAAACGTGGCAGCGAGACGTATAGCTGGGACAAGAGTGACCGACTGACACAGGCAGGTTCTACCGCTATCACATACGACCCAATGGGCTTGATAGCCTCATACGGCGACATCACATTCACCACCGACCCGCAGGGCATGGGCAATGTGCTCTCCGACTCGAAGAGCGGGGCTGAGTATATCTATGGCAATGGATTGGAAGCCCGCATTAAGGATGGCAAGACAAGTTATTATGTTACGGATGTGCGTGGCTCTGTTGTGGCTATTGTCGATGACAACGGCGACATCACCCACCGCTACCAATATGACGACTTCGGCAAAGTGATACAAAAGGAAGAGGCCGACTACAACCCATTCCAGTACGTAGGCAAGTATGGCGTGATGTATCTGAACGACCACCAATACTACATGCGTGCCCGCCACTATGACCCCACTATTGGTCGCTTCTTGTCCGAAGACCCGATATGGAGTACCAACCTGTATCCATACGCGGATAATAATCCGATAATGGGAATTGATCCGAAGGGAGAATCTTCGCTATTCAAAAACTTCGTAGATATAGTAGACAAGGGTATAGATGCAGGAATTAATGTTTGGGACAAATCTCTCGATTTTGTGGCTGAAGGGATATACAAATATGGAGGAGACGAAGCTGTCGAGATTGTTGAAAAATTAGCCAATGGAACATATGTGGGAACCCAACAGTTTAAGTATCTGTTAGACCAATCTTATGAGTTGATGGAATCTGGTTATAAAGAAGACAATGAATGGAAAAAAGATATCGGTAGCATCTTATACCTTATTACCAGCGCATGGCAAGAAGATACATGGTTGAATACTGCCCAAACCGTTGTTGCAGGAGATAACCTTATGACTTCTGTCAAGGCTAATGGACACAACATTATGACAGACATTTTAGGCAAAACTAAAGGTATGGGATTGATTGATATGAGGACTAAACTTGGGCGAACAATCAAAGCAATGTATGCCATAGAAGAAGGCGGCAAGACAATATACAAAAACTATAATGCCTTCCAAGAAAATCTTTCTAGCAACAATTCATGGAGTAACTTCAAGATGGTAACAAAATCTTGGCAAAAATAACTTAATTAAAGATTACGCAGATGAAATACAAATTGTTATATATTGTACTCTTGTTTGCAACCCTGCAGACGTTTGCCCAGAATACGGTAAAGTATGACTACGACCTGCTGAACCGTCTGACAAAGGTGACGTACAGCAATGGTGTGACCATTGCATATACTTACGATGAACTTGGAAACCGATTGTCTAAGAAAATTACAGGCGCTAATGCCAACACCTTTACCGTCACCATCAGTGTGACACCAGAAGGTAGCGGCAGCGTGACAGGCAGTGGTAAGTATAGCAATGGAACAACGGTAGAGTTAAACGCTATTGCCAACGAGGGCTATGTGTTCTCAAAATGGAGTGATGGCGTGACCGACAATCCCCGAACACTTACGGTTACTGCTGATGTGCAGTTGACTGCTGAGTTCAAGGAAGCGCAGAGCACCCTCATAGGCGACGTGAATGGCGACGGCAGGGTAGACATGGCCGACGTGATGGCCATTGTGAACAAGATGCTGGACAAGGCAGATGCTAACTTCGACATTGAGATGGCTGACATGAATGGCGATGGCAGGCTGACGATTGCCGACATCATCAAACTAATATCGATTCTGCCGCAGGGGGATGTCAACATAACTGATGGTCTTGTTGCCTATTATCCATTCAATGGCAATGCCAACGATGAGAGCGGCAATGGCAATCATGGCCAGCCGACGGAGAATGTTGTCCTGACAACTGGCATTAAGGGCGAAGCCAACGGTGCCTATCAGTTCGGGGGATTTTACAATTCGGGACATATCAAGGTGAATAATTCGGAAACGTTGAAGTTTAATGGTGAAGCCACATTTGCAGTCTATGTCAAGCCTACCAACTGGAGTGGTATGGACGGTTGGGCCACTTACGTCAGCCAAGGCAACCACTGTATCTTTGCGAAGTCACTCGACCGCATAGGTGGAAGTTTCTCCTACAATGGTAATTCCGAACAGTTCAATGTAGGCAGTGGGTCTTATACACAGAAATGGCTCGAAATCGGGTCTGATGACAAAGTGAAAGGCAACTACATCAACAAATGGATTCATCTGGCTTTTGTGTATAGCAGCACTCATGCACGGTTGTATGTCAACGGACAACTTGTCAACGAGAAGGAAATCACTCCTGACTTTACAGAGATGAACCAAGAAGACCTATACATGGGCAGCTTCCCACTGATTGGCAGTTGGGCTGACTGGTGGTATCCTATGGAAGGGGCAATAGACGAGTTCAGAATATACAATCGTGCCCTGACAGCTGACGAGGTGCAGACATTAGCCAAACACCACGACTGGCTCGACGGTTCTTTAGAGGGTGGTGCCGGTGGAGGTTCTGACCCTGATGTCGTTCCACCTGTTACAGGTGATGACGAGGGGATGTAACAGTGCTAAGTGAACTAAAACAGAAGGTAGTATATGGACAACAAGGACAAAATGAAAGACCTGGCAGGCAAGATGAAGGAAGACAATATGTTTGTCTCTGAAGAGCATCTGTCTATTAGCCGTTATGCACGCCTTCACACTTCGGCTGACGAATTTAATGACTCCATCCTGCAATGGCATGGGTGCAGCCTTTGTGAAAGAAAAGAGAGGGGAATGACCTATAAAGGTGACATCCCTGTGTTTGGACCGTGCCATATATACGTGGATGTCCCCCTCAGTGGCATCATAGGTCATGTCCGTATCGTCACCGAGCGGAAGGTCAGTGAGCAGAACCCAGAACTGACCTACACAGTAGAAGGTAGCCAACTGCGCGGTAAGCCAGAGTTGAAATGCGAGGCTGACACACAGTCGCCGGCTGGTGACTATGACATCTTCATCGACAAGGGTAGCGTGGAGAATCTGAACGTAACGTATGTGGGTGGAACACTCACCGTCACCAAAGTTCTATTGACGGTTTCCGTTGGCAAATATAGTCGTAAAGAAGGCGAGGACAATCCCGTCTTTACTATCCTTTACGAAGGTTTCAAGAACGGAGAGACGACAGAGGTGCTCCTCGCAGAACCTGTTGCTACAACGGAGGCTACCATCGACAGCCCTGTCGGTGAATACGACATCGTGATTAGCGGCGGCGAGGCTCAGAACTATGAATTCAATTACGTCAACGGCAAACTGACAGTGATAGAGTCCTCTGGCATCGCAGAAATCATGGCTTCTGGCTCTGTTAATGTCTACACGCTGGACGGCCTTCTGGTAGCCAAGGAGGTGAAAACACTGAAAGGACTTCCACGCGGCACCTATATCCTGCGTTATCAAGGCAGCCATACAGGTGGTAAGACAGCCCGAAAAGTGATGGTGAAATAATCGAAAGAGGCGGGGAAGGTGACGCACATCTCCCGCCTCTTTGTCGTCTATTTCAAGAAAATTGATTAACTTTGCAAAGTAGAAGTAGAACATAGTGGTATATGGGTAACAATGACAAACAGAAAAACTTGGCAGGCAAGATGAAGAAACGACTGTTTTTTGACATGGACAATGTGCTGGTTGATTTCCAATCAGGACTTGACAGAATTTATGAAGAAACCAAGAACGAGTACAGGGCAAAAGGGGCTGGTGAAAAAGACCGGTTGGACGAGATTCCCGGGCTGTTTGGCCTAATGGACCCGATGCTGGGAGCTATCGAGGCCGTTCATCGGCTGGCAGAGGTGTATGATGTGTTTATTCTCTCTACTGCCCCTTGGAAGAATCCTTCCGCTTGGTCGGACAAGGTGATGTGGGTCACCAAGTACCTTGATGACGTATTCCACAAGCGAATGATAATCACTCACAGAAAAGACCTCGTAGAAGGTGACTATCTGATTGACGACCGAGGCAAGAACGGAACCAGCGAGTTTAAGGGCGAATGGATTCAGTTCGGGTCAGAACGATTCCCCGACTGGGATACGGTCGTTGAGTATTTGTTGAATGAATAAGAACATGCCCCACCCGAACTGGTGGCAGTGAAAACAAACATAAAATGGAGAAATAAATATGAGCTGTTTTGATATTGAAGTCGATTACGACAAAAAAGAAATTAGGGCCAAGAATTTGGACAGTACGGGAAAAAGCAGAAATCTGAGTCGGGACTTTGGCCAGATTACTCATTATAAGTTTGAGTATATCAGGAAGGAGCGGGCTGAAGGCGAAAAGGAGAGCGGCGACAGCTGCGACCGCTTCGTTCGTGTTGAGGAGATTATGAGCGTACACGGGGCTTGTGAAGAACTCGCAGACTTTACTCCTGAGGAGGAGAGACTTGCGATTGCACAAAACGGTGAGGTCAGATTGAAACTCGTGTACTTCTATTACGGACGGTCGGATGTGACGACCTCTTACATTAGTTTCTCGCAGGAGAATGCCTTTGAGGCACGGCGTAAGCTAAAGGCGCTCATCAAGTATCTTCAGGAGCGAGGGCTGAAGGACATGAACATATTCGTGGGCAGTGAGCACCTGCGCATTGCAGACATCGTGAATCTGAACATTCCTTACCGTGAGTTCAACCAAGCTATTACCTCATGGCGTATAAAAGAAAAGTGGAGCGTTTTCTACATCAATTTGCCGAAGTTTGGCGAATGTTCCATATCGATTATGGGCTATGACGATAACTTGAATGTGAATCATGTGAAACTATCAACGAGCCGGCTGATAAGCGAGGAGGAGATGCTGCCCATGTTTGAGTACATGAAGGAGAGTATGCCTATAGGTGACTTTTACGACGATGGCGGCTACGGCTTACTCCCTGAGCCTCATAGGGTGAATCATTTCTGGCCGCTCCCCCAAGGCGAGGTACACATGAGGTGGGATGGCTTTGGCTTAGGTCGAAGGAACGGGAAGGACAGTGTAGAGATAGAACTGAAGGACTGCACCTTAGTGCATGTCCTGCACGATGAGGAGTACTGGCGGTCGGAAGTGGATTGAATTTGAAGCAACTACTGTTTTTTGACATGGACAATGTGCTGGTTGGTTTTCAAGCAGGACTTGACAGAACTGATGAGTTTGTAGAATAAATAAGAGGTTGCGCCCGACACGGATGAAGGGTTTTAGGTAATGGAGAAACTGATTTATTTTCATGGCTTTGGCTCATCAGGCGAGGGGAGCACTGTAATGACCCTCAGGGAGTTGCTGAAAGGCTGGACAGTAATAGCCCCCGATATACCTGTTGACCCTGTGGAGGCCATACTTTTTTTGAAGGATTTGTGCGATAAGGAACAGCCTAATATCATCGTCGGTACAAGCATGGGCGGCATGTATGCCCAGCAGATGCGTGGCTTCAAGCGTATCTGTGTCAATCCTGCATTTGACATCTCTCAGCATAAGGACATTCTGAGAGAAGGTACTTTCCCATTCTTCAATAAGCGGCAGGACGGAAAGACGACTTTTACCGTAACACCAGAGATTATCAGCCACTTTGCAGAGATTGAACTACGCCAATTTGACAACATCGACGATGTTGAGCGCGAAAGAGTTCTGGGGCTTTTTGCCGACAACGACACCACTGTGAACTGCGAAAATATCTTCTTGCAGCACTACAACAATGCCATCCATTTCCACGGAGGACATCGCTTGGACAGGACGGCTATCACCGAGATGCTAATTCCACTGATACGTGAATTCGTCCAGACAACAGCTCAAGCTTGAGAAAGCAAAAGAGGTCGTAAGGATGCTGAGAGAGAGTAAATATAACTTAAGTTTCGGAAGTAAAATGTATTGATATGAAATTATACTATTAGCTTTTCGTACATCTTTACAAACGGAGCTTTCCCGTCAGGTTTGTTAATCAAATTGGCGATTAGTCTGTCAGTGTCACAACCGCATATCTCCTCCAACTCCGCAGCTATCTCAATGATGAATTCGAGTATCCGTTGGGCAATGGCTACCTCCATGGCGTCATCCTTTGTCCCCCGGAACAATTCCCCGATGGTCTCATAGTCAGAGAATCTTTTGGCAACGGATAGTATGTTGTATTGCAGGCAAGCGATGGAGACGTGCGCAATCTGCGCAGCGAAGTGCCTTGACTGGCACTTGTCCATGCCCAACAGCCCCTTTTCCTCTTTGTTGCATACCTCTTTGGCCCATCTCATAGAGTAAATCCTGAATGCCTGCTGGAAATCAAGTTTCATGTTGGTGGTGAGGTAAACCCTCCACTTGTCCAGTCTGTTCTTCCGTGAGAAGAAGAGCCTGACGGGCTTGTCATCGAGCATCACATCTGCAACCATATATGTATATCCGTACAACCTATGATGTTTCTTCTCAGACTTCCAGAGCCGTGACGCCAAGGTGTTGGCAGTGAGCTTTTTTCCGTTAAATTCGTATTGTGTCTTTGACATTTTTATCATGCCTAGATAGTGCTTGCCGTGCATGGCCCTGACAAAATTGACAATCTCCTTGCATGTGAACCAACTGTCGCAGAGGACGTATTCGAAATGTATGCCATATTTGACGCACCTTCGAATCATCTCCTTCATCAGCTCTATCTTGCTCATGACACACTCCTTCTTGCGGCTGGCAATCTCCGCATCCTCACCGTCCGCAGACTTGTACTGGCGTGCTGCCTGACGGCGGTTCAGCCCGAAATCCGCATCCTTGTACTCACGGCAGAGGGAGAAGTCCATCAGCAGCTGGCTGATGCCGTCGGACAGACAGCAGAAAAGCCCCTTGTAGCCCCAATGGCTGCTGCCCGTCACATGAGAGAATATCTTGCTCACCATTTCTATGGCGCTGCTTGCCTTGATGATGTCTGTATCGTCAAAGATGAGTACTACAGGCAAATCGCGCTTCTTGTGGTCAGCCCTGACGACAATCTTCGTCCACAGCTGACAGTTGATATAGTACATGATCTTACGCCACATTGTACGACCGTTGTTAAGGAAGTCGTAGAATACGTCCTTATGGCAGCTTACGAGCTTGAAGAGCGGGCTGTCTGTGTAGTTTGCAGGATTGGCAACGGAGAAACTGGGGAACATCAATAGAAGCTGAAGGATGCACAACGCAGGATAAAGACAATTGGGCCTCGGCTTCTCAAATCCGAGTGCTCGCAAATTTAACTTTACATTCTTCATCACACCGGATATGGCACCAATTGCACTAATCTTGCTACTTTTCTGGAAAAAAGAAGCGATTTCTGAGAAAATATTTGTATCTTTGCACATGGTTTGAAGCATTTTGTGTTCTTTATTTACCATTACAAAGATACAAAAAATCTGCAAAAAACAGAAGCTTCAAACCTTTTTTTCTTTCTAAAAAGTTTAAGATAATTTACTTCCGAAACTTAAGTCATCATAAATTTACTTTTTCCTCTTGGTTTTATCAAACAAGCGTATCTTTTTCGTCTCGGTTTTGTCAGAAAGCACAATAATTTCTTGTGTATCTCAATAAAAATGTCTACTTTTGCATCATAATAACAAACAATAAGAATTAGTGAAAATGCAAAAGGAAAGTGCGAATAAATTGAAAAAACTTGTGCATTTACGCGGAATGTTGTAATTTTGCGGCATTATTGCTATTATTGCTACAATTATGAATATCATCGTATCTGAGGAAATCAGGCAGGTGTGCCCCGAATTTGCAGGAGCCTGTGTCGAAGCCAGCGTCGTCAATACGCCGTATTGTGAAGCCCTGTGGCAGGAAATAGCCGAACTGGGCGACAGATTCCGGTCGGAGCTGACGACGGAGTCGTTGAAGGAGATG
>ODAI013472337.1_pt1 | contig 16568 bp, 13 predicted proteins | sample 1539321 | NCBI WGS metagenome assembly ODAI01 (sample SAMN02144231, study PRJEB22623) | gut metagenome | biome: sheep rumen | host: Ovis aries | place: New Zealand | reverse complement strand
TCTGAAATCCTTCTCCTTCATGGAGCGGGAGAGAGACCGCAGGACACTTTCATCACACTTTGCAAGAATTTTCTTAAGAGGACGGCGCAGCATGAATCCCGGGACTTTTGCAAGCCTGGGAACAGCGCCTATGGCAAACTCTTTATAAAGCGGATAGAAGGCTTTAGCCGCATCTCTTTCCATATCTTCCTTCGTATATTTTCCTTTATACAGACCGAGTTTCCATGTATCATCATTCACCTGTTTCGGCGTCATGTCACACAGGATGATCTGCCTGAGCGCCTCGCAGCCGTACAGGGCTGTGTAATTCATTACAACGCCTGCGCCCATCGACCAGCCGAGCAGCGTGACGTTATGAAGGTCAAAGCTCGAAATCAGCTCGTTCAGATCACTTGCCAGCGTGTCCATGGTCACATCATCATGGTTTGCTTCCTTGCTCAGACCGTGACCGCGCTGATCGTAGGTGATGCAGCGAGCTTTCTCGCTGATCGCCGGGATGGTCGGTGCATACACTTCATGCGAACTGGTCCAGCCGTGGAGCATGATGATGGTCTGATCGCCTTTTTGTGTGTCCGCAAAGTAGAGTTTTTCACCGTTACTTAATGTAAAATAGCTCATAATGGTCTCCTTTTTGTCTTAGCACTATCCGTTCCTCTGAAAAAAGTATAGCCGTGATCATCATAATATGCAATCCTGCTGAATTCCCGTTTTTACGGGTATTCACGGTTTGCAGCGTGTGATAACATATAAAGCAGCTGTACAAATCCGCCTGTACGGATGGATGCGTTATTCGCTTCCGCCCTTCTCATTCGCATTCATAAAACCGCGCATGAAAACCCCGTTTTCTGCAGCAAGCGTACAGGGGCAGACCTGTATATAGAAAGGAGAAGCAGAGCAAAATATGAAATTTCTTCAACAGGATACGTTTCTTACAAAGTTTCTTGCAAGGCTGATCGATATAGTTATAGTCAGCGCTCTGTGGCTTTTATGCAGCATTCCGGTCATAACGATCGGGGCGTCGACGACGGCGATGTACGATGTGACCCTTCATATGGTCTTTGATGACACAAGCGGTATCGTGCATACTTTTTTCACCTCGTTTCGGAAAAATTTCGGCAGAGCGACAGCCGGATTTCTGTTCTTTATTGCGTCAGGCCTGTTTCTGGCCGCGGATCTCTGGAGCGCGGTCAACTGGGACACGCCCTTTCGCATGGTACTCATTTTTATGATTCTGGCTGCAAGCTGGTTCTGGATGGCGGCCTTCACACATGCGTTTGCCGGGCTCGCCTGGTTCGAGGGAAAACCTTTTGCCGTAATCAGGATGACCTTCCTGATGGCGATGCGCAACGGAGTCTACACGATGTTCATCATAATCCTCAATGCTCTGCCGATTGTCTTCCTCGTGAAGAATTTTACTTCGGGCAGTTTCGGACAGTTTTTGATCACATATCTTCTGGTCGGAAGCGGCACAGTGGCGTATCTTTCATCCCTCCATTTGGCCCGCCTTTTTGCACCGGAGAAGATGGAGGAATTTATGAAAGATAAGGAAGAGTAGCGAAGGCGGAGCAGAATACCGGAAAGCAGGACTAAAAATAGTGGAAATGCATAATTTTTCTGTTTGAAGATTATGCATTTCCACTATTTTACTCTTGAGACATATAAAGCTATTGACTTTTGTTTATAAGAAATATACAATTTAAATGAAACATGGAACGGGTTCCATATTCCAATTTCATATGAGGAGATTCGCAGAAGAAACTCCCCATTTGCCGCAGAAAAAAACTGCGGTTGTTTTAAAACAAAATGTGGAATGGGTTCCACAAATAGTTTTCAGGTAAGTTCTCGATAAAGGGAATTACTAAGAGAGGAGGATTTAATGAAAAAAGTAATCAGCTTACTACTGGCATCAGCAATGGTCGCAGGACTCACCGCATGCGGCGGTTCCGGCTCATCCAGTTCATCCGCTGAACCCGCTGCCCAGACCGCGGACGGCGGAGAGGATGCAACAGGTGCACAGGCATCGTCAGGTGATGCAGTCGAAATCAAGATCTGGCAGCCCACTGACAAAGAGGCGGTGGAAAACTGGTGGACAGAAAAGATCGCAGCATGGAACGAGGAGCATCCGGAGATCCAGGTTTCCAGAGAGGCTATCGACCGCTCCGATTCCTATGCGTATGACAACAAGGTCGCAACAGCCGTCACATCCAATGACCTGCCCGACATTCTGTTCGTAGACGGACCGCAGGTCTCCTACTATGCAGCGAACGGCATAATCGTCCCGATTACGGACTACTTCCCGGATACTTCCGACTTCACGCCTTCTACAATTGCACAGTGCACATATGACGGCCAGCTTTATGCAATCTCCGCAACAGAGTCTTCCGTCGCTTTCTATTACAACAAGGATATGCTTAAAGAGTGCGGCGTTGACGTAGATGACCTCGATTCCAGAACAATCGAGAATCCGATCACATGGTCCGAAATGACTGAAATCGCCGAGAAGTGCACAACAGACAGCTATGTGGGCACACATATCGTTATGGACCACGGCGAAGGACTTCCCTACGCGCTGGAGCCCATGTATATCTCTGAAGGCAAGGATTATATTTCCGAAGACGGCACAACAGCAGAAGGCTTTGTTAACAGCGACGAAGCTGTAAAGACCACCGCTTTCCTCGCAAACTTCATCGCCAAGGGTTATGCAAATGTAGACCCCATCACAGATGAGTTCCTGAACAAGGCATGCGCAACAATGATCGGCGGATCCTGGGAAGTTGCCACACTGACTGCAAATGCTGACTTTGACTGGGGCGTAACCTACTATCCTGTAGCGGATGACACTAAGAAGGCCGTCTCTCCCTGCGGCGACTGGTCTGCAGCAGTTACAAGAGACTGCAAGAACGTCGAAGCAGCCGGCCAGTTCCTGCAGTGGCTGATGGGCACTGAGAACGTTGCTTCCTATGCAGCCGCAATCGCAAAGCCTGCCACAAGAGCAACCGCTTATGATGATCCGGCTATGGCGGATTACAAAGACTTCCCGCTGTCACTCCTTGTCGAGCAGCTTCAGAACACAGCGGTTCCGAGACCCCGTACACCTTCTTATGCTACTTTCTCAACAGATTATGCCGAGGCTATGACCAACATCCTCGCTGAGGCGGCTTCCAACGGCACAGTGGATGAGACTTATATTAAGGAGCAGCTGGACGGCGTATCTGAAAAATTCACCGAGGACTACACGACCTACTATGCAGAGTAAGTCTTCAAGAACGCCTCGGCGTTCCTGACGCGACGTGCGCGGCGCCAAGGCGCCTTCCATAGCGCACGTCTGCGATCTGACATCTCCGTTGCATGATTCGGAGTTTCCTTCAAGGCAAAAACCGGTTGTACCGGAATCCGATACAGCCGGTTTTTGTAATAGAAAGAACTCTTCCACAAAGAGAAAAAAGGAATAAACTATGGCAAAAACAAATCAACTCTCTGCCAGGAAGAAAGATGAGCGTATCGCGGCTTATATTTTCACGAGCCCTGCAATCGTGTTGCTGATCGCGTTCCTTGTTGTTCCGATGATCTATACTGTGTACTATTCCGTATTCAAGTATCAGGTTATGAGACCGAACGATATCTCTTTTATCGGACTGGACAACTACACAAAGTTATTTAAGGACGCGGAATTCTGGAAGGCACTGAGAAATACATTTTACTTTACCATCATCGTCGTGCCGGTACAGTGTGTGCTCGCACTGGCTCTGGCACTGTTAGTATCCAAACGTTTTAAAGGGGTTGCCGTTTTCCGTACGATGTACTTCAGCCCGCAGCTGACTTCCATGGTCGTTATCTCTGTATTATGGACGGTCCTGTACAATTCCAACCCCAATACCGGTCTTATCAACTCCATACTGGTCGGCTTTGGACTGCAGCCGATCAACTTCCTGACCAATGCCAAAACAGCGATGAACGCCATTATCTTTATGTCGGCATGGCAGGGCGCAGGCTACCAGATGATGATCTTTCTGGCGGGTCTGCAGGGCATTCCCAAAGAGCAATACGAGGCAGCCTCTGTTGACGGAGCCAACACGTGGCAGCAGTTCTGGAACATCACAATTCCCAATCTCAAGGGAACGATCAAGTATGTCATTATGATCACGATGATCCAGGCAATGAAACTGTTTACGCAGCCTTATGTCATGACACAGGGCGGTCCCAAGAACTCGACCAAAACCATGGTGTATTACATTTACACGCAGGGCTTCCAGAAAGGTAATTTCGGATATGCATGCTCTGTCGCGGCAGTATTTTTCGTCATTGTCGTTGCCATGTCGTTGATTTTGCAAAAAATCACAAATGCGGACTGAGAAAGGAGGAAAAGACAATGAAATCCAAAAAAGGATCAGCAATGCTCGGAAAATTCCTTTTCTATTTCGGCAACACTCTGATCGGTATCATATTCGTCTCACCCCTGATCTGGATGATTTCCGCATCCTTCAAACCTGAGGCCAAAATCTTCGCGAACATGAATTCGCTGATCACTTTCCTCCCGGTGGACGCTTCCTTTGACAACTATTTCGAAGTATTCCGCCGCATCAACATGGCCAATGTATTCAAGAATACACTTCTGTACATTGCCCTGATACTTGTTTTTGATCTGCTCGTCAACTCGATCTGCGGCTATGCACTTGCCAAGTTTGATTTCAAAGGCCGCAAGTTCATGCTCAGCTTTATCGTTGCGCTGATGGTACTCCCCATGGAAGCTATCCTACTTCCGCTGTATATCGAGATGTCACAGCTGGGATGGGTTAATACGCTCAGAGCGCTGGTAATTCCCTTTATCGCAAAGTGCTTCTCGATCTACATGTTCTATAATTTCTTCCATGATATACCGGACGACCTGATCGAAGCGGCAGCAATCGACGGAAGCTCTCCTGTCAGGACTTTCTTCACGATCGTTATGCCTATCTCCAAGACAGTTTACGCGACGGTATTCATCCTTGACTTCGTCGCGCACTGGAATGACTTTATGTGGCCTTTCCTGGTCATGACCGGAGAGGACAAGAGGACGATTCAGCTGGCTGTTCAGTCCTTCTTCAGCACGAGCCCCGTGCACTACAGTGCAATTATGGCGGCATTGGTAGTTTCTGCGATTCCGATGATTGTTATGTTCATTTTCATGCAGAAATATTATGTGGAAGGTATCGCATCTTCCGGCATCAAGGGATGATTTGTATTGTTGCTGTATAGTCAACTGCAAAAGCAATGTGACGTTAAATGTAATACTCCGTGAAAATGCGCACGGATTTGCAGTGGAATTATGCCTCAGGATGAAGCGCAGATCCGGCACAGTAAACGCTAAGTAAAAATTGCATTGGCGTCTACTATAAATTTGAAATATTGCTTTTATAGCTGTATAATATTTCCATAACGTGCTTCCGTATGGACTTTTTAAGCCTTCCGGCCAAAAGAGTGCCTGCGGAAGCAATATTAACATATGAGACAGGAGCGCAGTTTATGACAACTATACAGGATGTGGCGAAACAAGCAGGTGTCGGAGCGGCGACAGTATCCCGGGTACTCAGCGGAAAAGGGTACGTCAAGCAGGAGACCAGAGAGCGCGTAACCAGGGCTATCGAGGCGCTGAATTATACGCCGAATGAGATGGCCAGAAACCTGTTTCACGGAAAGAGCGGCATTGTCGCAGTGATTATTCCGGAACTCTCACATCCTTTTTTTTCTGAGCTGGTCAATGCATTTGAGGTCTCTCTCTGCGAAGTCGGATATCAGACGATGGTATGCAACACGTTCTATGAGAAGAACTATGAGCTGCGGTATCTGGAAATGTTAAGGCGCCAGAGGGTGGACGGAATCATTTTCGGCGCGCACACATCGCTGGCTTCGGAGCAATATCAGAGCCTTCAGCGTCCGGTCGTCGGACTGGACAGAAAGCTGGCCGAAACGGTTCCGTACGTTGCTGCAGATCACGAGGAAGGCGGTCGACTGGCGGCCGAGGAGCTGATACGGAGCGGCTGCCGGAATGTCGTGCAGTTCGGCGGAATGGAGGACAGCGTCATCACGCCTTCGAGCCAGCGTCATTTTGTGTTCCGTAAAGTTGTGGAAGCACACGGCATTACATGCACCTCCTACCCAAAGCAGCCCAACTACAGTGCCTATAATACCTATCAAGAGTCGGCAGCGCGCCTGTTCGAAGAGCATCCGGATGTGGATGGCATCTTCGGCACGGATCTCTACGCAGCGGCATGCCTTCAGTACGCGCTGGCGCACGGAATCAGAGTCCCGGAGGACGTGAAGATCGTTGCTTATGACGGGACATACATAACAAAATTTCTCCACCCGGAGATGACAACGATCTGTCAGCCCATACGGCAGCTGGCAAATGAAGCAGTCAGAATGATCACGGAAATGATTAACGGAAATGAGATCAAAGAAAATAAGGTCATACTGCCAATCAGTATCCGAAGGGGAAATACAACAACATGAAATCAGGAAGGAGTACCCTATGAATATAGATCTGTTGGCAAAAGCCAGAGCCTATGAGACAGAATACGGAGAACGGATCACGGAAACGGAGAGGCCTGTTTATCATGTCACTCCGACAGTGGGATGGCTCAATGATCCAAATGGCTTTTCCTTTTATGACGGATATTATCACCTGTTCTATCAGTACAACCCCTACTCGACTACATGGGATACAATGCACTGGGGACACCTCGTGTCGGAGGATCTTCTCCACTGGAAACGCCTGCCGGCCGCACTTGCACCGAGTAAGCAGTATGACAATTTCGGTATCTTCTCCGGCAGTGCGATCACAGCGCCGGACGGAAGGCATCTTTTAATCTATACAGGAGTCGAGGAGTTTGAAGCCGGGGACGGAAGCAAGGAGATTCGACAGACGCAGTGCCTTGCCTTCGGAGACGGCGTCGATTATGAAAAATACGAGAATAACCCGGTCATCACGCCGGAGATGCTTCCCGACGGAAGCAGCACAGCGGATTTCAGAGATCCCAAGATCTGGTATGAGGAGAAGGAGAATTGCTACTACTGTGTGATCGGCAGCAGCACTTTTAACGATGGCGGAACAGTAGTCCTGTTTTCAAGTCCGGATCTGTACAACTGGAAGTATGTGTCCACACTGGACAAAAGCAGCAATGACTATGGCTTTATGTGGGAATGCCCGGATCTGTTCCGGATCGGAGAGACGGATTTCATTCCGCTTCTGCCCATGAAGATGTTCGCCAGGGGCATTGAGTTCCACTCGGGTAACAATGCCGCATATCTGGCAGGAATCTACGACAGAGAAAAACATACTTTCATGCGCAGGGGAATCTTCTCTCTGGATTACGGCATCGATTTCTACGCACCGCAGAGCATGGTAACGCCGGACGGGCGCAGGATTATGGTTGCCTGGATGCAGACGCCGGAGACCAAGCACGCCACTCCGCAGAATGCGAAGTGGTTCGGACAGCTGACTTTTCCGAGAGAACTCACGCAGAAAGAGGGACGCCTGATTCAGAACCCGATCCGGGAGATCGAAACGCTTCGGAAAGAAGAGGTATTTTACGAGGATGTATGTATTCAGGATCGCACAAGGCTGCCCGGTGTGTCCGGACGTATTGTCGATCTCACAGTGCATGTACGGCCCGGCGGGGGTGCACTTTACCGGAAATTTACGGTGAAAGTCGCCGAAGATGAAGAGCTTTTCACCTCGTTAACCTATGATCCGGCAGAAAGCATTCTGTATTTTGACAGGTCCTACTCGGGATTTATGCACTACATCTTATCTGAAAGGAAAGCACATGTGCGGTACCGCGGCGGCGAGATCACGCTTCGTTTTCTGATTGACAGATTCTCGGTCGAAGTCTTTGTAAACGATGGTGAACAGACGATGTCGAACACAATATACACCAGGCAGTCGGCTGACGGGATTTCTTTTGAAGCGGTCGGCGGAACAGCAGTTATCGACGTAGAGAAATATACAATTGATCTGTAAGATTTCTGTAAACACAATCGGAAATCGGAAGCTTATATTTCATTAACTAAAAATCAGAGGATGTGCCGTGAACGGTACATCCTCTGATTCTTTTTACGCTATCACTTGTTAAGCAATCCGTTTGCGGAATCGGCTGATTGACAGGGTGCCGCACAGTGGAATAAAATAAAACCGTGAAGCATCATATCAGTCTCATCATAAAAAAATGCACCGTCGGGACGCTTCCGCTCGGTCTCGCTGGCAGCGGTACTAATAAATTTTCGGCGCTTACGCTTGAAAATTTAATGATTTCGACTGTAGCCAAGTATGAGGTGGGAAGTTTGAGTAGTTTATCAAAAAACAGGACTGCACAGCTTGTGTATGAGTCTTTCTATTGTGCACTCGCTCTGACGGCATGTATCGGAAGCACAGGTTTTTTCGACATGAAGTTCACGAGCGACTTTTATATCTATTTTACAAATATCTGCAATTATCTGTGCGCGGGTATCATTTTTGCGGAATTGGTCGGGACCGTCAGAAAAAATGAGAACAGCTTTGTGAGCACAGCTCCCCGTCTGCGTTTTATCAGCATGTTGGGCATTGTATTGACTTTCATTATTTTTAATGCGCTTCTGGCGCATGATCCTGCCAGAGATCCGGCACTGAACTATAAAGTCGAATGCATTCTGTGCCACATAATTCTGCCCGTTCTTTATGTCGCGGATTGGATTCTGTTTTATGAACACGGGAAAGTAACATGGAGATGGCCGTTGCTTTCAATGCTGTTTCCGCTGCTTTATCTGGCATATGTTCTGATCCATGCCGCGCTGCTGCATTTTGACAGCAGCATCATGAATTATGCAGGCACAGACCCTGTAATATATCCGTATTTCTTTCTGAATCCGGAGAGGGTGGGAATTTCCGGAATGGTTGTCTGGTGCGGTGCATTACTGGCGGCATTTGTATTGCTGGGATACTTATTCATGCTTGTTGACCGGATACTGGCCGGACGCAGATCTTAACGATCGTACTGCGGGCAATGAAATATACGTCTTCTGAACTGCTTTTGTATTTACTCCGGCAATAAACAGCGTGTTTGGCGCCGTGCCGAGTAGTGACATATAAAGTGCATTATTGGCGTAAATTTACTTTGTCGTTTACTATAAATTTAAGAAGGAAGAGAGAAGTTTGGTATGAGAAAAAGAAAGATAGCAATGATACTGGCACTTTCATTGTTCTGTGCAGCCTCATTCGGAGGCTGCGGAGGTTCATCCGCGTCTGTCTCCGAATCTGTGGAGAATACAACCGGATCTGACGCGGAATCCGCAGCTGATATTGCTGAGTCTGCTGCAGAATCACAGGCCGGGCAGACGGCTTCCGAAGCGGAATCGGTAACGGATACGGTAACAGATTCTTCAGCTGATCAGATGAGTACAGAGACCGATTCAACAGTCTTTGCGACCGGAGAGGAGGATGTTGTCCTTTCGGATGATTCCTCGGACTTCGTACTGCTCAGCGAAGCAGTCCCGGATGCCATACTGGAAATACGTTATTATTCAACCTACAATTTTGTCGGCGAGCGCATAACCGGTTATGAGGAGCCTCTGGCGTTCCTGACAAAGGAAGCTGCCGCAGCACTTAAAGAGGTGAGTGACGATCTGGTCTCTCAGGGATACCGGCTCAAAATATTCGACGCTTACCGCCCGCAGATGGCTGTAACCTACTTTATGAACTGGGCGCTGGATCCGGATGACGTGAAAATGAAAGAGTACTTTTATCCGGAACTTGAAAAGGATACTCTGTTTCCGCAGGGATATATTGCCGAACATTCCGGACACAGCAGGGGAAGCACCGTGGATCTGACGCTGTTCGATATGAAGACGGAAAAAGAGGTGGATATGGGCGGTACTTTTGATTATTTCGGAGAGCTGAGCCATCCGGATTACAAGGATATTACTGATGAGCAGTATGCGAACCGCATGATACTTCGGGACGCCATGCTGCGTCACGGATTCAAGCCGCTTGTGGAAGAGTGGTGGCATTTTACGCTGGAGGATGAGCCTTATCCGGATACATATTTCACATTCCCGGTCAACAGCGATTCCCTTAAAGATGCGGCGTGAGAAGCCGAAGGCTTGACATTCGGGAGGGCTTATTGTTCAATTATAGTAAGCGACAAAGTAATATTTCATTTGGCGTTTACTGAGCCGGATTTGCACTGCAAATCCGTGCGCATCCTCGCGGAGCGTTACAGTCGACGTCCGATTATTTTGATGTTGGCTGTAATATATCCTGACGGGTGACAGATGGATTTCGGTATCTGAAATATGTACAAAACTTTTGACCAAAAGTGACAGGAGGAAACTATGGTAAGAAGAAAAGAAATGGTGGCGTCTGAAACAAAGCCGGCTCCGTTCAACGGAGTAGGAGAGATCACTGTTCGGAGCCTTTTGGAAGGACCGGCAGAGATGTATGAGAAGGGCAGAGTCTTTGCCCATACAACGGTATATCCGGGAAGCAAGATCGGTGTACATCAGCACAAGGGTGATGCGGAAACCTATTATATCATGAGCGGCAGCGGAAAGTATTATGATAATGGAACCGTTGTAGATGTTCACCCGGGTGATGTTTTCTTCTGCGCAGACGGGGAGTCTCACAGTATTGAGGCGATCGGTGAGCCGATTGAGATGATAGCGCTTATTCTGTATCATTAAAATGATTTTGCGCTCGGTGTAGGAAAATGATACTTTTTGGCATTGTAAGCATAAAATAAGGAATGGATTTGTGCCTGTGCGGTCGGATGAAAGCCCGACTGTACAGGTTCTTTTTTATTAAAAATAAGAAAAAATAATGCACCGAAATATATGTGGCTTTAAATAAAATAATTGTGCAAAAATTAACTAATTGTATCAAAATTAACAAAAACACTCTGTAAAGATGCACAATGAATTATATTGACAAAAAACAATAATTCGTTCATAATAAACAAATAAGCTATCGTGCAAACAAATTACGGAAAGGAGAAAAAGGATGAAAAAAATCATTGCAACTGCTCTGTGTCTGATGATGGCAGGGTCCCTTATGGTAGGCTGCGGAGGTGAAAAGACCACGAGAGAGGATGCCGGCGGCGGCACGGCAACCGCTGCAGCAGCAGGCGGAGAGAGCAACAAAGTAACTGTTGACCCCTACAGCGGAGATCCGGTTAAGATCGCGTATGTAGCACACGACCTCGGAACACCGAACAATCAGGGCTGGAAAGAAGGTATCGAGAGAGAATGCGCTTCCTGGGACAACATCAAGGTAGACTCCTACAATGCTGAGAGCTCTGCTGAAACTCAGGTACAGATTATGTCCGACGTTATCAGCCAGAAGTACAATGCAATCATTCTGCAGTGCTCTGACGGAACAGCTCTTGCACCGTCCGTAAAGCAGGCAGAGGAAGCCGGAATCCCGGTCATCACGGTAAACCTGGATGCTGACACGGTTCACAGCGCACTTGTTATGGCTGTTGACTATGATGCAGGCCGTATGGCTGCCGAGCAGATGGCGAAAGACATCGGTGAGTCAGGCGAGATCGCAATCATTCAGGGTGTTCCCGGTCTGAAGCGTACAGATAATCTGGAGAAGGGCTTCCGTGACACGATTGCCAACTATTCCGGCATTGAAATCGTTGATGCACAGTCCGCTTCCTTCGAGAAGGAGACAGCTATCACCGTTATGAACAGCTTCCTTCAGAGCCATCCGAACCTTAAGGGCGTATTCGCAATCAACGACGCTATGGCTGAAGGCGCTGCACTTGCAGCAGAATCCGCAGGCAAGAAGGGCCAGCTTTCCATCTGGGGCGCAGACGGTGAGAAGGACGCTCTGGCTATGATCGAGAGCGGCGATTTGACAGGAACCATCTATACCAACAGCTGGGATGAAGGTTCTACAGCTGCTAAGATCGCTCTTCTTATGATCGGTTCCGAGTACAGCTACAATGTACTTGAGAAGACTCCGCAGGTTATCATGGAGCCTATCGTTGTAACAAAAGACAATGTTGCATCTATTCCGGAAGAAGATCGTTGGTGATTAGTTAGCCTTCCGTGGGGAGTGCTTTGTAAGTACGTCGGCAGCAGAAAATGTGCGATATATTTATTGTATGCGCCATGTTTTGCTGCCGCTTCATTCAGCAGTTCCCTCTGATTGCTTTGATTGAGGAGGTATCTATGAAGGAGATGAATCAAACAACACTGCGCAGATTGATATCTGTAGGTCTGTTGGCTATTTTGATCGCTCTGTTTACAGCAATGGTCGGTGCGGGAAGCGGTAAATTCCTCAACGCGGAGAATCTGATGGCGATTGTCAGGGATGCTTCAGTTCCCGGAATCATTGGTGTGGGCGTGACTTATGTAATTATCACATCAGGTATTGATCTTTCCACCGGAAGTATGATTGCTCTTGTCGGTATGGTAATGGCGAATGTATACGCTTATACATTACTTCCGATTCCGGTCATGATTCTTACAGGTATTCTGGCAGGACTTCTGTGTGGATTCTTTAATGGTTTCATTGTAGCGAAACTGGAGATTCCGGAGTTCATCGGAACACTGGCTACGATGAGTGTTTTCAGGGCGTTGGCATATATTATCGCTATCAAGGACGCCAACGGCGTAATCATGAGCCAACCGATGAATATTTCCCAGTATGCATTCCTGGGAAGTACGATCGGCGGTTCGTCCAAGGGAATTCCGTATGTATGCGTGGCGCTGGTGATATTTGTAGTGGTCGGTCAGATCGTACTTCGCTATACACGCTTCGGAACAAATCTTTATGCTGTAGGAGCAAATAAGAAAGCGGCTACACTGTCCGGTATCAATGTCGAGAGGATCCGCATGATGGCTTTTGTCATCACAGGATTCTGCACGGCGGTCGGAGCTGTTTTTACGACAGCACGTCTGCAGAGTGCTACAACAGCGCTCGGCACGGATTTCGAGTTTTCACCGATCGCGGCAGCGGTCGTCGGCGGCGTTGCACTGTCAGGCGGCAGCGGCGATGTTGTCGGTACTCTGATCGGTGCATTGTTCATGGCAACTCTTGAGAACGGCGTACGTAAGCTGGATATGAATACTGCTTATCAGTATGTCATCAAGGGCGTCATTATCATCTGTGTGGTAATGTTCGATGCGGTTTATAAAAAACGCATGGATCGCATTGCCAAGGAAAAAGGAGCAAAGGAGGGACTTGAATAATGGCTGAAAATAACGTTATTCTCGAAGCCAAGGGTATATACAAGAGTTTCTCAGGCGTCTCCGTATTGCAGGATGTTCACTTTTCGGTCGACCGCGGCGAAGTACACGCCCTGATGGGTGAGAACGGTGCCGGAAAGTCTACTCTGATAAAGATCATCACCGGCGTATATTCTAAGGATCAGGGACAGATTTACTGGGAAGGAAAACCGGTTGAAATCAATAATTATCAGGATTGCCAGAAGCTTGGCGTAGCCTGTATCTATCAGGAACTTTCCGTCATTCCGCCTTTAACGGTCGCTCAGAACGTGTTCCTGGGAAGAGAACCGAGAAAGGCCGGGAAAATCATCGATTACAAGAAGATGAATCAGATGACGCAGGAGCTGATCGACAAGTATGAGTTCCCGCTGAAGCCGACCACGGTCGTAGATAACCTGGGTATCGGACAGCGTCAGCTGATAGAGATCCTGAAGGGTCTTTCTCAGAATTCAAAACTGCTCATCATGGATGAGCCGACAGCATCCCTGTCCGGCAAGGAAGCGGAGATGCTTTTCAAGATTATTAATACCCTGAGAAATCAGGGAGTTTCCATTATCTATATTTCCCATCGTCTGGAAGAAGTATACATGCTGTCAGACAGACTGACGATTCTTCGAGACGGAAAGAACGCAGCACTTCTGGAAAAGCATGAGATCATTCCGGCCAAGGTCATCGAGACAATGATCGGTAAGGTCGTAGATGAATCTTCAGGCTCCAAGAAGATGCTCCAGTCGAAAGGCGGAGACGTCCGTCTGGATGTCAGAGGACTTACAGATAAGACAGACAGATTCCGCAATATCTCTTTCCAGGTCCACAAGGGCGAGATCCTGGGCTTCGGCGGACTGATCGGCGCCGGCCGTACCGAGCTTGTCCGTGCCATTTACGGCATAGATAAGCCGATCAGCGGTGAGGTCTATCTGGATGGGGAGAAGATGGAGAATCCTTCTCCGAAGAAGAGTATCGACATGGGAATCGGCTTTGTTCCCGAGGATCGAAGAAATCACGGGTTCATTCCGCTTCTGTCGACGACTAAGAATGTAGCTTTGACGAACTACGATATTTTAAAGAAGAACGGTCTTGCTGTCTCCGACAAGGATGAGCTGGATATGAGTAAGAGAGCGATTCAAGCGATCGATATCCGTCCGGCCGATCCGGATAAGCAGGTGGGCGTTATGTCCGGTGGTAACCAGCAGAAGGTTGTTCTCGGCAAGTGGCTTATGCGAGACCTGAGGCTTCTGATCGTAGACGAACCTACAGCGGGTATCGACGTAGGTGCCAAGGATGAAATCTACTCTATTCTGGAAGATCTGGCAAGCAAGGGAGTCGCTGTTATCGTTGTTACTTCCGACTTGCAGGAGCTTCTGCGTGTATCCCACAGAATTCTTGTAATGCGCAAGGGCGATATCGTCAAGGAATTCAAGAACGAAGTGGTCACACAGTCCATGGTACTCTCGGCCGGTCAGGGTGTTACTGAAGATAAGGAGGCTGCAGAATGAAGAATATAAATTGGAGTAAATACAGCAAGCCTATCATCCTGGTTGCCTTTTGTGTCATTCTTACGATCCTCAGACCCACTACGTTCCCGACCGTCAGCAATATAGCGAACGTGCTCTGGTCCGTATCCGTTATCGGTATCATGGTCTGCGGTACGATTTTTGTATTCCTCGTCGGAGGAATCGATCTTTCCATAGCAACACTCTGCGGTTTCTCCGCTGTAGTGGTCGTCGAAGTGATTCATATGTTCGGCGACACGACTATGGGCGTATTTGTCGGTATTCTCGCCGCCATCGGCGTAGGGGCACTTGCAGGATGTGTTCACGGCTTTATTATCACAACATTTAACATACCGGCGTTCCTTGTAACATTTGCTACACAGAGTGTATTTCTCGGACTTTCCATGGTCATCACGAACAATAAGATCGTCAGCTGTACGGCACCTGCCGCTTTTACGGCGATCGGTTCCATGAAGATTCTGGGATTCCCGCTTCCGATTTATTTCATGATCGTCATTGCAGTACTCAGCTGGTTCGTACTTCGCAAGACGGTATTCGGCAGATGGATTTACGCAGTCGGCGGCAACCCGGCAGCATCCGAGATTTCCGGCATCAATGTCAAGAGAGCAACAATTCTCTGCTACGTATTCTCCGGCATGACGACAGCGATCGGCGGTATTGTTCTTGCCTCCATGACACGTCAGGCTATGGCTGCGACAGGATCCGGCTACACCAACGATGTTATCACAGCGGGCGTTATCGGCGGCGTCAGTCTTCTTGGCGGCGTAGGTACTGTTCCGGGCGCTATCTTCGGTGCGGTCCTGATGGGTCTTCTGAACAACGGCCTGAATCTTCTCAGCGTACCGTCAACACACGCCGGCCTTGTAAAAGGTCTGGTTATCATCATCGCTGTCGGCTTCGATGCAATGCAGCACAGAGATCAGTCCAGAAAGAAGAGCGGCTTTGCTTTCTTTAAGAAGAAAAACGCATAAGGCTTGCTTTGACTAATTGCAGATAAGTAAAAAACTTGTTTTGGCTAATTGCAGAAAGGATACTATGAAGAAAATAGACGCGCATCTCCACCTTGCAAAAGTTCTGGCAGGATATTGCAGAAGAGGAGAGCTTAGAGCAATCGGCGGCGGTATGGCCGCATGGGCCAACGGAGAGGAGTTCCAACTTCTTCCGCAGACAGGTGATTACGGAGAAGAGAACTTTACGGCAGAAGCTGCCCTTAAGATCATGGACAGAAACGACGTGGAGCGTGCTGTTCTCATGAACGGCAGCATGTATGGTTTCCAGAATATCTATCATGCTGAACTGCTGAAGAAGTATCCGGACAGATTTTGCCCGTCCTGCACCATTGACCCGTATATGACCAACTATATGGAAGCTATGGAGCGGTTCTTTGAGGAGCAGCATTTCCATTTGGCTAAATTTGAAGTCAGTTCCGGCGGCGGTCTTATGGGCTGCCATGATCCGTTCTCTCTGTCGGGAGAGAAGATGTCTCCAATTTACAGCTTGGTCGAGAAACACAAAGGCGTTGTGGCTCTGGACGTAGGCGATATTTATATGGAGAGCCATCAGACAGCTGCACTTCTGAGAATCTCAGACAGATACCCGGATCTGAAACTGGTAATCTGCCATCTTCTGGCACCGGCCAGAGAAATGCATGACGCATGGGTCGCAGAGCTCAAGATGCTGAAGAGAGCAAATGTCTGGTTCGATATCGCAGCTATGCCGAAGATCATGGCTCCGGACGAGTATCCGTATCCGGTGACATGCGAGTATCTGGCTGAGGCGAAAGATATTCTCGGTTCCGACAGACTCCTT
>ODAI010839416.1_pt1 | contig 16568 bp, 11 predicted proteins | sample 1539321 | NCBI WGS metagenome assembly ODAI01 (sample SAMN02144231, study PRJEB22623) | gut metagenome | biome: sheep rumen | host: Ovis aries | place: New Zealand | reverse complement strand
TAAGGATGCCCGTTTCGGCGCTTCCTCCGTTATCTGCCTGGCACACGACTGCCTGATCGTTCTGGCGGCTTATGCCATCATCCGGATCAGCGTCGGCAGCACCTTCATCGCATGCATGCTGACCATCGTCGGTTATTCGATCAACGCGACCATCGTCGTATTCGACCGCGTGCGTGAGAACCTGCGCTCGAGAAAGTCCGGGACAACTCTTGAGGAAGTCGTCAACACCAGCATCAGCCAGACGCTCTCCAGAAGTATTTTCACTTCCCTGACGACCTTCTTCATGGTACTGGCGCTCTACATCTTCGGCGTGGCTTCCGTCAAGGAATTCGCCCTGCCTCTGATGGTCGGTATCATCGCAGGATGCTGGTCCTCCGTCTGCATCGCAGGTCCCCTGTGGTACCTGTTCCGCACAAAGATCGCTTCCAAGGCGGATAACACCCCCGCCGGCAGCGGAAACAGCGGGAACGGCGGAAACGCTTCTTCCGGAAGCAAGAAGAAGAACAGTTCCAACATGTCCAAGAAGGAGAGAAAACTTCAGAAACAGAAAGAGATCGAGGAGAAGAATAAGTCCAAGATCACAGTCTGATCATACGTGTTTAGAACCGAGGGAACGGATGCTCGTCCGTTCCCTCGACTTTTCCGTTGGGGCAGCAGAGGTGAGAGAGTTTTGAAGAGAGCCAAGTGGATTGTATCCGCCAAAAGAGCGGATTTTAACAAAATAGCGAAGGATTGCGGGATCTCCCCCATACTTGCCAGGCTGATCCGCAACAGGAACGTCATTGGAACGGAGGAGACGCGCCGCTTTCTGAGCGGAACGATGGAGGATCTGCATGATCCGGCGCTCCTGCCGGACGCGGAGAAGGCGGCAGGCATCCTGCGGGAGAAAATCCGGGAGGGTAAGCGGATCCGGATCATAGGCGACTACGACGTAGACGGGATCTGCTCCACTTTTATCCTGTGGCATTCGCTCACCGGATTCGGCGGACTTGTGGACGCCGTTCTCCCGGAGCGCATGAGAGACGGCTACGGGATCAACGAGCGCCTGGTGCGGGAGGCCGCGGAGGCCGGGACGGACACGATCCTGACCTGCGACAACGGAATTGCCGCTGCGGAACCGCTCGCGCTGGCCCGGAGCCTGGGGATGACCGTCATCGTGACGGACCATCACGAGGTCCCCTTCAAAGCGCAGCCTGACGGAAGCCGCCAATACCTGCTCCCCCCGGCGGACGCTGTGGTGGACCCCAAGATCCCGGAGAGCGTGACCGGCGCGCCGGCCTATCCCTTCAAAGAGATCTGCGGAGCGGTCGTGGCCTTTAAGTTGTGCCAGATTTTGGCCCGGGAGCGGATGGGAGGCCGTGACAAAGAGGCGTACAGGGAGTTCGAGAGGTACCTTCTTCCTTTTGCCGGGCTGGCGACGGTCTGCGATGTGATGCCCCTTCTCGACGAGAACAGGATCCTGGTCCGGGAGGGACTCCGGGAGGCATCCCGCTCGGATAATACAGGCCTGCAGGCTCTGCTTCAGGTGACGGGCCTGTCCGATGCGAGGCTGACCTGCTATCACGCCGGCTTCGTGATCGGCCCCTGTCTGAATGCGTCGGGAAGGCTGGACAGCGCGGTCAGGGGGCTGAAGCTGTTCATGGAGACTGACCGGGCGCAGGCGCTTCGGAGCGCGCAGCAGCTCAAGGAGCTCAACGACAGCCGCAAGAGCATGACGCTGGAGGGAACAGAGGCGGCGGAAGCCCTGATCGAGAGCGGCGGCATGCAGGACCGCCGCGTACTGGTGCTCCTTCTGCGGGACACCCACGAATCCCTGGCCGGCATTATAGCGGGCAGGATCAAGGAGAGCCGGCACAGGCCGACTTTCGTGCTGACGGATACCGGAAGCGGCGTCCTGAAAGGATCCGGCCGCTCCATCGAGAGCTACGATATGTACGCAGAGATGAACGCCTGCGGGGACCTCTTCATAAAATACGGAGGACACAAGATGGCGGGCGGGCTGTCCATGCGCGAGGAGAATCTGGACGAATTCGCCCGCAGGATTGAGGCTAACTGCACGCTGACCGGGGAAGATCTGCAGGAGATCGTCCGCGTGGATATGGAGCTTCCGCCCAGATTTCTGGATATCCCCGTGACCAGGGAGCTGGAACGGCTCGAACCCTGCGGAAACGAGAACCCCAGGCCGCTCTTTGTGACCAGGAATATCCGCCTGCTCTCCGCGAGAGTGATGGGCAAAAGCCGCAATGTGATCCGGCTGACCGCCCGGGACGAGACGGGAAGGAGACTGGATCTGATCCGATTCGAGGACGCGCAGGCTTTTGCCGCGCAGATCGGGGAGGCGTGCGGAGGAGGAGCCTTCGAGGGGCTTCAAAGAGGCGCCGGAAATGTTACAATAGATATGGTATATTATCCCGACATCAACGAGTGGAACGGCCGGGAGAGCATGCAATATATTGTAAAAGACTACAGGATACACAATTAGGAGACCATCATGAAAATCGCAGAACTGATCAGTAAACTGGATTATCATTTTAATACGCTGTCGGGGCAGGTGATCACGGACTACGACAAGGTGAAGGCGCTGCGAGCCACCGAGATCAGCGAGATCGTCAATGACTCCCGCAAAATATCGAAGGACTGCCTGTTCTTCTGCATCGTGGGAGCGGTCAGAGACGGCCATGAATTCGCCAGACAGGCCCTCATGGACGGCGCCGCGGCGCTGGTCGTGCAGAAGGACCTGGATCTGTCGGATCTGGAGGGACAAACGCCTGTGAAGGAGCCGGTCATCATCCGCGTGCAGGACACCCGCTACGCGATGGCTTATATCGCGGCTGCCTATTACAAGAATCCCGCGTCGGAGATGAAGATCATCGGCGTGACGGGCACAAAGGGAAAGACCACCACGACATATATGGTCAAGTCCATCCTGGAAGCGGCCGGGATCAAAGTCGGCCTGATCGGCACCATAGAGACGCTGTACGGGGACGTTCGGATCAAGGCGCACAACACGACGCCGGAATCCACTGTCCTGCAGAAGACCTTCCGCGATATGGCGGACGCCGGCATAGAGGCCGTCGTCATGGAGGTGTCCTCCCAGGCGCTGATGCTGCACCGGACCCAGGGATTTTTGTTCGATCTGGGCATCTTCACCAACCTGTCGCCGGACCATATCGGCCCTAACGAGCACAAGGACTTCGACGACTATCTGCAGTGCAAGAGCCTTCTGTTCAGGCAGTGCAGAGTCGGGATCGTCAATGCGGACGACCCCTATCACAAGCAGATCCTGGACGGCCACACCTGCAGCGTGGAGACCTACGGCCTGACAGACAAGGCGGATCTCTACGCGGAGAATCTGGAGCTGATCAAGAAGCCCGGAGAGCTGGGCGTTGCATTCGACGTCAGAGGTCTTCTGGATTTCCACGCGGAGGTACCTGCGCCCGGCCGTTTCAGCGTCTATAACGCGCTGTGCGCGATCGCGGTCTGCAGACATTTCGGCGTCACTCCGGAGGAGATCGAAAAGGCGCTTCTCAAGGTCCACGTCAGGGGACGCATCGAGATGGTCAAGGTCAGCGACGACTTCACGTTGATGATCGACTACGCTCACAACGCCATGGCATTGGAGAGCCTTCTGTCCACGCTGCGCGAGTACGAGCCCCACAGGCTGGTCTGCCTGTTCGGCTGCGGCGGCAACCGCTCCAGGCTCCGCAGGTTCGAGATGGGCGAAGTGAGCGGCAAGCTGGCCGAACTGAGCATCATCACGTCGGACAACCCGAGAGATGAAGAGCCCATGGCCATCATTGAAGATATTGTGACGGGCATTTCCCGCACGGACGGAAAATATGTGACGATCCCCGACAGAAAAGACGCGATCCGGTATGCGATCCGCGAAGGAGAGCCCGGAGATATCGTAGTTCTCGCCGGCAAGGGGCATGAGGACTACCAGGAGATCAAGGGACACAGATATCCCATGGACGAGAGGGTCCTGATCAGGGAGATACTGGAGGAAAACGGAGAGATTTGAAGAAATTCGCCGAGGTCATCATTGACATAGCCTACAATAAGCTGGACAGGCCGTTTACGTACAGCGTTCCCGGGAGGATGCAGAAGGATCTGCAGCCCGGGAGCCTTGTCATGGTGCCCTTCGGGAAGGGAAATGTCCTGCGCAAGGGCTATGTGATCGCGCTGCGGGACGACTGTGACCTGCCGGCGGACAAGGTCAAGGAGATCGCGGAGCTGCCTGTGCAGGAGAGCGGCTACAGCGAGGACGAGGACGGAGCGACGGCGATCGCGCTGGCCGCCTGGATGAAGAAGCGGTACGGCTCCACGATGGCGGCGGCGCTGCGGACGGTCCTGACTTCGCGAAGGCCCGGCAAGCCCGTCAGGACCCGGGAGATCGAGCTGGCCCTGTCCCGCGAAGAGGCGGAGGACCAGCTGGCCGTATATGAGAGAAAACACCAGGTGGCGCGCGAGCGTCTTCTGCGGGAGCTCATGGAAGTGCCCCGGCAGCCCTATAGTCTGGTTACGGGCAAGCTCCATATCACGGCTTCGGTGATCCGGGCCATGTCGGAGGCCGGCGTCATCAGGGTCACGCAGGAGGAGTCCTTCCGCAATCCGGTCGCTTTCGAGCACAGGGACGGGGACCGCAAGCAGCTGAGCCCGGCGCAGCAGGCGATCGTGGACGGCGTCCTGCGCGACTATGACGCGGGAGAGAGCACGGTCAGTCTGATCCACGGCATTACCGGGAGCGGCAAGACGGAAGTCTACATTTCCATCATCCGCGGCATCTGCGCGCGCGGAAAGAAGGCGATCATGCTGATCCCTGAGATCGCTCTCACCTATCAGACGCTGCTTCGGTTTTATCGATATTTTGGCGAGAGGGTGTCGGTGATGAATTCCTCCCTCTCGGAGAACGAGAAGGCGGACCAGTGGGAGCGGGCCAGAAGGGGCGAGATCGACGTCATGATCGGTCCCCGGAGCGCGCTCTTTACGCCCTTTGCCGATCTGGGCGTCATCGTGATCGACGAGGAGCACGAGGGCAGCTACAAGAACGAATCCATGCCCAAATATCACACGCGGGAAGTCGCGCAGGAACTGGCCAGGCGCAAGAGAGCCTGCGTGGTAATGGGAAGCGCCACGCCTTCCCTGGAGTCCTACCACAACGCACTGAGCGGCCGGTACCGCCTGTACACGCTCAAGGAGCGCCTGACGGGAGGAACGCTCCCGGAGGTCGAGATCGCGGACCTGCGGCAGGAACTCAGAAACGGAAACCGTTCCATCCTGTCGGAGCGGCTGCAGCAGCTTCTGGAGGACCGTCTGGCCAAAAAAGAGCAGGCCATCCTCTTTCTCAACCGGAGGGGGATCGCGGGCTTTGTGTCCTGCAGGTCCTGCGGCACCGTGATCAAGTGTCCCCACTGCGAAGTGTCTTTATCGCTCCACAAGGGCGGCCGCCTGGTCTGCCACTACTGCGGATACGTAAGACCCGGCGTCAGGGAGTGCCCGGAGTGCGGATCCCCCTATATTTCGGGATTCAGGGCGGGCACCGAGCAGATCGAGGAGCATCTGAAGATGCGGTATCCCGGGGCGCGGGTCCTAAGGCTGGACGCGGACACCACGACCAAAAAGGGGAGCTACGACCGGATCCTTTCCTCTTTTGCCAACCGGGAGGCGGATATACTGGTGGGAACCCAGATGATCGTCAAGGGACATGACTTCCCCGGCGTGACGCTGGTCGGGATCCTGTTGGCGGATCTCTCGCTCTACGCGGGGGACTACAGAGCGGCCGAGCGGACCTTCCAGCTGCTGACCCAGGCGGCCGGCCGCGCGGGGAGAGGCGAAGTGCCGGGATCGGTGGTCATCCAGACTTATCAGCCGGAAAACTACGCGGTGCAGTACGCGGCGGCGCAGGACTACGAGGGCTTCTATGAGGAAGAGATGAAGTATCGCTCCCTGCTGATGTATCCGCCGGCGGCGCACATGCTGTGCGTGCAGCTGCAGGCGGAAGAGGAGGACAAGGCGGAGGCTCTTGCCGGCAAACTCCGGGAGCTCTTCGTCAGAGACGATCCGGAGGCGCTGGTGATCGGGCCGGCGCAGGCTTCCCTGTCCAGGCTCCGCGACCAATACAGGTATGTCCTCTATATCAAGGACGAAAACTATGATAAACTGGTTAGATGTAAAGACCGCGCGGAGGCATTTCTGGCCTATCTGATAAAGATCGGCAAGGATCCGCAGGTCCAGGTACAGTTTGATTTTGATCCGGTGAGTCCTTTTTAAGGCTCACGAAGAAAGGCGGTATGAAATATGGCACTGAGAATCATCAGGGAGCTTGGCGATCCCGTACTGGGAAAGAGAGCGAAGGAAGTGCGCGAGATGACGCCCAAGCTCAGGCAGCTGATCGAGGATATGAAGGAGACAATGTATGATTCGGACGGGGTGGGACTTGCGGCGCCCCAGGTGGGCATGCTCAAGAGGATCGTCGTGATCGACGTCAGCGCTGAGCAGGATCAGCCGCTGGTCCTGATCAATCCCGAGATCATCGAGAAGGACGGCGAGCAGACCGGATGGGAGGGATGCCTCTCCGTGCCCGGAAAGAGCGGCCAGGTCACGAGGCCCAAGCACGTCGTGGCCAAGGCTTACAACGAGAATATGGAGGAGTACACCATCGAGGGCGAAGACCTTCTGGCGAGGGCGATCTGCCACGAGCTGGATCATCTGGACGGCCATATGTATGTGGAACTGGTGGAAGGCAGGCTCTATACCAATGAGGAGCTGGACGCGATGATGGCCGAGGAGGAAGCGGCCGCAGAGAAAGAGGCGGAGGAGAAGGCTTGAAGATCGTATTTATGGGAACGCCGGATCTGGCGGCGGAAGTACTGGATACTATGATGCGCAGCGGATGCGAAGTGACGCTGGCGGTGACGCAGCCCGACAGGCCTAAGGGGCGCGGGAGAGGCGTCATCAAGACACCGGTGCATGAGTGCGCGGACAAGTGGGGGATTCCCGTTTTTGCCCCTGTCAGAGTCAAAAAGCCCGAGGCAGTGCAGAGACTTCGCGAGGAGGCGCCCGACCTGATCGTCGTGGCGGCCTTCGGACAGATCCTGAGCAAGGAGATCCTCGATCTGCCTAGATACGGGTGCATTAATGTGCACGCCTCTCTTCTGCCTAGGTATAGAGGCGCTGCGCCAATCCAGTGGGCGGTGATCAACGGGGAAGAGAAGACCGGCGTCACCATCATGCAGATGGACGAGGGCCTGGACACGGGCGATATTTTGCTGCAGGAGGAGATCGCGCTGGAGCCTGACGAGACGGGAGAGAGCCTGTACAACAAGCTGGCAAAGCTCGGCGGAGACCTCCTTGTCAGGGCGCTGCCCATGGTGGAGGAGGGGACTCTTCACCCGGTCAAACAGGATGATTCCCAGTCCTGCTACGCCTCCATGCTCCGCAAGGAGATGGGGAACATCGACTGGACCATGCCGGCGGTGAAGATCGAGCGCCTGGTGCGCGGGCTCAACAGCTGGCCGGGAGCCTACACGTTCATGAACGGCAAGATGCTCAAGATCTGGGGATCCGCCGTGGCCGAAGGCGAAGCGGAGGGCGAGCCCGGAACAGTGGCCGGCACAGACAAAAAGAACATTTTCGTAAACTGCGGAGAGGGCCTTCTGGCGCTCACGGAAGTGCAGTACGAGGGCAAAAAGCGCATGAGCACGCAGGCCTTTCTGCTGGGCGCCAGGGTGGAGCCCGGGCAGAAGCTGACGGCGGAGCGCTGATCGCGAACCGGTATAAAGAAAGACAGATTCATCGAGAGCGGCAGGTCTGTGCGAAAGCAGTTTTGCCGCTTTTCGCGTATTTGCAGGCAGAAAGGAAGGGCCGTCCCGCAGCGGGATTTGCGGACGAGAACAGACGGCAAGGGAGAAGAGATTGAGCAGATTGGGAGAGAGAGAAGCGGTCCTCGAGATCCTGACGAGGATCCGGGAGAGCGGAACATACAGTCACGTCGCGGTGAAGGAGATGCTGGACCGCTGCGAGAAGGAGGGGATGGACCGGAGGCAGAGGGCCTTTGTCAAGAGGCTGGCCGAGGGCGTCACCGAGCGCCGGATCGAGCTCGACGGCGTCGTGCGCAGGTACACGAAGAAGAACGCCCGCATCCGCCCTGTGGTCAGGGACATTCTGCGCATGGGCATCTTCCAGATCCTGTATATGGATGCCGTGCCGGATTCGGCGGCCTGCAACGAGTCGGTCGAGCTCACCCGCCGGTATGCCAAAAAAGAGCTGACCGGCTTTGTAAACGGCGTCCTCCGCACGGTCGTCCGCGAGAAGGACAAAGGCGCGTTTGCCGCGGACGGGCAGTCCCTCTCCGGCAAGTATTCCATGCCCGAATGGATCATTGATATGTGGGTCAGACAGATGGGCGCGGAGGAGACGGAGAAGCTCCTCAGAGCGCTGCTCGAGATACGTCCGGTCTCGATCCGCTTCGACGACGCCTGCGGGCAGGATGAGAGAGAGCAGATCCTGACGCAAATGAAGGAGAAGGGAGTGGGCGTCCGCAAAGGGCAGTATCTTCCTTACTGCTATTATCTGACAGGCACCGACAGCATCACGGCGCTGCCCGGCTACCGGGAGGGCGCCTGGACCGTGCAGGATGAGAGCTCCATGATGGTGACGGAAGCGGCGGGCCTTCAGGGCGGCGAGACCGTATACGACGTCTGCGCCGCGCCGGGCGGCAAGTCCATGCACTGCGCGGGAAGGCTCCGGGCGCTGGAGAACTCGGGCCATGTCTATGCCTTCGACCTGACGAAGACCAAGGTGACGCAGATCGTCAAAAATGTGCACAGGATGCACCTGACCAACGTGTCGGTGTCGCAGAGAGATGCCCTGCAGCCCGTGCCGGAGGAAGCGGGACGCGCGGACGTGCTCCTATGCGATCTTCCCTGCTCGGGACTGGGCGTCATCGGGCGCAAGAGAGACATCAAGTACCATGTGAGCGCGGGGCAGCTCGCGGAGCTGGCAGCCCTGCAGAAGAGCATTCTCCGCAATGCCGTCTCCTATCTGAAGGAGGGCGGCGCGCTGATCTACAGCACCTGTACGATCAACAGCGGCGAAAACGAGGAGATCGCGGCGTTTATAGAGAAGGAGCTCGGGCTCAGCCCGGATCCGCTCGCGCCTTATCTGCCCGATGACCTTCCCGGGATCCGGGGCCATCAGCTGCAGCTCCTTCCCCATATCCACGGGACGGACGGCTTCTATCTGGCCCGGTTCGTGAAGAGAGCGGACAGCGCGTCAAAATAGTGATAAACAGGATGACAGAAATGATGCAGGAAATGACCAAAGATATTAAATCGATGACGCTGGAGGAACTGAAGGCCGCCATGAAGGAGCGCGGATTTCCCGCCTTCAGGGCCGGGCAGCTCTACCGCTGGATGCACGTGAGCCTTGTCAGGCAGTACAGCGAGATGACCAATATTCCCAAAGCGATGGCGGCGCAGCTGGAGGAAGAGTTCCCCCTGACGACGGTCCGGATGATCGACCGGCAGGTCTCGAAGCTGGACGGCACGCAGAAGTATCTCTTTGCCATGAAGGACAATTCCCTGGTGGAGAGCGTCTTTATGCGCTACAAGTTCGGCAACAGCGTCTGCATCTCTTCCCAGGTGGGCTGCCGTATGGGATGCCGGTTCTGCGCCTCGACGCTGGACGGACTGTACCGGTCGCTGACGCCGGCCGAGATGCTCGAGCAGATCTACGAGATCTCGCGCGTCACGGGAGAGCGGGTCTCCCACGTCGTCGTGATGGGGACGGGCGAGCCTCTGGACAATTACGACAACCTGGTCCGCTTCCTGCACCTTCTGACCGATGAGAACGGCCTCCATATCAGCCAGAGGAACGTGACGGTCTCCACCTGCGGCATAGTGCCGCGGATCTATGACCTGGCAAAGGAGCGGCTGTCCATCACGCTGGCGCTCTCCCTCCACGCGGTCACGGACGAGAAGAGGAAGGAGATCATGCCGATCGCCAATCAGTACACGATCGCGGAACTGATGGAGGCGGGCAAGTACTATTTTGACAAGACGGGGAGGCAGGTGACCTTCGAGTACAGCCTGATCCGGGACGTCAATGACAGCGCACAGGACGCGGAGATGCTGGCGGACCTGGCCAGGCCGCTGAAAGCCCATATCAACCTCATTCCGGTCAACCCGGTCAAGGAGCGCGGATACCGCCAGACGCAGGACGCGGGCGTCCGGGCCTTTCAGAAAAAACTTGAAAAACGAGGCATAAATGTTAGTATTAGAAGAGTATTAGGAAGAGATATTGACGGTGCCTGCGGCCAGCTCAGACACAGGCATCTTTCAGGCATGGACAGTGAAAACGGTCCGGTCCTGCGGGAGAGTAATTGATATGCTGCAATCATTTTCCATAACGGATATTGGTCTTCGGAGAGAGATCAATCAGGATTATATTTTCTCCAGCGATCTTCCGCTGGGGCCTTTGCCATGCCTGTATCTTGTAGCGGACGGCATGGGTGGCCATCAGGCGGGCGACCTGGCTTCCAAGGTCACGGTCGAGACCGTCGTGGAATACACCGCGTCGGCAGCGGAGGAAGAGCCTGAGAAGCTGCTGGGCAGCGCCTTCAGCATCGCCAACACCCGGATCCGTGCCATGGCCGCGAAGCACATGGAGTACTACGGCATGGGCACGACGCTGGTCGGCTGCACGGTGAGCGGGGACGACCTGCTCGTCGCCAATGTGGGCGACAGCCGGCTCTACAGCTTTAAGGACGGTTTAAGGCAGATCACGGTGGACCACTCCCTGGTCGAGGAAATGGTCCTGGCCGGCACGCTGGACAGGAAGCTGGCGCGGATCCATCCCGAGAGGAACGTGATCACAAGGGCGATCGGCGCCGAGGAGGACGTGAAGGTGGATTTCTTCAGGGTCCCCTTAAAGGACTGCGGACTGATCCTCATGTGCTCGGACGGCCTTACGACAATGATAGAAGATGAGGAGATCGAGCAGATCCTTTCACGGGACGGCTCTCTCGAAGATAAAGCCGCCGTACTGGTAAGGCGAGCCAACAGCGCGGGCGGCAAGGACAATATTTCAGTGATACTGATCGACACTTCCCCGGTTCAGAGCGGTCCGCACGCGGTTCACTAAGGACGGTATCGCGCAGAACAGGTAATTTTCCAGGGAAGTGGAGGAAAATATGATTAAGATCGGTATGTTGATCGCCGACCGCTATGAGATCCTCGAAAAAGTCGGGACCGGCGGAATGGCGGACGTCTATAAATCCAAAGATCACACCCTTAACCGCTATGTGGCGGTCAAAATACTCAAGCAGGAATTTTCGGAGAACGCCAATTTCGTATCGAAATTCCGCGTAGAGGCGCAGGCTGCGGCCGGCCTCATGCATCCCAACATCGTCAACGTCTACGACGTCGGCGAGGAAAAGGGAGTCTACTATATCGTGATGGAGCTCGTGGACGGCATCACTCTCAAGAACTATATCAGCAAGAGAGGACGCCTGGGCTACAAGGAGGCCGTCACGATCGCGCTGCAGGTCTCCATGGGCCTGGAGGCGGCGCACAGAAATCACATCATACACAGGGACATCAAGCCTCAGAATATCATCATCTCCCGGGACGGAAAGGTCAAGGTGACGGATTTCGGCATCGCCAAGGCCGCCACCAGCGACACGATCACGTCGAATGTCATGGGATCGGTGCACTACACTTCTCCCGAGCAGGCCAGGGGCGGATTCAGCGACGAGAAGAGCGACGTCTATTCTCTGGGCGTGACGCTCTACGAGATGCTGACCGGCGAAGTGCCCTTCGACGGGGAGACCACGGTCGCCATCGCGATCCGGCATATTCAGGAGCCGATGCCTTCACCGGCCAAGATCAATCCCGACGTTCCCTACAGCGTGGACCAGATCGTCCTCAAGTGCTGTGAGAAGAGTCCGGACAGGCGCTACCAGAACATGCAGGAGCTCTCTGCCGATCTCAAGAAGTCCATCAGCTACCCTGACGGAGACTTCGTAAAGCGCTACGACCCCAACGACATGGGCCACACGCGCATGCTCACGGACGAGGAGAAGAGGCAGATCAAGGAAGGAACCCAGGAGAAGCTGCAGACCGCGGCGGACCAGACAGCTCCCGACAGAGAGAAGGAGGAGACGGTCAAGAGACCGCTCAAAACTGCCAGACATATCCGGGAGGACGAGTTCGCCGACGAGGATGAAGACGAGTACGAGGAGGAGAGAGAGAACTCCATCGACAGGATCGCGGGAATCCTCGCGGTGATCGCAGTCGTGATCATCGGAGTGATCATGATCCTGATCATAGGCGGAAGGACGGGACTTCTGCCCGTCGGAAACGGCGGCAGGAAGGATCCGCAGGCGGAGACCGAGGAGATGGTGACCATGCCCAATGTCGTAGGGCTGGACGTCGCCGCGGCCCGGTCGGCCCTGGTCAAGCAGGGACTGATCCCCGAACTGACCTATGAGGAGTCGGATAAATATACGGTCGGCGTCGTTATGCGTACCAGCGTCGAGGAGGGCACGGAGATCCCCGTAGGATCCACGGTCGTCCTGACCGTGTGCGGCAACAGCGGCACGAAGATCCCGGATGTCGTGGGACTGCCCAGAGACGAGGCGGTCGATCTTTTGACAGAAGCGGGATTCAACGTCAATATCACGGAATCCAGCCACGAGGAAGTTCCGGAGGGCTGCGTCATCAGCCAGGATCCCGAAGGAGACGTGCAGGCGGAAGGCGGAACCTATGTGACGATCGATATCAGCCTGGGACCTGATATGTCCGGCAGAGTGGAGATGCCCAATCTGATCGGCATGACCGAGCAGGAGGCGCGCGGAACGCTCAATGCCTACGGACTGCGGGCGGGGAACGTGAGGACCATCATCGACTCCGATCCCGACAACAGGGGACTCGTGATTTCGCAGGACGTAGAAGCCGGCGAGACGATCGAGGAGGGAACCGCGGTGAACTTCGATATCGCGGGCCAGCAGACATACAGCTATTCGGCCGATATTTCGGCCCCTACCAACAGTGAAGATCCGGACTACAAGGCCGGAACCTCCGTGCACATCACGATCGTGACGGAGGACGACCAGAAGCTTCTGGATACGACGACGTCCGCATTCCCTTACAGGATCGGATGCACGGGCATCACGTCCGAGTACGGAACGCTCACCATGACCTATGAGGTGACTCTCGTCGACACGATCGAGGAAGAGGTGGAGGACGATTCCGAAGAAACCGGCGAAGAAACCGGCGAAGAGGCCGCGGAGGGCAGTACGGACGAAACCGGCGCGGAAGACACACAGGAAAAGAAGACCAAAACGGTGACGAGGGAGGTCGAGAGGACCGAGGAGAGAACGATCACGAGAGAGCTTACCTTTACACCGGAGAACTGAGTCTGCAGTCCGGCGGCGGACCGGGCCAAACAGTAAAGAATCGGTTAGATATGAAGGGCAAGATCATTAAAAGTATAGCGGGGTTCTACGAGGTCCACACCGGCGAGAACGTCTACCGCTGCCGCGCCAGAGGAGTCTTCAGGGCGCTCGGCGTCAAACCGCTGGTCGGAGACGACGTGGAGATCGAGGTCACGGACACAGTGAGCGTCCCCATGGAGGGGAACGTGATCCGCCTGCTCCCGAGGAAAAATGAACTGGTAAGACCCAACGTCGCGAATGTAGACCAGGCGCTGCTCATTTTTGCCATCACCCATCCGGCGCCCAGCTACAATATGCTGGACCGCTTTCTGATCACCATGGACCAGAGAGACCTCCCCGCGATCCTGTGCTTTAACAAGCAGGACCTGGCGACGGAGGAGGAGATCCGGGAGCTGCGGGAAACATACGAATCCTGCGGCTGCAGGGTCTTGTTCGTGAGCGTGCTCTCCCCCGATACGCTCGGGGAGCTTCGGGAGATCCTGGCCGGAAAGACCACGGTCCTGACGGGGCCGAGCGGGGTGGGCAAGTCCACGCTGATCAACACGGTCATCCCCGGCGCGCGCATGCAGACCGGCGAACTGAGCCGCAAGATCAGCCGGGGACGGAACACGACCAGGCATGTGGAGCTTCTGGCCGGCGGCGAGGACACCTATCTGGTTGACACGCCCGGATTTACCTCCCTGTATCTGATGGATATCGAGGCGGAGGACCTGCGGCACCACTACCCGGAGTTCAGAGACTACGAGGGCCGCTGCCGCTTTAACGGCTGCGTCCACATCAAGGAACCCGGCTGCGCGGTGCAGGAGGCGCTTGCGGACGGAAAGATCAGCAGGATCCGCTACAGGAATTACTGCGAGCTTTTCGAAGAGATCCGGGACAGGAAACCGGACTATGCCGCGAGAAAGACGGGCAGGCTCAGCAAATAGCAAGAAGGAAGATCCCGGAGCGGATCCGGGACATAAAGGAGACATTTAAGAATTATGAAATTAGGCATCGTCGGACTTCCTAATGTGGGGAAGAGCACACTTTTTAACGCATTGACCAAAGCAGGCGCAGAATCGGCCAACTATCCCTTCTGCACCATCGACCCCAATATCGGTATCGTACCGGTCCCCGATGAGAGGATCCGGCTTCTCGGCGAGATGTACAAGTCCAAAAAAGTGACGCCGGCCGTGATCGAATTCGTGGACATCGCAGGCCTGGTCAAGGGCGCCTCCAAAGGAGAGGGCCTGGGCAACCAGTTCCTGGCGAATATTCGCGAGGTAGATGCGATCGTGCATGTAGTCCGCTGCTTCGAGGACAGCAATGTGATCCACGTAGACGGAAGCGTGGATCCCATGCGGGACATCGAGACGATCAATCTGGAGCTGATCTTCGCGGATCTGGAAGTGCTGGAGCGCCGTATTTCCAAGGTGGCGCGCACGGCCAAGATGGACAAGGAAGCCGGAAAGGAAATGGTATTCCTCAAGCGTCTCAAGGAGCATCTGGAGAGCGGCCAGCCGGCATCCATGCTGGAAGATCTGACCGAGGACGAGCAGAAGTGGATGCAGACTTATAATCTGCTGACAGACAAGCCCGTGATCTACGCGGCCAATGTTTCGGAAGATGATCTCGCGGATGACGGAGCGAGCAACCCCGGCGTACAGAAGGTCCGCGAATATGCGGCCCGGACCGGAAGCGAAGTCTTCGTGATCTGCGCGAATATAGAGGCGGAGATCGCGGAACTCGATGACGACGAGCGCGCCATGTTCCTGGAGGATCTGGGCGTGAAAGAGGCCGGTCTCGACAAACTGATCAGCGCCAGCTACCGCACGCTGGGGCTCATGAGCTTCTTGACAGCGGGAGAGGACGAGACCAGAGCGTGGACCATCAAGATCGGGACCAAGGCTCCGCAGGCAGCCGGCAAGATCCACAGCGACTTCGAGCGCGGCTTCATCAAAGCCGAAGTCGTCAACTACAAGGTGCTCCTGGAGCTGGGCTCTCTGGCCGCCGCGCGCGAGAAAGGCCTTGTCGGAATTGAAGGAAAGGACTACGTAGTCAAGGACGGCGACGTGATCCTGTTCCGGTTTAACGTATAAGAAACAGCTAAGGGGGCTGACGCAGGTGCGTCAGCCCCCTTCTCGATTGCATCGAATTCGCAGGGATTCACACTGATCCTTCCTCTCGCTTCGGAGGGAACCGCTCTTCCGAACTCGACGTCCGGTCTGATGACCGGACGTCTCAAACATTGCGGGCTTTCGGGCGGCATTGAGTGCCGCCCTCATTCCCTCCTTCGCTCGGGAAGGATCAGGTTCATCCGGCTGCTCATTCAAAGCAATTGAGAAGGTGCATGGCGCACCTGCTCAGTCTGATTTCTGTCGGCTGATACAGTTTCCTGGTGCTGAACCATGCCCCGGGATTTCATTACCAGCTGATGCTTCAAAAACCGGAGTTGGCTGGTACTGTTTCCTTGGTCTGAGTAGCCCCAGGAAACTTTTCTTACCAGCCGAATTGCCGAAAGCCAGAATTGGCTGGTAAGGCTTCCCGGTCTCCAGTCCCCTTTGAAACTTTCTTTACCAGCCGAATTGCCGAAAGCCGAGATCGGCTGGTAAGGCTTCCCGGTCTCCAGCCCCTCATGAAATTCCCTTTACCAGCCGAATTGCCGAAAGCCGGGATTGGCTGGTAAAGTTTCCCGGTCTCATAATCCCGAGGAAATTCCCATTACCAGCCGATTTACCGAAAGCCGTAGTTGGCTGGTAAAGTTTCCCGGTCTCCAGTCCCTCATGAAATTCCCTTTACCAGCCAAATCATCGAAAGCCGAGATCGGCTGGTAAAGCTTCCCGGTCTCCAGTCCCTGATGAAATCCCCTTTACCAGCAGATTCTTCAAAACCTGATTCTGGCTGGTAAAGCTTCCCAATCTCAAATCCCAGAAGAAATCCGTCAGGCGAAAGAGACAAACCTGCGCGGATGCGTCATGCCCCGGATCAATTGCTTTGGATGAGTAGCTGGATGAACCTGATCCTTCCCGAGCGGAGGAGGGAATGAGGGCGGCATTCAATGCCGCCCGAAAGCCCGCAATGTTTGAGCCGTCCGGTCATAAAGAGCGGACGGCGAGTTCGGAAAGAGCGGTTC
>ODAI010096912.1_pt1 | contig 16568 bp, 17 predicted proteins | sample 1539321 | NCBI WGS metagenome assembly ODAI01 (sample SAMN02144231, study PRJEB22623) | gut metagenome | biome: sheep rumen | host: Ovis aries | place: New Zealand | reverse complement strand
TAAAAGGTATAGATAGAAAAGTAATAATTTCTAAATATGGAAGCTTAGCTATTAAAGATAAAAGTGAGATTAAGATAACTGGTAATGATATAATGGAAATTCTTAATAAAAAACCAGGAGTTTATTTAAAGAATATTTTTTCTGATATAGAAAGAAAAATAATTCTAGGAATGTTAGATAATGACAAAAAAGTATTAAAAGAATATATTATTAATAATTATAAATAGTAGACTTTTAATAAAAGTTTGATATAATAGACACTTAGGAGGTACGGGATATGAAAACAAGTAAATTAGTAGCAATGCTAAAAAAGGGTAATTTTGTTGTTCCTATTTATTTATTTCAATTAAGAGATAAAATAAAACTTGATATGGAAGAATTTATGTTTTTAATATATTTAACTAATTTAGGAGAAAATATATTATTTGATGTTAATAGATTTTCTAGTGATTTAAATATTAGTGTACCTATAATATTATCTTATATTGATGATTTAACTGAAAAGAAATATGTAAGTGTTGATGTTAGAAAAAATGATAAGAATGTAATGGAAGAATATGTTAATTTAGATTTATTTTATGATAAATTAACTAATTTTATGATAGATGATATAAATCATGATAATGAAGAGGTTACTGATAAGAGTAATGTGTTTGAAGCAATTGAAAAAGAATTTGCTAGACCACTAACTCCTGTTGAATTTGAAATAGTTCACGCTTGGTTAGAACAAGGTACTAGTGAAGAACTTATATTAGAAGCTTTAAAAGAAGCTGTATATAGTGGTGTTGCTAATTTAAGATATATTGATAAAATAATTTATGAGTGGACTAAGAATGGTATTAAAACTAGATTAGATGTTGAAAATAATCGTAAGAATTTTAAACAAAGACAAGAGAAAAAAGAAAAACTAGAATTATTTGATTACGATTGGTTTGAAGATGGAGAAGATGAATAATATTAATAAAATAGAAGATTATCTAGATAGTTTATATCCTAATCCTAAATGTGAACTTAATTATAATAAAGATTATGAATTATTAATAGCTATTGTTTTAAGTGCGCAAGCTACTGATAAAAGTGTTAATTTAGTTACTCCTAAATTATTTAGTAAATATCCTAATTTAAAACTATTAAAAGAAGCTAATATAGATGATATTATATCTATTATTAGATCTATTGGTACATATAATCGAAAAGCTTTTTATGTAAAAGAAATAGCTAGAATACTTGATGAAGAATGTAATGGAGTAGTGCCAACTGATAGAGATTTATTAGAAAGTATGCCTGGTGTTGGTAGAAAGGTAGTAAATGTTTTCTTGAGTGAATTTTATCATTTACCTAATATAGCTGTTGATACTCATGTTAATAGGGTTAGTAAGAGATTAGGTTTAGCTAAAGAAAAAGATGATGTTTTAAAAGTTGAAAGAAGATTAGAAAAATGTTTTTCAAAAGATAATTGGGCTAAAAGACATCTTCAATTAGTATTATTTGGAAGATATCATTGTAAAAGTATTAGACCTAATTGTGATAATTGTTTATTAAAAGATATATGTAAGTATAAAGAAAAAAAGTAGCTCAGCTACTTTTTTATTTGTTTTTTAATTCATTTAAGATTTGTTCAAGTAATTCTGTTTCGGTAGGACCTGTAGGTACTTGTTTTTCTTCTTCTTTCTTTTTACCAATTGACATTATTTTATTAACAACTTTTAATAGTGTAAATAATACAAATGCCATTATTATAAAATTAATTATAGATGTTAGAAAATCTCCCCAATTAATATATTGTCCACCATAAATTTTTAATTTTCCTGCTACTTCAGCACCACCAATACCATTTATTAATGGATTAATAACATCATTAGTTAAAGCAGTAACGATATTACCAAATGCAGCACCTATAATAACACCTACTGCCATATCCATTACATTTCCTCTTAATATAAATTCTTTAAATTCTTTAGCAAAATTTCTCATATTATCCTCCTTATGTTTATTATAATCTTTTTAGATTTTCTAAACAAGCATAATTATTAAAATAATACATATACTTTATTGGTGATTATATGCCTTTTTTAATTAGTTTTTTAGCTGGATGTAGTACTTTAATAGGTTATTTGTTTATATTCTTAAATGGACATAAAAACTATGTTTTAACGGGATCTTTAAGTTTTGCTAGTGGAGTTATGTTTTATGTATCATTATTTGATTTAATACCAGAAGGTATTAAACTTATAAGTAAAAATTATTTTATATTATTTTCTTTTAGTTTAACTTTATTTTTTTTATCTTTTGGTATTATATTATCATATTATTTAGATAAATTTATTCCAGATAATGATTCTTATTTATATAGAATTGGTCTTATTTCTATGATAGCTATAATTATTCATAATATTCCCGAAGGTATGGCTACATATTTAGCATCAAGTTATGATTTAAAACTTGGTTATATATTAGCTATATCTATAGCTTTACATAATATACCTGAAGGTATTAGTATAAGTATACCTATTTATTATAGTACAAGTAGTAAATTAAAGGCTTTTTTATATACTTTTATATCAGGCTTTAGTGAACTTATTGGTTCTTTAATTGCTAGTACTTTTATTTCTTGTGTTAATTTTGTTTTTATGGGATGTTTATATTCTTTAATTGCTGGGATTATGCTTTATATTAGTATGTGCACTTTATTACCTGCTAGTTTTAAATATAATAATATAATATTTTCTATCATTATATTTATTTTTGGTATTATTTTTATTAGATTTAGTATTGTTTTAATTAAATGAAAAAAAAGCTCTTTCGAGCTTTTTATTGTTTTGGTGAAGCAGTTGGTGAAGTAGTAGGTGATGTTGTTGGATTAGTAGTTTGAGGTGTATATGTAAATTCATATGTAGCTGCATCAGAATGATTATTTGTATAATTTTCATATGTTGTTACTACTTTATATGTTCCTGAAATATTAGTGTTTGCAGTTATTGAATAAGAATTATCAGTAACAAATCCTAATAATACATCTCCATAATATACATTGTATCCAAATGCTCCGTAGCTTTCTTCACTATCTGCTGGAGTAGCTACTTTATCCCAAGTTATATTTATTTTTTCTTTCTTTTCATCATAAGTTACTTTTAAGTTTTTAACTTTATCTAATTTATTATATGCTGTAGATACTGTTGTAGGTTCATGACCTTTTTTAAAGTATTCACATACTAATTGATCTTCTGGTGTATATTGACTAGGAAGTGTAGCTTCCATATGTCCTTTTTCTACACAAACTCTCGATACACTACTTGGTACTGTGAATTCTTTATTATCTCTTGTAAATATTATTCCTCCAATTGCTTGGAATAATCTCTTTCTTTGTACAACCGCTGTTACTGATGAATTGTAGTTACAATTATCCATGTTTTCATAACCATACCACATAGCTATTGAATATTCTGGATCATATCCAACTAACCATGCATCGTTAACACCATCAGTTATGTGACATTTTTGCTTAACTGTTGGATCAAAGTTTGTTGTACCTGTTTTAGCTGCTACATGAACACCATTCATTTTAGCACCACTACTTAATCCATTTTCAACAGCTGTTTCTAGCATACTTGTTATCATATAAGCAGTAGCTTCACTCATAGCTTTTTTACCTTCAACTTTAATTGTTTTGACTTCATTATTATTACGATAAACAATTTTGTTTATAGTAGTTGGTTCATAATATGTACCACCATTAGCAAAGGCAGCATATGCAGCAGCCATTTGTAGTGGAGTAGTACCATCGAATGCTCCAAGCGCATGAGATTCATATACGATACCATTTGAAGTTTGAGGTTTAATTCCTAAGTTTGTAGCAAATTCATAAATTTTATTATTACCAGCTTCACTAGCTACAGTTTGGAATGCTTTTAAAGCTGGGATATTTCTTGATTGAGCAAGTGCAGTACGCATACTTATTTGACCCATGAAGCCACCGTCAGAGTTACCGATTACTTGACCAGTTGAATATTGCCATGGTTCATCAACTATTTGTTGATATGTTGACCAGTTTAGATATTCGATAGCTGGACCATAATCGAATATTGGTTTAGCAGTTGAACCGATTTGTTTTTTACCTTGAGTAGCTAAATTTAATCCAAGTGTTCCTTTATTACGTCCACCGGCTAGAGCTACAACTTTACCAGTATCAACATCTATAATAGCAGCAGCACCTTGAACTGCATCATTATGCCATGAGAATGTTTCACCACTCATTATTTTATCGATACCCTCTTGTTTAGATCTATCCATATTAGTATAAACTAAAACAGAAGTAGTATTTGGATTGATTCCATATTTATTTTTTAACTCATCATATACTGCTTTAGTATATGCGCCATATTTTGAATTACCATTTGATGGATTTAATAGAGAAGAAACTGGTATGTTACTAGCTATATCTGCTTCTTCTTGAGTAATGTAGCCATGATGTACCATTAATCTAAGTACTGTATTACGTCTATTATAACTTGCTTCTGGATGATAAATTGGGTTATATTTTGTTGGATTATTAAATATTCCTACTAAAAGTGCAGCTTCTGATAAATTTAACTCAGTTACACTTTTACTAAATAATGTTTGACTTGCTTCTTCAACACCCCAAGCATTATTACCTAAATCATAATTATTAACATAGTATTCAATAATTTCTTCTTTACTATAATTTTTTTCTAATTTGAATACTGAAATATATATATCTTCGAATTTACGAATAATTCCATCTAATCCATGACTTCTTTTTTGGGCTGGATCAGTAAAAGTATTTTTACTTAATTGCATTGTTAGAGTTGAAGCACCACCGGCATTTTTACCAAGTACTTGACCAATACTAGCTTTAATAAAACGAGGAGCATCAAATCCATTATGTTGGAAGTATCTTGAGTCTTCTGTAGCAATTAAAGCATCTATAAATACTTCTGGTAAATCATCGTAACTAATGTTTTCTCTTTTTTGCTCTCCTAATTTAGCAAAGTCTACACCATTCATATCATAAAAGATACTTGATTCTTTTTTATTAAGTTTACTAATATCAAAATCAGGTGAGATTTTAACTATCATAATACAGAAGATAGTTACTCCAATACATATTAAAATAGCAAATACAAAGAATATTATTAAAATAATATTTAATATTTTTCTTCTTTTTTTATGACTTTTAACATTATCTAATAATCTAGCTATACCTAATATAATAAGTACACCTACTAGTAATACTATAGTAAATTCTAAACCAAATGTTATATAGCAAGCTACTAGTAATGCTAATAATATACCTAATATTATTAACATAGGTTTATCTATATTTTTCATTACTCTTTCTATAATATTTTTACTTTTAGTCTTATGACTATTTTTCTTCTTTGCCATAATTTACCTCCATATATTTTTTTATTATTTTCAAGTAATCTAATCTTGGCGAAAATTTTTCTTCTATCTCATATCCTTTTTCTTTAAAGTAGTCATATGGAATAGATTTTCTTTCATTATTATCTATAAAGTTAAAGAAATCGCTAGCAAATAATAAATAAGTTTTATTATATTCATTAAATCTTACTATTAAAAAACATATTCCACCATTATTTAAAATATTTCTTAAATGCTTTATTTGATGAAGATGTATATTTTCTAGCGGAAAATAAGATTTATTATTTGTTTCTTTAGCTTCAAAATCAATATATTTACCACTATACAGTCCATTATAGTCTGTCGTAGATGGACTTTCGAAATAAGCTTCTTTAATTTTGATTTTATTTACTTTATTTATCTTGGTTGGATAGTCTACTTTTACTATTTTAATAGGAGTAGGCTTTTTATATATGTAAGCTTGATTTGTGTCGATATAATATTGATTTGATAGATTGATATCATTTTCTAAATTCATACCACGATTACTATGAAGTGTTTTTTTCTCTTTTAAAATCTCTCTTAAAGGATTTATTGTATTCATCTAATCACCTATCTAGTTAATTATACAATATTTTTATATTTTTTTCTACTATTTATAGCAAATGTTTTGTCTTGTTTTGTCGATTTACTTTATTTTACATATATAAATGTTTATAATACTTTTTAAAGGAGGATTTTATGTCAAATACTGATTTATTAGAAATACTTAATCGTATGAATAATAAAGTTTTAGAATGTAAATTGGCATTGTATAAAGATATTACTAATTGACTTTTTTATTAAAATACTGTATAATAAAGCCACTTTATACAAAAAGGGGGATGTTACGATGTTTGGATTATATGTTCTAACTACTGCTATTAGTGGTGGAGTTTTTTATTTGACTTCAAAGGCTTATGATGGTTATTTAAAGCGTAATCATTATATATCTACAACAGGTGAAAAAAAATTAGCTGAACTTAATTTTGAAATTTTGTCTTATGCTTTTAAAGCATTAATGCCAGGATATAATATTTATATGGCTGTTAAAATGTTATGGGATGGACCTAAACAATTTGAAGCTCAAGCTTTAGAATCTTTAAAAAAGGGTAAGATTCGTGAAATGACTGATGAAGAAATAGAAAATGAAGAAGCTTTAGAATCTTATGAATTGGTCGACAATAATTATAATAATACTGAAAATGAAACTTTTTTGGTTGATGCTACAACAATTAAGCAACATTCAAGTGTTAAATCTTATAATGAGTTAACTGCAGAAGAAAAATTAGCTTTTTTAAGACAAGAACAAGCTTTTCTTCTTGAAAGTTCTAAAGAGAAAAAAGAAGCTCCAGTTCAGTTTAAATTAGGACAAAAATAGTGCTTTTCACTATTTTTTTCTTTTATGCTATATATTGACAATTTACCTTAATTTTGGGATAATATTAGCGTAAGGGATTGGTGATAAGATGCAAGGAAAAATTTCTTTAACACCTCAAGAAATACTAAAGAAAGAATTTAAAATTGACATGAGAGGTTATTCTCTTAAAGAAGTAGATCAATTCTTAGATGAAATTATTGGGGATTATGAACAATTTAATGTAATAATTGAAAATTATGAAGCAAAGATAGAAGAATACTTAAAGGAAATTATGAATTTGAAACAAGAACTTCGTAATGTTAAAATGAGTATTGATGTTGCTAAAACAGGGGATAAGGAAGTAACTAATCTTGATGTTTTAAGAAGAATTTCAAATTTAGAAAAAATTGTTTACGGAAAAGATAAGGATATGGAAGATTAAAATACTTTGACAAACGCTATATTCTAGTAATATAGAGGAAAGTCCATGCTCACACAGTACTGTGATGTCTGTAGTGTTCGTGCTAGGGGAATAAATAACCCTAGGTAGCAATAGCTAACGGCGATAACTATTCCTAAACTTCGGCATGGAATAGTATCATAAAGTGCCACAGTGACGATGCTTTTTTGAAAAAAGAAGAGTGAAACGATGGTAAACCCCACGAGTGAGAAACCCAAAATTGGTAGGGGAGTCTTAACGAAAGAATCGAATGGAGTTAAGGACCGAAAGGTAGATAGATGTTTGTCACCTCTAAAGAGGTACAGAACATGGCTTATAAAGTATTTTTTTATTTTGTTAGAAGGTGAATAACTTTGAAAGAAATAGGAGAGTTTTTAAAGCAAGCAAGAATATCTAATGGTGTTAGTTTAGATGAAGCTTGTGAGGATTTAAACTTAACTAATGATTATTTAGAAAATTTAGAAGAAGGTAACGTTAGAGCATTTAAAGATGTATATGCTTTAAAAGAATCTGTTAGAGAATATAGTAAATATTTAGGACTTGATCCTGATAAAATAATGGATGAATTTAATGACTTTATGTTTGAACACACATCTAAGATATCTTTAGATGATATAATTGAAGCAAGAAAAATTTCCAAAGAAATAGATGAAAAGAATAAAGTTATTTCTCCATATACTAAAATTCAAAAAAAGAAAATAGATTTAAGTAAAATTAAGTGGAAAAAGATTATTACTATTATTGGTGCTTTAGTATTAATAGTAGTGGCAATTATTATATTTTATAAACTTAATGATAAAGAAGAAAAGATAACTAATGAATTAATGGGAAGGGTTAGTGAATATTATGAATTTTCCAACTAAATTAACAGTAACTAGAATTGTTTTATCAATTTTAATAATGATTATTATGGTATTTCCATTTGAAACAATTGGTATTAGTTTACCCACTTTAAGAACTGGAGTAGATATTAGTGTTAAGTATCTTGTATGTTGTTTATTGTTTATTGTAGCTAGTTTAACTGATTTTTTTGATGGATATTTAGCTAGAAAGAATAATCAAGTTACTGATTTAGGAAAAATGTTAGATTCAATAGCTGATAAGATTTTAGTTAATCCAGTTTTAGTTATTTTTGCAAGTGAAGGAATTATTAGTCCAATCGTACCAGTAGTCGTAGTTACACGTGATATAGTAGTTAATGCTATTAAGATGGAAGCTGCATCTCATGGTAAAGTAGTTGCAGCAATTGGATCTGGAAAAATTAAAGCCGCTGCACTTATGGTTGGTATTGTTTTATTATTTATAAGTGATGTACCATTTATTTATATTAATGTTAGAATAGATTTATTACTTATCTATTTTGCAACAATTATGTCACTTGTATCAATGGTTCAATATTATAATTTAAATAAGCATCTTTTTAAGAAAGAAGATACTGAAACAATTTAGTAGCGAAAGCTACTTTTTTTTTGGAAAAATGTATAAAAATCTTTTGAAAAAATAAAATTTCTATATAGAATAAGGATTTTTCATTGCTTTTTCTAAATGAAAAATCAATAAAACAAATGTTCGAAAAAAGCTTGCATTTTTATTTAAAGTAGTGTATGATTAATTTGTAAGCCAAGAAGGAGAGGAAAAATTATGACAAAAAATACTGATAAAGATGAAGCATTACAAAAAGTATTAAGTGATATAGAAAAACAATTTGGTAAAGGTGCGGTTATGAAGTTAGGAGATAGTTCACATATGGAATTAGATGTAACTTCTAGTGGTAGTTTATCTTTAGATATACAATTAGGTGTAGGTGGATATCCTAAGGGAAGAATTATAGAAATTTATGGACCAGAATCTTCTGGTAAAACTACTTTAGCATTACATGCAATTGCTGAAGTTCAAAAAACTGGAGGACGTGCTGCATTTATAGATGCTGAACATGCACTTGATCCGGTTTATGCTAAAAGTTTAGGTGTAGATATTAATGAATTATTACTTGCTCAACCAGATACTGGTGAACAAGCACTTGAAATTTGTGAAGCACTTGTTAGAAGTGAAGCTGTTAATATAGTTGTTATTGACTCAGTTGCTGCATTAGTTCCGAAAGCAGAAATTGATGGGGAAATGGGAGACAGCCATGTTGGACTTCAAGCTAGATTAATGAGTCAAGCTCTTCGTAAATTAGCAGGTACTATTAATAAAACACAAACTACTGCAATTTTTATTAATCAATTACGTGAAAAAGTTGGAGTTATGTTTGGTAATCCTGAAACTACTACTGGTGGTAGAGCTTTAAAATTTTATGCTAGTGTTAGACTTGATGTAAGACGTAGTGAAGCATTAAAGATTGGGGATAATATTATTGGTAATAGAACTACTATTAAAGTTGTTAAGAACAAAGTTGCTCCTCCATTTAAAACAGCTGTTGTTGATATTATGTATGGAGAAGGTATTAGCCATGAAGGTGAAATTATCGATTTAGGTAGTGAATGTGGTGTTATTGAAAAATCTGGTGCTTGGTATTCATATAATGGTGAAAAAATTGGCCAAGGCAAAGAAAATGTTAAATTATTCTTAAAAGATCATCCTGAAATTAGAGATGAAGTAGAAACTAAGATTAGAGAATACTACGGAATAAATAAAGATAAAAAATCAAAGAAGTAAAAGATGTTTACCAACATCTTTTTTTAAGTTTAATTATCTTGACTAATTTTATATTTGAATTTACAATATAGTTAGAAGTTATGATTTATAATTTTAAATTTTAAATATAGAATGGAGGGATAATATGCCAAGACCAAATCCGGTCAACTCCATTTTGCTCGTTGTAATTGGATTAGTTGTAGGTTTTATAGTAAACCTAATTGTAAATTCTTTTCGTGAAAATAACGCTAATAAAAAAGCAGATAACATCTTAGAAAAAGCTAGACGTGATGCTGAAAAAGTAAAAAGAGATCAAGTTTTAGAAACAAAAGAAGAAATCCATAAAATGAAAATGGATTATGAAAAAGAATTAAAAGAGAAAAAACAGGAGTTAAAAGAATCTGAAGATAGATTAATGCTTCGTGAACAAAATATGGATAAACGTGATGAACTATATCAAAAGCGTGAATCTACATTAGATGAAAGAGAAAATAAGTTATTTGAAAAACAAAAAGAAATCCAAGATGAACAAGTAAAAGTGGAAGAAATTAAACAACAACAACTAGATTTACTTGAAGAAATATCAGGAATTAGCAAAGATAAGGCTAAAGAAATGGTAATGACAAAAGTAAGAGAAGCTATGTCTATGGAAATAGCTGCTTACATTAAAGAAAGAGAAAATGAAGCTAAGCTTGAAGTTGATAAGAAAGCTAGAAATTTATTAGTTTCATCAATGCAAAAATTTGCCTCAGATGTAGCTAATGAACAAACAGTTACAGTAGTTACTTTACCAAATGATGAATTAAAAGGAAGAATTATTGGTAGAGAAGGTAGAAATATTCGTACTTTAGAAGCTATTACAGGAGTAGATTTAATTATTGATGATACACCTGAAGCTGTAGTACTTTCAAGTTTCGATCCTTTAAGAAGAGAAATTGCGAGAGTTACTCTTGAAACATTATTAAAAGATGGAAGAATTCATCCTACAAGAATTGAAGAAGTTTATGATAAAACTTGTAAGGATATGAAAGCTAAAATTATTGAATATGGTAATAATGCTTTATTTGAATTGGGTCTTACAAAAGTAGAGCCTGATTTAATTGAGATATTAGGTAGACTTCATTTTAGAACAAGTTATGGTCAAAATGTTTTACAACATTCAATAGAAGTAGCTCATTTATGTGGAATTATAGCTGGTGAATTAGGTGAAAATGTTACTTTAGCTAAGAGAGCTGGTTTATTCCATGATATTGGAAAAGCTATTGATCATGAAATTGAAGGAAGTCACGTAGATATTGGTGTTGATATCGCCAAGAAATATCATGAACCAGAAACAGTTATTAATGCAATCGCATCTCACCATGGTGATTGTGATGCTACTTCAGTAATTTCTGTAGTAGTAGCAGTTGCTGATGCACTTTCTGCATCACGTCCTGGTGCTAGAAATGATTCATTAGAAAATTACATTAAACGTCTTGAACAATTAGAAGCAGTTGGAAACGATATTGAAGGTGTTGAAAAAACATTTGCTGTTCAAGCTGGACGTGAACTTAGAGTTATTGTTAAACCAGAAGAAATTGATGATTTAACTGCTCATAAAGTGGCTCGTGATATTAAGGATAAAATTGAAGAAACAATGCAATATCCTGGAACAATTAAAATCACAGTTATTCGTGAGGTTCGTGCACAAGAAGAAGCTAAATAGTTTCTTCTTTTTCTATACTTTTTTATTAAAATATGATATAGTTGTTCTAGAATAGAAAAAGGAATGATTGTATGCAAACATATGAAAGAAAAAGTCATAAATTAGGTAAAATAATTAGTGCTTCAGTAATGGGTGTTAGTTTTATATGTATTATTGTTTTTTCTGTATTATTATACTTGGATAATAGTAAGAAACCGTTAATTAAGTATCCATTATATGAATTGTCTACTAGGGATTGGACTAGTGGTAATGTTGTTATTAAAGTTACTAATGATTTAAAAAATGTCAATCCTAAAATAGAAGCATATTCATTTGATGGTGGGAAAAACTTTCAAGAAAGCAATGAGTATGAAGCATTAGAAAATGGTAATTTTATTTTAGTAGTTAGAGATATAAATGGTAGACTTAGTAAATCAGTAATTGTAGCTATTAGAAATATTGATAAAGATAGTCCACAAATAAATTTTGAAAATCCAACTACAGTTCAATTAAATAGTCCTTTTTCAGTTAGAACTGGTGTTGTTGTTACTGAAAATGGTTCAGGACTTGCTAATAGTTATGTAGCTACTCCTAATACTATTGATACTAAAACAGAAGGTACTTATGAAGTTACTTATACAGCTGTTGATAAAGTAGGTAATTACTCTGAAAAAACACGTACTATTATTGTTAAGGATGTAGTAGGTAGAACTTATTATAGATCTCGTTCTATATCTCAAGAAAGTTATCAATGTGAACCATATATGTGTAATTGTTTTAAACCAGCTACTGATATAGGTACATGTCCTACTGGATTTACTTTGAATGATGAAGCTAAATGCTGTAATACTTGTTATAAAACTTGTAAGAAAACAGTATATGGAGAATGGAGTGAATGGAGTAAAGATAAAGTTACTCCAAGTGCCGTACTAGAAGTTGAAACTAAAATGGAATAAAAAAATAATCCACAAATTTGTGGATTATTTTTATTTTATCTTTGTACATCGATTATTACTGGTAAGATAATTGGTCTACGTCCAGTTTTTTCTTCGATAAATGGAATTAAATCATTAGTTATTTTAGCTTTTATATCATTTATTCCATCTCTAGTTTTTAAAGATTCTATTATAGTTTTTTCTGAAACATTTTCTATTTCATGAATTAGTTCTTCATTTTCATTTACCATGATGAATCCACGAGTAGTAATATTTGGTTTAATTAATAGATTACGTTTTTTCATATCGATATTAGCTATTACTACTAAGATACCATCATTAGACATTATTTTTCTATCTTTTAATACAACACTTCCAACTTCTCCAACACGATTTCCATCAACATAGATGTCATCTCCTGGAACTGTTTCTTTTGCTTTAGTAATAACATGGTCTTTTAATATTAACATTTCACCATTTCTTAAAACAAAAGTATTTTCTTTTGGAATTCCACAAGCTTGACCAATATTAGCATGTTTTTTTAACATTCTATAATCACCATGGAATGGCATTAAATATTTTGGCTTAGCAAGTCTAATCATTAATTTTAATTCTTCTTCATTAGCATGTCCTGATGTGTGTAATTCTCTTAATGAATCAGTAGTTAATACTTTGATTCCTTTTAAATATAATTTATTTATTGTTCTAGAAATACTTAATTGGTTTCCAGGAATTGCACTAGATGAGAATATTACTATATCATCTGGTCTTAATGATACTTGTCTAAATGTACCATCTGCCATTCTTGATAAAGCAGCTAGTGGTTCTCCTTGAGATCCTGTACATAAGATACATACTTCACTAGGTTTTAAGCTTTTAGCTTCATCTGGTGTGATAATAATTTCTTTATGATTTATATATCCACCTTCAATAGAAATTTTAATGTTATTATCCATACTTCTACCAAATACACAGACTTTTCTATTATGTTTATAACAAGTTTCAATAATATGTTTTAATCTATATATATTTGAGGCAAATGTTGCTATTAAAATTCTATTATTTGCATATTTATCAAATACACTATTAAGTGCATTATCGACTTTAGATTCACTTATTGACATACCTTCATTTAAAGCATTTGTAGAATCTGCTATAAGTAAGTCAACACCTTCTTCTCCTAAATGAACAATTTTTTGTAAATCAGCCATTGGTCCAATTGGCGTTAAATCAAATTTAAAGTCTCCTGTAGTTATAACACTACCATTTACTGTTTTTAGGTAAATTCCGTGTGAGTCTGGAATAGAGTGTGTCATTTTAAAGAATTGAATCTCAAAATGTTTAGTTTTTAACACATCTTTATCGGTATAACTATATAAGTTATCATAACGAATATTGCGATCTTCTAACTTAATAGCTATTAATTGTTTAGCCTGATTTGGGGCGTAAATAGCTGGTATGTTTACAGCTTGTAATAGGAACGGAATAGCTCCTATGTGGTCTTCATGACCATGTGTAATAATTAAAGCTTTAATTTTATCTTCATTTTGTTTTAAGAAAGTATAATCAGGTAAAACGTAATCGATTCCTAATAATTCTTCCTCTGCAAAACTAATACCCGCATCTATAATAATAATTTCATCTTCATGCATTAAACAATACATGTTTTTTCCGACTTCACCTAAACCACCTAAAACAATAATTTTTGTTTCACTATTGTTTTGGTTCATTTTTATAAACTCCTTTCTTTTTAAGTTCTAAGAACTAACCACGTAACATTATACTAAATTTTTAATGATTTGTCTAGTCTTAGGAATATTAGAAGGCTAAACTAATAGATATGTCTTTTATTTTATAGTGATGTTTGATATAATTTTATTATGAATGGAGGATGGATATGGGCTTATTTAATAAGATTAAGAATATGTTTTCTAATAAACAAGAAGAAACTGAATTAATAAATGAAAATGTAGATTTAGAAGAAGCAAAAAAAGAAAATGTAAAAGCTGAAAAAAGAGAGGAAACAAAAGTAAAAGTATATGAAAAAGGTCTTACTAAAACAAGAAATACTTTTGTATCTAGTTTAATAAATTTAACTAATAAATATGCTCGTATTAATGAAGAATATTTCGAAGAATTAGAAGAAATATTAATTATGGCAGATATTGGTGTTAATACGGTTATGGAATTTATGGATAGATTAAGAGATAGAGTTAATAAAGAGAAGATTACCGATCCTAATTTATTAAAAGAAGTTATAGTAGATGAATTATTTATTATATATGTTAATGATGATATTTTGGAAAGTAAGATTAAGTATGCTAGTAGCGGTCCAACTGTTTTGTTATTTGTTGGTGTTAATGGAGTAGGAAAAACTACTACTATTGCTAAACTTGCTAATAAAATGGTTGATTCTGGTAAGAAAGTATTATTAGTTGCTGGTGATACTTTTAGAGCAGGAGCTACTCGTCAATTAGAAGAATGGGCAACTCGTGTAGGTGCATCTTTTGTAGGAAAAGAAGAAGGCGCTGATCCAGCAGCAGTTGTATTTGATGGAATAAAGAAAGCTAAAGAAGAGAATTATGATGTTGTATTTATAGATACAGCAGGTAGACTTCAAAATAAAGTTAATCTTATGAAAGAATTAGAAAAGATTAATCGTGTTATAACTCGTGAAATACCTGATGCTCCTCATGAAACACTACTTGTAATCGATGCTACTACTGGTCAAAATGGAATTAGCCAAGCTAAAAGTTTTAAAGAAATAACTAATATAACTGGTATAGTATTAACTAAGTTAGATGGTACAGCTAAAGGTGGTATAGTTTTAGCTATTAAAGATGAGGTAAATATTCCAGTTAAATATATAGGGTTTGGTGAAACTAAGGACGATTTACAAGCTTTTGATATAGAAGATTATATATATGGATTATTTAAGGATATGATGTAGTATGGATAAAACAATATATTATAATGTGTTATATGATTATTATGGATCATTATTAACTGATAAGCAAAAGAGTTATTATGAAGATTATTATTTTAATGATCTATCACTTTCTGAAATAGCTGAAAATAATAATGTTAGTAGAAATGCTGTTCATAATCAGTTAAAAATAGTAATAGAAAAATTAGAATTTTATGAAAATAATTTAAAACTCTATGAAAAATCAAAAAAAATTGGTACAATATTAGAGAGACTAGACGAAAAGACTAAAAAAGAAATAGAAGAATTAATATAGGGGTTGATATTGTGTTTAAGAATATTCTTTATGTAGGGGATGTAGATGTTGAAATTGCTTTATTAGAAGATGCTACCATTAATACTGATATTATGAATATGCCAATAGTATTAGTAGATAGTGAAAAAGCAATTCTAGCTGAAATTAAGGAAATGAATCCTAAAAGTGTTAAGGCTAAAATGTTAGGTGAGCTTGTTGATGGTAAATTTATTGGTGGTATTTTAAGAAAACCAAATCTAACAGCTACTATTCGTAGTTTAACACCTGATGAATTAAGATATATTGTAGGTGAAGCTAATAAAGGAAATTTATTATTAGGAATAAGCCCATTTTATAATAAACAAAATGTGTATGTTGAATTAAATGAATTATTTAGTAAACATTTATGTGTATTTGGTAATACTGGATCAGGTAAAAGTTGCGGTGTATCTAGAATTATTCAAAATATATTTACAAACAAGGATTTTGTTCCATATAAATCTAATTTTTTAATATTTGATTCATCAAGTGAGTACTATACAGCATTTTCTAGTATAAATAGTATTAATCCTAATTATAATTATAGATTTATTACTACTAATAATAAGAGTCCATATCCACATGAAATACTTAGTATTCCATTATGGTTACTTAACGTAGAAGATATAAGCTTATTATTAAATGTTAATACATATACACAAATATCTATTCTAGAAAAGACTTTAAAATTGGTTAAGATATTTGCTGAATCTAGTGATAAAGCTATTGAATATCAAAACCATTTAATAGCTAGTGCGATTATGACAATTCTTTATTCTAATCAGGGATCTGCTAGTAAAAGAGATGAAAT
>ODAI014301268.1_pt1 | contig 16569 bp, 16 predicted proteins | sample 1539321 | NCBI WGS metagenome assembly ODAI01 (sample SAMN02144231, study PRJEB22623) | gut metagenome | biome: sheep rumen | host: Ovis aries | place: New Zealand | reverse complement strand
TTTATTGACTTCGCCGAGGTATTTGTCAAAGCCCCAGCCGTGCTTTGACACGCAGAAGAGAAGGAATACAAGCGAGCCTATCGGAAGAAGTAGGTTGCTTACGATAAAGTCCTCGATTGTGAGGATATCCATATTGAGCGGATTGAGCGTAAAGAGCCTGTGCCCTGCGACAATAACCTCTTTGGCATTCTCGGTAAAAATACCCACCTTGCTTAAAAGATTGTAGCCGAGGAAGCACGGTGCGCTTGCAATAAGGATGATAATGCAGTTGACAAATGTTGACTTTTTCGTTGACCAGCCGAAATTGTCCGACGCGCTCGCGATAAGATTCTGGAATACCGCGGTAACTGTTGAAAAGCTTGCAAAGGTCATAAAGAGGAAGAAAAGGCTGCCCCAGAGTCTGCCTGCCGGCATATGTGAGAATATTTCGGGCAGGGTCAGGAATATGAGCGAAGGGCCCTCTCCCGGCTCAACATTGTATGTAAAGCAGGCAGGGAAAATTATAAGTCCTGCCATAAGCGCTACAAAGGTATCAAGAAGCGTGATGCGCACGGCTTCGCCCGTAAGGGTGTGGTCGTCAGACATATAGCTGCCGAAAATCTCCATTGCGGCAACGCCGAGGCTGAGTGTGAAAAACGCCTGATTCATAGCGCCTGCGATAACATTGCCGATACCCGTTTCCTTGGCTCTGTTGAAATCGGGAAGAAGATAGAAGGATACGCCCTCTCCTGCGCCGCCGAGCATAATGCTGTTTACCGCAAGTACGACTATCAGCACAAGCAGACAGAGCATCATAATCTTTGTGATTTTTTCAACGCCGTTTTTAAGTCCGCCGCTGCAGACAAGAAAGCCGAGGACGATTATAAGTCCCGTGAATATTGCAAGCTCAAGCGGATTTGAAAGCATATTTGCGAAGACTTCGCCCGTGTTTACGGGTAAGCCGTCCGTTATTGAGCCCGTAACATACTTTACGAAGTAGTCAAGCATCCAGCCCGAAACGGTTGTATAGTACATCATCAGAAGATAACAGCCGATAATACAAAACCAGCCGTGGATATGCCATTTGCTTTTTTCAGGCTCAAGCGCTTTGTAGCCGAGTACGGCGCTCTTGCGGCTTGCCCTTCCGACTGCAAGCTCGGTAGTGAGTACGGGTATACCCATTATTGCAAGGAAAATCAGATAAAAGAGTACGAATACTCCTCCGCCGTATTTGCCTGCGATATACGGGAATTTCCATACATTGCCTATTCCTATTGCACAGCCTGCGCTTACGAGTATGAAACCGAGGCGTGATTTGAAATTTTCTCTTTCCATAACTGCACCTTATAATAGATTATTTAATATGTATATTATAAAATAGACTTGTAATACTTTCAAGTCTATTTATGTATTTCGGTTAAATTCTGTTTACTTAATAAGCTTTTGGTGGTATAATTTTTATATAAGGTTTCAAGGGGAAACACAGGGGGAGAATTTATGAAACTTAAAAGAGGCGACTGCGTAAAGCAGGGTATTAACCCTAAGGCAGTCTATGATTTTGTTAAGAGATGCGAGGCTGAGGACCTCGGTATAAATACCTTTATGCTTATAAAGGACGGTGTTGTTGTCGCCGAAGGTTATCACAGCCCTTATACCAACGAGGGCAAGCATGTTATGTATTCGCTTTCAAAATCAATTACGGCTATTGCGCTCGGCTATGCTGTTGACGAGGGCAGGGTTTCGCTTGAGGATTCGGTCTGTAAGTATTTCGGCGAGTACGACAGGCGCGGCAGGAATGAAAAGATAACGGTAAGACATCTTGTTACAATGACTGCGGGCAAGATGATAGGTATGGCTTCTGACAGGAAGGACCGCGACTGGATAAAGATTTTCTTTGACGCTCCGTTTTTCTTCAAGCCGGGTAAGCATTTCCTTTATACCAATGATAATTTCTATGTTCTTTCCGCTATTATATCTAAGGTCTACGGACAGACGCTTGTCGATTTTCTCTATCCGAGGCTTTTTGAGCCTCTCGGAATAGATAAGCCCGACTGGGAGGTCGATAAGTTCGGTTATGCCGCAGGCGGCTGGGGACTTTACCTTTCCACCGAGGATTTGTCAAAGATAATGCTCTGCTATTCGCAGTACGGCAAGTGGGAAGGAAAGCAGGTTATACCCGAGGAGTGGGTGCGTGAATCAAGCGCATATCAGGTCCCCACAAATAAGAAGGGTCAGATTGATGTAACGAAGGGCTACGGCTACGGCTTCTGGAGGCTTTCGAGGGAGAATTCTTACAGAGCGTACGGCCTCCACGGACAGATGGGCTATGTTTTTGAGGACAAGAACACCGTTCTTGCAATGACCTGCGGTATCTCGAAGGATATGTATATGAGCGACGCCATAAACGAGATGTGCAAAACTCTCTGGGACGAGCCTGACGGAAGTTACAGCGGTAAGCTTAAAGAGCTTCTTTCCTCGCTCGGCGATATGGACGATTTACCGAAAACCATAAGGAACAGGAAGCTTGAGCTTGACTATAATCAGAAGGCGCTTATGACCCGTTCAAGCAGCTTCGCTTCAATGCTCCCTGCGACTATGAGTACCGTTATGCATCACAATGTAGGCAGGATTGACCGTTTTATTCTAAGCCTTGACAGCGATAATAATTATTATATGGCTTGGAAGGAAGGCGACTATGTCAACAAGGTAAAGCTCGGTATGGAGAACAGATATGAGGCTACGCCCGTCAACCTTGCAGGCATAAGGATGACCGCCTATACCAAGGCGGCGTGGACGCAGGAAAAGGAGTTAACCGTTCTTGTCAGAATAGGGGAGACCTGCTGCGTGCGCAGGCTTGTGTTCGACTTTACAAATAAGAATCATATTATAATAAAGAATGATTCATACCCCGACCTGCCTCAGCTTGCGGCGCATTATGTCAATTTCTCGGGCATAATTTTGCCGAAGAGCCTTGAGCGCCTGCTTGAAAAGCATATTGCCCCTGCGGTACTGCTTTTAGGCGAGCCTGATTTTAAAATCAAATAATATTTACATAATTGTAAGAAAGAATAATACGGACATCAGTTTAAAAGATGTCCGTATTATTTTATTGTAATTTTGTAAAATTTTTCTTGACAAATAAGTTAGTGAGTGCTAATATAAATTTGTAAAAAGATTGTACACAATTTAATTTAACTAAATCAAGGAGGCAAAATTATGAGCATTTATGATTATAAGGTTACCGACCGTAAGGGTAACGAGGTTTCTCTTTCCGATTACGAGGGCAAGGTAATTATGGTAGTGAATACTGCGACGGGCTGCGGCTTTACACCTCAGTACAAGGAAATTGAGGAAATGTATGAGAAGTATCACGACAGGGGCTTTGAGATTATTGATGTTCCCTGTAATCAGTTCGCAGGACAGACTCCCGGCACTGACGAGGAGATTCACGAGTTCTGTACTCTCAAGTATAAGACTCAGTTCCCTCAGATGAAGAAGTCGGATGTAAACGGCGAAAACGCACTTCCGCTTTTTGAGTATCTTAAAAGTCAGAAGGGCTTTGAGGGCTTCGGCAGCGGTCCTGCCGCAATCGCTATGGGCGTAATGCTTAAAAAGCAGGATAAGGATTACAAGAGCAAGCCCGATATCAAGTGGAATTTCACAAAGTTCATTGTTGACAGACAGGGTAATGTTGTTGCACGCTTCGAGCCGACCGCTTCAATGAGCAAGGTTGATAAGTGCGTTGCAGACTTATTATAATCTAAGAAAAGGTGATAATATGAAATACGCGGTAAGATATTATACAAAGACAGGTCATACAAAAAAGCTTGCAGACGCTATCGCAAACGCAGTCGGCGTTGAGGCAAAGAGTATTGATGTGCCGCTTGAGGAGGATGTTGACATTCTTTTCCTTGGCAGTGCGGTTTACGCGGCGGCGCTTGACAGCAATGTAAAGAGCTTCATTGAAGGCATTAATGTAAATGTCGGTAAGGTTGTAAGCTTCAGCTCAGCCGCAATTTTAAGCGGTACCTACAAGCAGGTTAAGGCTGTGTGCGACAAGAAGGGCATTGCGGTTGACAGCGATGAATTTTTCTGCAAGGGTCAGTTTAAGATGATTGCAAAGGGCAGACCTAATGCGCAGGACGAGGCTGACGCGGCGGAGTTTGCTAAAAAGTATTTATAAAAGTATTTAAAAAGGAGATAATAAAATGGGCTTTTATGATTTTAAAGTAATGAGCAATAAGGGCGAAGAGGTTTCTCTTTCCGACTACGAGGGTAAGGTTTTACTTGTCGTAAACACAGCAACGGGCTGCGGCTTCACACCTCAGTATGAGGGACTTCAGAATATGTACGAAAAGTACAATGAGAAGGGCTTTGAAATCCTCGATTTCCCGTGTAATCAGTTTGCTTTTCAGGCACCGGGTAATGACGATAAAATCAATCAGTTCTGTACTGTTAAGTACAAGACAACTTTCCCGAGATTTAAGAAAATCAAGGTAAACGGCTCTGACGCCGCTCCTCTTTACAAGTATCTTAAGGAGAACAGCGACGGCAAGAGAATTAAGTGGAACTTCACAAAGTTCCTTATCGACAGACAGGGCAATATTGTAGGCAGATTTGCGCCGAGCGATACTCCTGCAAGCCTTGAGGCAGAGGTTGAAAAATATCTTTAATTAATATATAATAGTTTTGAGGTAATAACTATGTATGATGTAATAATTATCGGCGCAGGTCCTGCGGGCGTATCCGCAGCGCTTTATGCAAAGAGAGCCAATAAAAGCGTGCTTGTGCTTTACAGCGGCGAGTCGCAGCTTGAAAAGGCGCATATGATTGACAATTACTACGGTTTTCCGGGCGGCATAAGCGGAGCTGACCTTTATAATACGGGTATAGCTCAGGCTAAGGAGCTTGGCGTTGAGGTTGTCAACGAGGAGGCTCTCAATGTTGCGATGAACGCCGATATGAATTATGAGGTCAGCACCGAGGGCAGTACCTATGAGGGAAAGGCGCTTGTGCTTTCAACAGGTAATAAGAAGGTTAAGCCGAATATTAAAGGCGTTGACGAGTTTGAAGGAAAGGGCATAAGCTACTGCGCAATCTGCGACGGCTTTTTCTACCGTAAGAAAAATATCGCAGTTCTCGGCAATGAGGCATACGCTTTAAGCGAGGCTGAGGAGCTTGAGAATATCGCAGGAAGTCTTGTGATTCTCACCGACGGTCTTGACGCGCCCGAAACCGATAAGTATGAGGTTATTACCAAAAAAATTAAGGAGATTGCAGGTGAGCAGAAGCTTACAAAGGTAATCTTTGAGGACGGCAGCGAGCTTGAGCTTGACGGGCTCTTTATCGCACAGGGTGTTGCAGGCGGCGTTGATTTTGCCAAAAAGCTCGGTATTCTTACCGAGGGCGACCGTATTACCGTAAATGATGATATGAGTACAAATATACCCGGTATCTTTTCCTGCGGTGATGTAACGGGCGGACTTTTACAGGTCTGCAAGGCTGTGTACCAGGGCGCTGAAGCAGGGCTTGCCGCAGTCAGATATTTAAAAACAAAACAGTAAGGAGAAATAATATGAGCGTTTTAGAAATTGATGATGCTAATTTTGAGGCGGAAATTCTTCAGGCGGACAAGCCGGCACTTGTTGACTTTTATGCAGTATGGTGCGGACCGTGTAAGATGATGTCGCCCGTTGTTGACCAGATTGCCGAGGAAAATGACGATATCGTTGTCGGCAAGGTTGATGTTGACGAGGCTGAGGAGATTACCGAGAAATACGGTATCTCGTCAATCCCGACGCTGATGGTTTTCAAAAACGGAGAGGTTGCGGAAACCTTCGTCGGCGTAACTGCAAAGGACAAAATCCTCGCAACATTAAAATAAGAGCAAAACAAAAAATCCTTGGGGTTAATCCCCAAGGATTTCTTGTTTTATAAATGATTTTTTGTTTTATAAATATTATTCTTGTTCTTGTTCTGCCACGATTTTATAAAGCCTGTCGGGGTAGTCGGACATAATGCAGTCCGCTTTGACTGAGGAGAGGTATGCAAGGTCCTTTTCGTCGTTAATTGTCCAGTACTGCACCGCAATACCGTGGCTGTGCGCGTAGTTGATAAGCTTGGCTGTCGCGAGATTTGCGGCAAGCCTTATCGGCATATTGTAAGGGATTTGAAGCGCAATATATTTCGGATTGTAATTGTCGCTGTTCGTCATTGCGCATTTGTAAAATTCAAGCACTTCTTTTATAGTCGCGCTTCGTGCGAGTTCGGGATGAGCCTCGTCAACATACAGCGAAACCTCCTCCTTGAAGGTGCCGAAAATCACCCTGTCGGTAAGCTGTCTGTCCTTAAGAATTTCGCAGAGAATATCAACGCCCTGTTTGCCGAGCTCTCCGCCGTTTTTTATTTCAATTATATAATCAAAATGTCCGTTTGCTTCGAGGTAGTCAAGCACCTGTTCAAGTCTTACAATCTTCAGCTCGTCGGGCACCTTGTCGCCGTGAAGGTCGGCATAAGGCATTTCGCCTTCGGGATTTTTGAACTTCGCGCCTATGTTAAGAGCACGAAGCTCCTCATAGGTGTAATCCTCGGGGCGTGCGTCCTTTACGCCGAGCACCTTTTCACAGTCAGTGGTCCTTTCAAGCGTATCATCGTGCAGCAGAACGAGCACGCCGTCCTTCGTAATATGCAGGTCGAATTCAAAGATGTCAACATTAAAATTTTTATTCTCAATACAGTTTCTGAAAGCCACCATTGATTCCTCAGGCGCAATTCCTCCGCCCGAACGGTGCGCGCTTATACTCGGCTTGCCCGTCGTGCTGATATATCTGTTATCACTTTCGTAAGTTATGATATCCTCGGGGTCGGAATGATAGCCTGCCATGATTAAATCTGTGCAGACAAGCGCAGTAATCAGCGCAAGAACAATGCACAGCGCATTTTTGCCGCGGCTCAGCTTTCTTTTCTCTTTTTCTTTTACGGGCATATTATCACCTCTTAAAACATTTTAGCACAATGAAGACAAAAAGCAAGTTGCAATAAATAATATACTATTGTCAATTAAGTATTGACAACGGTATATGTCTGTGGTATACTTTACCACATAAAAGCGTTACAGTTCAACGCGTTAAAGCAGGAGGAAGTACAATGGACCTTGCAGTAAAGATTATTATGCTTATGCTCTTTTTCGGAGTGATGATAGGCGTCGGCTTTTATTCACGCAAGCACACAACGGATGTAAACGGCTTCGTGCTCGGCGGCAGAAGCGTCGGACCGTGGCTTACCGCCTTTGCGTACGGCACCTCGTATTTCTCGGCGGTTATCTTTGTAGGCTACGCAGGACAGTTCGGCTGGAAATTCGGTATTGCTTCAACATGGATAGGTATAGGCAATGCGATTATCGGCTCGCTGATGGCGTGGGTAATTCTCGGCAGGCGAACAAGGATTATGACGCAGCATCTCAACTCCGCTACAATGCCGCAGTTTTTCGGCGAAAGGTTCAACAGCAATGCGCTCAAGGTTGCGGCGTCGGCAATTACTTTTGTGTTCCTGATTCCCTATACGGCTTCGCTTTACAACGGACTTTCAAGGCTTTTCGGAATGGCGTTTAACATTGACTATTCCGTATGCATTGTAATTATGAGCATTCTTACGGCGATTTATGTAATTGCCGGCGGATATATGGCGACGGCGATTAACGACTTTATTCAGGGTATTATTATGCTTGTCGGTATAGTCGTGGTAATTGCGGCTGTTCTCAGGCTCAACGGCGGATTCATCGGCTCGCTTGACGGACTTGCGCAGATTACCGATGAAAGAGTATCGGCAACGCCCGGAATTTTCAATTCATTCTTCGGTCCCGACCCGCTCAGCCTTTTATTTGTTGTAATCCTTACCTCGCTCGGAACATGGGGACTTCCTCAGATGGTACAGAAATTTTATGCAATTAAAAGCGAGAAGGACATTAAAAAGGGTACGATTATCTCAACCTTTTTTGCAATCGTAGTAGCAGGCGGCTGCTATTTCCTCGGCGGCTTCGGAAGACTTTTCTCTGATAAATTCAATATTCTTGAGGACGGCTCAATCGAGGGCGGCTTTGATTCGATTATCCCGACAATGCTTGCGGATTTAAAGCCCGTTCTTATTGCGCTTGTTGTAATTCTTGTGCTGTCGGCTTCGATGTCCACGCTGTCCTCGCTTGTGCTTGCCTCCTCGTCAACTCTTACAATCGACTTTCTCAAGGGAACGCTTGTAAAGGATATGAAGGAAAAGCAGCAGGTGCTTGTAATGAGAATTCTTGTTGTGTTCTTTATTGCGGTTTCAGCGGTTATCGCGCTTTTCCAGTACAAGACAAAGACAAACTTTATAGCTCAGCTTATGGGTATTTCGTGGGGTGCCCTTGCAGGCGCTTTCCTCGCACCGTTTATGTATTCGCTTTACTGGAAGAAAACAACAAAGGCTGCCTGCTGGGTAAGCTTCATTTTCGGCTCGGGAATTATGGTGCTCAATATGGCGCTCAGACCCCATTTCCCCGTAATCCTGCAGTCGCCGATTAACTGCGGAGCGGTAGCAATGCTTGCCGGACTTGTGATTGTGCCGATAGTATCGCTAATCACTCCGAAGCCCGATAAGGAGCTTGTGGATTCCGCATTTGCCTGCTACCATAAGAAAACAGAGGTTGAGCAGTCCACCGCTCTCGGCGATTAATAAATTTTAAAATGCATACGGGTAACTGTCTGCATTTTTATGCCTTTTGACAATTGTATTGTTTTATAATATAATTGAAACATATTATTTAAGGAGGCAGTTTATGCAGGCATATACACAGGTTGAAGAATATATGAAGACCGTCGGTCTTAAATACATAAAAAACGCACAGGATTTTATTGCGGGTCTTGCATACAGGACTGACAAGAAATATGCGCAGGAGGTTGCAGACCTTTTAAACGCCCGTGCCGAGGGCGCGCCTACGGATAACAACAAATTTTATGCGCTTAAAAATGAATCGCTCAAAGCGTCGGTTTATATATCAGCCGCATTTGACGGCGGCGTTTTCAGGCATATAGGCAATATGGTCATTGACAATTCGGAGCTTCTTAAGGGCAGGGTGCTTGACCTTGGCTGCGACTGCGGTATTGTTACCTGCTTTATGGCACAGCAGAATCCCGATACGCATTTTGTCGGTGTTGATATTAATGAGAAGGCTGTTGAAAATGCAAAGGCGCTTGCCGAAAGCCTCGGAGTTACCAATGCGCAGTTCATATGCTGCGACGCTTATGAATATACTGATGATGAGAAATTTGACGCGGTAACCTCTTTCAGAGTGCTTCTTGATATTGCCGATAAGAACACAAAGCCGCTGTCCTTTATCGGCGAGCGCGGCGAGCGCGAAGAGCAGTATAAAAACGCTTTCGCACCTTATGCAAAAGCCGTTTCCTCAAATCTCAGGGACGGCGGAAGCTTTATAAGCGTGGAGCGCTATACAGCAGAATACGGCTGGCTCGGCTGGCTTGAGGCACTCAGCGCAGAAGGATTTTCCTTTGATGACAGGTGCGTTATTATGCGTGCGCAGGATATTTCCTCCACTAAGGAGTATTCAGTTACCTTCGCGGTAAAGGGCGACGGTAAAAATGCGAAGGACATATTTAACGATGTTCTGTCGGCTCAGTTCAAATCGGGTACCGGTTATAACGGCGGTATGGCGGAGTTTGCACTTTATTATGACGCTGACGGAGAAATTAAGATTACCGAGGTCAGAAATAAGAAAAGCGGAAGAGTTATTCACGAGTTTGCCTTTGCAAAGGCAAAAAGCGGTAAGCTTATGTATTACGATGCGAGCGGAGATTCCCGTAAGATAAAGTATTACAACGAGAAAAAGCACGAAGCAATGCTTAAGGATTATGAAAAGAAGCTCGGGCTTTTCGATGAGGAAAAATATGAGGTCAGGGAAGTAACACTTTAACTTTTTAAACTTTTTGTTAACTTTTGTTCACAGATTTTTAACAAGTTATTGAACAGATACCGCATATCTGTACTATAAAAATTATTTTTTATTGTTGAATTTGCTACAAAATAAAATATATAAATTGTTGACTTTTAACGAAAAAATAAAAAAATATTGCATATTTGTTGGCGTATTGCTATAATTAATTTGTAATAAAAGTAAATTTTTGGATAAATTTACAAATTCAGCGGGAGTAGGTCGTGTTAAATTCATTATTCTTTAAACTTGCAGTTGCCGTGGTGTACGGCTTGGTAGTCGGAGGAACGGCATTCCCGCTTTCTAAAAAGCTTGCAAGCAGTAGGACGGATGACCCGTCAAAGCTTGCACCGCTGCTCAAGGCTTCAGTCAGGGCTCTTGTGATTGTCCTTGCCGTAGGCGCGAGCACGGGAGTTACACTTACCGCGGATATGTCTGACGCGGTGGGCGTTGGCGAATGGATAAGAAATCTGATTTTGCTTATCCCTATCTTTAATATATCTGTTATTGATTCACTGGTTCGCAAGATTCCAAATCCGCTTCTTCTTGTGATGATAGTGGTCGAGGCAGTTTATATTACATATGCGAGCATAAAAACGGCGGATATAACAATTCTCTTCGGTGCTTTTATCGGCTTTTTTGTCGGCACCGTAACCTGCCTTGTTCCGAGTCTTTTAAGGATTCCTATGGGCGCGGGAGATATTAAGTATAACGCCGTACTGGGAATGTGCTTAGGAGCGGTAAATTACCTGTTTGCCATGTTTTTTATGGCATTCTCGGTATCAATTGCATTTGTATATCTCAAGCTCAGCAAAAAGGGCGGAATGAAAACGCTTATACCTATGGGTCCGTTTATTTCGCTTGGTGCCGTGGTTGCGATATGCCTGCCGCTTGCACAGCTTATAAGTGCTTTCATGTGAATTTTTAGGTTTAAAAGGCTCAAATGCCGATTAAATAAAACAAATCTATAAGGAGGAAAAACTAATGACATTTTTAAAGGATGAAAATGGTCAGGGCATGGTAGAGTACGCTCTTATCATCGGTCTTATTGCTATCGTTGTTATCGCTGCTCTTGTAATTCTTGGTCCAAGAATTAGAAAGATGTTCGAGGATACAAATGATGCTCTTCCTACAGTAGCTAATTCATAAGTTTACTGACCGAAAGACATTAGTGAAACATAGAAATCGGGGCGGGGTAACTCGCCCCTTTTTCTAACCTTTAAAACGGGCTGGTGATAGCAATTGAAATGGTTAAACAGAATACTTAAAGAGGAAAACGGACAGGATGTAGTTGAATTCGCTATGGTTCTGCCTTTGTTCCTTTTGCTCGTTATGGGTATTATTGATTTCGGCTGGATGTTTTTTAATTACATTTCGGTTGCAAACTCAGCCAGAAATGCTGCCCGTATTGCCTGTGTTGAATATGTCGATGTCGCAATAGACAAGGTATCTGCGCAGGGCGGCGGATTTGCCAAGGTCAGCGCGAACGGCAAGGTTTATACATATGACCTGCTTGATGTTGCGGATGGTGCCGCTAACGCTTTGACAAACGAAGAAGCGGATATTGTCAAAACGGTTAAAAACACTCTTCCGGGCTCGGTTGACAATGTGGCTATTAAGGTGGATTATACCTATGACGACAGCGAGGACGCCGAAAGAAACGGCTTTGCTGTTGAAAAGAGGTCAAACGGAGATGTGACGGTTACTGTTACCGGTCGCATGCGTGTTCTGACCCCTGTTTTGGGCGTTACCGCCGACCATATGATGAAGGACATTGAGTCCGACGCGACCTTTAAGGTTGAAAAACAGTTTAATTCCGATTAAAGGTCGGGTTCATTAGTTATGTAAATAATGATTTTATGCGCATTGAATTTAATTATTTAAATGCGCATAAAGTCTTATAATATATATTAAAAAATTTAAATTCTGAAATATTTCAGTAAAAGGAAGGTAAAAGTTTATGAAAAAGGTTTATCTCATCGCAGTAATTTTTGCAATTATAGCAGGCTTTGCGACCTTTATGTTTGCAAAGAATCTTGATGCGAAAACAACAATCAAGGACGCGGACACAAAGGTTGTCTATGTAGCGCTTCAGGACATTGACGAGAATACGCAGATTGTTGAGAGTATGTTTGCAGAGGATGCAGGATACTTCACCCTGAAGGAGGTTGTTGCCGCAGACGCTGACCCGAACTCCATCACCGCAGAGGAAAGGGACGACCTTCTCCTCAATAAGATTACGGCGGACGCAATCTATGCAGGCGAGCAAATCAGCAGCGCAAGACTTCTTGACGAGGACGCTGATAATGTAAGTCTTTCCTTTAAGCTCAGCCCCGGTATGGTTGCTTATTCGATTTCGGCAAGTAACATAAACGGTGTTGACGGTTATATCGGCAAGGGCGATACGGTTGACATTATTGTTTACGACGGCGCAAGCGGTGAGGCAAGCCTTGAGTATGAGAACTTGCCCGTAATTCGCGTATCAAATAACTCGGATAATGCGGCGGCTTCTTCAAGCGGCAGCGCAATCACAGCGTACAGCACAATTACTGTTGAGGTAACGCCTGATGAGGCGCTCAGACTCCGTGAGATTGAAAGTCAGGACTACAAGCTCATTCTTAACTCAAGAGCAGCTGAATAATTCGGCAAAATAATTATTAGCAGAGGATTAGTGAATATGGAAAAAATTAACATAGTTGTTTGTTCAAATAACACCGAATACAAGGTTGCTCTTAAAAACAAGCTTGTAGATGAAAATATTGCGATTATCGGTTATGCAGATATTGAGCCGGGCGCAAGAGTGAGAATTCAGGGCTTCGTACCCGATGTTGTTGCCTTCCTTATGAATAATGACGAGATTGACGAGGATTTCTTTGATTTCGTTGACGGGCTCGGATTAAGCTCTTTCGGCGCGGCGGCGGTTGTTCTTACCGAAAAGGTAACGGTTGACCTTGTAAACCAGGCTGCACAGGCAGGAATAAGACAGGTTATGGATATTGCTGTCGGCGGCGAGCAGTTCTGCGACAATATCAATTCAATCGTTTCAAGAGAGCGTAAGTTCGCCCCTCAGAGCTCAGGAGAGAAAAAGACCCGTTCGGGTGTATACGCCTTTTTCAGCGGCAAGGGCGGAGTCGGCAAAACCACAATCTGCACAAATTCCGCAGTGGCTCTTGCTTCAAGGGGCAAGAAGGTACTTCTTGTTGACCTTGATCTGCAGTTCGGCGACGCGGATATGGCGCTTGATGTTGTTCCGAATGAAACAATCGTTGACCTTGCAAGGGATACGAACGGCGTATCAATTGACAATCTTACGACCTGCTGTACATCTCATTCCTCAGGTCTTTCCCTCCTTTCCTCACCAAGCTCGCCTGAGCTTGCGGAGTATGTAGGTCAGGGTACGGTAAAGCAGATACTTGATGTCGCAAGAAACTATTTTGAATACATTTTGGTTGACTGCGGATGTCAGCTTACAGACCCTGTTATTACAGCCATTGAGGGCGCTGATTATGTGTTTATGGTAAACGATGTAAACATTCTCTCTCTTAAGAGAGCCAAGCTTTGCCTCAATGTTTTACAGCAGATTAACCAGAAGGAAAAGGTAAGGCTTGTTGTAAATAAGAATCTCAAGAAGAATTCCGTAAGAATTGAGGATTTTGAAAATCTCCTCGGTCTTCCCGCATATGCAGTTATTGCAAGCGACTTCAAGACGGTTAACACATCTCTTAATAACGGCCAGCCGGCAATCACCTTTAAGCCCCGTGCCGCTATTTCAAGGGATATAGCAGGGTTTGTTGACAAGATTGTGCTTGAACGCGAGGGAGAAGCAGGTTTGAAGCAGAAGACGAAGAGGTTTGGTAAATAATGGGATTACTTGACAGATACGGCTCCGCTCTTGACGGCGGAGCAGATAATGAAAATACACAGCAAACCGGTAGCGAGGACAGAAACGCGAGAAATTCCGCGCTGATTCCCGACGACCCTTATGCCGATGTAAAGGAAAGAATTCATAACGCTATCGTTGAAAAGCAGATTTCCGAAAATATTTCCATAACCGACGAGGGTATGAGAAATCTTATCAAGGAATTTGTTGATAAGCCCGAATACGGTATACCCCGTATCGAGAGGGGCTTAATCGCTGAGGAGCTTTATGACGACATTATGGGCTACGGTCCCATACAGGTTCTTATTGACAGCGATATTTATACCGAGGTTATGGTTAACGGACCTTATCAGATATATGTTGAGTCAAAGGGTAAGCTCTCGCTGACTGATATTAAATTCAAGGATGACGCTCATCTTATGCAGATTATCGACCGTATTGTAACAAAGGTCGGAAGGCATGTTGATGAGGCGAGCCCGATGGTTGACGCACGACTTCCCGACGGCTCGCGTGTAAATGTAATCATACCGCCTGTATCCCTTGTCGGACCGATACTTACCATTCGTAAGTTCGGTAAAACACCGCTTACGGCTGACAATCTTATAAGCTTCGGTTCTATTTCGCCGAAGATGCTTGAATTTCTTGACGCCTGCGTTAAGGGCAAGCTCAATATCATCGTATCGGGTGGTACGGGTTCAGGTAAAACGACGCTTCTTAACATTCTCTCATCATACATTCCCGAGAATGAGAGAATTGTTACAATTGAGGACTCCGCCGAGGTACAGCTTAAACAGGAGCATGTAATTACTCTTGAAAGCCGTCCTGCAAATATGGAGGGCAAGGGCCGTATTTCAATCAGAGACCTTGTTGTAAACGCGCTTCGTATGAGACCTGACAGAATCATCGTCGGCGAGGTTCGTAGCGAGGAAACCCTCGATATGCTTCAGGCGATGAATACGGGTCATGACGGTTCAATAACAACAATTCACGCCAACTCACCGAGGGACTCCATCTCCCGTATTGAGACCATGGTTATGATGTCGGGCTCAGAGCTTCCTTCAAAGGCTATCAGGGACCAGGTTGCTTCTGCTATTAACATTATCGTTCAGCAGTCAAGACTCAGGGACGGCTCAAGAAAGATAGTTTCCATTTCCGAGATTGTCGGTATGGAGGGCGATGTTATTCGTATGCAGGAGATTTTTGAGTACGAAACAGACGGTGAAATGGACGCTTCGGGTAAATTCAAGGGTCGTTTCAAGGCAACGGGTATTGTTCCGAAGTGCGTGGAAAAAATCAGAGAAAACGGAGTGAAGGTAAATAATGACTGGTTCAATGCTTAATATTATTTTTGTAACAGTTGCATTCTCGCTTCTCACCTTTGCGCTTGTATTTATTATCACCTCAGCAATCGGCGCAGATAAAATTGCTGCCGAAAAAAGACTTGAGGAGCTGAATGAACGCGAGGGCGACCCTGCGGATATAGCTTTAGTAAAGCACGAGAGCAAGAGGGAAAAGGCGCGCAGGGAGCGTGAACAAAGAGCTCACAGCAGTGCTTTTGAAAAATTGGGTAACGCCATATACAAGCAGCTTCAGTCCGCTGATATAAAGATGAGGCCTGAGGAATTCCTGATGATATGGATTTTGCTTGCAATAGTTCCGGGCGGTATTATCTATCTTTTCACATTGAATGTTGTCCTTTTCATAGGACTTGTAATTGCAGGCACGGTGCTGCCGATTGTCTACATCAAGTCAAAGCAGAAGTCAAGGGTTAAGAAGTTTGATGAACAGCTTTGCGACGCACTTCTCATAGCCTGCTCCTGTCTTCGTTCGGGTCTGAGCTTCAATCAGGCGATGGAGACAATTGCGAAGGATATGCCTCAGCCGATTTCAACTGAGTTTGACCTCGCAATCCGTGAGATGAATATGGGCTATTCAATGGATGAAGCGCTTGAGAATATGAACAAGAGAATTGACAGCCGTTTCTTAAAGCTTATGGTTTCAGCCGTTCTTGTTCAGAGACAGACGGGCGGTAATCTTTCAAAGATTCTTGAGAATATCTCCGATACAATCAAGGACAGAATAAAGCTTAAAAGAGAGCTTAAGACATCAACCGCTTCAGGTAAAATGTCGGGTTATATTGTAGGCGCAATGCCGTTTGTAATGGTTTTACTCTTTGCAGTTGTTGCAAACGACTTTATCAAGGTGCTTTTCACCGAACCGAGAGGTTATGCGCTTCTCGCGGGAGCTGTATTTCTTGACGCTCTTGCGTTTATAGCTATCGGTAGAATAACAAAGGTAAAGATGTAGGAGGGCAAATTTATGATACAATTTTTAGTTATTGCGTATGCGCTTTTTGCCCTTGTAATAGTAATTCTTCTCCTTATGACAAAGGGTCAGGAGGAGGATAACAACCTTCGCCGTATGAAGTCGATAGGCTCAAAACAGGTTAACAAGGCGGATTATAAAAATGTAGACACCTCCTTCTATGACAGAATGGTTAAGCCGTTTCTTGACAAGCTTTCCCAATCGGAAAAATACGGCGAGAATGCTACAAAGTCCGCAAGGAAGAAGAAGCAGAACGAGGAGCTTGCGCTCAAGCTTCGTAAAGCAGGTATACATATGTCTGCAAGTAATTTCAGCTTTTTCAGAACCGCATTTATGGCAGTTATGATTGTCATTGGAATCGGTATAGGCTTTGTTTTATTCCCCATTCTGGAATTAAAAGCGTTAC
>ODAI013819372.1_pt1 | contig 16569 bp, 15 predicted proteins | sample 1539321 | NCBI WGS metagenome assembly ODAI01 (sample SAMN02144231, study PRJEB22623) | gut metagenome | biome: sheep rumen | host: Ovis aries | place: New Zealand | reverse complement strand
TAGTTCTCGAGGGTCGGCTCTTCCTCAGCGTGGGTTTTCTCGTACCGCTTTACGGACTGGATGAGTTCGTCGATATTCTCGAGCCTTTCCTCATCCTGGTCTTCCCGGAGGTTCTTTTTCAGAAGGGATGTGTCAAGTACCCAGTTCATTATGTCGGAAATCCGGTATTCGTTCTTCACCTCGCGGCCTTTTCCGATGAGGTTCAGAAAATCTTTCGCCCCTTTCTGGGGATAGTCTCCCGCATGCCTTTCGAGTGCACGGTAGAGGGAAGTGCCGTCTTCCTGGGCCCTGTCCTTGAGGGAATTGAGGAATACTCTTCCGAGTTTTCTGGAAGGTGTGTTGATTATACGGAGGAAGGAGATGTCGTCGTCCGGATTCACCAGAAGCTTCATGTAAGCGATGGTGTCCTTTATCTCCTTGCGTTCGAAGAAACGTGTGCCGCCCCAGATGGAGTAGGGGATTCCTGCGTTCAGGAGAACTTCCTCGATTCCTCTGGACTGGTAAGTCGAGCGGTACAGTACGGCGAAGTCGCTGGGCTTCGCTCCGGCTTCCATGAGGGTCTTGATCTGACCCAGTATCCACTCGTTCTCCTCCTTCTCGCTTTTCCCGTGGTAATGGATCACGGCCCTGCCTTCAGCTCTTCTTGTGAAAAGCGTCTTGGGGATCCTGTTGACGTTGTGCGAAATCACCGAATTCGCGATGTCGAGGATTCCGGGTGTGGAACGGTAGTTCTCGTCGAGGACGATGTCCGATTGGGCGGGGAATTGGACGAACATCGAGGGCTTGGCGCCTCTCCATTCATAGATGCATTGGTCCGGGTCACCCACGATGAAAAGGTTACCGTGTCCGGCTGAGAGCTTTTCCAGGAGATTCCAGTCGTCGGTGTTGCAGTCCTGCGCCTCGTCGACCATTATGTAGTTGAGCTTCTTCTGCCACTCCTCCCTCGCGTCCTTGAAATGGTCCAGGATGTAGACCGTGAAGTTCATCAGGTCGTCGAAATCCAGTGACCATGTTTTCAGCTGCTGGCGGGCGAATGCCACCAGGGGGGATCCTGCCGCATCGGCGGGAAGGTGGCTGCCGGGAAGCATGTATGCGTCGATGTAACCGGTAAGGGCCTTTTCAGCGGCGACGTCATGGAGGAATTGCCTTACGGTCTTCTCGGTTCTGGGTATTCCCATCTCATCCATGCACTGCTTGGCGACGGATTTTGCGTCGTCCTCATCGAGGATGGAGAAGGATTTCGGGAAACCGAGGCGGTAGATTTCCTGGCGCAGGAACTTCACGCAGAATCCGTGAAGGGTGCATACGAAGTCGTTGTAGTCTCCGCTCTGGACCATCAGGGAGATACGCTTTCGCATCTGCGCTGCGGCCTTGTTTGTGAAGGTGAGGCAGAGGATGTTGGCGGGGTCAATGCCCAGAACGTTGACGAGATAGGCGTATCTGTAAGTCAATGCCTTTGTCTTGCCCGTACCTGCACCGGCAGTGACCCTGACCTTCCCTTCGGTGGTGGTCACGGCCTGTCGTTGGGGGACGTTGAGGTCCTGTAGGAATTTGGGTAGAGGCATGATATGCGGTGTTGTGAAGGAGAATTCAGCAGTTCCTCCGCTAAATTGGACTATTTGTCGGTGAGACGGATTCCGTCCTTGCTCATCTGGGCGAGAGCCTCGAGATGACCCTTGTAGTCGACATATGCGAGACAGTCCTTGAGAAGATACACGGTGAATCCCGCTTTCTTGAGATCCATGCAGGTGTTGAGGACGCAATATTCGGTCGCGATGCCACAGACGTAGACATTCTTTATCTCCATCATGTCCAGGACATCATAGAGGGATTGTCCGGCCTCGTTGATGCCTTCGAATCCGCTGTACTGCTCCTTGTCCTTTTTGTATCCCTTGAAGAAGGTGAATTCCTCGGAAGCGTAGGGTGCGAGGTCGGTGTGGATTTCCGCACCATGGGTGTCCTGTACGCAGTGGGGAGGCCAGGGGCCGCCTTGCTCGGTGAATGAGCAGTGGTCGGCGGGGTGGAAGTCCCTTACGAAAAGGATCGGGAATCCTGCCTGTATCACGTCCGGTCCCTCGAGAGGGTCGGAAGTCTTCCGGTCAATGAATTCAAGGGTTTTACGGACGGCTTCGTCGGCATTCTTGCATGCCATCGATCCGTCAATGAAGTCGTAGAGCATGTCCACGACGACGAGTGCGCAATCTTTCATCAGGTGTTTTTTTTGCCTTTCTCCGGGGAACCGTGAAAGGGGTGTCCGTATTGCCCCAAAGTTACGTCAAAAGTATGAGATTCCATAAAAGGTCTAATCGTTTTTTTGACCCCGGACCTTCGGGGAGCCTTCCTGTGGAATACAAAAAAGATCGGCCATTCGGCCGATCTCCTGTATGTGTTCCCGTAGGGAATTATTTCGATTTCTTGACTTCGACAGTGGCTCCGGCTTCCACGAGCTCCTTCTCCATTGCTTTCGCTTTCTCGGAAGAAAGTTTCTGAGCTACGGTTGCGGGTGTTTCCTGGACGAGCTCGTATGCGACTTTGAGGTCGATTCCGAGGTGGGAGCGGAGAATCTTGATGACCTTCACCTTGTTTACGCCAACATCCTTGAGGACGACGTCGAATGTCTCTTCATCAGCGTTCACGCTTACTGTTACCTCTGAATCATTCCGTACTGTGGAGGCGTAAGAATTGCCTGCTGACAACATGAGTCCCGCGAAGCAGGCGATTATCATATATATTAACGTCTTTTTCATGGCTGAAATGTTTTTTGATATACAATTTGCAAAAAGCTTGCCAATACCGTATCAGTCGATATTGAAGTCGGCGATTTCCCTATTTATCCTTTCGAGAATACCGATCTTCACTTCCCTCATTTCCTCCGAAATGTCCACCTTGTAGTAGTGGGGATTGATGAGCCTTCTTTCCGAGGGACTGAAATGGGAAAGGGTATCATTGTAGAATGCCTTCTTCTCCATCAGGGTATGGGGTACGCCGCATCTTTGTCCGTCCTTTATGACAGGGTCCTGGAGGTGTCTGAAGGTGTAGGTTCCTTTCTCGAAAGTCTTGAACTTGTAGCGGTCCTGCTCATCATAGATGGTGAAAGTCTCACCGCTTTCGATGGCTTTTGACGTGGCGTCTCCCCTCAGGCAGGTGACGTCAGCCTTGTAGATGATGCCGAGATCCTCGTCTTCCTTCATGATGCGATAAGTGATCTGGAATCCGGGGTTAATGAGCTTTATAGTGTCTTCGCTTCTCTTGAGGACAGGCTCTCCGTGAATCTGCACGAGCTTGTAGACATTGCCGAAGCAAGGGGCGGCCTTTGATGTGGCGATGGCGTCACCGACTCCGTAAGAGTCGATCTTCGCTCCCTGCCTCTCAAGGTCTGAGATGAGGTATTCGTCAAGGCTGTTGGTCGCGAAAATCTTGCAATTGGTAAGACCATGGGAGTCGAGGATCTTTCTCACCTTGATCGAAAGGTAGGCGAGGTCACCGCTGTCGAGGCGGATGCCGTATCCTCCGGGATAGGAGTCGTCGATACCGTTCTCCTTGAATGCCCTTATCGCATTCAGGACACCGCACCTGAGGGTGTCGTAGGTGTCGATCAGAAGAATGAGGTTCTCACCCATATGGGTCTTTATGTAATCGCAGAACGCCTTGTGTTCGCCTTCGACCGAGCTTCCGTAGGAAGTGACGTAGCTGTGAGCCATCGTGCCTGTTGACGGAACCCCGTTCTTCACTCCGGTGAGGATGTTTGACGTACTGGCGCATCCTGCTATGATCGCGGCTTTCGCGCCGTAGGTCGCTGCCCAGGGACCGTGTGCCCTGCGTGAACCGAATTCGCTCACCGGTCTGTTGGTGGAGCGGCATACCCTTGAAGCCTTGGTTGCGACGGCCATCTGGTGGTTCATTATGCAGAGGATGGGAGTCTCCAGGACCTGTGCTTCGATAAGGGGAGCCTCGACCGTTATGACCGGCTGGTTGGGGAAGACGATTTCACCTTCCCTCATCGCCCAGATGTTGCCGGTGAATTTCATGGTGGAGAGGTATTCACGGAATTCGGCGTATTCATCTCCGGGGAGGAACTTCTCGAAGAAACCATCTTCGGCCTTCCCGAGATTCTGAACCATCTGTATGACTTCTTCGGTTCCGCTGACTACAGCCCAGTTGTTGTTTTCCGGGGCTTTGCGGTAGAACATGTTGAAAATTGCGATTTCATCCTTACGGCCGCAGTCGTAGAAGGACTTGCCCATGGTGTACTGGTACTTGTCCGAGCAGTATGCGTAATCTGGTGTCATTGTGTTGCTTTCTAACTCCCTTTGCGGGAAATATCAAATAATCGCGTAAAGATAGCCTTTTTGACGGGATTTCCGGTGTGCTGCTTCCAAAATATGGAATATTCTGAAGGGGAAGCCGTTCTTTCCCGGCGAAACGGTCTCTTTCATACGGGTTCTCCTTTTCCGGTGAATAATCCTCGGCGTTCCCGGTTCTTCTGTCTTTTCGCTGCTCTGCCGGTATGGGCTTCACGGGAAAAGTGTTATATTCGCAGTCAAAACAAATCCACCAATGACAGAGAAGACTGATATCCTGAGAATACTCTTTGAAAAATATACCGGACGTCCGGTCGCTGAAATTACCGAGCTGAGTTCCTCCGGCAGCAACAGGAGGTATTTCCGCATCAAGGGCGGAAATCTTTCCCTGATCGGAGTCATAGGAACGAGCCGGGAGGAAAACAGGGCTTTCATCGAACTGAGCCGGCATTTCCTGGACAAACTGATAAAGGTACCGAGAGTCTTCGCGGTGAGCGACGACGGGATGGCATACATCCAGGAGGACCTCGGGGACAATCAGCTCTATACGGCCGTAGCCCACGGTAGAGAATCAGGGGAGTATTCCTCTTATGAAAGGATGCTTCTTTGCACCACGATGGAAAAGCTCCCCAGGATACAGTTCCGTGGCGGGGAAGGGCTGGATTGGAACATATGCTATCCCGAACCGGCATTCGGCGAGAGGATGATAATGTTCGACCTCAATTATTTCAAGTACTGTTTCCTCAAGGCTACGGGTCTTGATTTCAATGAGGTCAAACTCCAGGATGACTTCGAGAAGTTCAAGAACGACCTTCTTGAAGACATGGGTGAGACGTTCCTTTACAGGGATTTCCAGGCGAGGAATGTCATGATCAAGGACGATGTCCCGTATTTCATAGACTTCCAGGGGGGAAGAAGAGGCCCCATCTATTATGATGTGGCTTCCTTCATCTGGCAGGCCAGGGCCCGTTATCCGGAAGATCTCAAGCAGGAGATGCTCGAAAGCTATCTCCGTGCCCTGAGGGGCTTCATGCCGGATCTCGATGAGGAACTTTTCCACCGTAGGCTCCGTCTGTTTGTCCTTTTCCGCAATCTCCAGGTTCTGGGAGCATACGGATTCAGGGGATATTTCGAGAAGAAGCCCCATTTCCTCGCCAGCGTACCTTTCGCCATCGACAACCTCCGGAGGCTCCTCCGTCAGCCTTTCGAAGAGTATCCGTACATGAACGAGGTGCTGACCAAACTCACCTCCATGCATCAGTTCTACGAGATAGCCGAAGACAAGAGGCTTGAAGTGAGCATCTATTCCTTCGCCTACAAGAAAGGCATTCCTGTGGACAACAGCGGAAACGGAGGTGGATACGTCTTCGACTGCCGCTCCATCAACAACCCCGGCAAATACGAATACTACCGCCAGTTCAACGGAATGGACAAGGAAGTGATAAAGTTCCTCGAGGATGACGGCGAGGTGAACGAGTTCCTCGACAGGGTGTATTTCCTTGTTGATGCCCATGTGAAGAGGTTCATCGAACGCAAGTTCACCCACCTTCAGGTCTGCTTCGGTTGTACCGGCGGACAGCACAGGAGCGTCTATTGCGCCGAGCACCTGGCCAAACACCTTGCGGACCGTTTCGACATAAAGATCCAGGTCAACCACAGGGAACTCGACATAGAAAAACTGATGTAGGGATGAAGGCTCTTCTTTTCGCGGCGGGGCTCGGTACACGTCTCAAACCGCTTACCGACTCTATGCCCAAAGCTATGGTGCCTGTTTCCGGACATCCGCTCATTTATCATGTCATTGAAAAATTGAAGGCTTCCGGTATTGACGACATCGTTGTCAATGTCCACCACTTCGCTTCGATGATAGAGGACTATGTCCACGGGATGGATGACTTCGGAATCAGGGTGAGGTTCTCCGACGAAACGGATTTCCTGAGGGAAACCGGAGGCGGAATCCTTCATGCCGAAAACCTGCTCAAGGACGGTAATTCAGACGGAAAGGGACGATTCCTCGTGCACAACGTCGATATCCTCTCGAATCTCGACATAGGGGAGTTCATATCCTCGGCGAGGGAAGATGCCCTTGCCCAGATAGTCGTCAGCGACCGTAAAACCAGCCGTTATTTCCTTTTCAATGATGAGAACCGCCTCGTGGGGTGGACTAACATCTCTACGGGTGAGGTCAGGAGTCCTTATGAGGATCTTGACATCGCTTCATGCAGAAAATTGGCTTTTTCCGGTATTCATCTCATATCGGAGAAGGTGTTCCCCGTTTTCAGGGAATACGGGTTCGAAGGGAAGTTCCCGATAGTTGATTTTTATCTCAAGGTCTGCAGGGATTATCCCATCTACGGGACCGTTCCGGAGAATTACCGCATGGTCGATGTCGGGAAACTCGACACGATTTCCCTGGCGGAAGAATTCCTGTCGGAGGAAGGACACTGCTGCGGGGAAATGTAGCGGAAACTCCGATCCACGTTCTTTCACAAAAGCAAAATGAAGAAGGCCGGAAAAGTTCCGACCTTCTTCAGTATAGGGACGTTTGCTTCCTTAGGGTGGGAAAATCATTCACCCAGGGGAAGATCATCAGCGGCTGGGATGACATCACATCCGCCCTGCGGACGGGATACTTCCACTTTCCTGAATTCCCAAATGCAAAGGACCAGTGCGATGAGTCCGATCACGAAGATCGCCCAATAGGCTGAAGGTGAAAGGACATCCATCCAGCTTTCCGCTTCTTCGAAGGCGTCGATGTTGCTCAGAACGACGGCGAAGGTGTTGTTGGCGCAGTGCATGAGCATCGTGAGCTTCAGGGATCCGGTCTTGTAATAGACATATCCGAAGATGCATCCCAGGATGAATGCCGGTATGGCCTGCCAGGGATTCATGTGGATGACGGCGAAGAAGGCGGCGGAAATCACGATGGCGAGCCACGGCTTCAGACCTTTCACCTTGTTCCCTTGCGCATCCGTCCTCTCGTAATTCAGGAGTCCACGGAGTACCATACCCCTGCAGAGCCATTCCTCAAAGATCGGCGCGAAAATGCTCACCGATAGGAGACTCAGCCAAATCGGACCGCCCGTAAGACCGCTGAGGGCTTCTTCCAGCCATTTGGGCATCGGAGGGAGAAGTGAACTGATCGGCTCGGTGCAGAATGCCGCGCAAAGAGTCATCAGAATGCACAGGACGGCGAGATACCAACCGTTTTTCGGTGCGAAATTGTTGCTGTCAAGGGCATAGCCGGTATCGAACATCATGTTGCGGCTGCTGATGTGCTTCGAGGCGATCATGGCCGGAATGAACATTATGGGATATGCGATGATTTCCGCATAGGTGGTCATGGATGTATCGCCGCCCATGGCGACAATGAAAATCGCGGCGACGATATTGCCGACAATCGCTCCCAGAAGGAGCCATACCAGAAGGCCGAACATCCCTCCCACTCCGGGTACGTGCCAGGCGAAATCGGAGAAAATGTCGTAGTTCTGGTGTTTTCCTTTTTTGAAGAAGTCCATATCGGAAGATGATTTTGGATTTGCTGAAGGACTGGATTGATTATTTCTTTCCGTACAGGGGCGAAGGATATACTCCCTTGTCGGCGAGTTCCTGGAACTTGGCTACAACGGCGGGACGGTCCTCCTTGAAAGTTACGCCGAACCAGTGTGCGGGTGTTGAAAGAACTTCGCATTTTCCCTGTCCGCCTTTTATGATTGAGTCAACGGCGAAGGGGATGTAGTATTCCTTCTTGAGTTCCTGGCAGTGCTCCGCAAGGAAACCTTTGAAGATCTCGTAACTCTTTGTGAAGTAGTCCGGAGTGAATCCCCACATGTTCATTGAGCACAGTGCGCTTCCGTCAAGGACCACGTGCTCGTCTCCGTTGGTGGAGTTGTCACCGTACACTACTCCGTCTTCCCCCTTGAGGATGTTGAGATGCTCGGCTATGTCGGTGAGATTCTGGTTCTCGTCATAAGAGCAGATACCTCTCGATACGCCACCGGATTCGGAGAGGGTGTTCTCCAACTCGAATCCTACGATGCAGTACACTCCCTCGGAACCTTCGTGGGCGCGGAGCCAGTCACCGAGGATCTTGAAGGATTCCTTTCCGTAGAAGTCGTCACCGTTGATGACGGCGAAAGGTTCGTTGATCACATCTTTGGCCATGAGGACGGCATGGGCGGTTCCCCAAGGTTTCTGACGCTCGGGATTCATCGTGAATCCTTCAGGAATCTTGTCGAGTTCCTGGGTTACGAAAACGAATTCGAGGGGCTCTCCGTCAACGCATTTTACACCGGCGTATTTTTTATGGACGGCTTCTTCCATCTGAGCCTTGAAGTGCTCGCGTACGATGTAGACCACTTTGCCGAAGCCGGCTTCTACGGCATCATATATTGAATAATCGATGATTGTTTCACCATTGGGGCCGAGGCCATCCATCTGTTTGAGTCCGCCGTAACGGCTACCCATTCCTGCTGCAAGAACTAAGAGTGTTGGTTTCATTTTGAAATGTTTGTAGTTTTTCCATTTTTATCTGTTCCGAAGGAACCATCTGCAAACTTAATCAATATTCGGCAAAAAGCCGACTTTTTGATTGTGTATCTGCACCGGTTCCGATCATTTGGCCCATCGGCTCGCGATTTTCGGAATTATTTGGGGCCATTGAAGGGACAACGGTTTTTTGTGTGTCTTTTTTTCATTAATTTTGCCTTCCTCAAAAGAAATCGTACCTATGGGTAAAATCAAAGACATATGGAACGGAGAACACCGTTCGTTCGTAAGATACGCTGTCTATGCGACTGCCGTCTTTGTCGTACTCGTGGGTTTCGTCAACCAGGACAACATCGTCCGTTGGATAAAGGCGGACATCGAACTCAAGCAACAGGCCCGTCAGATCGAACGTTATCAGAAGGAGATTGATGAGATGGACCGCAAAATCCAGATGATCTCCAATGACAGGGACACTCTCGAGAGGTTCGCGAGGGAACATTTCGGATTCGCGAAAGACGGTGACGACGTCTATATCATAGAGAAAAAACAGTAGAAACTCCCCATTCCGCGGGATGGTGTAAAATAGAAGAAAGAGCCGGAGGATCCAGTTTCGTGATTCTCCGGCTCTTTTGCGAGATGTCTTCAGGATTCTAAAAACCCGTATAGTTCCATGGAGTGATGGCGCGGAGTTCTTCCTTTACGCTATCGCTGACATCAAGGGTCTCAATGAAGTCCTTGATCGTCTTTTCGTCAATTGCGGCTCCTGTCCTTGTGAGAGCTTTGAGAGTCTCGTAAGGATTGGGGTATGCTTCCCTTCGGAGGATTGTCTGGATGGCTTCGGCCACGACAGCCCAGTTCCTTTCAAGATCCCTGTGAAGGGCGTCTTCGTTGAGGATGAGCTTTCCGAGTCCCTTCTTAAGGGATGCGAGGGCAATGAGGCCATGAGCGAGGGGAACGCCTATGTTCCTCTGAACCGTCGAGTCGGTAAGATCCCTCTGGAGCCTGGAGATGGGAAGTTTCATCGAGAGGAAGGTGAGCACGGCGTCAGCCATGCCGAGGTTGCCTTCGGCATTCTCGAAGTCGATCGGGTTCACTTTGTGCGGCATCGCAGAAGAGCCGACCTCGTTCTTCGCCACCTTCTGGCGGAAGTATTCCATCGATATGTATGTCCATATGTCACGGCAAAGGTCGATGAGAATGGTGTTGATTCTCCTGAGGGCGTCGAAAATGGCCGCAAGATTGTCGTAGTGCTCGATCTGGGTGGTCGGGAATGAACGCCTTAGGCCGAGACTTTCCACGAATTTGTTCCCGAAGGAGATCCAGTCGATGGCGGGGAAGGCGACTTTATGGGCGTTCATGTTGCCGGTCGCTCCTCCGAATTTTGCCGGATAGGGAATAGCGGAAAGCTGCTTCATCTGTTCACGGAGACGGACCACGAACACCTTGAACTCCTTTCCTACCCTGGTGGGGGAGGCGGGCTGTCCATGGGTCTTGGCGAGCATGGGGATGTCTTTCCACTGTTCCGCGTAAGAATCGATTATGGAGACCACTTCCTCGAGGGCGGGAAGATAGACTTCCTCCATCGCGTCCTTGAGCATCAGGGGCTGCGAGGTGTTGTTGATGTCCTGGGAAGTGAGACCGAAATGGATGAATTCACCGAACTCGCTGATGCCCATTTCCTTGAACCTTTCCTTCAGGAAATACTCCACGGCCTTGACGTCGTGGTTGGTCACTTTCTCGATGTCTTTTACTTTCTGTGCGTCTTCCGGAGTGAAATTCCTGTAGATGTCACGCAGTTTTTCAGAAAGTGAGGAATCAAATGAAGAGAGCTGGGGCAGGGGAATGGCGCAAAGTGCGAGGAAATATTCCACCTCAACTTTTACCCTGTATTTGATCAGGGCGCATTCGCTGAAATACGCCTTCAGTGATGAAGTCTTGGATGAATATCTCCCGTCGATGGGGGAGACGGCCAAAAGGGAATTCGTGTTGTCCATTTTTCTATTCTGTTGGAAAGATGCAAAGTTAGTACAAAAGGCGGTAAAGAGCAACCGTATCCGCGGCTTCCCTCACGTCATGGACCCTCAGAATATCAGCGCCGAGGATGAGCGCCGCCATATGCAGGGCCTGGGTCTGCGGCAGGACCTCTTCGGGAGTGAGACCGAGAGGGCGATAGATCATGCTCTTTCTGGATACTCCCACAAGAACCTTCCTCCCGGGGATGCGGATCGAGGGAAGGTTACGGAGGAGAGCGTAATTCTGCTCCACCGTCTTTGAGAATCCGAAACCGGGATCCTGGATCCAATCTCTGATGCCGTGTTTTTCCGCCTTCAGGGAGAACTCCCCGAAATATCCTTTCACCGCATCCACGACGGCATCTTCCTTCTCTCCGTAGATGGTGTTGTCCTGCATTGTTGAAGGGGTCCCCCTTTTATGCATGGCGATGTACGGAAGCCCCAGCCGTCCTACGGTGGGGAGCATCGCAGGGTCATCTTCTCCGGCGGAAATGTCGTTCACGGTGAACTCTCCGATCGAGTCGAAGGAGCGGCGGACGATTTCGCTGAAATAAGTGTCGACGGATATGGCAATGTCGGGGAATTCTTTCCGGAGAAGGGGCAGCGCCCCCTTAAGCCTTCTCCATTCCTCTTCGATCCCGACGGGGTCACTTCCCGGTCTTGTCGAACAGGCTCCGACGTCAAGGATACCGGCTCCGTCCTTGACCATCTTTTCCGCCCTGTGGAGAAGGGCGTCCACGTCCACGTCACCTTCGGATGAGAGGAACCGGCTTTCGCCGAAGAACGAGTCGTCGGTGAGATTGATTATGCCCATTACCGTTATTTCCCTTCCGGGATCGGCCTTGGGATATGCTGTAGGGATCGGGTCTATCATTGCGGAATTCTCTTTCAGTCAAAGATAATATGAAATATGCGATTTGCCGCCATCCTCCTTCGAATTCCTTTTGCTATATTTGCATTGCCGGGTTGGACCCGGCCAGAAAACATAACCATCATGAAAAGATCTTTTTCCTTGATAATCGCAGCTTTGGCGGCATCGGTGATGCTGTCTTCCTGCGGAACCGCATTCAATGCCGACAGGGCTTTGTATGGCGCTGTCGGAGCTATGCAGGCAATGTCCATAACCGATGAACAGGTCCGTGAGTATGTCCATCAGTACATCACCCAGTTGGATGCGCAGAGTCCCGTCCTTCCCGAAAGCGACGCTTATACCAAGAGGCTCCGTCGTCTCACCTCCGGTCTTACTCAGGTTGACGGCGTTCCGCTGAATTTCAAGGTGTACAAGACCAGTGACGTGAACGCTTTCGCATGTGCCGACGGTTCCGTCAGGGTGTATACCGGTCTTATGGACCTCATGACTGACGATGAGGTTCTGGGAGTCATCGGTCACGAGATCGGTCACGTGGCCCTCAAGCACTCGAAGAAGGAGATGCGCAACGCCCTTCTGACGCAGGCGGCCCTCAATGGTGTAGCAGCCACCGGAAACGTCGCCGCCGCTCTCACGGATTCCCAGCTCGGAGCGATAGGCTATACCATAATGAACGCCCAGTACTCCAAGAAGCAGGAGTCGGAGGCGGATGATTTCGGATATTCGTTCCTCAAAGCCGCCGGCAAGAATCCCCTCTGCCTGGCTGAAGGGTTCGAAAAGTTGCAGGCGCTCAACGGATCAGCCCGTCAGAGCAGCATGGTCAACCAGCTCTTTTCTTCGCATCCCGATACCGCCATGCGCATAAAGAGGATAAGGGAAAGGGCCGCACGGGAAGGCATCACCAAAAAGTAGTGTCGTCCGCGATACCGAAACAATCGACTTTTCGACAATTATTTGTTATCTTCGCATCCGGTCTCTTCCATGGGACCGGATTTTCATTTTCACATAGACGTTTTTTGCAATGAAAAGCATAAGCACACCCAAGGCTCCCGCAGCCATCGGTCCTTACAGCCAGGCCATTGAAGCCGGCACTGTCAATCTCAATGAAGTGAACGAAAACGGTACCACACATGTCGGAGGTTTCGTGTTCCTTTCCGGTCAGCTTCCCATCGACCCTGCGACAGGGGCTTTCCCCGAAGGTGGCATCGAGGCTCAGACACGTCAGTCGCTTCTGAATGTCCAGGCGATACTCGCCAGCCAGGGACTGTCGCTTTCGAATGTCGTCAAGACAACTGTCCTTCTTGCCGACATAGCTGATTTCGGAGCCATGAACGGCGTGTATTCCGAGTTTTTCAAGGCGCCTTATCCCGCAAGGTCGGCTTTCGCCGTCAAAGCTCTTCCCAAGGGCGCCCTCGTCGAAATCGAGTGCATCGCTGAGAAATAGCCATGCTCATAGTTGTAGAAGGACTGGACGGCGCCGGGAAATCCACCCAGGTGGCCATGCTGAAGGAGTACCTCGCCACGCGGGGGAATCTTTCATATATACATTTCCCCAGATACGACGCACCCGTATACGGATCCCTTATCAGCAGGTTCCTAAGGGGTGATTTCGGTTCAATTTCCGAAGTCCATCCCACCCTGGTCGCCCTTCTGTATGCGGAAGACCGCCATGGCGCGGCGCCTTCGATACGCAGGACTCTTGACGAGGGGGGAATAGTTCTTCTGGACAGGTACGTCTATTCCAACATAGCTTACCAGTGCGCCAAGGTCGGTGATCCGGAAGAAAGGGAGGAACTCCGCAAATGGATATTCGATACCGAATACGGCCACTTCGATGTCCCGGTACCGGACCTCAACATATTCCTCGATGTCCCGATCGGCTTTGTCGAGAAGAGACTTTCCGCCTCGAGAAAGGGACATGACAGGGATTATCTGGAAGGCGGGTCCGATATCCATGAGGCTGACATCTCTTTCCAGAAGAAGGTGAGGGACGTGTACCTGAGGCAGTGTGAGGTCGACCCTTCTTTCATGAGGATAGACTGTTCGGACGAATTCGGGGAGATGCTTCCACCGAAGGACATATTCCGTAAGATACGTTCCGCCGTGGACGTCGTGCTCGAATCCATGAACTCCTCGTCAGAGGAATAAAATACCGAAATGAAAAAGTACCACTACAGAATCCGCCGCCTTGCCGCCGTCATCATAGGACTGGTGTTTTTTGTGGCCGGGGTCTTCAAACTGATGGACCCGGTGGGAGCGAAGCTTGTCGTCGACGAGTATCTGAATTTCTTCCACATGGGTTTTATGAAGGGGCTTTCGATGCCGATCGCTCTTTTCCTCGCCCTGCTGGAGGCATTGACCGGTGCTGCACTGGTCACCGGCGTGTACAGGCTCTATGCGGCCATCTCGGCTGCCGCCATGATCGGATTTTTCACGGTGGTGACATTCATCCTGTGGATATTCAATCCGCAGATGGATTGCGGATGCTTCGGTGAGGTCGTCCATCTGACCCACGGGCAGACGCTCCTGAAGAACATCGTCCTTCTGGCATTGGCGGCTGTGGCTTTCATCCCGTTCAAGGAATTCGGGAAGAACAAGAACCGCAAGTACATCCCTTTCTGCATTGTGGGGGTTTCCACCGTCGCCCTGATGATTTACTCCCTTCTGTACATCCCCTTGATGGATTATACCCCGTTCAACCTTTCCTCCAGACTCAAAGCCGCTTCTGCCGACGAACTCATCGAAGATGAGGGTAATTGGGTCGCCACTTACATCTACGAGAAGAACGGTCAGGAGGGAACGTTCACCCTGGACCGTCTGCCGGATTCGACATGGACATTCGTCCGTAGCGAGATGATGGAAGTTGAGGACAATATCTTCGAGACCGACTTCCCTGAACTTGCGATAAGGGATTCGGAAGGGAATTACGTGGACTCGTTGGCCGCGGGCCCTATGGTCCTCGCAGTGTCGGTATATGAACCTTCATCTCTCGGAATCACGAAGTGGAAGAAGATCTCATCCACTCTCCAGGATGCCGCTACCGAAGGCTTCCAGCCTCTTCTTCTGGTGGCGATGTCTCCCGGTACTCTCCCTCTTCCCGAAGGACTGGAGATGCAGGACCGTATCACGTTGGGGGCTTGCGCATACAGCGCCGATTACAAGACCCTGGTTTCCCTGAACCGCTCCAACGGTGGCGCGACGTATTTCAATGACGGGAATCTCATAGAGAAATGGGGAAGACGCAATCTTCCCGGAAGTTCGGAACTGGGCAAACTCATGAGGAAGGATTCGACGGACGCGATGCTTTCGGCAAGTTCCAAGGGAAGACTCACTTTCCAGGCCTTCTTCCTTTACACGTTGGCGATAATGTTCCTGATATAGAGGGACTGCACCGATAGGTGATACGAAAGAAGCCGCGCACGGATTTTTGTGCACGGCTTCTTTCAGTTCGTAGTATTCTTCAGAACATCCTATCGGAAATTGGAATAGTCCCTCAGGTCCAATTTCAGGTTCAGCGATTCATTGAAAGGAACACTGATCGGGATGAACTCCTCTTCACAGATGTAGTGGAGGACATATTCTTTTCCGGTTTTGAGCCCCGTGACGGTGGAAGAGAGCGCTTCGACGTCGCAGATGCAGTTCGCCACCGGACCGTCCCATTCGTGGACTCTGTAATAGATGTCATCTCCCTCAACGGAAACTTCGCAAACGATCGCTTCGGGGTGCTCTTTGATTATGCAGGAGAATTGGGCGTTTGTCCTTGTTATCGCCAGCCCCTGGGGGGTATAGCGAAGGTACAGAACCGGAGGTTCACCGGAAGACAGTCCCTTTGTGTCCGCGGCGCAGCCGGAGTGTTTGAACTCGAGTGAACCGGAAATATCGGAATCTTTACCGCAGCCGGCCATAAGGAGCAAGGCTGCAAGAGCGGTGAAAATGGTTACGTGTTTCATATGCGTAGGCTTTTTATGACTTGAGGATGGATTTGCGGGGTGTTACATCCGGTAAACCGTAAAATCCCCGATCCTTGCGCAAGTTAGTGACTTTTTCCGTATGAAAGCAAAAGAATCCGCCCATTTCCGGGCGGATTCCTTTTGGAACAGCGGGGACCCCGTTAGAGTGTCCTCTTGATTTCCACGATCTGGAAAGCCTCGATCACGTCGCCTTCCTTGATGTCGTTGTAGTTCTCGATGCCGATACCGCATTCCATTCCGGCGGGGACTTCCTTGGCGTCGTCCTTGCCTCTCTTCAGTGAGGAGAGGTCTCCGGTGTAGATGACGATACCGTCGCGGATTAGGCGGACCTTCGAAGACTTGGTCATCTTGCCCTCCTTGATGAGACATCCCGCGATGGTTCCCACCTTGGAGATTCTGAAGGTCTGTTTGACAACGGCGGTCGAAGTGACTTCCTCCTTCTTCTCGGGCTCGAGCATACCCTCGATACCGTCCTTGACTTCGTTGATGGCGTCGTAGATGATGGAGTAGAGCCTGATCTCGATTCCTTCCTTCTCAGCGAGGTTCCTGGCGTCAGCTGAAGGCCTTACCTGGAAGCCGATGATGATGGCGTCCGAAGCGGTGGCCAGCATGATATCGGATTCGGAGATGGCACCCACGGCCTTGGGGATGACGTTGACGTGGATTTCCTCGGTGGACAGCTTGATGAGGGAGTCGGAGAGGGCTTCCACGGAACCGTCCACGTCACCTTTCACAATGACGTTGAGCTCCTTGAAGTTGCCAATCGCGATACGGCGGCCAATCTCCTCCAGGGGGAGGTGCTTCTGCGTCTTGATACCCTGGATGCGGATGAGTTGCTCGCGGCGCTGGGCGATGGACTTGGCCTCTTTTTCATCGGCCATGATATTGAACTTTTCACCGCCGGCGGGAGCACCGTTCAGGCCCAGGAG
>ODAI012329215.1_pt1 | contig 16570 bp, 13 predicted proteins | sample 1539321 | NCBI WGS metagenome assembly ODAI01 (sample SAMN02144231, study PRJEB22623) | gut metagenome | biome: sheep rumen | host: Ovis aries | place: New Zealand | reverse complement strand
TTTTCACTGATGCTCCGGCTCTCCTCCTGGGCGAGGCTGCTCATGATGGTGATCAGCAATTCGCCCTTGGAGTCCATCGTCCAGATGTTCTCTTTCTCGAAAAAGACCTCGCAGCCGTGCTCCTTCAGTTTCCGGATGGTCATCAGGCTGTCCACCGTGTTTCTTGCCCATCTACTGATGCTCTTGGTGACGATCAGACTAAACTTTCCCGCCAGTGCATCCTGCACCATTTGCGTGAACCCGCTTCTGTGCGCCGTGCCCGTGCCGCTAATCCCGGCATCGGTGTACATGCCCGCGAAGGTCCAGCCCTCATGATTCTGAATGAAGTTGGTGAAGTAGCGCACCTGCGCCTCGTAGCTGTTTTCCTGCTCTTCGGATTCCGTGCTGACGCGGGCATACCCGGCCACCTTCCGAAGCTCCGGTATGCGGATCGGTGCCAGACCGTGCGTCCGGCGCGTCGGTTCGATTCTCGTGATGACTCTTGCTTCCATGATCTCTACTCCTTTTCATCGCCATTTTCTTTCGATCTCTTCATCGTCAATGGTCATGATCAGTCTGCCATCAGGGTAAACCGTGATGTTGTCCACGCGATCAATCTCATCGAGCCCTTTTTCACCCAAGGTGGACGACACGATCTCCTTTAGGAGCCTTTCCCTGATACCCTTTGAAGGGCAGCCTATCGGTCCTTTTTTGATGTAATTCCGGCAGAGCCACAGGGTTGACGTGCCCCGGTCCCTGCGCGAGAAGCTCTTTCCGCAAATCCCGCAGGTGATGATATCCGAGAACATGCCCTCATAAGGGTCTCTGTAATGATAGGCTTTGCTTCTCTCGGACATCTCTCTCTGCGCAGCGTCGAAGGTATCAGCATCGATGATCGTATCGCGGTAGGCCGTTTCCTTCGTGATTCGCCGGATGTCGCAGACCGCCCATTTCACATCCCGAGGCGATGGAACACCTTCTGCGTCCAACGCTTCCGCGATTGCCTTCCGTCCGTGGCCATCCATGAGCATCTGAAAAATGCGCCTGACGCCCTTCGCTTCTTCCTCGTCCTCCATGCCGTAGGGCAGCAGCTTTGGTTTGGGCTCTGGCTTCGGCTTAATAAAAGAAGCGAGGACAGAGATCAATGCTTCTCCGTCCTCGCTCATGGTGTGTATGTTCTCATCCTCAAAGAACAAGTCGATGTTCAAACTCTGCAACTGCCTGACCAGGTCCAGCAGGGCTTCCTTCCGTAAAACCGAGACATTGGGTACAATCACCAGGTCGATCTTTCCTGCCCTTCCGTCCGCCATCAGGCGATCCAGTTCCGTCTGTTCAAAGCTCCGGTCTATATAGACGCCCGCATATTCCCAACCGTCCGTATCATGGATAATCGTGCTGAAATGGCTCACCAGTTCAGCATATCCGCTGTGCATGACATTGCCGCCGGACACGATGCGTCCATAGGCTGCGACGCGCAGGTCCTTGGCCGGTTTTTCCCTTGAAATTGTATCAAACATCGCGTATATGCCCCCTTGTCAGGGTGGTACTATACCGTAGGTCTGGCGACATAGCAAACGTTTTTTCGGATAACTATTTCCGGCCATAGGCACAGGGAAAACTATGCCATAGCCACAGCGAAATTCAGCCCATCGCCAACCCAGAGAGCTGTCCCCATACGGGGTTATATTTCTCAACAAGGCGCTTGTCCGCCCTGCGGTATTCTTCTTTCGTGAGGATACCTCTGCCCAGCAGCGTCTTCATGATGGCCGCGGCGAGCCGGTAGTTGCATTCCCGCTCATACTGATCCTTGGTCAGCTTCATACTGCCCTCCCGAAACGATTAAAGCACCCCGGGAGATCCCCAGGGTGCGTGTCATGATCCTTACTGCTTCTTTTCCTTCTCCTCGCGGTTGTGAAGCTGGGATAGCACATCCTTCAGCTTCTCGGGCACCGGCAGGCCCAGGTGTACGGTATTCTCCAGGATGGACAGGCCCTCATTGCTCAGGTAGAAGCACACCGTTGCACCGCGCAAAGCGCTGCCCGTACCTATGACATGCACGTCGATGACATTAGCGATGCCGACCAGCATCAGGATCAGCACCTTTTTGAAGATTCCACGGAATCCAACCGCACTGGACAGCTTCTTGTCCACCACCGCGCACATGATGCCGGTGGCGTAGTCGATGGTCATGAAAACCACCAGCGCAATCAGGAAGCCGTCCATGCCGCCGAGCACGTAGCCCAGCCAACCGCCCAGGCCAGTGATGGCGATCTGCAGCTTCGTCCAGATCAGGTCGATAGAAAAATCTCGCATAATGTAGTCCTCTCTTTCCCAGCGCTATGCGCTGTATAGTGTCATGTGGTAGGGTTGGTCATCCCCGCTTGCCATCGTTAGAGCGTCAATGCAAATCACCCCCAGGAACCGTTGTTGCGCATCTGAATCAGCGCCGGTTGCCAGACACCGTTGTGGTAGACATACGGCACCGCCGTCTCCCATGCGCCGTTCGTGTAGATCCTCGCCTTGCTGGTATCATAGACCAGCGTGATATACGGGCGCTGGGAAGTATAGCTGGAACCGGGACTGTACCCCCGGAAGTTGGAGTTGCTCGAACTGCCGCCCGTGCCATACCCCCACAGGTAGAACTTTCCCGTCTGTCCGTCCCGGCAGTATGCCTGGACGATACTTGTGATGTCGATGGTCTTTGCGCCGGTGCTGGTGCCCATGGACACGCCGGTGATCTTTGCAAGCAGCGACTTCCTGTTGTCCCAGGACGTGCTGTAGTTGTATCCAATCGTCAGCGTCGCGGAGTTTGCCGTGCTGATGACGACTCGCAGGATCGCTGACTTTATGGATATCGTCTTTTTGTCTATGGTCGGCGCGTTGAAGTCCATCCTGAAGGCGCGGTTCGAGGAATAGTAGAAGTGGTTCGCCGCGTCCGCGCTCGAGCCGGATGAGCTGAAATACTTGCCGTTTGAGGGTCGCCACGTGTAGGTTGTCGACATCGTCTCTCACCGCCCATCAGTCCACTACAAAGTACAGCTGTCCCTCCACGGGATTGGACGGCAGACTGCTCTCCGGACCGTAGGTCTTGCTGCCCGAGAGCACGATGGGAAACGCGCACTCAAACAGCGGATTGCCGCTGGTGGACGCCGAGAACTTCCCGATGGCCACACCGCCCGTAGCCAGCCCGGACAGGTGAAGGTTGGCGAAGGAACGCGCCACCAGCACGGAGAACACCGCCTTGTCGTAGGCGTCGCCTATGGTGAAGGTCAGCGTATAGTTTCGGCCCGTGTTGAAGGTGATGGATGAGAACAGGCTCGGCGATGATTCCACATAGCCGTTGGCGGACAGGGCGGCGGTCAGAACCGCCGAGGACAGCGTCAGCGTCTGGGACGTCCCGGCGTCATCGGTCACGACCACATTTGCAATCGTGATATCCGATACGGTGCGCCCCTCCGCCAGGGAGATCGCCAGCTTGCCCAGCACCTTGGTGCCCTCGTCGTTCTTCACATAGGTGGAGCCCGACAGGGAGTACCGCTCGAAATCCACGGACTTCGCGGCGGGGCTTATGCGATAGGTCAGGTAGCTGATTGCATGGACATCGTAGTTCATGGTTCCATCGCCGTTGCCGTCGCAGTTGGTTCCCGACCAGAGCGTGAAGTTGATCGGAGCTGTCACCACGCGGGTGCTGCCCCATGCATCCGACAATTCCCACATCTGGAAACGGAGCGTGAAGGTAGTCGCCGTCGCCTTGGGGATATTGATGTTCACAAAGGATGAGCGGTATGTGTTGCCCGCCTCGGTTGATACCTCGATGCTCTTGTTCGCCCTGTTCTTGAAGTACGCCTGACCCGTGATGGTGATCGTCGTGCCCGCGGAGACCACTGTCCCTAGGTCCGGTGAAATGTTGTACTTCACATAGCCGTAGGACGCGCCGTCCCACACGTTCTGCTGGTATGCGTATGCCACACTATCCCTCCTTCACCTTGAACGCCAGACCGTTGTCCGCGGTGCGGCGCAGCTGGTAATTGCCGAATTGAATGTAGGAGCCGGTGAACTTGGATTCCATCACGCCGCCGGTGATGACGTTGACCGCCTCCGAATCGATCAGCACCTCGTTGTTCGTGTTCTGGTTGTCGCCGACGTGTAGACCGTCCGCGTCGATGCGCACCACGCGCAGAAGAGTCTGCTTCGTCTCGTCCGCCATCGTCCTGGCGTCGTCGGCCTTGAGCGTCGCCTCATACGCGATCTGCGATATCGCCTTTAGTACGCCGTTCTGGAGCATGTACATCGGGTGCTCCGGATACAGGTAGATCTGGTATGTGGAGATCATCAGGCCCAGGGCGATGTACATGACGCCGCTGGATGTGGCGCTGGTGGTCAGGAAGCCGGAGGCCAGGGGCGTGAACGTCGTGCCAGTCAGTGTGCCCGCGATATAGCAGGTTTCTCCCTTCGTCGCCGTCCATGACGAATTGCCCAGCGTCGTCCGCAGGTTTACGGACGGATAGGACAGGTAGTTGTTGGAGCCGGTCGAGGCGGCGGAAATGGATGTTCCGCAGTACAGAATGGGCTTGTTCACGTCAAAGGCTGTCGAAGCCGCCAGATGGAAGAAGCCGGAAGCGTCGCCCACGATCAGGTAACCCGCCGTTACCGCGCTCTTTGCGGTGATGGAGTTGTTCAACTTGATCCGGTCGTAGGTATCGCTGTTGGTATTGTAGTTGGCGTCCGCCCACCATCCGGTATAGGTCGAACCATTCACATTCGCGTTTACCCGGTAGGTCAGGTGGATGGCGTTGCCCGCGGCATAATGCGTCGTGATGCGCGTGGAGCCGCTGTAGTAGCAGTTCTTTGCGCCGGTGGTAGAACCATTGGAGAGGGTCAGGTTCAGCGTCGCGCTGCCGCTACCCGCGTAGGGCAACCAGTAGACGATCTGCTGGCCGTCCTGCAGGCTTGCAAAGCTGGCGATGCCGGTCCATGCTCCGGTCGCGGCAGTCTGCGTGCCCACGATGACCTCCGTGTTGCTGAGCGCCTGCTCCGCCGTGGCCTGCGCGGCCATCGCCTGGTTGTACGCCTGCTTTGCCGCTTCATAAGAAGAGGATAGGGACACGTCCGAATAGGCATAGTCCCCGTCCGTAAAGACATTCAGGTCGCAGAAGTACAGGCTGTTGGTGCTGCCCGCCGTGTAGCTGGGCTCTGTGGTGACCCAGCTTCCGCCCGGCGGCTTTGCCATGGGCTTGGACGGCGGCGACAGCGTGGAGGATTGAAGCAGGTAATACCGGGTGCAAGATTGCAGGTCGCGGATGGACGACAGGGTCACTGTCGCCGATGCCTTGATAGCCATGATCTCCCCTCCCTATCAACCCTCAAGCTGCGCGATATAGGACGCCTTGTTGGTTACGTCAGATGCCGTGATGTTCAGCGTCGCGCCGGTGGTCGACAATGCTGTGGACGAGCCGTCCTTATACCATTTGATGGTCCCCAGCTCGGCGATCTGCGTAGCGTTGAGTTCCACGCCCGCCTTGTACACATGGGCCGTGAGGGTCGTGCTGACGCCGGTGTTCTTGAAGATTGTGCCGTTGGAAGACGTGATGCTCATGGTTATGGCGTCCGCCCCGGCAGGGCCCGTGCCACCCGTTGCGCCTTTGATGTTCGAGACGTAGACCCACTTGGCTACAGATGCCGCGCCAGCGACTGTACAGCGGTAGGTATTCTGGGTGCTGGTGTTAAGGTACATGTCGCCGACCTTCGCAGACGCGACGCCGCTGCCGCTGAAGATGGTCGCCGTGGCGGAAGTGCCGGTGATGCCAGTGCCCGTGTACCACACTGCGCCGTCACCCGTGCCGCCGGTCGCACCCTTGATGTTGGAGACGTAGACCCACAGGGCGGTCGCTGCATCGCCTCCCAGCGTACAGCGGTAGGTGTTCTGCGTACTGGTGTTTAGGTACATATCGCCCACCTTTGCAGCTGCGATGCCGGTGCCGCTGAATGCCGTCGGCGTCGAGGACGTGCCCGTGATCGCCGTGCCGGTGTACCAGATCGCGGAGGTTCCGTCCGTGCCGGGATTCCCCTTGAAAGCGATCTGGAAGGTGAACAGCTTGTGGATCGTGATGTTCCCGCCGTCCAGCTGCACGGGGATGTCTACAGTGCCGCCCGCGGTAACGGCAGTGCTGACCGCAATGGTCAGCGTGGGCTGAGTGACATCCGTGTCCTTGGTGACGGTGACGCCTGTGGGCTTCACCACGGCGTTCAGGTCAACGGACGCTGCCACCTGCGTCGCGCCGCACATGGCGATGATGGTCGTGGTGGTGCTCCCCGCGAGGGCCGTGCTGGTGTTGCCGAGGAAGGTATAGCTGTCGTTTGTCAGTATGACGGAATAGCCGTCCGTCAGGTCGACGATGCTGATTTGATCTGAGCTTCTGACCGCCATGAATATGACCTCCTATTCGTCCAAAAGAATACAACGGAAAGTGACCTTTGTATCGACATCCTGCGGACCGAGCGTCAGGCTGAACCCGTCATTGGAAAGCCTGCTGTCGCTGGAAGATATCACGCCGTACCTGTCCTCGTCCATCCGCAGCCATTCCCATTGCAAGTGGGCACTGTTGCCGAAAGCGGCCCGGAGCGCTGTGATGTTCTCTATAATCACAGAGCCATAGTGAATGGATACCGTCAGCACCGTGGCGACGTTGTTGTCCTTGAACACCGTCCCCCGGCTTGAGTCGATGCGCAGCACGGCAGGCGTGGCGTCCTGCATGGCTTCCTCGACGCTGTCGTCCACCTGACCCACCACCAGCTGGATGAAATCCTGGGACTGGATCACCGACGTGTTCAGCTGATCGATGAACGCCTGACGGGCGAAAAGCTGGTCGACGTCAATTCGTGCCGCATCGATCTGATTTACAAGGGCGAAGGTCGCCAGCAGATTCCCCGTGTTCAGGCTTGATGCCGTGATGGACGTTTCGAGGATGACCCGCCCGGTGTCGGTCTCCCCGGCGGCGATCTCCTCCTGCGTAACCGAGGTAAGGGTGGCCGTGACATTTCCGCTGCCATCCACGTCGATGGTGTAATACTGGCCGTTGCTGGCCTTGATGCACAGGTTTCCGATGGACGCGCCGATCATCTGCGCGTACTCCACCGCGAGGTTCTGGATGAACACCTGCCCCGCTGCGCCGTATTCGAGGTTCATGGATTGCGCCACCAGATGCCGGATGGTCGCTGCGTCGAAGGTCGCCGTGCCGCAGGTGATGACCGTGAACGCCGCCAGCGCCGCCGCGAGGCTGTCCGTCTGGATGTCGGAGGCCGTCAGTGAGGCGATCTTTGCCGTAGTCGCTTCCAGGGCTCCGGCATTCAGACTGTTGATGGTCGCCGCCGCGATGTGCGCGAACTCAATCGCCGCCGTCTGGATGTTCGCCGCGCCGATAGCGGCGCTCTGGATGTGCGCGTTTTTTATCGCTGCTTCCTGGATCTGAAGCTCGCCGACCGCGCCGTCCTGAAGCTGACCGATGCCCACGGAGCCCAGCGCCAGCTTGCTGCCTGTGATGATGCCGCTGGGCAGTTGCCGGGAGGTGATGACGCTCCCAGACAGCGTGTCGGACGCGCTCCCCAGCGTCATCTTCGTATACTTCCGGGTCAGGCAATCGTAGCTGTATTCCGTCATACGCATGGCGACGGATACCCCGATGCCCCGGGCAATCACACGAACCGCGTCGCCCAGGAAGATGGACTGAAGGAAGGTATACTGCTTATATTCCTCCGTTTCAGTCACGTCGATGAACTCCACCGTCAGCGTAACCTTCGGTATGTCACAGCCCTTGTCGAACTCATCCTGCGCGGCCTGCCGCATCTCCGTATAGCACTGCGCCTTGCTCTTCCGTTCGCTGCTCTTGCCCTTAGTGACCTCCTTGGCCCTTGAAACGTCAAGGTGCATCCACTTAGGTGAAGGATAGTTGGCGATGTTGGGACTGTCCACATAGATCTCCGGCAGATACAGCACCTTGCCGTCTTTATCCTGACCCGTGGGCATGATGCGCGTGGTCACATCCGTGGCATCCACGTCGTACTTGATGCCGGTCAGGTTCTTGCCCTGCCGGATCTCAATGTTGGTGTCACTGCCGATGCGATCCACGATGAAAGCATCGAACCAGTCCCGCTGCAGTTCCCCGCCGTATTTCTCGATGATGCCGTCGCTCCCCAGCAGGCAGTCCACGGGATTCTTGTTCTCGAAGGAAACCTCCTCAGCGGTTGACGTCAGATCAGAATAGAAGGTGAAAGGGTGTTCCGACAGGCATTCTTCGGACAGATCTTGCACGACGGCTGCGCCGGTATCCGAACTGCCCGGTTCGAGCTTCCGGATCATGTTATCCAGCAGGTCATAGAAAACGTGACGGGCATAGGCGGTCACCTTGTCGAGCTCCGGGACCACCCGGTAGATGCGGAAAGGCTGGTCGCGCAGCTGACGGGCTTCCACCACTTCCGCGGCGGCCTGTGTTGGGGCGGGCAGGGTCTTGACATAGGTCAAATAGCTGGCGGACATATATCCATGCTTGCCATCCGGGCAGGTGACCTCATACCAACTGGAGGTGGTCTTCGCAAGCACGATGACCTGCGTACCCTTTTTGTACTTTCCGAGGATCTTGTACTTCGTGCCGGTGCCCGAGCGCAGGCGCAACGGGTCGCGGTTGGTGCTCACTCTGTAGACCATGCCGCTGGAGCTGGATGCCGGAGCCAACTTCACCTGCGGGGTCATGGCCGAAGGCACGGGAGCGCGGACGATATACCCTTCCATCAATCGCTGCCATTTACCGTTGACATCGTAGGGATGGACGATCTCCAGCTCATAGCTGCCGTTCAGCGTCTCCTTGACAATAGCGGAGGATGGAGAGATGACGCCCATACCATTGCTGGAGAAGTCGGTACAATCCGCAGGATAGACACAGAGCAAAGAGTCTCACCTCCCTATAGGCATAAGAAAAGCGCCGCCGAAGCGACGCCAGGTCGTGATTATCATCTCAACAAACTGGAATTTGCCGAGCCAAAGTAGCTTATTACTCACTCCACGGCAACTTGATATTCGGTACATCAAGTCTCTCAACATCCTGCAAGTCGTAAGTGATACCGTTATCATCAAGCTCCTTCAAAAATGCATTCACAATCAGCGGGCTCGAAAAAGGCTGGATGAAATCGAGTGTGAAGCGACCATTCACTGCGGCAATCTCGACACACGGATAATTTCCAGTGGCACCCGTCCAAGTTCGGAAATCCCGAATATACTTCTCAGCTTCTTTGTAGTTTGCCTTGCCGACATAACTGACGGTGGCCGTCATTATCTCATCTGTCGTTTTTCCGATAAAGGCTGATATGCCCAGCCGCTCCTGATCCGTTGGCTTGGACAGGAGCATCTGCGTTAGTCCCTTTAAGCTGTTAGCCCCAGCCAAAACAGCCTCATCCGTCGTCTGAGCGAAAACCATACCCCGGTAGGCCATCGCCTGCCTGTCCAATGGCCATTCACGCATCTTTTCCTTGTATTCGAGCATGGCACCACCGACCAGGCTTTGGTGTGCCTTCGGCTTACGAAGTGCTTTCCTCTGGTTCACGCACAGGGCGATCCTGATCGGGTCCTTTTCATCTGGGAACAGCTTTGCAACAGCGCGGCTGAGGAACAGCGCAGTTATCGTCCCAGGGCTGCCGTCATTGTCCATGCTGAAACGCATAAACTCCGCTTCGCCAATTGCCACACTGTAAACTGTTTTTATCCGATCATCCTGCAATCCAGCTCTTTCAATCAGATTGAGCGCCTTGGGCGTCTGGGAGCGGGAAGGAACCGGGAGATCTGTAGCGGTTGCGATTGGGTCTTCCCATTCCTCCATCGTGATCTCATCTCCGAGCAACCGGATACCTTCTTCCTTCAGCTTAACGCCATACCTCTCGGAGCAGTAGTAATATAAAAAGGTTCGGATCACTTCATACGCGCCAGTCCCATCTGTCAACCCGTGAAACACATCAAAGATAATCCAGTTATCCTGATAGGCAAATGCGACCATATGATAGTTGGATTCTTCCGCATTCAACTCCACGCCATGCAGGGAATTGGTGATAACAATGGGGCGGTTGTTATCCACAAAGACATACTGCCCATCCTTCTTCTGCAATTCGACGCAGAAGTAAGGATACCGCTGCATGGTGGTGTCCACAGCATGACGCAGAGCCTCCGGGTCGATCAGATCCCTCATTCGTATCCGGATTCTGATTTCGTTGGGATTCCTCTTGCTCGATGAATACAGCGGTCGAATTCCTGTAAACAGCTTCTGTTCCATGTTTTCCTCCAATAATCCGATTTGTCTACCTGTTATGTGTTTAGTATAACACAGATCGGAATTCAGGGAAAGCAGGACTTTGTAATTCGAAGGCTTGCTGTCCATTTGAGCTGAGGTAAGACGCTTGGGGAGATAACGCCCATGCTGTTTTTGGAAAAGTCGATGCATCCGCAGGATAGACACATAGCATGGGCGTTCACTCCCTCCATTCATGGAATCAGCACTATTCGACGAGCCGCGCGTACTTACCGGAGACGCAGGCATCCTTGTTCTTGTACTTCACGGAGAACCATCCATTGTCATAGGTCGTTCCCGTGTACGGCAGGCGGTCTCCGGCGTGGGCGATGCCAAGCTTCTCGCCATCGGTGTTCGGTTGGGTCCGGACGTAGCACTGCTTGTTCTTCTGGATCTCGACGTACTTTGCTTTACCGGGTTCGGCGTCTCCCGGCTGTCCGGCCAGGGCGGCGGTCAGGGAGGTGTGGGTCGCAGCGTCATACTTGCCGGTGGCCGAGAGCCCGTGCGCCTTCTGGAAATTGGTGACCGCCATTTCGGTGCAGTCGCCGTACTCGCCGTCGGCACCGTAGCTTCCGCAGTCAAAGCCCAGGGAGATGAGCGCCTGCTGGAGCTCCTTCACATCGTCGCCTTCAGTATAGTTGTACAGCACCCGGTCGCCCAGCTTCACCACGGGATTCTCCGGCGCGGTGTAGTCGATGTTCTCCACGGCGGAATAATCCACGGAACCGTAGCCGTCGATGTAGGTGGAGGTCATGGAGTAAGACTTCTTCTTCACGCCGCCGCCGTTGGTGACGAGGCTCGAAGCGCCGCTGGTATTGCCCTCGATGGTGTACACCTTATTGCCGGAAACCTTGTAAACGATGCCAACGTGACCGATGCGCCCCTTGGCCGAGCTGTAGAAGTAGATTACGTCGCCCCGCTTGGGCTTCCCGGAGCCGCGCTTGATGTAGCGGCCCTTCTTCTTGAAGGCACCGCTGCCCGTCGGGGTGTAGTTGGTCCAGACGTAGATCAGCTTCTTGGCGGCCTCCAGGCCAAACGCGGAGATGAACACCCAGTCCACGAACGCCTGGCACCACTGGGCGCTGATGGAGCCCACGCCGGTCCAGGCCTTCAGGTCGCGGTTGTACTTGGTGTAGTTGTTCGACCCGGCGTTGGCCGTCTTGTCGTCGAGGTTCTTGTTGCTCTTCTTTTCCAGGTAGCCGATTTCGGCTTCCGCGGTTGCGATCAGTTTATCGATTGCCTTCATGAAGTGATCCTCCTTGTAATCATCAAAAATGTAATCATGATTCGACCAAAACGTAAGGGCAAACCTATTGACATCCATTTCCGGTTTTGCTATGCTGGTATCGGTAATTTGAATGCCAATGATCGGCCTGGCGTTTCTTCTCAGGGAAAGAGGCTTCCCCTACATTTGGGGGGAAGCATTTTCATGCCGGGTCCATAGTCATATCAGCTGTTCCTCGATGACCGGGTATGGAGTGTTGTAGTATCTCGTCGTTCTGAATACGGCGTACCACGCCATAAAAATGACGCTCAGAAAAGCAACGATCATTAGCCCGTAGATGATCATAATGATCCTGTCATCCCGCTTCCGCTGCTTCTTGGAATAATGCTTGCTCACGGTTATAAGTACCTCCAGTTCGGCTGGATGACCACGCTGGACACTTCACCGGTCCAGCTGATCAGGTTGTTGCCCGGCTTGAGCCGCGGGAACTCGCCGTCCATGTGCTCGTTCATCAGGGTTTCACCGTGATAGGCCTCCAGTATCTCGCTGTTCAGGGTAATGCCCTCGTTGATGTCGGTGAGCTCGACGAACTCACCGTTGATGATGAGCGTGATGTCGCCGCTGCCGTTCACCGCGATCACTGGCTCCGAATAGGCGCTGCCGGGGTTAACAAGCACGTTGCTGGTCACCGTCAACGTGATAGGCTCGACGGGATTCACGTACCAGAAAGGTTTGCAGCGGAAGTTCACCGAGAACGACCGGTGCGGATTGCCCCGGAGGATCTTCTCGAAGGGAATCTGGTTGGCGATTCGGGCATAATAGAAGCCACCCTCGCGGTTGGCAAAGGTGACCGTGCCACCGCCCTTCAGCCATCCGGCGAGGACGGGTATGACGTTCGGATCAGCGATCATGCATTTGGCCGTCAGGGTGACGTCCTCGTACACATCGTCGCCCTCCAGCGTGGTCAGACTCCCGGGCCTGCCGGGGATGTCGGTGTATGTCACGCGCTCCTTCGGGATCGTCGGCGGCGGTTGTTCCAACACATAAATACCGTGATCGGTGCAGCGCACGCCGTTCCATTCAAACCAGTCCTTCATAGCAATCCTCCACAAAAAGAGCGCCGCCGATTTGGCAGCGCCCTGATTGATTTAATACCGTCAGATGTGGCAGTCCACGATGGTAATGAGCAGGTTCTGCTCCTGCGCTTCCTTCAGGAAAGCCTCGAAGGATTCCCGGAACGCCTCCCGGCTCTCCGCCGTGGCGTCGTCCATGCCCCACCAGCCCATGCGACCGGTTTCATGCCATTCGCCGTCCGGCGTCAGGTAGGCATAGGGCAGAAAATCGGACTGATGCCTGGCGTAGTTCTCCCGCGTCCCAAACTGCTGGCGATAGTATTCGGGCTTGAATACGAAAAAGAGAGCGTCCTTCTCCTCTTCGGTCCGGGGCTTACCCTCCACCACGACATCCCAGAAACGGAGGGCCTTATTGTAAACCTCCTGATCCCGGGAAAAGTCGCAGTCATTGACATGGGCGCAATCACAGCTCCCCTTTTCCAATTGCTTGCGCTCTTCTTCAGAATAATCGGAACCATACCAGCCTTTCCTGCCCTCCAGCAGCTTCAACTGGCCACGCCACCTGCCGCCGACGCAGTACCAGTCCCAGCGGGCGTTGGGGTTGTACCAACGACCCTGCTCACCACTCGCATCACCTTCATCGTATTTCTCATAGACGCCATAAGGCGAGCCAAACCCGACCTGTTCATTGAAAGGTTCGAGCGGCACGTCAATCTCTTCGGGAGTATGAGTGAATACTGCAACATTGAAATGGGACATCTTACTTCCTCCTTAAATTTCGTAGGTCGTATCATCGCTCTTATCCATCGGTGTGGCAAGTAGAGATTCAGGGGCATTATTTGTCAGTTATAGACAATCACGTCGCCCGCAGTCCGCGACCGCGCTGCTCCGTTCGGGTGAGCGTGGCGATCTCCACAGCCAGGTCGTGGATGTCCTGATCGCTCCTTATGTAGAAGCTGTTTCCCGTCAGGTTCACGCTGCTCTGCTGGTGGAAGGTCTGCCGGTTGTCATTGCGGGTGTTCCCGGCGACGATGCCGCCCTGCGCCTCCTCGGTGAGATACCGGGCGGCATTGCGGATAATTCGCGCCTGTTCCTTCTGCCCTTCGATGAATCCTTCGCCCATGCCCTTCATGGCCATGAGGCCGACTTCCTCCCGGAACACGCCGGAGGGTGAGTGGATGGCCAGCGCCGCCTTCGCCGCGGCCAGCGCGGATCGTGCCGCCGTGACCGCAGCCGAAATGACTGACGACTGGCCGGAGCGAATGCCTGCGGCGATGCCGCTGGTGATGGCGGTGCCAATGCCTCTTGCGCTGCTGGCGGCGGTCGAAGTCTGGGCAGCCAGCGCAGCGGAAAGGGCAGCCATGAGATTGGAAGCCGCCGTGCTGCTGTCGCCCGCAAAGCTGTACTGGCTCATACCCTGGCCGACACCGGCGGACACATCGTTGCCCAGTGGCACCATGCGCTGGGCTGGAGACTGGCTCTGCAGGGAACCGCGATATGCCCCTTCAAGGTTGTCGGCGGCGGTTGCGGCATCCCCGGAGAAGTCATACTGCCCAAGCCCCTGCCCAACGCCAGCGCTGGCATCGCTGCCGATCTGCGGCATCACGGTGGCGAGTGAGCCCCGGATGCTCTCCATGATCGTCGTCGCGTCGCCCTGCCAGTCATAGGCGCTCATGGCGTCGGCGATGCCCTGTGTGACGGGATTGCCCTCGCCCATGGCTTCGTCCGCGACGGCCAACAGGTCGTATATTCTTTGAAGCTCCGCGGCATAGCTCTCCATCTGGTCAGTGTCGAGGTTTCCGCTGCTCAACGCGGCCATCAGCTGTGCGGCTTCCTGGCCGATGTTGGCGATGTCCTGTTCGTTCAGGTTCCTCAGCTGCTGGTCGAGCTCACCGAGCGTCGCGCCGACCTCCATCTGCATCTGACCCGACATGCTAAAGTCGCCAGATGCCTTGAACTCCTCAACCTTCCCGCGTAGTAAATCCACGGTGTCAGCGAGGTTCAGTATCTGCCGGACGTCGTCATCCGTGGAGCTGAAGAAGTGTATCGCTTCGAGGAATCCGTTGCCCTTGCCGATCTTGTCGCCCATCTGCTCGATGGACTCTTCCACGGCTTCGGGCGTGCCGATCTCCGGCATGATCAGGACGTGCAACGCACCGTCCGCGTCGTAGGCGATGATGGTCTCAGCGGTCAGCTTTTCGGCGGGGACAAGATTGACGGGAATCTCCTGGCCGTTATAGTAGAAATGAGCGTCCTCCGCGTCCAGCACGGCCTCCGGATTCTCGAACCTGTCGCCCAGGCGCACCACGCCGGTCACGGTGACCGGGTTGTTGGCCTGGAACTGCTGCAGCGATGTCAGGTCATACCCTTCTATGGACAGCTTGCAGCTGGGTGTCGGCACCGTGGCTGCGCTGTCGTCATACTGCGTGATGTAGCCGGTCAGGGACTGCGCCAGCGCCGACTTATCACAGCCGGTGGCTTCAGAGAACTTGTTCACCAGGGCTTCGACCTGATCCGGCTTTAGCGCGGAAACATCCACGCCTTCCGCTTCGAGGTACCTCACGACCATCGCGGTGATGTCGTCCGGCGTCAGCGCCGTAGTCAGCGCCCCGCCCGCGATCTCCTGATAGGCCAGCACGAATGCGGTCACGGCCTCCGGCTTCAAGTTGGTCGTGTCTATACCGTTGGCCTCAAGATACTTGTTGACATAGGCAACGATCTCGTCCGGCTTGAGCATGGACATGTCCGCGCCCTCTGCCATCTCCTGATAGGCGGCGACCATCGCGGTCACGTTTTCGGGCGTCAGGCCGGAGACATCCGCGCCGGTCGTCGCTTCGGCGTAGGTCTCGACGTAGGCGATGAGACCCTCCGGCGTCAGCGCGGTCTTGTCCGCGCCTTCCGGCTTCTCGGTGAACCGGTCGATGACGGCGTCCACCAGGATCTGCTGCCGGGCAGCATTTTCCTGTTCCTGCACACCGGCGATGATGGCGTCGGTGGTGATCGCGCCGGGGTTGGCGGCAAACTCGTCCCAGTTGGCCTGTGCGCCGGTCATGTCGAGCTCGGTGGCGATCTTCAGCACTTCCTCGGAAAGCCCCTCGCCGAACATGCCGGACAGCCCCTCCAGCGCGGAGGAATACTGGCTGGTGAACTGCTGGATGGACGCCAGCTGCTCCAAGGCCGAACTGACGTCGATTTCCGGGAATAGCGCCTGCACCTCGTCCATGCTCATCCCGCTGGTGAGCAATTCGGAGATCTGCGTGAGCACAGAGGCATATTCCGTCAGGCTGCCCTCGTCCAGCCCGACCGCGGCGTTCTTCACAGCGTCCAGCGCCTCAGCTGCCTGATACGAATCCTCGCCGTAGGTCTTGACGGCGGCGTCGTACATCGTCAGCTTCCCTGCGAGGTCGGAGAGCGTGTCGCCGGTCTGCTTCATGCCCTCGTCGTTCCACACGGGATTGACCAGCTGCGCCAGCGTCTGGGCGTATTCACGCGCCGCCGCCAGCCGCTGTTCGTTGTAGCTGGTATTCAAGCTGGCCAGCGCCGCTTGCTTTTCAGCGCCTTCCTCCATCAGCTGGATAAGGGCGTATTCGCTGTCGTACTGCGCGTCGATCTGGCTGTTCAGCGTGGCCATGCCCTGGGCAGCAGCGACAATCGCGTTCTGGTATACGGACACATCCGCGTCCTGCTGGCCGCGGGCCTGGGCCCTTGCAACCTCGGCTTCTACCTTATCGAGAATGGTTTGGAAGCCCTCGGTTTCGCTGTCCGGCTGCAGCTTGTATCGGATGATGATGGCTTCACGGTTGTCGATGAGCTCTTGCAGGCGCACCTTCTCATCGTCGGTGAGATACCCGTTCTGTCGCTTTTTCAGCAGGTCGGAGATCTCCCGGTCCACGCTGTCGAGGCTATCGATGTCGGCCTGGATCTGGTCGGCCACGCCGGTGTACCCGGCTTCCTTCGCAGATGCC
>ODAI014180643.1_pt1 | contig 16572 bp, 14 predicted proteins | sample 1539321 | NCBI WGS metagenome assembly ODAI01 (sample SAMN02144231, study PRJEB22623) | gut metagenome | biome: sheep rumen | host: Ovis aries | place: New Zealand | reverse complement strand
GTATTTTTTTCTCTCTGTCAACAGAGGGGATGCAGAGGGACAGGGCACACAAAGGCGTTTGCCCTGCAGACAAAAGGGGCGTAAGCGAAAGGGAATTTTTTACTTTAAAAGCAACTTAGCATAGAGGGCAGAAGAAAAAGCAAGCTGAAAAACATCGCTCGCCGTCTCATACCAGGCTTTTTTTACATACAACTCATTAGCCAGACCCATACGAACTTTTTCTGCCAGGGGAATCTCCAGGTTCAGATCCAAAAATCCAAAGACTTCCCAACCCGGGCTCTGCTTTCCCTGAGTCTGACTTGGTAAATCTCTGGCCACATAGCCATGAAAATCGCATTCCGCCATCCAGCCGCTGTCCGTAATCAGGCGCCACAAAAAGACCGTTTCTCCGCCAACCATATAACTGTAATCGCGGAAAGAAACTGCCATATCAAAATTCCGGTGATAGTGGTAATAATCAGTCGTTCCCAGCAAATTCACATCACCATGAAACTGCCACTCAATTCTGCGCCCCTCATAAGAAATCCGCTGCTTAATGGCAAATCCCGGTGCCAGTGAAGACACATCCATATAGGAATGCCAGCGGAAATCATAATCCAGCACCATACCGATAGAAGTATCCCGGTTTGCACCCCAGTCCGGTGAGCGTGAAAAAAGCATGCCGTTGCTGAAGATAAAAATATCATACATCAGGTACTTTTCCGCTTCAGCCAGCCCCCGCCAGAAACCAGAACCTTTTCCAATACCGGCACCCATGCGCAGTTCAAAGTGACTGTAGGGAGAATTTGAATCATGCCTGTAAGGGTCATTATAAACAATATACACTTCCGGCGAAAAATAGAGGGGAAAACTTTCCGACCTGTTTCCCGCGCCACCCTTAGACCAGGACCATGCATGCATAGTTCCCATCGTTGCGCGCACAGAAAAAGCATAGATATTGCCCGTCGTTCCCCGCGGTTTCTGCCTTGTCCACAACTCAGTCCACAGCCTTTCCGGGTTCACCGCCCAGCCCAAAAGCCAGTTTATTTCACTTGCCTCCAGAGAAAGCCGGTAGAGCATTTCACCCACAGCAAAAGCACCCACAAAAGAATAGACCAGATCATTGTAAGCAGGCGCATTCGTCTCAAAAAACCATTCCCACATGGCATCACTTGCAGCCGTCAAAATCAGAGATTCTACCCTGTTCAAATTGGAGTTTCTGCCCGCCATGTAAGCCAGTGCCCCCTGGTAAGGATGCAGCACAAAATTCGTCCAGTACCAGTCAGTATCCCATTCCGGCCGCCGCTTGTAAAAAGTCTTCACGTCATCCCAGGTCACCTGTGCCCAGTCAGCCCGCAGAATATACCTGTCCCAGCCAAAAATAAGAAATTGAGTCGCCACCGCCCCGGACACCGCCGCCAGATAGTGCTTTTTTCCGTCATTATCCAGGTTCACCGGCTTTCCAAATCCGTCATAAAAAGAAGAGGCATTTTTTGTCTTAAAGATAATTTCCTGTCCGCCAGTCTGAGTCTCTTTTTTTATATTTTGGGCGACAATTATTCCGGAACAAAGCCAGTTAAGCAGAATAAAAGTAAGTGCCATCCTTACGGCTTTCCGGCTTTCCGCGGCTCGCCTCCCCCGGCTCGTCCCCGACGGGATTGCGGCTTTTTTTAAGCCGCAACCGCTCCAATCCGGCGCAAGACTAGTCAACATACCGCTTGAAAATCAAAGCACCATTATGTCCGCCAAATCCAAGAGATGCACTTGCCGCTACATCTACTTTGCAGGAAATACTCTTATTGGGAACATAATCCAAATCACACCCGTTTTCAAGGTCAGGATTGTCCAAATTGATAGTAGGTGCAATCACATTATCATTAATAGTCTTCAGACAGAAAAGCGCTTCAATGGCTCCCGCCGCACCAACCAGGTGTCCGGTCATGCTCTTGGTAGAAGAAACCTTCAGTTTTTTTGCATGCTCACCAAAAACCAGTTTGAGCATGGCTGTTTCGCCCTTGTCGTTTGCCTTGGTGGAAGTGCCGTGTGCATTGTAATACTGCACCTCTTCCGGCCTGATTCCCGCATCCTGAATAGCTTCCCTTACTGCCAGAGCCGCACCGCTTCCGTCTTTCAGGGGGGCGGTAATGTGATAAGCGTCATTTGAAGAGCCAAAGCCTGCAATTTCTCCGTAAATTTTGGCTCCCCGCTTTTTTGCGTGTTCCAGTTCTTCCAGCATCAGCACTGCACTTCCCTCAGAAAGCACAAAACCATCCCTGTCTGCATCAAAGGGGCGGCTCGCTTTTTCCGGCTCATCATTACGTTTTATTGAAAGTGCCTGCAAAGCCGTAAAAGTGCCCACTGTAAAGCCATTGATTGCAGACTCAGTACCGCCGCTCAAAGCCATATCCAGCCTTCCGCTCCGTATCAAATCCAGGGCAAGGCCAATGGCATCCGTACCGGAAGCACAGGCTGTGTTCAGCGTCCAGGAAAGGCCCTGCAGACCGTAGTACAAATTTACGTTTGCGGCGGCTTCGTTAGAAATCATCATGGGAGTTGTAAGGGGCGGCAGCCTGTCCGGACCGAATGCCGGATCAAAATATTTTACAAAGCCATCTTCCGCCACATCCATGCCACCCAGACAGCAGCCGATGGAAAGCCCGACTTTTTCATTTTTCAGATTTTCTCTTGTGTAGCCGGCATCAGAAACAGCCTGTGCGCTCGCCGCCAGCAAAAACTGGGAAAAGCGTGCCATCTTGCGGATTGCCCGGTGGTCAATACCGTAGCGCTCCACATCAAAATTCTTTACTTCACCGGCAATATGTACTTTTAGCGCGGAAGAATCAAAAAGACTTATTCTGCCTATACCGCTCTTACCATTTTTAACTGCATTCCATGCTTCTTCAACTGTGTTTCCCACCGGAGAAACTACCCCCATCCCCGTTACAACAACTCTACGTCGTGACATACAACCCCTACGCAATCATTTCATCCAGTTTTTTCTTTAAATCCATAATCTTCGCATACTGAGCAGCATAATCGTTATCTTCTCCGCGACGCAATGGCTCTACAATTTCTTCAATCGCCTCAAAAAGTGGAGTAAGAGCCACATTGCCAACCACACCCTTCAGGGCATGAGCGTCCTCAAAGGCAGCCTTTATGTCCTTTGCCTCAAGATGCGCACCCAATGAGCCAAATTTCTCATTTGCGGCAACCATCTTGATCATCTTAAAATAAAAGTCTTCCTTATTCAGACAGCGAGCCATACCCGTTGTGTAGTCTGCACCGTATGCAATCAATGCTTCTTTTGTCAGCATGTCTATCTCTCCACTATTTCAATGCCTCGAATTTTGCCGCTGATTCTGGCGACTCGTTTTTCAGAGCAGTGCCCTTCTTTACCTGCTCCAAGAGTTCATCAGTGGGTGTGGGCTTTCCAAAGTAGAATCCCTGAATCTTTTCACAGCCGTACTCCTTCAAGAAGTCAAACTGTTCTTTTGTCTCAATGCCTTCCGCAAGCGTATGAATACCCAGTTCCTTTGACATCCTCAAGAGGGAACGCAAAATCGTGCCATTCTTTCCCTGAGGGTCAAACTTTCGCATAAAGCCAATGTCCAGCTTAATCAGGTCAAAGTTAGTGTCCTGTAAGACATTCAGCGAAGCATAGCCGTCACCAAAGTCATCCATCCATACCTGATAGCCCAGCGCATGGAAGCGGTCTATTTGATTCTGCAGGAATTCTGAATTGCGGGAGAAGCCGCTTTCCGTCACTTCAATCATCAGCATATTGTGGGGAACTTCGTAGCGGTCTGCAATTTCAGTAATCGCCATCACCATATCCCGCTGGTCAAAGTCCGTGCGGCAGAAATTCAATGAAACTGGCACCGGTGTAAGTCCGCCAGCCTTACGCTTGTCATATTCGCGGCACACTTCTTCCACCATGTACAAGTCCATGCGGGCGCCAAGATTATAGTTTTCAATGACCGGCATAAAGATTTCGGGAAAAAGCAGACCACGCTCCGGGTCAAACCAGCGGGCAAGGGCTTCATAGTTACACACTTCGCCTGTCTCCGCACGGACAATAGGCTGATAGAAAACCTTAATCCAGTGTTCCTCCAAGGCCTGGGTAAAGAATTCAAGCAAGTGCTGGCGGTCGTCATGCTCCTTCATCAGTTTCTGGTCGTAGTAGCAGACAAAGTCGTTGTGATTTCCCCGCAGGGTTGAACAGGCAAGGCGGGCATAGTCAATTGCCGTAATGATGTCAGGCTCTAAGCCATCGCCTTCTGGAAAAATACCCGCATGGAATTCCACACCGTTTCCTTTTCCCGCTGTCTTTAATTTTTTGCGCAAGTCTTCCAACTGCCACTTATGGCGGTCAATACCCGTCATCACGGCAAAGTGGTCATCAGAAATGCGGCAGACTGGCATATCACCAAAAGTTTCCTGCAAAAGTGTAGACACTCTAATCAGCAGGTTGTCGCCCTCAGGGTAGCCAAAGCGGGCGTTATAGGCCTTCATGTTCATAATGTCCAGATACATGAACACAACCGTGTCGCCTGTTTCAAACAACTGCTTTTTTTTCATGCCGCAAAGTTTCTTAAAATAAGACATATTGGGCAAATCAGTAAGCGGGTCTTTTTCAGTAGTTCTAATGATATAGGTTTCTTCTGCAATGCGGATAGTTTTGTCCACACGGGCAAGAATTATTTCCGGCATGTCAAAGGGCTTAGTGATAAAATCATTGGCTCCGCGCTCAAAAGTTTCTATTTCAGCATCCTTATGAGCCGTCAGGACAATGACTGGAATGTGGCGCAGCAAATCATCAAGGCGGATTTCCTTGAGCACCTCAAAGCCGTTCATCTTGGGCATCGAAAGATCAAGCAAAACAGCGGAAAGTACGCTACGGTGCCGTCTGATAAACTGCATCGCTTCCAGACCATCTTCCGCAGTCTCTATCTTATAGCGTTCTTCCAGAATATTACGCAAAAGTTCACGGTTTACTTCTTCATCGTCAACCACAAGCAAAAGCGGCTTATCCTGCACGTCAAGCGGGGTAACCTCCAGATTATCTATATTTGCCATCGTCTTCTCCTTTAATAACTCCGCGTTAGCGGTCGTGCAGGAGGCACGAAATCGCAGTTTTGCCAACGGCAAAATCTGCAAATGATAAAAATTACACGGATGTAATTTTTATCATGCCTCCTTTAAAGCCCCAGCAGTCACCACACACCAAGGATGGCGCAAACAGCGATTGCAGGCTTTAGATTGCAATCACTCGGAATAAAAACCAACACTAATTATACTGCATTTCTATAGAAAAAACACATAATATTTGCATTTTCCTTGCATATTCGTGCTATACTCATTAGAAAAGAAGCATACAAGGGAGTGTTTTATGTGTAATTTCCAGTTTTATGCACCTACAAAAGTAATTTTTGGAAAAGATACGGAAAATCAGGTGGGAAGTCTGGTTGCAGGCTATAAATGCAGGAAAGTACTGCTGCATTACGGTTCAGGCAGCGTAAAAAAGTCTGGTCTGCTTGACCGCATCAAGGCATCGTTGGAGCAGGAGAAAATTTCATATGTTGAGCTTGGCGGTGTCGTACCCAATCCCCGCCTTTCACTTGTGCGGGAAGGCATTGCCCTCTGTAAAAAAGAAGGCGTAGACTTTCTCCTCCCCATTGGCGGTGGCTCAGTCATAGACAGTGCCAAGGCAATCGGCTACGGCTGCACTAACGATTTTGATGTATGGGATATTTTTGAAAAGAAAAACCAGCCAAAAGCCTGTCTTCCCATCGGCGTCGTACTGACCATCGCCGCCGCCGGAAGCGAAATGAGCAACAGTGCGGTCATCACCAATGAAGACGGCTGGAAAAAGCGCGGAAGCAACAGCGACACCTGCCGCCCCAAATTTGCCATCATGAACCCGGAACTTACCATGAGCCTTCCGCCTTATCAGACCCGCTGCGGCTGTGCGGACATCCTCATGCACACCATGGAACGCTACTTTACCAACAACGGCGGCAACATGGAAATCACCGACAGCATTGCCGAAGCCCTCATGCGAACCGTCGTACACAATTCACTGATTCTGGAAGAAAAACCTGACGACTACAATGCCCGCGCAGAAATCATGTGGGCAAGCAGCCTGAGCCACAACGACTTAACCGGCTGCGGAAACGGCGGCAACGACTTTGCCACCCACCGCCTGGAGCACGAACTGGGCGGCATGTTTGACGTTGCCCATGGAGCAGGTCTTGCCGCCCTCTGGGGAACCTGGGCCCGCTATGTCTACAGGGACTGCCTGCCCCGCTTTAAGAAATTTGCCCTCAATGTGTGGAATATTCCCGCTGCGGGAAGCGATGAAGAAATCGCCCTCAAAGGCATCTCCGCCACCGAAGATTTTTTCCGTCAGATTCACATGCCGGTAAATATGCGGGAACTGGGAATCAATCCCACCGATGCTCAGATTGCAGAACTTGCCAGAAAATGCGCCGTCACCACCGGCAACAATCTGGGAAGCGCAAAAGTCCTGCATGAAGAAGATATGAAAAAGATTTACGAAGGTGCCCGCTGATTATTCTGCATAACGCCGGATAATGCTTTCCGCCACTTCCATGCGGCTCTGCCTTGTATCCATGGCGATTTTTTCTATGTGGCGGTGAGCCAGAGACTCAGTCATTTTCAGATGCTCAATCAAAAGGCATTTGGCGCGGTCTACTGTGCGGGTTTCTTCCAGTTTGTTCTGCAGACGGCGGTTTTCTGCCTCCAGTTTGGCAAGGCGAGTCCGGCTGGCAATCAGCAGTTTAACCGCCTGATAAAAAGATTCCGGACTAAGTGGTTTGGGCAGAACAAAGACTCCGCTGTCTTCCACGCGCAGGGCAACATCTTCCAGTTTTTCCACCGCCACCACCAGAATGATTCCAGATGAAGTTGTTTCTGCCGCTTGAAGGGCAAAATCGTCTCCCAGTTCATTCAGCAGGGGCGTGTCGATAATCACCAGGTCAAAATCTCCGTCCAGCAAATAACGGCGGGCCTCAGTTCCGTCCTGACTGGTTACAATCCGGCCAAAAGACTGAGACTGAAGCATGGAAGAGATAATGCCCATCGTGCTGTTTGTGTTGGAAACGATAAGAACGCTGTCCATCAAAATCCCTAAATTTCAGCAAATACTGCTTTTTGTGCGCTTTCTTCTGCTTCCTCAAAAGCATCTATCATACGCTGAGTAAGCAAGGTCTTTACAAAATCACTGGTAACTGCAAGCCGCACCGCTTCTTTCTGATTGAGAGGCAGGCTTTCCAGATCCTTTGTTTCTGCATCAGTCGCATTGTAAAGGTCAAGGTCTTTTGCCGGCGGAAGAGGACACTTCTGCGCAATTCCCTCAAAACCTGCTCCCAGCACCAGATAAATCGCCAGATACTGATTGCATGACGGGTCAGGAGAGCGCAGTTCAAGCCGGGCGTCGTCTTCAGAAGAAGCAGGAATGCGAATCAACTGACTGCGGTTTTCCCGGCTCCAGCTGATGTAACGCGGTGCCTCAAATTCACCAAAGCGCTCATAAGAATTGGGATAGGGATTCAAAAATGCCGTAATTTCCCGCATCCGCTTCATTATTCCCGCCATAAAAAATTTAGCTTCTTCGCTCAGCTGTCCCGCAAAAAGATTTTTTCCGTCCTTCCACAGGGAAATGCTCAGATGAAGACCGCTTCCAGCCTCATCCGCCAGCGGTTTTGCCATAAACGAAGCAAAAAGTCCGTAGCGGTCAGCCACCGTTTTTACAACCGTCTTAAAAGTCGCAAGATTATCCGCCGCATTCACCGGATCACTGTAGCGGAAGTCCACCTCATTCTGTCCGGGCCCAGTTTCGTGGTGACTGGCTTCAGGATGCACACCCATCTGCTCCAGAGTCAGACAGATTTCCCGCCGCACATTTTCTCCCCTGTCACGGGGAGCTAAATCACAGTAGCCGGCATGGTCATGAGGAAGCAGAGTCGGCTCCCCCTTGTCATCCAGTTTGAAGAGGTAGAACTCACATTCCGTTCCGATTCTGATTTCGTAGCCCTCTTCTGCAGCCTTTTTCACCTGATTTTTCAAAAGCATGCGGAGGTCACCCTCAAAAGGCGTTCCGTCAATGTAGCGCACCTTACAGAAAAAGCGCACAACCCTACCCGTCTGGGGGCGCCAGGGAAGCACACAAAGCGTTGCCGGGTCAGGAACAATGAACAAATCACTCTTGGTAACATTCAGAAATCCCCTCACCGCACTCGCGTCAAAACTTATCCCCGTCTCAAAAGCCCTTTCCAGCTCCGATGGCTGAATTGAAAGTGATTTAATCACCCCAAAAATATCCGTAAAAAACAACTTGATAAATTTTACATCGTTTTCCTGAATATATTGCAGCGCTTCCTCTTTTGTGTACATCCTTTTTCTCCTTTTGCGGGGGAAGTCTCCCCCTGCGCCCGCACTTTGTTGCGGTCTACCCTCTCTACGGGGAAACCCCGTAACGCCCCTTTAGGCCATCAGTTTTTCATCGCCAGTATCTTTTTCAAATTCACCGGCATCCATTGCACCTGTAATCACCGCATCCGACAGAACCTTGTAGTCTGCCCAGTCTTTGCCCACTTTTACCAGCTCATGGGCTGCAATTCTGGCAAAGGCAAAGGCCCCGTCAGGCCTCAAATGACTGTTATCTCCCTTTCCCTCAGGAAAGTTGTCATATTCGCCCGCATCAAAGTTCATAAAGAAAGCCCTGCTCTTTGCCTCACCTGTTTTTTCCAGATATGCAAAGGTTAAGGCTGTCATGTCTATGGCCGGAATGCCAAGTTTTTTTGCCTCAGCAAGGGCAGCCGCAGGGTATGCGCCATGCGTATCTTCCATCTTGTGCTCTGAAACAAATTTGCGTCTGGCCATAGGACTAAGGATAAGGGGTTTGACACCCAGTGCCTGTAAATCACGCACAAAGTATGCCAGATTTTTGCGATATTCGCCCCCCTCATCAGGAGATGTATACCGCGCCGGATCCTGTTTCTTCTCATCATTATGCCCAAACTGAATCAGTGCAAAATCCCCGGCCCGGGCCACCTTCTTTACTTCCTCAAAGCGTCCCTCATCAATAAAACTCTTTGAACTCCGCCCGTTCTTCGCAAAATACAAGAATTCCGTTTCCACCGGAAAAAACCGTCTCAGTTCCTGCACCCACCCTGTCTGCGGATAGGTAGTACAGTCATTATACTGCATGATTGAGTCACCTAAACAAAGAATACGCATACTGCCACCTTACAGAAACAGTATAGCGTGAAAGACTATGCTTGGAAAAGTCACCTGTACGCTTTGCCAGACGGGATTTGAAGAGAAAAGAAAAAACTTGACTTTGGGGCATTACGATAATATAATGGTCATTAACTTAATCTCCATTAACTTAATGACCATTAAGTTAATGGCCTTACAGGTAAGAAGGAGGAATTGTACATGAAATCTTTTTATGACAGAAAAAATGAATTGCGTGCGCTTTCAGAAATTGAAAAACAATCTGCCTCTTCTGCCTGCTTTACCGTCATCACAGGGCGAAGGCGCATCGGAAAAACTGAATTATTGAAGAAATTTCTAGAGAATAAGAAAGGAAGCTATTTTTTTACATCGCGGGTTACCGAGGCCGCACTTTGCAGACAGTGGCAGGTCCTGCTTGAAAGAGACATCGGACTGAAAATTTTTGGAACAGTAGAGACAATCGCTGATTTATTCCAGCAGATTATGCTTTTCTCTCAAGACAATCATTTTACACTGGTGATAGACGAATTTCAGGATTTAGACTACATAAACAAATCCATTTTCAGCCAGATACAGAACATCTGGGACAGCTATAAGGGCAGATCAAAAATCAATCTTATTGTCTGTGGTTCTGTTTATTCCATGATGGTTAAAATTTTTCAGGACCAAAAGGAACCGCTCTTTGGCAGGGCAAGTCATTCAATTCACCTCAAACCCTTTACCCCATCAGTAGTAAAAGAAATTCTTTCTGACTTTAATCCAAAATATAAGGCAGAAGACTTGCTCTGTCTCTACATGCTTTCCGGCGGAGTGGCAAAATATATTTTTCTGCTCATGTATGCAGGTGCAAGCACAAAAGAAAAAATGCTTAAAGCCGTCTGCAACATGGCATCTCCCTTTTTAATTGACGGAAAAGACATTCTTATCAGCGAAATCGGAAAAGATTACGGAGTCTATTTTTCAATACTTACCTGCATTGCCGGAGGACTCACCTCTCAAAGCGAAATAGATTCCGTCATTCAAAAGAATACCGGTGCCTACCTTCAGAACCTGCAGAACATTTTTGGAGTAATCGAACAGATACGTCCCCTGTACGCAAAAACAGGAAGCCGCAATGCACGCTACCAGATTAGTGATGCCTACCTCCGCTTTTACTTCCGATTCATTTATTCCCACCAGGACCTTGTTGAACTGGGAAACTACGACATGCTCAAGGAATACATCCAGCGCGATTACGAAACGTTTACCGGAAAAACACTGGAACTCTATTTTTCAGAAAAAATCCAAGAAGAAAAGGCCATCACCTCAATCGGCAGCTGGTGGGATAAAAAGTCTCAGAACGAAATTGACATAATCACCGTAAACGACCTAAAAAAAACCTGCCACATCTACGAAGTAAAACGCAAAAAAAAGAAAATTGATTTGTCAAAAGTCCAGGAAAAAGCAGATCTTTTCATGCAGAATCTGCCAGACTATTCATACACGATTACTGGACTTTCGATGGAGGATATGTAAAAAAAACGTCTGCCGGGATGGAAAGGGGCTGATTTTTTTCCAGACGGCGGTAAAAGCCATAAAGCAGACTGCCGTCGCTGAAAGCAACATTTGCAAAGCGGGCGGTAGATACAGGCATCTCCACAGAACGGCGGTTCAGGAAAAATTCCATGATGCGTTTGAAAGCGCCCATCATGTTCACCGGGTTTGCGACCTTGTCGGTAGAGACACAGAAATACTTCTTCGCACCACATTCCTTTTCCATGAGCATGGTGCTGTCAGTGTTGAAAATGTTCGTGTCAATCATGCGCATGAGGTGCAAAGGTCGCAAACTCGCCGTCACCGTAGCCCACGGAAGAGCGGATGTCACGAACCAGCTCAACCATGTTGTTCTCGCTGATGTCAACGATGTGCAGAACTTTTGGATTCCGTGCAAAAAGCTCACGGCAGATTGCAGAGCCAATTGTCCCCGCCCCTCCGATGACGAGGAAGCGGGAAGAAGGGATTGTTTCAGAAAGATACGCCTCATTTACGGCAATATCACGTTCAAACAGGGGCTCAGTGCGTCCGATGAGGGGGGGGGAATGTTGTCTTGCATACTTTGTTCCTGTATAAAAGTTATGTAAATTGAGTACTCATGTATACAAATTACATAAATAATGCTATTATCAATATATGCTGATTGAAAGAACAATTACATCAAAACTTTTGCAGTTACTAAAATCTTTCCCAGCCGTCACTCTGACCGGCTGCCGGCAATGCGGAAAATCTACGCTCTTGAAACATCTGCTTCCAGAAAATGCTATTTAAAGGCAGTTTTCCACGCATTTATGACAAACAGATTGAGCCTGAAGATTTCTACCCATCCTATATCAAGACATACATTGACCGTGATGTAAGGATTTTGCGAAATATAACAGATTACTCAGCCTTTACAAGATTCCTAAAACTATGTGCCGGCAGGTGTTCGCAAATACTTAATGTAACAGCCCTGGCCGAAGACGCAGGAATTACGCGAAAAACAGCAGAAGCATGGCTTTCAGTATTGGAAGCCAGTTATATAATCTATATGCTTAAACCCTATTACAAAAACTTTGGCAAGCGGATTATAAAGAATCCAAAAATATATTTTTACGATACTGGCTTAGTTTCACCTTTACTAGGAATCACAAACTCAGAGCAAATTGAAACTTTTTACATGCGGGGCGCATTGTTTGAAAACTTTATAGTCTCGGAACTGTTGAAGAGAAGACTTTTTGCCGGTAAATCTGACGAACTGTATTTCTGGCGGGACTCAAACGGCTTGGAAATTGACGTTATTGAAGAAGACGGTCTTGAACTTAAAGCCTACGAAATAAAGGCCTCGGAAACTATGAACACAGCGTTTTTTTCAAACATCAAGAAAGTAAAAGAAATTGCCAGTTTGAAGACAAAAAACACAGCCGTAATTTATTCAGGAAAAAGCCTGCCTGCAACAGAAAACTGCGGTGCTTATGTTTGCTGGAAGGATATTTAGAAAGAATAGTATATATAGTATAAGTATAGCACATTTTTTCGGACTTGTTTATAGAGAAAGTGCGGAAATTTAAAGCAGGAAGCCAAGCCATTTTATGTAGCTACCGTCGCACATTGATTCCAAGATTTTTTTGAAAAAAAAGTGAATACAAGTGTTACATAGCGGAGATTTAAAGTGCCACTTGAAATCTCCGCTACAATCATTTATATTAAAAATATGATTGCAAGACAAATCAGCCAGAAAGTTATAGATTTGGCAAATACATACTTTTCAGTCTGTCTCTTTGGTCCGCGCCAATGTGGGAAAACAACCCTTGCAAAGACACTGTTTCCAACCTATTCATACGCAAATCTGGAAGACATGGACACCAGAAGCCTTGCAAAGAACGACCCCAAAGAATTCTTCGTGCGCTTTCCAGAGCCTGTAATAATCGATGAAATACAGAGAGTTCCCGAACTTTTGAGCACAGTACAAGTCCGCATTGATGAAAAGCACATTAAAGGCCAGTACATCATCACTGGAAGTCAGCAGATTCCCTTAAAAAGCTCTGTTGCACAGTCTTTGGCAGGAAGAACCGCAATTGTTCAAATGCAGCCTCTTTCCATTTCTGAACTGAAAGATGCCGGAATAGAGCTGGATCGGGATGCACAGCTTATAGCAGGAGGCATGCCCTACCTCTACGCTGAAAAAGGAAACAATCCCTTTGAATACTACAAGAACTATGTAGCAACATATCTGGAACGGGACCTTGCACAGATTGGAGCTGTACAGGATTTAATGCGCTTTGAAAATTTCATGCGCCTGCTTGCAGGAAGAACAGGCCAGCTTGTAAATAATTCCGCCATTGCAAATGAAACAGGTGTTTCAAGTGTAACCATAGGCTCATGGATTTCTATTCTTGAAGCCTCTCATTTAGTCTATATATTAAAGCCATGGTTCACAAACAGGACAAGCCAGGTAGTAAAAACTCCAAAAATCTATTTCTGTGACACAGGACTTGCTTCCTACCTGCTGGGGATTGAAAAACCTTCCCAAATGCAAAGGGATCCCCTTTTAGGAAATCTGTTTGAAAATCTCGTCATAACCGAAGCACTTAAGGCCAGGCAGAATAGCGGTGCAGAACCAAACTTATATTTTTTCAGAAACAGCAAGGGGCTTGAGGTTGACCTCATTCTAAAAAAAGAAAACAAACTGCGGCTGTTTGAAATTAAATCCGGTAAAGCCCTGAACGATGAATTCACAAAAAACATGGATAAATTCATCACTCTATATAGTAATCATGTGGATGTTGAAAAGACACATGGGACTGTCATTTACAGCGGAGATGACTATTCATCATACAAAAATTACGCCTATGCAAATTTTCACAAAACTGATGAACTGTTTAGGAATGATGAAAAACCTTATGTGCTGGAGTTTTAAGTAAAGTGAAAAAAAAAGCCATCCGCTCGTGTGAACAGATGGCTTGATATTTGCGTTTGTGGAAAAAATAAAAATCGTTAAATTGATTACATCCTTCCGTCAAGGAATTTTCCAGTTTCCTTATGGTTGAAATTCGGAATCATCCAGTTGAAGAGGTCGATTAATTCTCCCCTGCTCCACACGCCTTTCTGCTTGAGGCTTGAAATCCTCTCCGTAAAATGAGAGAGTTTTGCCTCGTCAAAATCAACAGGATTTTTAATGATACCAAGGGACTCAAACTTATCCATTACCAGACTTTCTTTGTCAGTGTAGAATTCCTCAAAATCCTTTTCGCCGGTAGTGTCGCTCTTGAAGAAATAAACCGGATACTTGTGCTGGGCTTTAAGCTCGTTCACGCGGTGGCGGGCTTCGTCCTCAGTGGCGCACTGGACTGGCTCGTAGCCAAGGTTGCGAAGATATTTTTCCGCGATGCTGGAGAATGTCACAAGGTTCAGGTCGTGGTCGAGTTTCGGGAAGAACACGTCGCGGTTTTCACCGAGCAGGCAGGACATTACGCAAAGCTGACCGGCTTCCTTTGGTGTGACAAAATAACGGCGCACGTCATTGGGTGCACTCAATGGCTGATTTTTGTCCAGACGGCGGTTAAAGCCATAAAGCAGACTGCCGTCGCTGAAAGCAACATTTGCAAAGCGGGCAGTAGATACAGGCATCTCCACAGAACGGTGGTTCAGGAAAAATTCCATGATGCGCTTGGAAGCGCCCATCATATTCACAGGGTTTGCGGCCTTGTCGGTAGAGACACAGAAATATTTCTTCGCACCACATTCCTTACGGAATAATAATTTCTTTTACGCCGTCCAAACGCCCATAATAATGATTGACGAGTTTTGAGCGTGCCTCATTCGCTCCATCAAGTTTTTTTAGCTGAACGAGTCCAAGGGCTGAGCGCATCTCATCTATGCGCTAGTTCTATAGCTTTGTTCCGTGATATTGCAGCCCCGCTGTTCGTTTCATTCTGAATCACTTTTATACGGCTGTCCTTTGCGGCATAGTTTTGTGCAATCTGCACACCGTCACTTATGCGTTCAGCAGACTTACTAAACTACAGTATTCATTATAAGCGTCGTTCAATGCAGGCAACTCAGATGAAAAAATGTCGGCAGAAAAACTTTCTGCCATTTTATCGGCGGCACTGTAGCAGTCTGATTCATGACCGTTTAAATAATGAGCATAATCATGCTCTTCATCAACAATGTCACCGTCGAAATATTTTATCCATGTTTCAACATTTCGTTTAGGTATAAAAATGAGCAGTTTATCATCTGCAGTCCGTGTCGAAATTTTCACTGCATTACAGGCATCATCAAACTGTAATTTTCTTTCATGGACAGTCTTTTTGTCTGAATCAATAGCAACAATTAGAACATTTGAATCAAAACTTTTTGAACGCAATGCCCTAAGCTGTTTAGGAAATTGCATTCTTACATACTGTTCGCCACAACCGTCAGCTGGCAAAGGTAATGGGAATATCTTTCGTCCACTAATTCCCTGAGCGAGTAAAAATCGGCGGATAAAACAGTGAGTCAGTTTGTCTTCACATAAAACAGTATATTTATGCTTTTTACTCAGTTTCATCCGCACCGCCCTGTGATATTATTTCTGAATAAGTAAGACCGCAGTCAGACTTAGGCGGTTCTGAAATTACGGAAGCACCGTAAGAACGGCGGGCAAGCCATATCCCATTTGAAGGCGCAAAATAATCAATAACACTAGGATGATGAGAAATCAAGACACATTGGTTCTTTCCATTTGATATGTCCTGCACATACTGGATAAACTGCCCTACTTCCTGCAAAGATATGTAATTATCAGGTTCATCAAGAAAAAGTGAACAGTCATCATCTAGATACATTACAACAAGGAAATACAGAGTAAAGAGCATTCTTTCGCCGTCTGACAATTCAGAAAATGTATATGAAACTTTTGTGCCGTTCTGATCATATTCAAAATATAAGACTTTTCCAGAATCTCCATTTAAATATGTCCTTACAAAACAAGGATTGATTTCTTTTAGAACCTGCCAGAGCTTCATCATTTTTTCTGGATTTTTTTGAACAATGTGCATATAAACATTAGGAATGTTATCAGCACTATAATTTATATATTGTTCCTCTGCATACGAAATTATAAATTCAGCAGCTGATGGAAGTGGATGGCACACAACAATATTATCAACAGCATGCTTAAAGTCAGAGAGTTTTTTGTTATCCTTTCGTTCATATACTGAACTAACCCCAGAAGAAAGCCAGTTTACCAAAAGTTCAGGACCTTCTTTATAGGAATCGTTATACAAGATTGCCTTTCCATTTTCAGCTCTGAAAATCAGATTCCCCTGACAAAGCACAACTTCTTTTTTTACACGATTTTTCTTTTCATCCCTATTAAATTCTACTTCCAATTGATATGTATATTCATAGTCTTTATAAGAATCATTATACAAAATGGCCTTTCCATTTTCGGCTCTGAAAATCGGATTTCCCTGACAAAGCACGACCTCTTTTTTTACACGGTTTTTCTTTTCATCCCTGTTGAATTCTACTTCCAGTTGATATGTATATTCACAGTTTTTATATGAAAGAGATAATTCAAAAGTCTGAACAGGAACCAATTGCCACCTTGTAAGAGAATCAAGAGGAAAAGCCTCTGAAACATCTGCTTTTCCCTGTATGAAAAAACGCAAATTTGCAAGCAAAACAAAAATAGTCGATTTTCCAGTTCCGTTTCCACCCAACAAAAGATTTATAGAAGAAAAATCAATTTTAAAATTAACCAGAGAACAGTAATTATCAACTTTCAGATAGTTTATCATAAAAACCTCTACTCTGACTTTACCATGCAAG
>ODAI010026277.1_pt1 | contig 16572 bp, 7 predicted proteins | sample 1539321 | NCBI WGS metagenome assembly ODAI01 (sample SAMN02144231, study PRJEB22623) | gut metagenome | biome: sheep rumen | host: Ovis aries | place: New Zealand | reverse complement strand
TTTGCATATTCTCGGTGATTTTAGGTTTGTTTTGTATATTCTTGCAATGTGTTTATGCAAAAATGTTTTAAGGGTATGACATTTTTTGTAATGGTTATTGGGGTGTTATGGTTATTGGTTATTGAGAGCCGCCATGATAAGGCGGCTTACCTAACCGCTTTCCAGATGATTGTACCGAGCATGGAATGCACGGGCACACGGGAAAAAGTCAGGATTGGCGCGTCTTCCAGACGCGTCGCAGGCAAGATGCCTGCGTACCCCCCCCGCGTGTTTTAGTGCAAAGTTATGAAAAATATTGATGAATGCGTGTTGGAAGGTAAAATGAATTTAGCGGTTGTAATTAGTAACTTTGCACCACCATTCATATTTAAACTCCCCTTTTAACTCGCATTTTTGACCATTGATAATCGCATTTTTTGATAAAAAGAAAAGAGCGTGGGGATTTCCCCACGCTCTTTTTGTCATTCGGACACGACACGTCGTGTCCCTACAGTAGTCTGTTGTTACTTCACGAGTTCCTTCTTCACTACGCTGTTGCCCTTGGCATCGTAGTACTTCACGAGGTTGATACCCTTCTGTGCGCCATTGGTGCGTACACCGCTGACAGTGAAGAATTCCTTGCGAACGGCATTGAGCTCGACGTCGGCCTTCAGTTCTTCGATGCCTGTAGCATAGTCGAAGCCTGGGAGTGGAGCCACGAAGAAGAGGCGTGCGTTGCCCACCTGAGAGGTACCTGTCCAGAAGTCTGTTGGGTTACCGTCTGTATCGATGGCCTTGCCAGAAACATATTTCTCATGAACACCGAATGTGAGGCTACCTTCTTTCACCTGGATGTCGTGGATGACACCTACTGGGCTTGAGCTTGCACCTGCTGCGCGGTATGGACGTACGGACAGAGCGTCGTCGCCGTCACCCTGAGCGTAAGAGTACATATCCCACTCGCCAGTCTCATCGTTCTGGGCGTTGTAGCCATAACCATTGATAGGCTTGCAGTTGTCAGGAGTACGGGTGTCGATCTCTACAGCGTAGATACCTACTGGCAGGTCTTCGAGTGTCTGCGACATGTCGTAGTTGTTGTTGCCGTAGCTGTTGATACCACCTGCTGTGACGTATTCGATTTCAGAAGGAGCGGTACCTGCGAAACCAGGAGTGGTTCCTGTGATGGTCCAGCCGGGGAATCCGTCTTTGCCAAACTCACGGTAGAACTTAGGATTCTGGATGGCGCCAGTGAGTTCGATACCCTTCACCACGAGAGAGTCAGCAACGATGTTGTCGTAGAGTTCGGTCATGTAGTCCTCAGTGAACTCGTTGTTGATGATGAGTTCATAGATGCGGTATTTGTTGAGGGTGTTGAGTGCTCTTGCCACGTCGCGGTCGTCGGTGACTGCGTTGAAGGCGGCGTTGAGTTCTTCCTCACCGTTAGTGCCGATGATACCGGCAGTCTGAGTGGCCTTGTAGATACCCCAAGTGAGGAGGTCGGAGCAATCCTTCACTTTGGCGAGCTGAGCGGCAGCGTTGGTCAGTTTTGGAGCGATGTCGGCGAGGATATCGTCAGCCAGTTCGGATGGGTTGGTATTCTTATACTGATCCATGATGCCGCTGGCGGTCTGATAAGCGTCGGTGTTGACATACTTGGTGTCGGTGAGTTCTGCCATGGCGATCTCAGCCTCAGCCATAGCTACGTTGAAGTCGTCGATGTTCTTCACGCGGGCAGTGAAGGCTGCGGCAAGAGACTCGAGTTTAGCGATTTCGGCATTCACCTCAGATGGAGCAGTGTAGCCACCAGCCTCAGCTGTAGCGATTTCGTTAACAAGGGCTGTCTTGGTGTCGCCTTCGTAAGAAGCGTCCTCAGCGGCTGCAAGAGCGGCCTTGGCGGCCTCAACAGCCACAGCAAGCTTCTGCTTGTAGAAGGCTGCCTTCGATGGCATGGTGATCACCTTCAGGTCGGCCAGCAGGAACTCCTGCCACTGTGCTTCCTGAGAAGTGAAGCGCATCACGTAGTAACCATCCTTGGGAAGTGTGAAGTCGGTGACGCAAGCCACTGATCCAGAAACCTTGCCCTGTACGCCGTTTACATTGGGAGAAGCGAGGATGTCGGAGAACTGTGCATAGACGTTGCCGTCGAGGTCTTCCATAGTGAAGGTGAAGCGAGGCTCACCCTTCCATGCTGCCATCAGGAAGCTCACCTGATACTTGCGGCCTTCGAGCTTGAGAGCCACTTCTTCAGGCATTTCGGGGTCGATGCTGCCATCGGTGAGGATGTAGTCTTTCACCTGCTCGCCGAATGTGCAATAACCTTCGTTGGTTCCACGAGTACCCCAATACATGGCTTTCACAAAGTCGCCACTGAAGCCCTCGTACAGACGGGTGCCACCACCACCAGGATTGCCGCCCCAGTTGTAGTTGTACTGGCTGCCGTCGTCGTTGAAGCCATAGAGGTGGAATCCAGCCTCATTGAAAGTGATCCAACCTACAGGAATGCAACCTGTTGGCTCGTTCTCGAAGTTAGAGTCGTAGATCACCTCAGATGTAGATGTGTCTGTGTCCTTACCAGTCTGGATAGAGAGTGTCTGGTCGCTGATGGCCTGCTCACCGAAAGCACTGGCGATGCCATTGACTGTGATGGTGTATTCACCGTCGGCCAGAGTGCCAACAGGAACAACCAGAGTCACACCGTCGGCAGCCACAGAGATGTTGTTGGTAAGGTCAGTGGTCTTACCATTGCTGCTGATCACTACGGAAGTAGAGGTGATGTCGATAGGTTTGTCATAGGTGAACGAAACCTGACCGAGTTTTGCACCGTCGAGTTCGAATGACTCGTTCTCAGGGGTGGTGCTCACGAGTTCAGGAGCGGTCCATGCGTCGGGGATTTCCTCGATGTAGCCGTTGAAGATACCCACTTCGTCGGCGAAAGGAAGCAGCACCATCTCGCTCTCCACGTCTGTAGAAGGACGGCGGTCGGTGTTGTACTGGAATGGGCAGTCGGCTGCGGGAGTGAAGCTGACCTTCACTTCATCAGAAGGCTGGAGCTCTGTCTCCTCGAAGAAGATGTAGAGGAAGCCGTCGGCCTTACCTTCCACATAGTCAGCCTTGGTCTCAGTGCCGTTGACAAGTACCTTCACACAAGAGGGGTCAACCGACACGCTGCCACCGTTGGCCTTAGCCAGCTCGTCGATATTGGTGGGATAACCGAAATCTGCGCGGATGGCATAGTCGTTGAACTCAATGCCGGCGATAGTGGCTTTCTCCAACACGATATCGTCGAGGTAGTAGATACCTGGATTGTAGAGGTTGATGGTGATGAAATACTGGTCGGCGAAAGCGGTCATGCCGTCGCTGTAGAAGATGGTGTCGCCAGCTTCAGTGATTTCCTTCACGTTCTTGCTGTATTTGGTGAAGACAGCGTCCTGGGTGGCTTTGTCAGTGAAGAAGGTCAAGTTGCTGATCTTGCGCCAGTCGCTGTTCATGCCACTGGTGTAGTTGTAGTAGTACTCAGTGCCTGAAGGAGAGACGATAGGCGCCTCAACCTGTTCGAAACCGATGGAGAGTGAGTTCTTGATGGAGGTGTTGCCGTTGCTGCCATCGTCAGTGATGTAGGTCGGGTCGGCTTTCACCCAGTAGGAGATGCGGTAGCTTGTGGCTGGCTCCAGGGAGATGTTGCGGATTTTGAAACCGCGGTCCCATGGATTGCCGGCTGCTATGCCGGAGTTGTTGACCTCAAGTGCGGCTGAACCTGTGTGGGCCTCGGTTGAAGCTTCGTTCCACACGTCGCCTGCCTGAAGGTTGATGTGGTCTGCGAAGAAACCAGCGAACTGGGTGCTGTCCTTGGTGGTATAGACACCCTTGCTCTCGTTTGCTTCGAAACCAATCTTCAGCACCTGCTGTGCGTTGGCAGCGCCAGCCAGCATGAGTGCCGATGCGATGAGTAATGATTTCTTTTTCATAAGCATTGCTTTTAGTTAGTGAATTATTGATGTTTTTGGTTTGTTTTCTCGAAGTTCTGTATCATCATTCGTTGTCTGTTGCCTGTAGCCTTTGTTTTTCAAAAAGCATGGTTAGACGGGTGCAAAGTTACAACAGCTTTTGAAAGCATGTATCATAGTTTGTAACATGAATTTCTTTGTTTGAAACATATTTGCAAACCCCGTGGAATTAGGTCGTGAAGACGGGCTGTCGGCCTTTGGCTATCGCTGGAAAGTGCGTTTTTTCGGTATTCTGTGGCAAATAAAGATAAAAAATGATAAACAAACAAACTTTTTCATTTAAAAACCAATCGAAATGATTAATTTTGCATGAGAAAGATAATGTTTAATAATGTATAGAAAAATGAAGAAATTACTACTGACTTTATTTGTGGCACTGCTGAGTGCAGGTGCCCATGCACAATCCAAAGTGTATTTCACCCGCGAGATCACTCCCGAGTCGCTGGTAAAAATCTACAAAGCCTTAGGCGTGGAGGCTGAAGGAAGGGTGGCTGTGAAAATTTCTACCGGCGAGGGCGGCAACACACATTACCTCAAGCCCACGCTCATCCGCAACTTGGTGGAAGAGGTCAATGGCACTATCGTGGAGTGCTGTACGGCCTATGGTGGCACACGCCAGGACAAAGGCCAGCACTGGCAGACTATCCACGAGCATGGTTTTGACTGCCTTTTCGCCGTTGATATCATGGACGAGTACGACCAGATCCGAATCCCTGTGCAGGACCGCAAGCACATCAAATACGACATTGTGGGCGGTCATTTGCCTAACTACGATTTCATGATCAACCTCGCACATTTCAAGGGTCACGCCATGGGTGGTTTCGGTGGAGTGCTGAAGAACGCCAGCATCGGTGTGGCTTCCACTGCCGGAAAGGCATATATCCATTCAGCCGGTAAGACCGATGATGCCAAGTTGGCTTGGACACCCGAAAATATCGCAGCCGGTCCCACTCAGGACCACTTCCTCGAGTCTATGGCTGCCGCCGCGCAGGCTGTCCACAACTACATGAACGGCAAGGTGATCTACATCAACGTGATGAACAACATGTCGGTGGATTGCGACTGCGATGGACATCCCGCTGAACCCAAACTCAAGGACATGGGCATTCTTGCCAGTCTCGACCCCGTGGCTGTTGACCAAGCATGTCTCGACAAAGTGTTCAACTATCAAGGCAAGCCAGGCGACGACAACAAACCGCTCATTGAGCGCATCAACCGTCAGCACGGCACCTACATCACCGATTACGCTGAGAAAATCGGTCTGGGAAGCAAGAAATACGAACTGATCGACCTCGACAAATAGTTGTTTGGGAGCACATCCCATCTGAGCGGGGTGGGAGTGCTCCCTTTTTTATTACTGTCCGTAAAAACGCCAATGCAAGAGCAAAAGTCTGTTACCTTTGAATTCATCAATGTGCTGCGCTACCCCATGATGGTGTTTGTCGTGGTGCACCATTGCTTTTTTACTATCGAAGGTTGGCATTGGGATCAATTGCCAACACAAAGCCTTGGAAGTAATGTCGTTGCTGAGGCGCTCTTGTTTTCCAGGCTCTTGTTTTCCTCGTTAATACAGTTTTTCTATTTGATATCAGGCTATTTGTTTTTCATTCACTTGGATGATTGGGACTTCAAGGTATGGAAGCGAAAAATGATGCGTCGGCTACGGTCGCTTCTGATTCCTTACCTGCTATGGAACACGCTTTACATTCTCTACTTGATAGGTCCGGAGCTTGCTGATTGTCTTTTTCACGGCCAGTCCTATGAGTCGATTGTAGCTTGGATATCCGCTCATGGAGGTTTGCGTGGCTTATATTGGGACGGCAGGGTATTGAACCCTGAAGCTGTTGATATGTGGGGTAATCCAGCTTCATCCCGCAACCCCATCCTTTTGCCTTTCTATTATATCAGGAACTTGCTTGTACTGAGCATCTTAACGCCTCTTTTTTATTGTCTCTTACACTCCCGTGGCAAGCGTTATGCTCCACTGGCTGTTGCAACAATTGGCATATTGGCATTTCTGTTTGTCACAAAAACATCCTTTGTCCTTTCCGGTTTTAGTTCAGAGGGCTTTTTCTTTTTTGGTTTAGGTGCCTTTTTCTCGTTGAATGGCATAGACTTGTCTGAATTCTTTTACGCTAAGCGAAAACTGATAGGTATTGTGACATGCTGCTTGTTGATGGTCGAACTGCATTATGGTTTTCTTTTGTCGGCTGAGGGTAGGTCTTTGCATCCGTTTTATATGTTGTTCGAATTGATGACTGTGTTGAATTGCACTTCATGGCTGTTGAAAAGAAGTAGCGGAAACAGATTGTTCGCTTTTCTCAGGCATGCCCTGACCAGATGGCAGGGTACTTCCTTTATGATTTATGCCCTTCATGCTTTTATTATCATTGACGTTACCTACTTCGTGAACCAATTATGTGTAGTTCTCACAGGATTCTATAGTATGAGAATGATGGAGGTGGCTACGTCGTATCCTTGCCTTGTCCTTTTGTTTTTTGCATTAAAGGTGTTTCTGGTTGTCTCTCTTTGTATGTTGGCCTCAATCCTTTTGCAGAAGTTCTTGCCTCGTCTGCATCAAGTGTTGTGTGGAAGATGAAGTTCCGTATGTCAGGGTGACTGGTTGATGTTGGATTTGCATTCTTAATCATAATTTTTCGTTTTTTATCACATCTTGTTTGGTCACTTGCGAAAATAGTGTTTAATTTGTGGTCGAATGCTGGTTGCTGGGCGTCTGATGATGTTTTGCAAGTCCAGTATGGAGAGAGTAAGTAACTTTTTATGCAACCTGCCAGCCCTTTTGTGCTGGACATAAAAACTTATGATCAATGATGAAAAGAATGTTCAACCTCAGAATCTTTATCCTGACTATTATGGTTTTTTCGATTATGGACTTATTCGGGCAGAAAAGCTACGACAGCATGTGGAGCGATGTGGCTAAGTTCAGGACCGAACGACAGCCCAAGTCCGCGCTCAGCAGTGTGGACGATATCATACGCAAAGCGGAGAAGGAAGGCAATTTCAATCAGATGATACAGGCGAAGTTTGTCAGGCTCTCTCTGCAGGAAGAACTCGACCCCGACAGCCTAAAAGGTGACATCGCCAAATTGGAAGAACAACTCGCTCAGACCACCGACCCTGTCCAGCGAGCCATGCTCAGTGTGTTGATCGCCACAACTTATGAGGGATTCGAATCCTATTATAACATCCGCGACGATGACACAAAGGCAGGAGGGAAACAACGGCGCAAAGAATTGCTCAACAGTGCTTTGGTGGATCTCAAACCACTGGCTGAGGTGAAAACCACCGATTTCGACCCTTTGACCAAACTCTACAAGGACTCCGAGCATTTCTTTGGCAACGACGTCCTGTCGATGATTGCCTCTATCGTACTCTCGTCCGATCTCATGGAGGTGGACGAACGGCTTGCCATGCTTGGAAGAATCAAAGACTTCTACACGCAGGAAGGCCGCACCACTGAAGCCGCCCTGGTGGAACTCAAGCGCATTCAGACAGAGTGTGCTGACATGCCGCTACATTTGGCCCGCAAGGAAAACAGCAAATACCATGCACGATACGTGGAGCTGCGCGACAGGCTCCAACAGATGTTGGCAGCAACCAGCGACAAGGAACTCATTGCCGACATCAGCATCGTCTATCATAAGTATTTCATCACCGACAAGCAGGAAGAGCTCGATTTCCTCAACAAGGCTATCGACCAAACCAACGGAACCAAACGACAGAAATACCTTAAGCCATTGCGGGAATCATTGCTTTGCCCGAGTGCAAGAGCCAGTGTAACCTATTATCAGGCGCCATCCGAACGGATTCCCATTGCCATCCGATATACCAATGTCGATCACCTGACTCTCGTCATCCTCGATGGCAAAAAGAAAGTGGTGGAAAAGGAATTGACCTACACCAAGAACCTGCAGGAGCAGTGCGACACCGTCTATGTGGCACTTGGGGCAGGGGAGTACTCCATCAACCTCTTAGGTGGCTTCGACACTGAGGCCACACAGATACATGTGGGCACCACCATGCTGACTGCTGTCGGCATCCCTACTGATGACGACCGAGATCGCTATCAACGCGGAAAACTCAAAGTGCATGTGGTGGATATCACCACTGGGGCACCCGTTGCCAACTGCGAGGTCGTGAGGAAGTTGAAGAAAGGCCGGTGGGGACGATATCGAGACGAGGAAGATGAGAAAAGCAAGACGCAAACCTTACGGACTAATGCGCAGGGCATAGCCATCTTCGACTACAAAAGCGACCCAGAGTTTGAGAACAGCTACTATACCCTCCAGGCTGTGCGCACACCCAAAGACAAATCGTTGGAAATCGAAAGAAATGTAGGTGTAGGTTCCCTTTCCTCCGATGGAGAATACAGGACTTACTATCAGATCTTCACCGACCGTTCCATCTACCGTCCAGGACAGACCATACATGCCTCCGTCATCGCCTACAGCAAATGTGGCGACCAAGTAAATGTCATGGAGAACAAGACGGCTAAGTTCACACTCAAGGACGTGAACTACAGGACGGTAGATACCTTGACCGTCACCACCGATGCCTTCGGACTGGCATCGGCCGATTTCCAGATACCGGCAGAAACCAGTGTGCTGGGATCTTACCGGTTGGAGTTTGCTGATGGCAGATCTTACGTCAGAGTGGAAGAGTATAAGAGACCTACTTTCGAGGCGGAAATGAAGCCCTTTGAAGATGTCTATGACTATGGCGACACCATAGAGGTGAAGGGCGTTGCCACACTTTTCTCGGGGGTACCGGTACAAAGCGGACAAGTGAAATACACCATCGAGACTTGCAAGACCGACTACTGGTCCTATTGGAATCGCAGATGGGATGAACAGGAAAGCGGTGAAGTGGAAACCCGCGACGATGGCTCATTCGCAATCCCTGTCTTCTTTGACCCTGAACTCGCTGAAGAAGAGTTGGACGAGGAGGGGGATGAAGACGAATCCCCCGACGATTACATTTCTTTTTACGACAAGATTGTCATGTACCGCATCACGGCAAAAGTGACCAACCTTGCTGGCGAGACACAGACATGCAGCATCATCCTTCCTCTGGCCGACAAGGAGTTCTCCCTTTCTGCTGATATCAAGTCTGTAATCGACAAGAGCAAGGGAAAGGCGGAATTCACCATCAAAGCCTTCAATCCCAAAGGCCAGGCGTTGCAGAAGAGCGGTCAGTACTGCATTGTTAAAGGGTCGGACCACAATCAAGTGGTGGCTCAAGCCGACTTCCAGACCGACCTCCCCATCGTCTTGCCACTCGACAAGATGCCAGCTGGCACTTATGTCCTCAAGATGACATCTACCGACTCCAAAGGGCGAAAGGTGGAGGCAAGGGATGCAAAGTTCATCGTGTTCTCGCCATCCGAGAAGAAGATGGACGTCACCGACGACTGGCTCTATTGTGAGGATGCCAACATCTCTCCCACCAAGAGCGCACGCGTCTATTTCGCACCCAAGGAGAAAGGCAACCTCTATATGCACTACTATCTGAAGACCGAAAGAGAACTCATCGAATACCGCCCCATCAACGGAGAGGCGGAGATGAAAGTCTTCGACATCAAGTATAAGGAAGAATATGGCGATGGAGTATCTTTGCTCATCTTCTATGTGAAAGATGGTGAGTTGCACAGCCGCAGCTGGACTTTTGCACTCGCACGACCCGAGAAGCATCTGAAACTGGAGTGGGCTACATTCCGAGATAAGTTGCTCCCTGGTCAGGACGAGGAATGGGTGCTCAACATCAAGGACAAGGACAACAAACCTGCCGAAGCACACTTGATTGCCACCATGTATGATGCCTCGCTCGACCAAATCTACAAGCACTCCTGGAGATTCGGCTTTTTTTTCGACCGACGCCTGACGCATTTCAGACTCGCCGCAAGCTATGGCAATGAACCTGTGGTGCTGCGAATCAATGGAAAAGTCGATTTTGTCGCGCCGGAGGAATACAGGAGAGAGTTCGACAACCTCAAGTTCCTTGCCGACTTCTCCGATTGCCAGGAATTCTTCGATGTCAATACGCTCTATTATGGTTCCGTCAATTTCTACCGCAGAGTCTTCTATGCAGACGCTGAGGCGTTGGACGCTGCTCCAGTAGCTGGTGCTGTGGTGATGAGGAATGCTCCCATGTTGAGAGAAGTGGCTGTTGGGGCACAAAAGGCCAGTGTAACGGAATCTGAAGAAGCTGAGGAAGAAGTGTCTGCCAGTGGTGCTGAATCCACATCTGAGTCGCCCGACATCGACCATGTGAAGACACGTTCCGATTTCTCCGAAACCGCCTTCTATCAGCCCAACCTGCTCACCGACAAGGACGGCAACGTGAAGATTGCCTTCCACCTACCTGAAAGCCTTACTGAATGGCAATTCCTGGGATTCGCCAACACCAAGGAAATGGACTATGGCCTGATTGCTTCCCGAGCAAAGGCACAGAAAGACTTCATGGTGCAACCCAATATGCCACGGTTCTTGCGTCATGGAGACAAGGCAAGGATTGCCGCCTCCGTCATCAACCAGACCGACAAGGCACTCAAGGGAACGGCAACCATGCTGCTTACCGATGCCGACACAGGCGAGGAAGTGGCGCGACAGGATGTGCCATTCGCACTCGATGCCAACGCTACCACACAGGTGGCATTCGACTACGATGCCGATGTCAAGCATCCGATGCTTGTCTGCAAGATCGTGGCTGTGAGCGACAACTTCAGCGATGGTGAGCAGAACTATCTGCCTGTGCTCGACTCGCGTCAGCGCGTCCTTGAGACTATACCTTATTATATTGAACAAGGCAGTAAGGACATTGAGGTGAAGGTGCCGCAGAATACCTTCTCGGCCGACAGCGACGACAAAATCACGCTCGAATACACCGACACACCCGCATGGACCGTGATACAGGCCATACAGACCCTCACCACACCTACAGAGGACGATGCCTTCAGTTATAGCGCCTCGCTCTACACCAATGCCATCGCACGGCATTTCGTGGAGCGTATGCCAACCATCCGCACCGTCATCGAGGCTTGGAAGAATGAGGCGCCTGAACAGCTGACCAGTCCACTGGAGCGCAACGAGGAATTGCGCAATATCGTCCAGCGCGAGACCCCATGGATGCTCTACGCTGACAAGGAGACCGAACAACGGGCAAGACTGGTGGAGCTCTTCGACGACAACCTGCTGCAACGCAGAATCAATGTGGCAACAAAGAAACTCGGAGAATTGCAGTTCAACACCGGTGCTTGGCCTTGGTTCAAGGGCATGGAAGCCAGCAGTTGGACCACGCTCACTGTGACCGAACATCTTGCGTCGCTTCACCTGCATGGACTGCTCGACGAAGAGACCCAAAAGATGATGAACAAGGCTCTCGACTGGCTCGACGAGGATGTGCTCAACGATTACAAGGAACGACTCAAATACGACAAGCATCCACAACCCTCAGAATTCGATCTGCATTATCTCTATGTCAGTCTTGTCACCAAGCACAAGCACAGCGCACAAGTGGAGAAACTGCAGCAGTACTATCTCGACTGTGTGGAGAAGCGCATGAAGAAGGACTACACCATCTACGGATGGGCACAGACAGCAGTCCTGCTCGATGCCGCCGGCCGTCATAGGTCGGCTCTCGGACTGCTGAAGTCGCTGCGAGAGTATTCAGTGCTCACACCAGGACAGGGACGTCACTACAACACAGGGCGTGCCCTCTACTCTTGGCGCGATTACAAACTGCCCACTCAGATCGCGGCCATGAAGGCCATGAAGCAGTTCCGCGCAGACTTCGCCGACTCCGACTCCTATCTGCACGATATGCAGCTCTGGCTCATCAGCCAGAAGCAGACACAGGCTTGGGACAATGCCCTCAACACTGTCGATGCCGTTGACCTCCTGCTCAGTGGCGACCAAGCACAGGAGGAGTTCTTCCACGATCCACAACGACCCGTAGTCACCCTCAATGGCCAGGATGTGGATATGGGCAAGATGACACCTGGACTGGGCTATTTCAAGACTGTGGTGCCTAAGACCGCTGTTCAGACCAACAACACGTTGAAGGTGACCAAGGACACACCTGGACTCTCGTGGGGTGCTGTCTATGTGCAATACACAGCCAAGAGCGAGGATGTGGGCGATGTGGTTACAGAACTCAAGGTGCCCCGCCGATATCTGGTGGAGACCAAAAACGCTGATGGCACCACATCCATGCGCGACTTGAAGGAGGGAGAACAACTGGAAATCGGACAGAATGTGACCGTACGTCTGACTGTCACCGCCGACCGCGACATGGACTTTGTCAGTCTGCGTTGCCAGCGCGCGGCATGTTTCGAACCCAAGGAACAACTCTCTGGTTATCGCTACAAGACGGGCCAAGGCTACTATCAGTCTGTTCACGACAGCAATACCGACTATTTCTTCGATATCTTCCGCCGTGGCACCTGCACGCTCGATATGAACCTTGTGGTGGTGCGAAGCGGACACTATTCCGACGGACTGGCCAACGTGCAGTGCGCCTACTCTCCAAGTTTCGCCGGACATAGCAAAGGCACGTCGGTAGATGTGAGATGATTTCAGGCTTTAGGCTTTAGACTTTAGACTTTAGGCTTTAGGCTTTAGACTTTAGGCTTTTGATTTTAGCAATTAGGGAATATCAATTTATGCAGGCTGACGACACATACAAAACCATCAGCAGACCATCTGAAGGCACATACACGGAGAAGCGGAGCAAGTTTCTTGCTTTCGCTCTCCCTGTGCGTTCCGTCGATGAGGTCAAGGAGCTGGTTAAGGACTACCAAAAACGTTTCTATGATGCCCGTCATGTGTGTTATGCCTATATGCTCGGTGCTGAACGCACTGATTTCCGAGCCAACGACAACGGGGAACCTTCGGGAACGGCAGGCAAGCCGATACTCGGACAAATCAACTCCTACGGACTGACGGACATCCTGGTCATCGTCGTGCGTTATTTCGGCGGTATCAAATTGGGTACAAGCGGACTGATACAAGCCTATAAACAGGCGGCTATCGAGGCATTGGCCGTTGCAGATATCATTGAGAAGACAGTGGACCAGGACATCTCTTTCGCTTTCGAGTATCCTTTCATGAACGACGTGATGCGCATTGTCAAGGAGGAGGAGCCGCAAATCATCTCCCAAGGCTACGACACCGACTGCACCATGACCCTTCGCCAACGTCGCTCTCTCATGCCGCGCCTTAAAGCTAAACTCGAGAAGGTCGAGACCTTGCGGTTTCTATAGGTGATAAGGACAATATAATAGCCGCCAGCACAGAGGCCTGTGCTGGCGGCTATTATATTGTCTGAGTATCAACAGATGCTATTTGGCTCCACCGCCAAGGGCAACGTATAGAGCGATGACAGCTTCGGTTGCGTCAAACATGTTCATGGCTTGTCCAAGCTGTGCTTCGAGGAGCGATTCCTGCGCCGTCAGCACTTCAAGGTAGCTGGCCTTGCCATTGTCCATCAGTTCGTGAGTGCCGTTGTATGCCTCGTGGAGCACCTCCACCTGTCGTGTAAGGTACTGGTGCTTCTCGCGTGCTGCCTGACAGTCGGCCATAGCCTCATTCACTTCATTGCCAGCATCGATCACCATCTGCACGTACTTCTTCTGGAGGTCCTGCTCGGTAAGCTTGGCAATCTTCTTGTTGGCAATCAGTTGTCCGCGTGCAAAGATGGGTTGAGTGAGTCCTGCTACGGCATTGAGCAGTATTTTGCCTGGATTGACGATAACGCCTACAGAATTGGTCCAGCCAGCCGAGCCGTTGAGCGTGAGGCTTGGGTAGAAAGCAGCCCTCGCGGCCTGCGTGTTGTAGAAAGCCTCCTCCATAGCGTGGTTAGCCATGCGTATGTCAGGACGGTTTTCCAGCATCAATGCAGGAACGCCAATCTTCAGGTACTTGGTGTCGAACATTTTTTGTGCGTCGTTGCCCATAGCCTCGGCATGATGCAGGATTGACGATCCCCACTTCTGTCGGTCGATGTGTTGTGGTGTGACACCCAGCAACTGGCAGATGGAATTCTCAACGGCGCGGATGTTTCGACGGTTGTCAACAATCTGCGTCTTTACGTTCAGATAGGATGCCTCCATTTGGTTGACAGCGGTGCTGTAAGCCTTACCATTCTCCCAGAGCAACTTCTCTGTTTCGAGCGACTTGCTCCACAGGCTGTCGGTCATGGTCAGAATCTCCAACTGACAGTCGAGCACCTGTAGCATGAAATACTGATGTGCCGTGGTTGCGACGAGGTTGGACCGCACGGCCTCCTGCTGCATCTGAGCCTGCAGAAGCACGGCTTTGGCTGCCCGCTTCTTGTTGGTGATGGACCCGAACACGTCGATGTCCATAGACAGTTGCAGAGGGAGGTTGTAGGTCTTTGTGGCAGCATTGCCATCGAAACTGGAGATCGTTCCCTGCGGTGTAAAGGCGAGGGAAGGCAGGTATGCCAGTTTAGCGGTTTTGAGTGCAGCCTCTGACTTCTCCACTGCGATTCGTGCGGAGTTAAGGTCGGTGTTGTTGTCCAGTACCTGTTGGATAAGCTGCTGGAGCAACGGGTCGGTAAAGAACTCTCTCCACGACATCTGAGCTATAGATGCGTCGCCCGAGGCACTGTTGATGTCCTGGCTGGTGCCAAAGACATCGTTGGGTGTGGGTGTCTTTTGCTCATACTTGTCATAGATGCCACAGCCCATCAGAGTGAGAGTGGATAAGATGAGGATGATATTCTTTCTCATTGTTTGTATGATCACTTTGTTTATACTTTGTTTATACTTCATTACTAGCAAGTGCGCCCTGAAGGGGCAACCTTCCTATAGCCCAGGGCATCGCCCTGGGTTTTGATGTGGTTTGCAGTTGCGCCCTGCAAGGGCAAAATCGTTTCTTTTATTCATGATGTTGCCCTTGCAGGGCGTCTTTTGTCGGTCTTAAATATCCCCAGGGCGTTGCCCTGGGCTAATAGATATTGGCCTTTCAGGCCGACTTCTCACTTGCTAAAGTTCAATTCATTACTATAAGCGGAAGCCGAAGAAAGTACGTATTCTCCATTTGCTGTTATACACAGCGAGGTCGTCCTTGTCTCCGATATTGGTGTAGTTATAGACCATTGACAGGCCAAGGAACTTGTTGCTCCACTGATATAACGCGGCAGCTCGAGCAGTGAGGATGACCTCGGGGAACTTATAATGCATCGGCACCTTGTCGTCTCCGAACTTCATGGAAGTCTTGCTGTAAACGATGAAAGTGGGGAGTGCAGAGAGGTGCAGCAACCAGCCTTTTCCCGGTACGAAGTTGTAGCCGTAACCACCTCCGAGGCTGAAGTTGTTCATCTTCAGTTTCCATCCATTCTCCCAGTCGAGTGTGGCATTCTGACCCATGTATGAAGCCGCCAGCAGGAAACTGCCGGCAGAGCGGCGTTGGATGTAGCTCTGGGTGAATGCAGCGGGATAGGAGAAGCGGCGGTGGTTGAATACGTAGTAGGCATTCAGGTTCATCGTCTTCACCTTCAGAATATCCTCCTGCAAATCCATTCGGGCCATGCCCTCTTGGTCGTACCATCCCTTGAAGTTCTTGGCATCCTGATAGATGACATCAAAACCGAAGCGGCGTCCGTAGAGGTTAAGGTTCAGTTCGTAGTCGTGATCCTTCCCCGACAGATTTGCAGGGTTGAGTGCTACACTCAGCGAAACCCCAAGGTAGGTAACCCCCAGGCTCACTGTGGTCTTCCTTTTGGCCTCGATCTCCGACTTGAAATATTGCCCTTGGTCGTGCCCTTCGTCCTCAATCTCTTGGCCCGACACATTCAGTCGTGCCCTGATGGTCCAATTGGTCTTGGGGCGCACAACGTATGTCGTATCTACGCCGCCTTTTCGGTATCTTGCAGTCAGCAAGCTGTCTGCTTTATGGAGAAGGCTTTGAGCCGACAATGTCAGACTTTGGCTCCACATCACTGCCAGCAGTGTCGTTGCTAAAAGTCCTTTTCCCGACATCAGCCTTTCCATTCGCCTCAAGGCAAGAATTGGTTTTGGAATCCTTATCATAGTCGTTCTTTTTTTACGGTTTATTTGGAGGGCTCCACTTCAACCTCGTTGGGTTGGGTCTTACCCTGGAACTTTTCGTGCAGTTTCTGGAACACGATGAAGAAAGCCGGCACGACGAAGAGAAGCGCAATGGTACCAATGGTCATACCGCCGATCACGCCAAGAGCGAGGGCGCGGTTACCGTTGGCACCTGCTCCGCCTGCGATCACGAGTGGAATCATACCGATAATCATCGTAGCCACGGTCATCAAGATGGGGCGCAAACGCTCCTTGCAGGCCTCGAGTGCCGCCTCTGGGATGCTCATTCCCTGGGCACGTCGTTCGGAAGCGAACTCCGTGATGAGGATGGCAGTCTTGGCCAGCAGACCAATCAACATGATGACACCCGTCTGCAGGTAGATGTTGTTGTCCATGCCTGGTATTTCGTTGCGATAACCAAGATAAGCGAACACGAAGGCACCCATCAGACCGAAAGGCACGCTCAGGAGCACGGCCCCCGGAGTGAACCTCGAGTTG
>ODAI011002439.1_pt1 | contig 16575 bp, 14 predicted proteins | sample 1539321 | NCBI WGS metagenome assembly ODAI01 (sample SAMN02144231, study PRJEB22623) | gut metagenome | biome: sheep rumen | host: Ovis aries | place: New Zealand | reverse complement strand
TTCTACACCCAGCTGGACACCCTGGACAACGTGGCTGTCTCCATCCCCAACAGCGATGTGACCGCCTCCGCCGTCAACAACTACAGCCGGGAGGAGCTGCGCCGGGTGGACCGCACCTTCACCACCTCCTATGAGTGCACCACTGACGAGGTGAAGGCCGCCATCGCCGACGCCATCGCCCAGGATTCCCGCATCCTCACCGATCCCGCCCCCTTCGTGCGCCTGCTGGACTACAAGGGCAGCACCGTGGAGTACGTGGTGCGCGTCTGGTGCAAGGGCGCGGACTACTGGGACGTGTACTTCAACCTGAATGAGAACGTCCGCGAGAGCTTTGCCAAGCACGGCGTGAAGTTCAGCTACGAGCATGTGAACGTCCACATCGTGGAGAAATAAAAAACCATCCCGATACGTCAAAACAGCCTCTCCGAAAGGAGAGGCTGTTTTCCGTTCCTATGTTCATTCCTCCACCACGACCCGCTTGCCGTGGACGGAGAGCTTGCCGCCGCAGTAGAGTGCCACGGCCCGGCTCAGGAGCTTCCACTCGCACTCCTCCATCACCCGGGTGGCCAGAGATTCCGGCGTGTCGTCCGGCAGCACGTCGATGGCCTTCTGCAGGATGATGCCGCCCACGCGGCCGTCCCCGTCGGCAAAGAAGGCGGTGGCGCCGGTGACCTTCACGCCCCGCTCCAGCGCGGCCCGGTTCACGTCCTCCTCGTCCTCAAAGGCGGGGGCCAGGGCGGGATAGGTGCCGATCATGTGGTTGCGGAACTGGTAGGGCACCACGCCCAGGGGCAGGTCATAGCCCGCCAGGATCACCAGCTCGATATCCATGTCCCGCAGCTTGTTGGCCACGGCCATGCTGTGGCTGGTCATGTTGGGAAACAGCTCCGGGTCCACCACATAGGCCGGGACGCCCGCGTTCAGCGCCCGGGTCATGGCATAGTCGTCCCGCCGGGGGCAGATCACCGCCACCAGCTCAAAGTTGGGGATTTCCTTGAAATACATGGCGTCCAGGATCGCCTGGAGCCTGCCGCCGTCACCGGAGGCCAGGATCGCCGCGCGAACCATGGCACATCCCTCCGTCTCTGGATAAGAAAGTCTTGTGCTGTGAGGAAAAAGGGGATATAATTGATCTATTGATGATCTATTATACTGTATTCGACTACTTTGGTCAAGGAAAGTGACAAGTTATGACAGAAATTTATCTCATCCGCCACACCCAGGCGGAGGGAAATCGCTTTCGCATTTTCCAGGGGCATTGGGACGGCGGCGTCACCGATACCGGCCGCAGGCAGATCCGGCTGCTGGAGGAGCGGCTGGAGGGACTGGACTTTGACGCGGGCTATGCCAGCGACCTGTACCGCGCCTGCCTGACCGCTGGGGCGATCTACCGGCCGCGGCGGCTGCCCCTGCACCGGGAGCCCGCCCTGCGGGAGATCAACGTGGGCCCCTGGGAAGCAAAGTTTTTCGGAAACGTCTTTCACCAGGAGCCGGAGTCCACGGAGCTCTTCCTCAACGACCCGGAGCACTGGCAGCACCCGGGGGCGGAGACCTATGCCCAGGTGGGCGAGCGGGCCTATGCCGCGCTGGAGGCCATTGCCCGGCGCCACGAGGGGCAGAGGGTTGCGGTGGTGAGCCACGGCGTCACCATCCGCTGCCTGCTTGCGCGCATCACGGGGCTGCCCCTGGGTGACAGGGAGCACCTTCCCATTGTGCAGAACACCGCGATCTCCGTGCTGCGCTGGGCGGAGGGACGCTTTACCGCGGAAAAAATCAACGACGCGGCCCATCTGGCGGCGCTGAAGCAACCGGGCTGGAGCAGCAGCGCATCCCTGCGGGACGAGGCCCTGGACCCCCGGCGGGACCGGGACTTCTACTGCGCCTGCTACCGGGACGCCTGGCTTGCCGCCCATGGGAATCTGGACGCCTATCGGGACGGGCCCTATTGGGCCGCCGCCCGGGATCATCTGAAGACGGAGGAGCGCTCCGTGCTGCGCCTGCTGGACGGGGATACGCCCGTCGGCCTGGTGGATCTGGACCCCCTGCGGGGGAAGGAGCAGGGCTATGGCTGGATCAGCCTCCTGTATCTCAGCCCGGCGTTCCGGAATCAGGGCTACGGCATCCAGGCCCTGGGCCGGGCCATCGTCCATTTCCGGGACCGGGGGCGCGAGAGCCTGCGCCTGCTGGTTGCGGAGGAGAACGCCCCCGCCCGCCGCTTCTACGAGCGGGAGGGCTTCCGGCAGATCGGCTGGGAGGAGGGGGCTTCCGGGCGCCTGCTGCTGATGGAGCGGCCCCTGACGGAAAGGCGGGATGACCTGTGAACAGCCCGCGCATCCAGACCTATGCCCCGCCCCCGGGGCGGCGCCTGCTGGTGATCTCGGACATCCACGGCAACGTCCCATACTTTGAGGGGGTGCTGCGCCGGGTGGGCTTTTCCGACCGGGACGAGCTGATCATCGACGGGGATTTCCTGGAGAAGGGACCGGAGAGCCTCAGGATGCTGCGCATTCTGATGGAACTGAGCCGCCGGGGCAACACCCATGTGCTCTGCGGCAACTGCGACGACTGGTATGACGTCTTCCGCCCCTGGTGGCGACCGGAATATGACGAGCAGGTGCTGCAGTACATGCTGTGGCGCAAGAGCGGGCTGCTGTGGGATATGTGCAACGCCGCGGGGATCGACCCCTTTGAGATGGGGGACTTCACCGCCGCGAAGGGGGAGCTGCTCCGGGCCTTTCCGGCGGAGTGGGCCTTTCTGCGGGATCTGCCCCACGCCCTGGAGTCGGAGCGCTTCGTCTTCGTCCACGCGGGGATGCGCCCGGACAAGCCCCTGGAGGAGCACCGGGTGGAGGAGCTGACCAAAGTAGAGCACTTTCTCACCCGGGACCTGCATTTTTCCAAATGGGTGGTGGTGGGCCACTGGCCCGTGGTGCTCTACGGCACGGATCGGGTCTGCGCCAACCCCATTGTGGACCGGGACAAGCGCATCGCCAGCATCGACGGGGGCTGCGTGCTGAAGGACGACGGGCAGCTCAACTGCCTCATCATCCCCCACCGGGACAGCGAGGAGCTGGGCTTTGCAGCCTATGACCCCTTCCCGGAGAAGACGGTGCTGGACGATCAGGAGGAGGGGGAGCGCTCCTATTACATCCGCTGGGGTGACAGCACCGTGCAGGTGCTGCAGCGGGGGGAGGAGTTTTCCCGCTGCCGCCATGTCCGCACCGGCTATGAGATGGACATTCTGACCAAGTATCTGTTTACGGACAATCCCGTCACCGACTGCAACGACTCCACGGACTATGTGCTGCCGCTGCGCCGGGGGGATCGGGTCCGGGTGGTGGAGGAAACAAGCCGGGGCTGCCTGGTGAAGCACAAGGGTGTCTCGGGCTGGTACAGAGGAGGTTTGCTGTGAACTGGATCATGGAACATCCCCAGTTCCTGGTGATCGCATGGCTGCTGCTGGTGAGCGCGGTGCTGTTCGTGGTTATGGGCCGGGACAAGCACCTGGCCATCCAGCACAAGCGCCGCGTCTCCGAGGCCGCGCTCTTCCTGCTGGCTCTGGCCGGCGGCGCTCTTGGCGGCGTGCTGGGTATGCAGGTTTTTCATCACAAGACCAAGCACTGGAGCTTTCTGCTGGGCTTTCCGATCCTGGCCCTGCTCCAGTGGGGCTTGACCATTGTTCTGATGCTGCCGGAATAAGCCCGGCGCGCAATCCACCTTAGGAGGCGAAAAGAATGCAAAACGAAACGCAAAACGAGATCCGCATTTCCACAGGCATTGAGGGGCTGGACAAGACCCTGGACTACCTGCGCCCGGGGGACACCGTCACCTGGCAGATGGCCGGCATCGGGGACTTCGTGTTCATCGCCACCCAGCTGGTCACCAGTATCGCCCTTACCGGGCGGCGCATCGTCTATCTGCGCTTCGGCCTTCACCCGGAGGTGGTGCCCACCGAGGCGCTGGCCCGGCGTGGCGCCAACATCCGCCAGGTGGATCTGGACCCGGCGGTGGGCTTCGAGACCTTTGCCGTTCAGGTGCACCGCATCATCCGGGAGGAGCCGGAGGACGCCTTCTTCCTCTTCGACTGCCTGTCCGACCTGCAGAAGTTCTGGTTCTCGGACCTGATGGTCTGCAACTTTTTCTGCCTCACGGCGGAGTTTTTGCGGGCGCGGCGGGCCATTGCCTATATTCCGCTGCGCTATGAGCGCCACACCTACGAGACCATCTCCCGCATCCGTCACGCCACCAACGTGCTGCTGAACATCCGCACCCTCCAGGGGCGCAGCTATATCCACCCGGTGAAGGTGGAGGGACGGCATACGCCTACCATGTACTTCCCCCTGGTGGTGGACGGGGCCCACAGCCGGGTCCTCTCCTCCAGCACGGATACCTATGCGGTTTTCGATATCTTCACCCAGACCGGCGAGCATCGGGACTGCTGGGACAGCATGTTCGACTCCGTGGAGGCCGGGGACGCCGAGCCCACCGACGGCGACGGCATGGCCCTGAAGGACAATATCCTGCGCTGCCTGCTGGGCAGCGAGCCCCAGCGGCTGGAGCTCTGCCGGGAGCATTTCAGCGTCCGGGATCTGATGGAGATCAAGAAGCGGGAGATCGGCACCGGCTGCATCGGCGGCAAGTCCGTGGGCATGCTGCTGGCCCGCAACATCATCCGCGACACGGACCCGGAGCTGTTTCAGCGGCGCATCGAGCCCCATGACTCCTATTTCATCGGGGCGGACGTGTTCTATACCTACGCCGTGCAGAACAACACCTGGGAGCTGCGCACCCGGATGGAAAAGCCGGAGGATTATATCCGCCTGGCTCCGGAGCTGCACGAGCGGCTGCTGAACGGCAAGTTCTCCCACAACATCAAGGAGCAGTTTCGCTCCATGCTGGAGTACTTCGGCCAGTCTCCCATCATCGTGCGCTCCAGCTCCATCCTGGAGGACGGCATCGGCAACGCCTTTGCCGGGAAGTACGACAGTGTCTTCTGCCCCAACCAGGGCACCCCGGAGGAGCGCTACCGGGATTTTGAAAACGCGGTTCGCACCGTCTACGCCAGCACCGCCAGCGTGGACGCCATCCGCTACCGCGCCGACCGGAATCTGCTGGACCGGGATGAGCAGATGGCCCTGCTGGTCATGCGCGTAAGCGGCGACTGCCACGGGGACTACTACTTCCCGCACGTGGCCGGCGTGGGCCACTCCCGCAACCTCTATGTGATGGGCAGCCAGGACAAGGAGGACAACAGCGGCATGCTCCGCCTGGTCTTCGGTCTGGGCACCCGGGCCGTGGACCGGGAGGCGGACGACTACGCCCGCTTCATCCGGCTGGACGACCCCACCGCCCCGCCCATGGTGGCCTATGGAGAGGAGTACCGCTACAGCCAGCACAAGGTGGATGTGATCGATCTGCGCCAAAACCGCTTTACCACCGTGCCCCTGGAGAAGCTGGAAAAACGGGCCATGCACACGGACCCGGCTCTGTTCCTGGAGCCGGACATGGCCGCGGCGGCCCGCTATCGGGAGTGGGGGCTCTACAACGAGCCGGTGCCCGATATTCTGAATTTCCAGAAGCTGCTGCGCCGCACGGATTTTGCCCAGGTGATGAAGCGCATCATGGCCCTGGTGGCGGAGACCTACCGCTACCCGGTGGACATCGAGTACGCCTGCAATTTCACCCCCGACGGAGAGTATCGGGTGAACCTGCTCCAGTGCCGCACCATCCAGACCCGGGGCTTGGGGCAGGCGGGGGTCATGCCCAAGGTACGGGACTTCTTCTGGCACATCCGGGGCAACTTCATGGGCGGCAACGCCTGTATCCCCGTGCGCCATGTGGTCTTCGTAAAGGTGGGGCCCTATCTGGACCTGCCGGAGCAGCGCAAGTACCAGGTGGCCCGCCAGATCGGCGTGCTGAACGCCGCCCTGCGGGACGAAAACGCCATTCTCCTGGGCCCCGGCCGCTGGGGCACCACCACGCCCAGCCTGGGCGAGCCGGTGGGCTTTGCGCAGGTCAACCGCTTCGCCTGCATCTGTGAGCTGGCCTATCGCTCCCACGGGCTGCGCCCGGAGCTGAGCTACGGCAGCCACTTTTTCCAGGACCTGGTGGAGTCCGGCATCTTCTATGCCGCCATTTACCAGGGCGAGGAGGGCTGCGAGTTTGACGAGAGCCTGTTCGACGCCTGCCCCGATCGGTATCGGGAGCTGACAGGGGACACGCTCTTTGAGGGCGTCATCCGGGTCTGCGACCTGCGGGACCGGGAGGCCATCCTATACGCCGAGATGGGCAGCCAGGACTGCTTCCTGGGCGGGCTGTAAAGGAAAGAGCAAAAGATCCGATCTGCAGCAGGGACAGAGCTCGAAAACCGACTGGTTTCGAGCTCTGTCCATCTGTTATGCCGCCCGGTCGTCCTCCAGGCCCGCGGCCTGGAGCATGTCCTGGATGCTGATGCCGTAGCCCCGGGTGGGGTCGTTGACAAACACATGCGTCACCGCGCCGACCAGCTTGCCGTCCTGGAGGATGGGGCTGCCGCTCATGCCCTGGACGATGCCCCCGGTTGCGGAGCGCAGCGCCGGGTCCGTCACGCTGAGCATCACGTGCTCCCCCTGGGCGTCCCGGTAGAGCCGGGTGATGCGCACCTCATACTCCGCCGTCTCCCGCCCGTCCACTGTGGCCAGAATCGTGGCCGGTCCGGTGTGGAACTCGCCCACCTCCGCCGTCCGGCTGCCCAGGGGCAGGTTCGCCGTGCCATAGATGCCCCAGGGGCTGTTGCGCTCCACGCTGCCCAGATTGCGCCCGCCGGTGAAGTCGCCGTTCAGCGCCCCCGGCGTCCCGGCAGAGCCGGGGGTGACGCTGTAGATCTCCGCCTCCGTGATGCTGCCGGAGGCCACCGGCACGCTGCAGCCGGAGCCCTCGTCGGTGATGCTGTGACCCAGGGCGCCGTAGACGCCGGTTTCCGGGTCGCAGAAGGTCACCGTGCCGATGCCGGTGACCACGTCCCGCAGCCACATCCCCAGCATCCACTGTCCCTGGTCGGACAGCGCCGGCTGCACCCATAAGCGCAGCAGGCTCTCAGCGCGCAGGATGCTCAGCTCCACCGGCGCGCCTCCCGCCTCGCCCACGGCGGCGATCAGCTCCGCCGCGCTATGGAGTTCCCGACCGTTCACCCGCAAAATCCGGTCGCCCTCCTGCACGCCCGCCTCTGTGGCCGGGCAGCGGCCGCCCTGCTGGGTCTCCACCTGGGCCGTGCCGGACACCAGCACTCCCTCGGTCTGGATGCGGATGCCCACGGCCTGGCCGCCAACGATCAGCTCCTGGGCGAAGGCCGTGACAGGAAAGGCCACTGTCAGGAGCAGACAGCCCAGGACTGTCAAAATGCTTTTTTTCATAAAAATCTCCCTCCGCGCACAAAATCTGCACGAGAGCAGTATGCGCGGCGGGAGCTTTTTTAGCGTTGGAAGGTTTCGCTATTCCAAAGGAAAGGCCGCACAGCTGCGAAAAAACGGAGTTTTCCATTTTTTTACAGCCACGCGCCCTTTGGAATCAGCTGTGGAAGATATTGCGCCAGCCCCGCAGACTCACCGGCTCGAAGCGGCGCTTCAGCTCCCGGACCATGCGATTATGGTCGGAGTGGAGGATCACCACGTCGTAGCGCCCGGGGATGGAGCCGAAGGTGACGGTCTTCTTTGTCTGCATCATCTGCTCCAGCTGCCGCAGCATGGCGATCCTGGACACGGCGGCGTCGTAGATCTTCAGGGAGGAATAGCAAGCGAAGGGCGAGGACGCCTGGACGATCCGGTAATCTGCGCTCCAGGGCTCCGCCTCCAGCAGGCGGCGCTTCTCCTCAATGATTTCCGTTTTTTCCAGAATCAGCAGATAGAGCATGTCCCTTTCCAGATCGGCGGGGCTGCGGACGTAGTTGCGGTAGGGAGACTTGCGCTTTTGCTCAAAGAGCTGCTGCATGGCCGGGTTCGGCAGCTCGGTATAGCGGATCACCAGCAGGTTTTCCTCCACGCTGTTGGAGAAGAAGGGGAGCCCCTGCTCCTGCACCCAGTTTACCAGGCGGCGGGCCTTCTCCTCGCCCATAGGCACCGTGCGCAGGTATTCCATGGTTTTCATGTCATAGAGCGCCGCGCCGTCCATGGTGATCACCGGCCAGCGCAGCTCCACCCCGGCCAACAGCTCCCGCACGGTGGCCTGGGTCTCCGAGGTGGCTACGGTGAACTTGGCACCGTCGTCCAGCAGGCGGTTCAGCTCCACCTTGGAGTAGGGCATCAGATGCCGCTCCGGGTCCAGGATGGTGTCCCCGATGGAGGAGACGAACAGCGTGTCCTTCTGGGGCAGGCGGGGCAGATGCACCCGGTTCACGATCTCCGCCACCGCCACGCCGATGATGGTGTCCAGGGTGCGGTTGAAGGCATAGAGGTAGGGGCTCACGTCGTCGGCGTGCTTGATGGTGATGACCATGAAGACCACCGCGGAGAAATAGGCCGTTTCGCTGACCTTGAGCAGCACGGTGGAATACAGCACGATCCCGGTGAAGAAGCCGATCAGCAGAAAGTGCTGCCAGGGCTCGTCATGCCCGATGCGGGCCAGCGCCTGCTCCGTCAAAAGCAGCAGCAGACCCCAAACCGCGCCGATCAGCGTGCCGATGATGCGCTTGCGTCCCACGGCGCGGGTGGCCTTGGTATAAGGCTGGATGCACTGCAGCACCGCCAGCGCCGCGTACAGCGGTTCGCCCTGCCGTCCGCGCAGCACATAGACCAGCAGGCAGAGCCACACCGCGACCATGGTGCGCAGGATGCGCTGTCCCGGGATGGGCAGCTTTTTGATGTGTTCCATAGGGACCTCCCGGAAATTGGTGGCCCTATTATAGAGGCAGGCCGAAAAAAGTGCAAGAGGCGCGACAGGAAAATCCGGCGCTTTCCTTTTCCCCGCGACTGTGGTATGGTAAGAAAAAACGCAACGGGGAGGCGCCGCTATGAAAATCCTGCTCACGGCCTTCGATCCCTTCGGGGGAGAGCCGATCAATCCCGCCTGGGAGGCGGTCCGGCTTGTTCGGGCGCCGGAAGGCGCGGAGCTTGTGACGCTTCAGCTGCCCACGGTCTTCGGCGTGTCCGGGGACCGGCTCTGCGCGGCGCTGGAGGCGGAAAAGCCGGACCTGGTGCTCTGTGTGGGCCAGGCTGCGGGCCGCCCCGCCCTGACGCCGGAGCGGGTGGCGGTGAATCTGATGGACGCGTCCATCCCGGATAACGCCGGGGCCATGCCCCGGGAGCAGCCTGTGCTGCCCGGCGGCCCCGCGGCCTACTTCTCCAATCTGCCGGTGAAGGCCCTGGCCCGGGCGATTTCGGAGGCGAGCGTCCCCGCGGCAGTGTCCAACAGCGCGGGACTCTTCGTCTGCAACCAGCTGTTTTACCGGCTGATGCACGAGATCGAAGCCCGGTATCCGACTGTGCGCGGCGGCTTTCTGCACGTCCCCTGCCTGCCGGAGCAGGCGGAGAGGCTGCAAAAAGAGAAGGAGCTGCCGTCCCTGCCCCTGGGGGAGATCGCCCGGGGCCTGCAGGCGGCCCTGGATTTTCTGGCGAAAAACGCATAAAAAGGGGATGTGAAAAAACACATCCCCTTCAGTTTTGAGATTTGAGCCGTGCGTTTTGAGGAGAGCGGGAAGCCGCGCACTCTGTCCGGGCTCACGACTCAAAAAGGGGCTGTGAAAAACTGCGTTTTTTCACAGCCCCTTTTGGCAGGCAGCTTCAGCAGAGGCCGTACTCCTCCGCCAGCTTTTGGAAGGCGGGCATGGAGCGGCGGATCTGGTCGGCAGAGACGCAGTAGGCGATGCGCACGTAGCCGGGGACGCCGAAATCGTCGCTGGGCACCAGCAGCAGCTCGTACTTCTTGGCCCGCTCGGCAAAGGCTTTGGCGTCGGCCTCCGGGGTCTTCACAAAGAGGTAGAAGGCGCCGTCGGGGTATACGCAGTCATAGCCCAGCTCCTTCAGGCCGTTGTAAAGCAGGTCCCGGTTCAGCTTGTACATGGAGATATCCGAGGTCTTGTCGATGCACTTCTCGATCACCCGCTGCATCAGGCTGGGGGCGTTGACGAAGCCGCAGACCCGACCGCCGCCGCAGATGGCGGCAAAGACCGTGGCGGCATCCTCCATCCGGGGGCTGACGGCCAGGTAGCCGATCCGTTCGCCGGGCAGGGACAGGGACTTGCTGTAGGAATAGTCCAGAATGGCGTTGTCGTAGAAGCTCAGCACGCAGGGGACCTTCTGCCCGTCATAGACCAGCTCCCGATAGGGCTCGTCGGAGATCAGGTAGATGGGGTGGCCGTAGCGCAGCTCCGCCTCGTGCAGGATGCCGGTGAGCTCCCGCAGACTCTCTTCGGACAGAATGACGCCGGAGGGATTGTTGGGGGTGTTCACAATGACGATCTTGGTCTTCTCGCTGATGGCGGCCCGGAAGGCGTCCAGATCCGGCTGGAGCCCCTCGGTGGGGGGAACGACGACCAGCTTCCCGCCTACGCCTTCGGTGAACATGCGGTATTCGGGGAAGAAGGGCGCGAAGGCGATGACCTCCTCGCCGGGGATCAGCAGCGCATGCATGCAAATGGCGAGGCCCGCCGCCGCGCCGCAGGTGACGTAGATCAGATCCTCCCGCGCGGGCAGCTGAAAGCGGGTCTGCAGGTCGTTTGCGATGGTTTTGCGCAGACTGGGCAGGCCCACCGCCGCGGTGTAGCCGTGGAGCGAAGTGCTGTCCAGCGCCAGCAGCTCCCGAATGGCCTCCTCTACGCAGGGCGGCGCCGGGACGCTGGGATTGCCCAGGCTGAAGTCAAAGACTTGGTCCGCGCCGATTTCCGCCTTGCGCCGGGCACCGTAGGCCGCCAGCTCGCGGATGCAGCTCTTGCTGAGACCGAAACCGAGAGTAGTTTGTGGAAGCATGATTGAAATCTCCCTTTCCTAGTATTTCAAGCTTTTCTTGCTTTCAAGGCAGACAGCATGGTGAAACGCGGCACGGGCATTGCGTGCTTTTTGCTATCCGATGATCATTATACGGCGCAGCACAGGAAATGGCAAGCACTTTGTGAGATACCATAAAAAGGAGTTCAATACGACGCAATCTCTCATTGACTTTGTACAGAAAATAGGGTATTCTTTTCACGATGGAAAAAAAGGGAAATCCACCGGGACGGAAGGAGGCGCCATGAAAAAGACCATTAGCGTATCCGGCAGGACCGAGCTTGCCGGCAACCATACCGACCACCAGAACGGCAGGATTCTGGCGTCAACCATCCATATGGGGCTCAGCGCCCGGGTGGAACGGAGCGACAGCAATCTGGTCCGGGTGAAGAGCCAGGGCTTCGGCCCTCGAGAGGTGAATATCAGCCAACTGAACGTGCGTCCCCGGGAGTTCGGCTCGCCGGAGGCGCTGATCCGGGGCGTGGCAGCCTCCTTCCGGGAGCTGGGGCTGGAGGTGGGCGGCTTCGACGCCGAGGTGCGCAGCACCCTGCCGGTGGGCGCGGGTCTGTCCTCCTCCGCCGCCTTTTCGGTGCTGCTGGGCCGGATCTTCAGCGAGCTATACAACGACGGGCAGGTGGACCCCCTGGTCATCGCCCGGGCGGGCCAGCGGGCGGAGAACCGCTTTTTCGGCAAGCCCTGCGGCCTGATGAGCCAGCTGGTCTGCGCCCTGGGCCACACCGTGTATGTGGACTTCAAGACCATGGAGATCCAGCGCATCGAGGCGGATTTCGCCGCCATGGGTCTGACCCTGTGCCTGACCCAGACCGGCGGCAGCCACGCGGGCCTGGACAGCTCCTATGCCCGCATCCCGGCGGATATGACTTATATCGCCAATCTCTTTGACAAAGGGGTGTTGGCGGACGTGGACCCGGCGGAATTTGCCGCCAAGGGTTGGGACCCGGCCAATCGTCCCGTGCGCCGCGCCATGCACTTTTTCGGGGAGAACGAGCGGGTCCCCCTGATGCGGGACGCTCTGAAAAACCGGGACGGGGAGACCTATCTGCGGCTGATGAACGAGTCCGGCCGCTCCTCGGAGAAGCTGCTGAACAATATTATCACCAGCGCCACCGGGGATGAGAAGCTGGCCCAGGGCCTGGAGCTCAGCGCAAGCCTGCTGGAGGGCCGGGGCGCCTGGCGCGTCCACGGCGGCGGCTTTGCCGGCTGTGTGCAGGCGCTGATGCCCACGGATTATTTTGAGACCTACCGGACGGAGATGGAAAAGCGCTTCGGCGCCGGCTCCTGCCGGGAGATCCGCCTGAACTGACTTCGGATGAATATGCAAAAAGAGACCTGACGCTCGTCAGGTCTCTTTTTGCAAAACTTCCGGCTCAGGCCAGGCGGCCGTTTTCGGGGAGGAACACCAGCTCGGGATCATAGAGCATGATGAACTCCTCCAGGCAGAGATCGTGCTCCTTCATATACTTGGCGGCCTCCACGCCCACATAGCGGAAATGGGCGTGGGGACAGGCCACCCCATAGAAGGGCGCCTTGTCCTCCTGGTAGCGCAGCACAAAGCCATACTCGGTGCAGTGCTCCACCAGCCAGGCGTAAAGCTCGGTGTCGAAGATCTCCGGGTCCGTGAACTCGTCAAAGCTGGCAGAGCGCCAGGCCACGTCGGTGAAGTCCACGGCCAGGCCCGTCTGATGCTCGTTCACGCCCACACCCTGGAAGGTCTTGGCCGTCAGGATGGGGTCCCGCCCGCAGGCGCTGAAGTTCATCATGTAATGGGTGGTCAGCCACTCCGGATTCCGGTAGCCATAGGAGATGTAGACGGTGAAGCCGGCGGCCCGGGCGTCCCGCAGAAGGCTCATGGCAGGCTCCACGACCCGGGGGTCCAGCCCCTGGCCCTCGATGCCGCCGTACTCCGGCCGGTACTGGGCGATGGAGTTATAGAGGTTGCAGAGCTTGAACTCCCAGCTGTTGATGTCCACATCCGGCAGATCCGCCGGGGCCTCCTCCGCCGCGGCGCTGGCCGCGGGGAAGGCAAAGACGCACAGGGTCAGCAGCAGGGCGCAGAGCAGGCTGCCCGCAAGAAAGCGTTTTTTCATGGTGTGCCTCTCATTCCACTCCGTACAGAGCCAGGAACTCCTCCAGAGTCAGGTGGTTGTCGGTCATATACCGGGCAGGTTCCAGACCCACGTAGCGGAAGTGCCAGGGCTCGTACATGACGCCGGTGACGTCCTCCTTCCCGGCGGGGAAGCGCTGGACAAAGCCGTACTCCGCGCAGTGCTCGTTGAGCCACTGGTAGGTGGCGGTCTGTTCAATGGAGCGGTCCTTGATCTGATAGTAGCGGTCCGTGATATCGCAGCACATGGCCAATTGGTGTTCGCTGCAGCCGGCGGGCATGGTGATATAGTGGCCCGCGCCGTCCTTGCCGTCGGTCACGCCGTTATTCTGGCAGATGCGGGTGAAGTTGGCGGCCTGGTTGCCGTAGCTGCGGTAGCCGGAGGACAGATACACCGAAAGGCCCGAGTCCTTGCAGGCGCGGCAGAAGTCGATCAGCGGCTGGGCGACCCGGGAATCCACTGCGCAGCGGTTGTCGTTGGGGGTGGTCTGGATATCCGTCTCGTCCATGGTCAGGTTCAGGTAGGCCAGCTGAGGCGGCTCATACTGTCCGATGGAGTGGTCGCCGTTTACCAGGGTAAACTCCCAGCTCTCGATGTCGATCTCCGGAGGCGTGGGAAGCCCCTGGGCCTGGGCGTTGGCCAGAGCCTTGCCGTAAGGCGAATTCGGGTCCACCGTGGGCTCCGGCGTGGGCGCCGGCTCCTCCTGGGTCTGGTTCGGGGGGATCGGGGTGCCCACGGGGGCCTCCTGGTTCTCCTCCTGGACCGGGGCTTCGGAAGGGGCGGGCGCGGCGCTCTCCACCGCGGCGGCGGCAGTGGGCTTGGGCGTTTTCGCCGGGGCGCGCAGCTCCTCATAACCATGGATTTGCAAATAGAGATAGGCGCCGAAAATCACCGACACCAAAAAGGCCAGAACGACTCGCGTACCGCGGCTGTAATGCATGACAGTTCCCTCCCAGGATCATCCTTCGTTTCTGTACCCATCATCATATCATTTTGCGCATTCCGGGTCAACCATATTTTTCTGGAACCGGCCCGGGGCTGATATTCCGGAACCGGCCTTGCACGAAGGGCTGATCCTTGAAAACGGACTTCTTTACTTCAAGCGCAGCCTGTGCTATAATCTTACTCACCGAATCAAACGCGGCCTCTGCTTTCCGCAGACCATACAGAATGGGAAGGAGCCTCCAAGCATGAAAAAAGCGATCCTTTGTCTGATGATTTTCTGCCTTTGCTTCAGCCTCTGCGCCTGCTGCATGCAGCATGAATGGGTTGACGCCACCTGCACCACGCCCAGAACCTGCGCCAAATGCGGGGAGACCGAGGGCGAAGCCCTGGGCCATCTGCTGACGGAGCCGACCTATCATTCCCCGGAGCGCTGCCTTGCCTGCGGCGCGGAGTTCGGCACGGCGATCCCCGGCTTCTTTGAGGCGAACGGCATCCCTGTGGAGGACCGCCCCTCCAACCTCTCGGTCAATGCGGTCGTCGCCAACCGGGAGAAGGACCCCTCCCGGGTCGAATTCCCGGAGACCAAGATCGTCTTCAAGAGCTGCACGGTGGAGCCCTCCGCCCTGCGGGACGGCTATGAGACCATCAAGCTCACTTTCAGCGGCAAGATCCTCCCGCCGCCCATTACCACGGTTTTTGCCGTCCCCGCCGGCTCTCTCTGCGACTATTACACGGGACACATCTTCGCCGAGCGCTCGAGCCAGGGCGATGAAACCATAGAGCTTTTTGACGCGGTGACCATCGACGGGACCGAATATACCCTCTATTACTCCAAGGAGATCGAGTGGCTCGAGGTGGGCGGCTGGTCCTATGAGGACAACGCCACCGTGATCACCTATGAGGTGACCTACCTGATCGACAAGCCCGTGGACTATGACGGCCTGGTCTTCTCGCTGCGGGACGAAACCGCCTGGGAGCCCTACGAGGAGAACAACGATACCGAGTCCGGCAGCCTGGAGCCCGCCGACGTGGAAGACCACCACTTCTTCCGCCTGGGAATCGCCTGAGCGGCGCCCGACCCGGGCTCGCAGGGGCCGCCCGTTGGCCCTCCGTCAAAACGCTGCGACGCCAGCAGAACTACGGCGAAGTATATCGCGCCGGTAGGCGAGATGAAATCGGCAGGGAGCGATTTGCTCCCTGCCGATAATGCGTCTATACGATACTTTTGCCCATCATCCTTAGTTCGAGTAAGGAGTATAAACAGTCCCATTCCCAGTTGTCAACCGGTAGTTTCCGTTATCGTTAATGATGTCGAGCGTCATGTTTTTACCGCCATTATAATCAAGATGGCATTTAACAGTGTTGTTATCCACCATTTCCCATGTCATCGAGAGCGTTTGTCCTGTCATGACGACCCATCCAAATCCGCCTTCAAGAAATGACAGGAATGCTGTCGCACTTGATGCCTTCCAAAATTCCTGCGAGAGCAGTATGGAAATGTTCTCTTCTGTTATCTGCTTACTGATCTCATCATAATCCCGTTCTCTCACATAAAACTGGTTTTCACCATCAGGGATTAGGCGAGGAATTGCACCGTTTCGATCCCATTGGAACTCCTTCGCCTGCACTGTGCTCAGTCCCTCTACAATTGCTAAAGTATCATCCAATAATGTGTAGGTAATGGCCGTTTCATTGTGTGTGCCAGTTCCGTCCTTTTGAAGTGAATAAACATCGCCATTATTTACATTGATCCAACTATCTTCTGTGAGCTCTGTCAGCACCAGATCATCATACGATTCCCTTGCGCGTTCAAGCAAAGCCACATTTTCAACTTCCTTTTTCTCTTTTTCAGATAAGGATTCATAATAAGTTTCTGCTTCCACAATTGACTGCGTGCTGTCAATCGTTACCGCTCCAATCGCGTTGATCAATTCTTCCGCTTTTTTGGCATTTTCACTTTTCCCGCAGCCCATCATTCCCAAAGCTATCACAAGGACCAGTAACAGTGAAATCCATTTTTTCATTTCCCATTACCTCTCTTTCATTTTTTCTCACCACGCATTTATCGGGAAAATAAAAAGTGCGTGGCCCAAACGGAACCACGCACGAAAAACGCAGCTCCGTTTGCTGCCACGCAATCTTTGAACATACACAGAGAACGCCAAAGTGGAGAGTGCGTTTTTACCAAGAAGTAAAAACACATTCTCTGTCTATGTTCTGATATTCGATTGCGTGGCAGAATCATCATATCATACCATCAAGTAGAAAACAATCGTTTTTCCTCTTGGAAGATATAAAAATGATGGAGAGATATGCACATTGTTTCTGTTCTGTGGTATGATGCAGGCAGCGGGCGATTCGTGAATCGCCCCTACGAAGGGATCGGAGGCGCTGCGCTATGGAACTTCCCAAACGGAAACAAATCCGCCTGCCTGACTACGATTACAGCACCCCCTGCGTCTATTTCGTCACGGTATGCACACAGGACCGGCGCTGCATTCTCTCCGATATCGCCGTAGGGGCGCTTCACGCAGCGCCAGCCCTCTCGG
>ODAI010186172.1_pt1 | contig 16576 bp, 11 predicted proteins | sample 1539321 | NCBI WGS metagenome assembly ODAI01 (sample SAMN02144231, study PRJEB22623) | gut metagenome | biome: sheep rumen | host: Ovis aries | place: New Zealand | reverse complement strand
GAGCGCATCATCGAAGAAGCAGAAGCTCAGGAATAATGATTGATCACAATGTTTTAACATGCAGAAAACCACGAGAGAGCTCTCGTGGTTTTCTTTTTATCTGCTATTTAATCAATTCTTATCACTCAGGGATAACGCCGGTCCAGTATTCCTTTCCGTAGATATCTGTAATGCGGTACATTGCAAGCGCCGCGCCTTCTCCGACATCCATATTTGCGATATAAGGCTCTTCACTTCCCACAATCCACGGCTCACCTAAAACATATTGATCCTGGAAGTTTCCTTTATAGTCATAGAAGTCAGCAAGAAACTCGATCTTATCCCCTTCTTTCACAGAGTCCACGATCTGAAGTTCTTCTCCTGCATCTAAATCGACCGGTTCTCCTGCGGTGACGGAATTCATAAGCTTTCCGACGTTCGCAGATTCTGCGTCCCCAAGCAAGCGAACACCTGAAATATATCCATATGGATGTTCCTCATCGAAGCACAGGATCAAATCTGCCTCTTTATCATTATAGAGGATCGGACAATGACCGGTGATCACATATTTATCACCATCTACTGTCATGGAATCATAATAGTAAGAGAGATAATGACCATCGATCGTAAGCCAGGTATGGTCGTTGACTCCGACAAGATTTCCTTCTTCATCAAAGGTAAATACATTGTCAGATCCAAGATCTACCAGTCCTTCGCCGTCATCATAGAACATGTTAAGATCAATGCTTCTTACAAGATTCCACTGCTCTTCACTAAGCTGAATGATCGGCTCTCCGGCTTTATTTTTCTTCCATTCAAGCGCGGATTCATCAAACTGGTTTTCCGCCAGATAATCGGATACCTTCTGAAGATCGATATTGTTTCTGAAGAAACTGAAATCAGAAGAACTGTAGTCCGAAGAGAATCCGCCGAGATCTCCACCCAAAAGTCCGCCTAACATATCATAGATTCCAGAAGAAGAATAACTGCTGCCGCTGGAGTTTCCATAGTAGTAGCTGTCTCCGTAATCGCCGCTTCCGAACAATCCGTAAAGAGAGTTGAACGGACTTCCGGATCCGCCTGAAATATACTGTCCCGAAAGTTCCATTGCCGCATAAGTCTGGACACATCTGGTATATTCGGATGATACTCCGATCTTATTGTAAATGTTCTCCACATTCTTTACGTACTGGGAACTGTTATACGGGAAGTAAATGGAAAGTCCATAGGAATTCGTCATATCCCTGGTCGTATTGTTATACTTAACGGCACTGCGAACAGCTTTCGCCAACGCATTGCTTTCACTGGTTCCGAGACGCTCTGCAAAGTCTACGAGGTCAACCTGATCGATCGTATAGGACTGTCCAAAACTTCTGGCTCTTCCTCTCGCCTGGGAGACAGTTTTATAATCTCCGCTTGAACTGTCACTTTCGATCAACTTTGTGGTAGAGGTTGCAAAGGCCTCCAGTTTAGAAGGAACCGTATAGGAAAGTTCTGCAAGGTCAACAACAGACTGTGTTCCTGACCAGCCCTGTCCTGCCTGAGCAGACGTACTAATAAAATCATCTACGATCGTCTTTCCAAGATCCACTGTCGCAATAGATGTATTATTGCTTAACTCTTTCAGCCAATTTGTATAGTACCAGCCATAGCCGGACTCAACCTCTTCGGATGCGATCATATAATCAGAATAACCGCTGATTGCCAAACCTGTTTCCACGGTTCCCATGAGGCAGGCATCAAAGCCAACAAAGTCAAAATCGACACCGCCATCATCTAAGGCCGTCCTGATCGTTGCCAGATTCATTGGTCCGTTATAGGAGTATTTCTCATCAGAACCATATCCCGTTATGGATCCGCCGCCGTGATCCCAAAGGATCAGCATATTACGGTTTGCCGGGAAATTTTTGCCGCAATAACGGATAAACTCAGACAAGGTATCTGCATCTGTCATGCATTTATTGCCGGCATTCTTTTCTAAGAGATACAGGCTGTTCCCCTTGATCTGATAGATCTGGTTCACACTGCTGCTCATCTGGCGGTTCTGCCACTCCGTAGTTCCACCGGTATAAAGGATCAGATTGACATTGTCCCCTACTCCGGCATTCAGCATTTCCTTAATATCCATGGTTGCAGCGCCACCGCCGGACTCTAAGTCGGAACCGCAGATATAAACCATGATAGTTGCAACATCATTGCCATTGCCTTTGAGTTTGGTTCTCTTTTCCGGAACGCCGGAAGCAACACTGGTATCTACCGTTCCGGTATTGGAAGTTCCGGAGCCTGTATAATAATTGTTCGTAAAATAAGAAACACTGCTGTCAGGATCTGCAAAAGAATATCCGGTATTCGAAATACCGCTGGTACCTGCACCGGAACCTGATCCGCCGCAGCCTTTTCCGACACAACGGAATAAGAGTACTACAACGATAATGACCACAACTGCCATGATCAAAAGACGTAGCAGAGAAGTTCTTTTACCTGGTTTTTTATTATTGTTATTTTCGTTCATTTTATTAACCTGCTTTTCAAATTAAATGTTAGCGTTTTTTACCAAAGAGTCCTCCAAGGATTCCCCGTACAATAGAACCTGCAGCATTATTATCATTTTTCTGCACAGCTCTTTGAGAAGTCTCTTTTCCCAAGCCCTTTCCGCTTCGTTTGATTCCTTCTCCCCCCTGGACAACTCTTCTCTGTCTTCCGACCGGTCTGTTTTCCATAATGAACCTTCTTTCAAAATAATTTACTTTATCTATCTGAAGTATTATCTCATAAATATAGCAAGCTTTCATTAATTTTTTACACATCCCGCGTTTCTGTATAAACAAACAGTATGCGTTTTTTATGGCTCTCATCGAGGTTTTGTGGTATTGTATGTGTGCTGAAAACAGATAATATATATGGAAAGGAACGCAGTCTGAAAAGCCTGCTTGGAAAATATGTTTCTTGCTGATAACTGGAAAGACTATGAAGTGTTAGATACCTCCTGCGGTGAAAAGCTGGAGCGTTGGGGAGACTATCTTCTCCTGCGTCCGGACCCGCAGGTGATCTGGAATACAGAGAAAAAGATTCCAGAATGGAAAAAGCTGAATGCACATTATCACCGTTCTAATAAAGGCGGCGGCGAATGGGAATTCTTTGATCTTCCAAAGCAATGGCAGATTCACTACGACCTAGGAACCTGCGGACGTCTGACCTTCAACCTGAAACCATTTAGTTTTAAGCACACAGGCCTCTTTCCGGAACAGGCAGCAAACTGGGACTGGTTCAGTAAACTGATTCAAAAAGAAGCTGCTAAAAGAGCCGATAAGATCAAGGTGCTGAATCTCTTTGCTTACACAGGCGGTGCAACGATTGCTGCTGCAAAAGCAGGGGCTCATGTCACCCACGTAGATGCTTCTAAAGGTATGGTTCAGTGGGCAAAAGAAAATGCGAAGGATTCTTCCGTGCCGGAAGAAAATACCCGCTGGCTGGTAGATGATTGTAAGAAATTTGTAGAACGGGAAATTCGAAGAGGCAACCTCTATGATGCGATCATCATGGATCCGCCTTCTTACGGCAGAGGCCCAAAAGGTGAGATCTGGAAAATGGAAGACAGCATTTATGAATTGCTTGAACTTTGCAGCCAGATCCTGAAAAAAGATGCACTCTTCTTTCTTCTGAATTCCTATACCACAGGCCTGCAGCCGGGTGTTTTAAAATATCTTTTAGAGGCGGTGATCAAACCGGGACGCGGCGGCACGGTAGAAGCAGATGAAGTTGGACTTCCGGTATCGAAAGCCCACGCTGCTCTTCCCTGCGGTGCAGCCGGAAGATGGTTCCGTTCATAGAGACGAAACCGGAAAATGGATTGGCGAAAACAGTCGCCATATAGGCAGCAAAAAACCCACGAGATTTCTCTCGTGGGTTTCTTTCATTCTAAATGTTTTTCTTATGCTCCGGCTACGTTTTTATTTTTTACGTCTTCAAATTCCTGAAGCATTTCTGCAGTAGCAGGTTTTCCGACCAGTGTTCCGATCACAACAGCGATCAGGCCAACAGCAAATCCAACAACCAGGGAATAAAGGCCGGTTGCATCGCCGATCGTCTCCCCGCCAACAAGCGGAATGTAATCCCAAATGATAACGGTTAATGCACCTGCAATGATACCGCTTAATGCACCGGCTTTGTTTGTCTTCTTCCAGAAAAGGGAAAGGACAACAACCGGTCCGAATGCAGAGCCAAAGCCAGCCCAGGCATCACTTACCAACGCCATGATGGAACTGTTCGGGTCCCATGCAATAAAGAATGCAATGATCGCAACAACAATAACGACAACTCTGGAAATCCAGAGGGTTTTCTTCTCATTGATGTCTTTGCCCTTGCGGATAACATCTGTGTAAATATCTTTTGAAACTGCAGATGCCGTAACAAGAAGCTGGGAGTCTGCTGTGGACATGATCGCAGCAAGGATCGCACAAAGCAGAATGCCTGCGATAAACGGCAGTGCGAACTGGTTGGTGAAAAGTTCTTTTACAACCATGATCACAACATTTTCTTTATCTTCCAAAACACCAACTCTCGGGAACAGGTACACACGTGCTAAGATTGCCAGAACCGATACGATTCCCAGAGAAAGCAGGTTCCATATATTGGCGATCACTTTCGACTTGTTCAGTTCTTTTTCAGATTTGATCGCCATAAAGCGGACCAGGATATGAGGCATGCCGCAGTATCCAAGTCCCCAGGCAAGTCCGGAAATAATCGACACAACGCTGATGCTTCCGGTACCGGATGTAAACGGATTGAGATAATTTGCTGCTCCGCCTTCAACGCCGGAAGCGGTTAAAGTCGACATGATCGTTCCCGGCTCAATAATCGTTAAGAGAATGATCGGAACTGCAAGGATCATGATCAGCATTAAGATTCCCTGTACGAAGTCGGTCACGCAAACTGCCATGAATCCGCCAAGGAAAGTGTAAACCAGAATAACAACGGTTCCGATCAGCAGAGATGTATGATATTCCAATCCGAATACAACATTAAAGAGTTTTGCTCCTGCAGAAAGTGCAGATGCAGTATAAACAAGGAAGAAGATGACAATAACGATAGAGGAAGCCAGAAGAAGAATATTCTTGTCATCATGGAAACGGTTATTAAAGTATTCCGGAATCGTCATGGAATTGTTTGCGCGTATCGTATATCTTCTTAATCGTCCTGCAACGATCATCCAGTTCGCAAAGGTTCCAAGAAGCAGTCCTAATGAGACCCAGATCTCTCCGGTTCCGAGAAGATAGATTGCACCCGGAAGTCCCATCAGGAGCCAGCCGCTCATGTCAGATGCCTGGGCACTCATAGCGCCGACCCAAGCGCCAAGACCACGACCGCCTAAAAAGTAGTCTTCGGTGTTGTTCGTTTTTCTGGAGTAGAAAGCTCCAATTAAGATCATAAATATTATGTAGACGACAAAAGCTGCTATAATCCAAAATACATTATTCATCTTAAAACTCTCTTTCTATAATTCTTTTGGTTCATAGGTAAGTTCGCATCCAAGTCTTCTGATCGTTCTTCTGTCAATTGCGGAAAGTCTTGCTGTTGTATGTACCGGGCAGCCAATGATCTTTGGAAGCTGTTTCAGTGCCTCGGCTGCATCCGGATTAAAGGATGATGTTGTGGAAAGCGCAATCAATACCTCATCCGGATGAAGTCTCGGATTGCGGCTTCCGAGATATTTTGTTTTCAGTGTCTGTATCGGAGCAATCGCATCCGGTGAAAGGATTTTAATATCCTTATCAATCCCAGCTAAATGTTTCAGTGCCTTGATGATGCATGCAGCAGATGGACCTAAAAGATCCCCGGTCTTTCCGGTAATGATTGTTCCATCTTCAAGTTCGATCGCGGTTGCAACATCTCCGGTTTCCTCTTCCCGCTCTCTTGCAGCCTTGACCACTCTGCGGTCGGTAACATCTAAATCAAGCTGACTCATCAGCACTTTTATCTTATTGACTTCTTCAAGGTCTTTCTTTCCTTCTGCCACTCCGGCAAGCGCCTTGAAATAGCGGCAGATGATCTCCTGCTTGGAAGCTTCCCGGCAGACTTCATCGTCTATAATGCAGTTTCCGGCCATGTTAACACCCATGTCTGTTGGAGAAGCATAAGGGCTCTTTCCATAGATTGTTTCAAACATAGCGTTTAACACCGGGAAAATTTCTACATCACGGTTATAGTTTACAGTCGTCTCGCCATATGCTTTCAAATGGAACGGGTCGATCATGTTGATATCATTCAGATCAGCTGTTGCTGCTTCATAAGCAAGATTAACCGGATGATCTAAAGACAGATTCCAGATCGGGAAGGTCTCAAATTTTGCATATCCGGCATTCAGGCCACGTTTATGTTCATGATAAAGCTGTGAGAGACAGGTGCTCATTTTTCCGGAACCCGGTCCCGGCGCAGTAATAACAATCAACGGACGAGTGGTTTCGATATAGTCATTTTTACCATATCCGTCATCGCTTAATACCAGATCCATATTTGCAGGATAACCCGGAATCAGATAATGGTGATATACCTTAAGACCATTCTTCTCTAAGCGCTTTTCAAACATTGGGATTCCATGCTGCCCTGCATATTTGGTAATTACAACACTGCTTACATAAAGGCCTTTATTGCGATACTCTTCGATCAAACGAAGAACGTCATTATCATAGGTGATTCCGAGGTCTTCTCTAACTTTATTATGTTCAATATCTTCCGCACTTACGACCATGACCATTTCTGCCTGATCTGCCATCGTAAGGAGCATCTGCAGTTTACTGTCCTGCTGAAACCCCGGAAGTACGCGGCTTGCATGCATGTCATCATAAAGCTTTCCGCCGAACTCAAGATAAAGCTTATTATCGAACTGAGCAATCCGCTCACGAATATGTTCTGATTGCATTTTTAAATATTTGTTATTATCAAAACCGATTTTTTTCTGCATGTCTTTGCCTCTCTGCCGCGTTAAAGTGTTCTGAAATTACTAAAGTAAAATAATAACAAAAAAACTGCCGCCTTACAATACTTGTACACAAAAAAACTGCCGCATTGACTGCGGCAGTTTTGGATATCTAGTTGTTTGAATAATGCTTTATTCTGCAGCTTCTTCTTCCGGAAGATCAGATGTGCAGTGGCAGCATTTTGTTGCGTCGATCGGAACCTCGCTCTTGCAGAACGGACAGATCTTAGTTGTCGGAGCTTCTTCTGCAGCCGGCTCTTCCTTCTTGCCAAGTTTGCTCATCTTGTTGATGCTCTTAATGATGATAAACAGAACAATTGCGATCAGCAGGAAGTTGATGATGGCCATAATAAAGGCACCATACTTCACCTCTGCCCCGTTGATATTTGCAACGAGATTTGTGAAGTCCATTTTGAAAATGGATCCGATCAGCGGATTGATAATGTCGTCAACTAAGGAGTTTACGATTGCAGTAAAAGCACCGCCAATGATGATGCCGACTGCCATATCCATAACATTTCCTCTGTTGATGAACTCTTTGAATTCTTTCATAAATGTTTTCATAATTGTTCACCTCCATTTATGGATTCTATTTTAAAACCTTGTCCTGTGTTATGCAACTTAAAAACAAGGATTCCTGTATTAAGCGGATTTTGTTTTCACGAAAATTGATTTCAGTACACCCTTTGCCTGTCTGAATTCCGGTTTCCGAAACTCGATCGCGATCATGACCACGGCAGTCGTGATCGCCAGAAAATCAGCACATGGCTGCGCGATCAGAATGCCATCAATCCCCCAGAACCTAGGGAAAAGTAACATCAGCGGGATCAGATAAAGCACCTGACGTGTAAGAGAAAGGAAGACGCCCTTCCACGGTTTTCCGATCGCCGTAAAGAAATTAGATGATATCATCTGAATAAAGAACAGGAACATGAAGAAATAGAACCTGCGGAAGAACATACTTCCAAATTCGATATAAAGGTCGGAGCCTTGTCCGAACAAAAGCAGGATCTTATCCGGGATCGTCTGGAAAACAATGAAGCCGATAAGCGATGCGATAAACGCAAAGATCATCGTTCTGAAATAAGCCTCTTTTACTCTGGCATAATTTTTAGCTCCATAATTAAAGCTGGCGATCGGCTGGTTTCCTTGCGAAAGACCGATAACGATCGACGCAAAAATAGAACCGACCTTCGATACGATACCGGCACAGGCAATCGGAATCTCTTCGCCATAGATGCTGAGTCCGCCATAATGCTTCAGGGAATTGTTCAAAAGGATCTGTACAAGCATCATGGAAATCTGATTGACCATCGGAGCAATTCCCAAAGACGCATCTCTTCCAAAATATCTTGGTTTCGGAATATAGTGTTTCAGTTTCAGGCGGAACGTTTTTCCATGCATGACCAGCCAGAGACCGATGAGGCCTGCAATGATCTGTCCGATGATAGTTGCCCATGCGGCTCCAGCCATCCCCCATCCAAGGCCTACAACAAACCATGCATCAAGTCCGATATTGATAATGCCGCCGATGATATTACAGAACATTGCCATGTTCGGTCTTCCATCAGCACGGAGCAGATGTCCGGCGCCGCCGCTGAAGATAGCAAACGGAAATCCAATGGCGACAACACGTGTGTAATCCATCGCATAGGGAAGCACGGTCTCAGGAGATCCGAAAATTCTTAAGATCGGCTCCAGAAAGATCTCAACAATAAGGAGCAGGGCAATTCCGCTGATGAGCAGCATGGAGACAGCGTTTCCAAGATAATATGGTGCCTCCTCTTTTTCGCCGGCTCCCAGTTTCAGGTTAAACGCAGAAGCGCCGCCGATACCAAACATCAGTCCCAATGCCACGCAGACATTTGTCAGCGGAAAGGCGATGTTGGTTGCAGCATTTCCAAGTTCACCAATGACATTGCCGATAAAGAGCTGATCTACGATGTTATACATCGAAACGACCAGCATGGCAACGATACTCGGGACAGCATATTTTATGATCAGCGAACTGATCTTCGCATTTCCCAGCGGATTATCTTTTACAACATCTTTCTTTTCAGCCATAACTATTTTTTACGCTTTTTCTTTACGCTCACGGTGTACCAGTCTGCCTCGAGCGCTGCAATAACTTCTCCCCGTGCATAGAACTCCAGTGCATTGGTATGTTCGTCACGGCGGAATCCATCACTTAAAAACGGTCCCGGCTTTTCAGGCCGTTTCAGCACTGTACAATTGTCCAACGTGTATTCCATCTCGGACACTAAGCAGCTGTAGGAAAGTTCCGGATAGGTCGCCAGAAGTTTCGGAACGATATCGGTCTTTATTTCCTCGCCCGGCTTTTCAACATCTCCATACGGAATTTTTAAATTATTAAAAAAGTCTTTCAGGTCAAACTTTTTGATCTTCAGGATGTATGTTTCTGTGCCTTTCTTCTTTGTCAGGGTCACTTTCACCGGATAACGGTCTTCATACATTTGACTGATATAGATTGGAAAATCTGCCTTTAATTCTGTCTGATTTGGATCAAGCCCGACCTTTTCCCTGATAAACTCTAAAGAGCGCTCAATCTTATCTACAAGGCGCTTCTCTACCGGACGGTCAGTCTTTTGTCTTTTTTCCGCAGCATACTGCGCTTCCAGATAGAAGCGGTAGGCATCTTTTGTTCCCATTCCATAGATGATGCCTTCCATACAGCTATCTCCCATGTGGAGTGCATACTCGGCAAAATGGCAATCATAATATTCTCTGCAGAAATCGTAAAGAGAATTCCGGTATCCGTCGACTAAAAGGTTCAGACCCATATCGAGATTCTTTACTGTACCCTGACCATGGATCAGCATGTCAGCCGCCATATAGACAGACTCATCGATGCCGTCTAAAACGCCGTAGGAAAAGAACTGGAAGGCTTTGTCATACTGCGGGATGCCGTTATTGATATGCCCGTGATAATAAATATATCCTAGCGCATTCGCAGCAAACGCATCGCCGGTCTTATCATAGAGTTCCTGCATGTACATCCTTGCAAGTTCCCAGTTCTGACGGTATGCAATTCCACCTTCTAAATATCCCCAGGCAAGAATGCGGATCGCCTGAATGTCCCCTTCCCGGTAAAGACGTCTTACAAACTCGCGGTATAGTGCAAGTGCTTCCGGAGTCGCTCCTTCTAAATCCTTATCCGATTCGTAGGCTCCGATCACATGTTTCATCTGTGAGTTGCTGTATACCCACTGTCCCTGGGGTTTTCCCTCATTAAGCTGATAAGAGGTAATGCGGCTGATGATGTCTGAGCATACAGCATAGTAAGCAGAGATTTCGATCTCGTCGTTTTCTTTTGGCTCGATCACCCAGTTCGGCTCATTTTGGAAACGGATCATATACTGCTCGCTGTCTTCTTTCGTACCGAGTCTTTCCTCAAGCTTCCAGTACAGCTTTTCTGCCAGTCCGTATGCAGTAGAAAAGATTTCGTCTTCATCCTTCGGGAAATCCGAGAAAACCGTTTCATCATAATGGTCCTTAATATTCAGGCTGTCATAAAACACATTCAGGATCAGCCAGAACCATTGTTTAAAGCCCGGAAGGGGCACTTTGTTTTTATTGATATTAGTCAGCGCTTCTTTGATGTCATCCGACTTCATTGTATAGCGCCGCTCTGCTTTTAAGTTAAACGGAGGATATACCTGCTCTGCAAAATCAGAATAGGTCAGTTCCCCTCGTGCTACTTTCCGCAGCTGTTTTTGGGAGAGAACATACGGCGGAAGAAGCTCTAAGGCTTCCTCACTCATATTCAGCATCGCGCCCGGCTGCCGTTCCGGAGAGTTGCCTGCAAGCGACATGTCAAGAGCAGAAAGGATCAGCCCGTACTCTCCGCTCTTTTTGCGGCTTACGACTTTTGCACACTGCCCTTCATACTCACCATATTTAATTCTTACCCAATCATTAAAGTTCAGCATATAACTATTTTACTTCTGATTTGAACGCTTTCTGAGTCTGGAATCCAATATCTTCTTTCTGATACGTAAAGACTGCGGCGTAACTTCCAGCAGCTCGTCTGTATCGATAAATTCCAAGGCCTGCTCAAGGCTCAGTTTTTTCGGAGGCGTCAGCTTCAAAGCTTCATCTGCGCTTGAAGATCTGGTATTTGTCAGATGCTTGGTTTTGCAGACATTCAGCTCGATATCTTCTGTCTTGCCATTCTCGCCAATGACCATGCCGGCATAAACTTTCTCTCCAGGTCCGATAAAGAGAGAACCACGATCCTGTGCTGCAAACAGACCGTAGGTTACTGCCTCTCCTGCTTCAAAAGCGATCAGAGAGCCCTGGTTTCGATAGGCAATATCGCCTTTATATGGCTCGTAGCCGTCAAAGATCGTATTTAAAATACCTGTACCCTTTGTCGAGGTAAGGAACTTTCCGTGGAAGCCGATCAGGCCTCTTGCCGGAATGGAAAACTCCAGTCTCACACTGCCGTCCGATAAGGTGGACATATTAAGGAGACTTCCTTTTCTCTCCGCAAGCATGCTGATGATGGAGCCGGAAAACTCTTCCGGTACATCGATCACCGCCTGCTCCATCGGCTCTAATTTCTTGCCGTTTTCATCGGTTTTATAAATAACCTCTGCTTTACTGACTGCAAACTCATAGCCTTCACGGCGCATGTTTTCGATCAGGACAGAAAGATGAAGTTCTCCTCTTCCCGATACTTTAAAAGTATCCGTGTTCTCGGTATCTTCTACACGAAGGGAAACATCTGTGTTCAGTTCTCTGTAAAGTCTTTCACGGATCTGTCTGGAAGTACACCATTTGCCTTCCTGTCCCGCCAGCGGACTGTCATTTACAATAAAGTTCATGGAGATCGTCGGCTCTGAAATCTTCTGGAAGGGGATTGCTTCCATGCCTTCTGCGCAGATCGTATCTCCGATCTGAAGATCTGCAATTCCGGAAAGAGCAACGATATGCCCCACCTGTGCCTCTTTCACATCGACTTTATCTAAGCCGCTGAATTCATAGAGTTTTGTGATCTTTACTTTTTCATGCGTATTTGGATCATGGGCATTGAGGCGCCAAAGCTCCTGACCAACACTGATCGTTCCGTTATCGACTTTTCCAACACCGATACGGCCAACGTATTCATTGTAGTCGATCGTTGAGATCATGACCTGTGTGCCCTTGTCCGGGTCACCTTCCGGTGCCGGGATATTCTCTAAGATCGTATCAAAGAGCGGTTTCAAATCTACATGCTCATCATTTAAATCTTTGATTGCAAAGCCCTGTTTTGCAGAAGCAAAGACGATCGGCGCATCAAGCTGTTTATCAGATGCATCAAGATCCATCATCAGCTCTAAAACTTCATCGATCACCTTTTCAGGACGAGCTTCCGGACGGTCGATCTTGTTGATGCAGACAATAACATCAAGATCTAAGTCGAGTGCCTTGCGAAGTACGAACTTGGTCTGCGGCATTGTACCCTCAAACGCATCGACTAAAAGAATAACGCCGTTGACCATTTTAAGAACACGCTCTACCTCTCCGCCAAAATCCGCATGACCCGGAGTATCTACGATATTGATCTTTACGCCCTTATATTCAATGGCTGTATTTTTAGAAAGAATCGTGATTCCACGTTCTCTTTCCAGATCATTCGAGTCCATGACTCGCTCCTGCACTTCCTGTCCCTCACGGAAGACACCGCTCTGTGCGAGCATTGCATCTACAAGCGTTGTTTTACCATGATCGACATGTGCGATGATTGCAATATTTCTAATATTTTCCTGTTTGATTGTCATAAGATCACTGCCTCTGTTTTTTGTTGATTTTGTTAGCTTTTCCTGACTTTTTTTGTCAGTGTTGCACGATTTTTAATTTTACTATTTTTTAATAGGAATGTAAATATTTTACTTGCATTTATCGTTCGTGATTTATATACTAGACAGTGCCTGCGGGCACTTAGCGCAGCTGGGAGCGCACATCCTTGACGTGGATGGGGTCAGGGGTTCGAGTCCCTTAGTGCCCATATAGGTAAAACCCTTGAGACTTTAAGTTTCAAGGGTTTTCTTTTTTACTTTACATCACTGCACTAAAGTACTATAATTTTCTTCAGATAACTAATCTGTTTCGGGGCGGGGCGAAATTCCCCACCGGCAGTTAAAGTCTGCGAGCCCTACTTAGCTGGGGTTGATCAGGTGAAATTCCTGAACCGACGGTCATAGTCCGGATGAGAGAAACGAGAGCATAGCGTGTTCGTTCGTCCTGATATTTTATATATCAGGACTTTTTTTCTGAACAGATTCCTTATCGAATATCTATACGAAAGGAAAAAGAAAAATGGAAACAACAGCAAACAAAAGCAAATTTGGTATCAAGGAGATTGCATGCATCGGTATGCTGACGGCTCTTGCCTATGCAGTCATGGCGCTGTCCAAACTGATCCCGATCAACATTGCAGGATTTCTGACTTTTGACTTAAAGGATGTCATCATCGCGATCTGCGGCTTTATGTTTGGTCCAATTCCGGGCGTAATTGTTTCAGTCATTGTCTCACTGATCGAAATGATCACGATCAGCTCCACCGGTCCGATCGGTATGCTGATGAACATCATTTCAACCTGCGCCTTTATTGTACCTGCTGCAATCATCTACAGATCAAACCGTAAGTTCTCCCGTGCACTGATCGGACTTGTCGTTGGAATCTTCTGTATGACAGCCGTTATGATCCTGTGGAACTGGCTGATCACACCGCTTTACATGGGTGTCAGCAGAGAAGAAGTCGTATCTATGCTTCTTCCAGTATTCCTGCCATTTAACCTGATCAAAGCCGCGATCAATGCAGCACTCACACTGTTACTGTATAACCCGATCGTAACAGCACTTAGAAAAGCAAATCTGGTTGCTAAAAGCTCCTCATCCGCTCCAAAGAAGAAAGGTCTCAGCATCGGTGTTACACTGATCTCCCTCTTTGTAGTTGCCTCTTTAGTTCTTGTAGTTCTTGCATGGACAGAGATCATCTAAAAGCAGAATAGAAAAATTAAATTCACAGACAATTAAAAAATCCTGCACTTAAACGTGCAGGATTTTATTTTGTTTTCAGATAGTTTAATGACAGCAGGTATGGAAGGAATCGATCTTTGCAGAGAGAAAACGTTCGTCTTCTTCGCACTGCGTAAAGAACATCTTCTCAAAGAAGCTTGCTGCTTCTTCCGTACGGATCAGGTCTTTTTCTACAAAGACTTTGTCTGCTCCGCACTGATTCACTTTATCCACCAGGGTTCTTAAGGCAAATTCGCCGTAGCCGTTATGCCTGAATTCCTCTTTGATCCCAAGGTAATCAATACTGAAGCGAAATGCTTCCATATCAAAATTTAATCTGCCGCAGCCAACAACTGTTCCCTCATCTTTCGCATCAGCGATCAGGCTGACTAAAATATTGATGGCTTCCAGATCTTTTTCATCCTGTGCGGCAGAAAAGATTTCCTGCCGCACTTTAAGAACTTCGCTTAAATCTTCACCCTGATTTATATATTTGCCATGAATCATCAATTCCATGATTGATTAAGCTTATTCCTCAACTGTCTCTTCTGTATCATCAGTGCTTACTTCTTCTACAGTCTCAGCATCTTCAATTACTTCAACGTACTCTTCGGTTGCTTCTGTTTCAGCATCCTCAGCCTGAGCCTCTCCACTTTCCTCTAACGCTTTGCGAGCAGCTTCTTCTTCCGCTCTCTTCTGTGCCTCAAGGATCATGTCGTCTGTGTTCAGATGTACGTCTCTGTAACGTTTCATACCTGTTCCTGCAGGGATCAGTTTACCGATGATGACGTTTTCTTTCAGACCGATCAGCGGATCAACTTTACCGTTGATTGCAGCTTCTGTCAGGATCTTTGTTGTCTCCTGGAAGGATGCTGCAGACAGGAAGGAGTTTGTTGCAAGAGAAGCCTTTGTAATACCAAGGATGATCTGCTTTCCTTCTGCCGGCTGTTTTCCTTCTGCAATCAGAGCTTTATTAACTTTCTTGAACTCAGAAAGATTTACAGTTGTTCCTGCAAGGAAGTCAGAATCACCAGCTTCATCAATGCGGATCTTCTTCAGCATCTGACGAACGATTACTTCGATATGTTTATCGTTGATCTCAACACCCTGAAGTCTGTATACTCTCTGAACCTCTTTCATGATGTAGTCCTGAACGTCTTTAACGTCTTTAACTTTCAGGATATCATGCGGGTTGATGCTACCTTCTGTCAGTCTCTCACCAACTTCAACGTGAACTCTTTCTCCTTCCTGCATTCTTGTTGTGGAACCATAAGGAATCAGATATGCTTTTTCCTTTCCGTCCTCTGCAGTAACAACGATCTCACGTTTATTCTTGTTCATACGGATCTCAGCTTCGCCTGCGAACTCGGAGATGATAGCAACACCCTTCGGCTTACGAGCCTCGAAAAGCTCCTCAACACGAGGAAGACCCTGAGTGATATCGTCACCGGCAACACCACCTGTATGGAAGGTTCTCATTGTCAGCTGTGTACCAGGCTCACCGATAGACTGTGCAGCGATGATACCAACTGCCTCACCAACCTGTACGGCCTGTCCCGTTGCCATGTTTGCACCATAGCACTTAGAGCAGATACCGGTCTCGCTCTGGCAGGTTAAAGCTGTACGGATCTTAACGGACTCGATGCCGCTTGCAACAACTTTGTCAGCACGAGACGGAGTAATCATAGTGTTTTTCTTAACCAAAACATTTCCGTCTGCGTCAACGATGTCTTCTGCAGCATAGCGTCCTAAGATACGCTCTCTTAAGTTTTCAATTTCTTCTTTGCCGTCCATGAAAGCAGCAACTTCCATGAATGGGATCTCCTCATCCGGCTCACAGCAGTCAAGCTGGTTGATGATGAGTTCCTGTGCAACGTCTACAAGACGACGTGTCAGATAACCGGAGTCTGCTGTACGCAGCGCTGTATCGGAAAGACCTTTACGGGCGCCGTGTGCGGAGATAAAGTATTCCAGAACGTCCAGACCTTCACGGAAGTTGGACTTGATTGGAAGTTCGATCGTACGTCCTGTCGTATCTGCCATAAGACCACGCATACCGGCAAGCTGTTTGATCTGCTGATCACTACCACGGGCACCGGAGTCTGCCATCATGTAAATGTTGTTGTATTTGTCGAGTGTGTTCATCAGGGCTTTGGTAACTTCTTTGTCGGCCTCTTCCCATGTCTGAATTACACTGCTGTAACGCTCTTCTTCTGTCATAAGACCCATACGGTAATCGTTCTGCAGGTCTTCAACAGTTTCTTCTGCTCTCTTGATGATTTCCTTCTTCTCTTCCGGAACGGTCATGTCAGAGATAGAAACGGTAAATGCAGCTCTTGTTGCATATTTGTAACCCATGCTCTTGATGTTATCGAGAACTTCTGCAGTAACCGTTGCACCGTGAACGTTGATAACTTTCTCAAGGATCTTCTTTAAGGATTTCTTATCTACCAGTTTATCGATCTCAAGTTTCAGATAATCTTCATCTGTCTTTCTTTCGATGAATCCAAGATCCTGCGGAATGATCTCGTTAAAGAGCATTCTTCCGAGGGAAGTATCAATGATACCGCGGATATGCTTTCCTTCCGGAGTTGTTCT
>ODAI010569754.1_pt1 | contig 16578 bp, 9 predicted proteins | sample 1539321 | NCBI WGS metagenome assembly ODAI01 (sample SAMN02144231, study PRJEB22623) | gut metagenome | biome: sheep rumen | host: Ovis aries | place: New Zealand | reverse complement strand
CAGGGTAACATCGGCAAACAGACCAATAAGGCGGCGCTTGCTCTGGGAGTCCGAAATTGTGGTCTTGGTGGCGCCGTTGGAGAGGTTCCAGAAGCCGGAATAGATAGTAAGGCCATCAGTCTCGCCTACAAGCTGGGTGGCGGCGCGCTCATTCACATTGAGACCGGCAATTGCATTCACGTTCAAAGCTCCTTTCAGGAAGTCCTTGTTGTAATTTGCAAGGAAATCGTGGTTGGTCTCATAGTAGCGATAATACTCGGCATATACAAATCCATCTGCATTCAAGGAGGAAGGCGCATAGCCCATGTTATCCCAAATGAGAGCATCGTCAAGGGCTATCTGAGGCTCACCTGCTTTGTAGTCATAGTCGCTATAGTTGAAGCTGTAGCGATATGTGAGGGTGATGTTTTTGGTTGGTTTCACATCGGCCTGGACTTTACCGAAAATCTGCTTGCTGTCCTGGAGGCGGTAGCGGTTTTCGATTGCCCAGTAGGGGCTGGTGATTCCGTAAGGAGTAAGATATGCCTCAGGGGAATTGAATGCCGTGGGGAGGTTCTGAAGGTCCACAAGAGAGATGTCTCGAGGGAACTCATACAAGCCGTCAATCACGGAAGTTCCCTGGAACATGCCGATGCTTTGCGTCTTTGAGGTTGCAAAGTTGATCTGGTTGGAGAGCTTGAGCCAATCGGTTGCAACATAGCTGCCACGATAAGCGATGCTGTTACGGGCATACGTGTCCTTGTCTCCGGGCATGATACCATTGTCAGAGGCGTTGGAATAGGACAGGTAGTAGGTTGCACGCTGGTCTTCGGTGGCACCGTTAAGGGAAATGGCATGTTTCTGGTTGATGCCGTTCTCGAAGAAGTCCTTTACGTTGGTAGGCTTTGCGCTGTATTCGTGGAGAAGCTGCTGGCCGTTCCAGATAGGGCCGTAAACCTGCTGAGAGCCGTCAAATTTAGGACCCCAGGAGCCGTTCTCAATAAAGGTCTGAGTTCCGTTCCAACCCTGGCCAAAGTCATTCTGGAAAACGGGAAGAAGGGAAACCTGGCGAGTTTCGACGCCACCACTATACTCAATGGAGAACAGGCGGTCTGCACTCCTCTTACCTTGCTTTGTGGTGATGACGATAACACCGTTAGCTGCGCGGGAGCCGTAAAGAGCGGTTGCAGCAGCACCTTTGAGGACGGTCAGGCTTTCGATATCCTCAGATGCGAGGCTGCCCATTCCGCCAACTACAATACCATCGACAACATAGAGAGGCTGGTTGCTTCCGTTGATGGAGCTGTAGCCACGGATGATAACGCTGGTTGCAGCACCAGGGTCAGTGGTTGTTGCAGAAATCTGCAGACCGGCCACCTTACCAGCTAGGGCATTGGTGACGTTGGTTGCGTGATGACCTGCAATCTCCTCGTTTTTGACTGTGGTTGCAGCATAACCAAGGGATTTTTCCGAACGGGTAATGCCCAGGGCCGTGACAACAGCCTCGTCCAGGGCAAGCACATCTTCTTCCATGGTTATGTTCAGAACCTGGCCTTTTACGGTCTGCTTCTGGCTCTTTGTACCATAAAGATAGAAGTTGAGAACCTGTCCGTCCTTTGCGCTGATGGAGTATGATCCATCTGCGCCTGTAATGACGCCAATGGTCGTTCCTTCAACCACCACAGAGACGCCGGCCAGAGGTTCACCGTTTTGATCGGTAATGATACCTTTAACCTTCTGGCCCTGCGCAAACAGTGTCGTTGAAACAACAACCAACAGGCACGCCATGAACAGTTTTGCTTTTTTCATAAGCGTAGAAGATTTAGTTAAACATAAATATTGATACAAAACTCTTTTCTTTGCATCTGATACACTACTAAACGTCCGTTTAATGAAACATTTACTAACTTTAACAAATCTTCCCCTTTACATTAAAAATGATTTACGCTTACATCCGTGTGAGCACGGAATTGCAATCTTACGAAAGCCAGAAATATGAAATTGAAAACTGGTGCAATAAAAAATTATGGGTTGTAGATAAGTGGGTAGAAGAGACCGTCTCCGGAACCAAAAAAGTAGAAAAACGAGTCCTGGGACGCCTTCTGCGCAGGATGTCGCAGGGTGACACCATTGTATGCACGGAACTCTCCCGACTTGGCCGAAACATGATGATGGTCATGTCTATCCTGAACACCTGCTCGCAGAAAGGCGTTCATATCTATTCCATCAAGGATAATTTTGAGCTTTCAAACTCACTGAATTCAAAAATTATAGCCTTTGCCTTCTCCCTTGCCGCTGAAATAGAGCGCAACCTCATATCCCAGCGCACCCGCGAGGCCCTTGCCGCCAAAAAGGCAGCCGGGGTAAAGCTTGGCCGCCCAACCGGAAGGTCAAAAGACTGGTACCGCTTCCAGGAGAAGTACCCCTACATAATAAAGAAAAGGGCCGACGGGGTTTCCCTGTCAGTCCTTGCGAAGCAGCTTAAAATCCACCGCAACACCCTCTCCCGTTACCTTAAAGAGCAGGAGATGTAGATCTCACGTCAGAGGCATTAGACAGGATGTTGACCGATGCTTCTCGTTTTATTATGCAAAGCATAAAGGAAAGGAAGCCGTTGGTTTTATCCGTAAAAAACCATATCTTTGTTTTTGACATAAAAATAAAAGAATATGGAGTCAATAACTTTTAGTCCGGCACAAATCCATGTATTTAACATGGTATCGCACATCACCTCCGAGAAGGCTTTGGATGAGTTGCGTGAGCAGCTTGCTGCTTTCTATGCCAAACAAGTTGATTCCGAGATGGACAGTTTGTGGGAAAGTGGAACCTGGAATCAGCAGAAGCTAGACTCCCTCCGGGGCTCTCATTTTCGTACTCCATACAACAAGAAATAGGAGTAGATGATGAACCCAGTAGTGATTGACACAAACTGCCTGTTGCAGATTATCTCAAAATAGAGTCCCTATCGCCCAATATGGGATGCCTTTCTTGCCGGTCGGTATGAGCTTTGTGTCTCAAATGAAATCTTGGATGAATACCAAGAGATACTTGGTCAGCAGATTACTCCTACCATTGCCGAGAATTTGGTTCTCCTTATCCTCAACAAGTCCAATGTAAGGTTCGTTGACCCGCATTTCAGGATGGAACTAATCGCTGCTGACCCTGATGACAATAAGTTTGTGGATTGTGCATTCGCTGCAAATGCAGACTACCTGGTTTCAGAAGACAGTCATTTTGATATTCTGAAGAATACGTCATTCCCCAGACTCAATCTGGTGACACTGGACGAGTTTATGGAAACAAAGCTGGTCAAGGAATAGTTTGGATAGTGATTTATGGAAGTGAATCAAGTTTTGAAGATGAAATGCTTAAGCGTCTGTACAATGCGGCAGAATTCGCAAACATGACGATAGAACAACAAACAGAATACGAAAGAATCATGCGTACAGAACTCGACATTATCGCAGAAAAGAACTACGCCCGTGAAACCGGTCTTTCTCCTGAAGACATAGAGGCATTGCGCTTGTAAAGCTGCGTGTGCAAACAGCGATACATATCGGAGGTTACGAGTAGCGTCGGCAGCCGGTATTTGAAAAAACAAGGATGGCCTCAAGTCATATGACTTTGAGGCCATCCTCAGATGTTAAATTATGCCGATAGTTTATTCTCCGTCTGGGATAAACTCGTCATCATCATAACCCAGACTTCCTGCCGAAACATAGTACTGGGCCCAGGCAATGAAATAGTTATCTTCGGGATAGAATTGGTTGTACGTAAGGTAAGCAGCATTGGATTGCCATGTGGAGACGTCCCTTACCGTTATTGCGCCATAGGAACCAAATGTAAGACCAATCTGCTGGGGGTTAACCACTACATTATAGAACTTGTAACCTTCGTCATCTGTTTGTAGCTCTCCGCTGATTTCGAAAACATAGTTATATCCAGGAGCAAAGAGATCAGGGAAACGGTAACGTCCTTCTATCTGATCACACGACTGAAGAGTGGTTTTTTTAGCAGCCATACCCTTTCCGACAAGAACTTTACTGGTGAATGTGCCAGTAGCTAAATCTGTCCAGGATAGGCCGGTAAAATTGATGGTAGCAAGATCATATTCGCTTCCAGCCTTGCCTACTACTGCTATAACATTTTCACCAGAAATACCAGTCAAAATGACGTCTGCATACTTACTTGCATCAAACTCATTGGTTTCAAGGTCGAGTTTGGTTCCAGTAGAGGCAACATATTCAGCATATCCGGATTCTTTCTTGCTCTCAATATTGGTTTTGTAATCCTCTGCCTTTTCAATAAGGTAATATGCTTCGCTCACTTTGGAATTACCTGATACCTTGAGGGCTACGTCATTGTCCGGGTTATATCCTTCTCCAGGGTTGTACTGATAAACAGATACCTTGACAGAACTGTCATTCCCCGGTACGGTACCCTCCTTCTCTGCGCAAGCAGATGTGAGAACGGCTATCGAGGCCAATATAACAATATATTTTTTCATGACATTATCCTTTTAAATTAAAATACATGAGCGGGAGAGTCTTCCTCCGGCCTTACAGGAGTAGGGTTCTGGTTCAGGGCAACATTATAGTTCGCCTCTGTTCCAACAAAGCAGAGAGTCATCCAGTTTGGAACCTCGTTGGTGTTCCATAGATACTGTGACCAATGGTTTGTGCCTGCATAACTGCGGATTATACCCTTGTTCAGGCGCTTGATATCAAAAGTGGCATGCCCTTCACCCCAAAGTTCTACCCGGCGTTGCCACCATACTTCGTTTTGGAGGGGTGTAGCATAAGTGCTGTTGTAACCCTCCTGATGCTGGCCATAGACATAACTTGCGTCGCGAGTCTTTGCAAATGATTCAAGCAGAGCCTGTCCTTCAGCAGCATTGAGCATACCTGCAGCTTCTGCTTCAATCAGGTACATCTCCTCTACGCGCATAATAGGAACGGCTACCGTGAAGGCCTTATACTGGTCTGCATGTTCACCGTCTTTCGGACGGAACTTCACAGGCATCCAGCCAAGCCTCTTGAATTGGCCTGTACTCTTTGAAATACCGGTTTTGTAAACACCTGCCGGATCATCGGTGTATGCAGCAAGGGCAGCAAGTTTGTCTGCTTGGGAAGCAAGATCGTCCAAGGCAGGGTCCACCCAGCAAAGGCGACGGAAATCGGTTGCGGGAATAGTGCTGAACAGATGTGCATCAATCCTCTTTGGTCCGGTGTAATTGGCAGAATAACCGCACTCGGAAGCAGAGACTTCAATAATCATCTGGGAACCCCAGCTTGAGTCTGCATCATTCAGCTGAATGTTCTTGTCATCGGACTTATAGGTGCATCCGAACATCCATGAATCGTTCGGCTTGTTAAAACCATCGGTCTTGCTCAGATACTGCTCCTGGGTCATGATGGAATATCCGTTCTGGGCAAGTTTCGCATATTTCTTTGCATTGGCCCAGTCTTCCATTTCAAGGTACGCACGGGCCTTGAGGCCATATACAACTGTGGAATCAGGAGTATATTTGTCGGTACGCGAATATCCGGGTATTTCAACGGAACCGTCATCGGCAATCTTTGCGGTGAGAAGGCTTTCGGCTTGGTTTAGATCGTCAATGATGAAGCCCCAAATCTTTTTATTGGTTGCACGAGGGTTATTGTTAGCCTCTGTAGTTGTTGTGCTCTCGGTTACAATAGGAACGGTCTCTGCATCAGGATCTGCTGCGTAGTTTTTCTGTGCATACATACGGGCAAGGTCCATGTAGAACATTGCGCGCATTGCATAAGCAATACCGGAACCACTTCTGTGTTCGTAGTCGGCATTGCCGTTTGCGGCAGCAATAACAACATTGCAGTTCTTGATCCAGCTGTAGTAGTAAGTCCACGGGAGCTGGCAGATGGCATATCCTGGGCCAAGAGCCGGGCCGCATGTGTACCAGGTGGTATAGTGCTCGCTTCCCGATCCTGAGTACACAATATCGTTACCCATTATATCCCATTGGATATAAAATGAGGGATATCCAAAGTCATAGACATAAGTATTGTCATTTCCTCCGTAGAAGAAAGAGCCACAAAGGGAACTTGTAATTGCGTCTACAAAATTCTGATATGCCCCGGGAGCGTTTGCGGCCTGTTCGGCAGTAATAGTGCTGCTTTGAGGGTAGGTTTCCTTAATGCAGGAGTTAAGCAGGGTCGCGGCCGCTATAGAAACAATGACTAAATACTTTTTCATAATCGTTTCCTTTAAGCATTAGAATGTTAGCTGAACACCGCCGGAAATCGTACGTACAGGAGAATAAGACGCCAGTGTAGATGTTCCGGTGAAAGAGTATCTGGGATCAAACCCCTTGCGGGCCGACCAGAAAGCAAGGTTCTCGCCTGCTACGTAAACACGGAGTTTGGAGATTTCCTTGATAAGCTTAGGGAATGTATATCCAACAGTAAAGGACTGGAAGTTGAGGTAAGATGCGTTTGTCAGGAACCTGTCAGATGCAGATGTAGTGTAATTGTCTGTATACTGCCAGCGTGGGATGTCGCTGCTTGTATTGTTTGGACTCCAGGATTTAATCCAGTCTTTGTGATAAGTCTGTCCGGCATCACCGGAATCAACTCCCGGAGACATATACCATGCATAACGAGAGTCATAAACCTTACCTCCAATCTGGTAATCAAAGGTTGCAGATGCGTCGATATTGCCAATGTGAAGTGTTGTTCCAAAGCCGCCGAAAGCCTTTGGCAGCAAACTGCCCGTATTGTAGTATGTCGCATCGGACCATACAGTTGTGGTATAGGACTTTTCAAGACCAGGTTTATTGGACGTATTCTTTATGTCTTTATCCACCCAGTAGAGAGCTTCTCCCTGTTCATTGACACCGGCATAGGATTTACGGAAACCGGCATACATGGAACCGCCTTCTTCAATCCAGAGGTTGCTTTCGGTGAAACCGTTGGTTCCTTCTACTTTCTTGGTTTCCGGCAGAGACAGAATTTTGTCACTATTGGAGGCAATGTTGAAGTTTACGTTCCAGGTCAGGCTCTTTGAACGGATAATGTCGGCGCTCAAGGAAAGTTCAAGACCACGGTTCTGGATTTTACCCATGTTTCCATAGTAGCCACGGGAGCCGATAGACTCGGCAACAGAGAGCCAGAAGAGCTGGCCGTCCGAAATTTTGTTGTAGAGATCGATACCTCCGGAAAGACGGCCTTTATAGAAACTGAATTCGGCACCGATATTGGTATTGGTAGTTGTTTCCCAGGTTATATCAGGGTTGCCTATTCTTGCAAACTGAGGAGCCATCGTGTATTCTCCGGAAGTGGTAATTGAGTACAGGTCTGTATAATTATACGAACCCACGCCGTCATTTCCCTGCTGGCCGATGGAAGCCTTGAGTTTGAAGATATCTATCCATGAACTGCCGGACATGAATCCTTCCTTGGATACAATCCATGCGCCGCCTACAGACCAGAAGTTGCCCCAGCGGTGCTTCACGTCAAAGTATGATGTGGCATCCCTACGGAAAGAAGCAGAGGCATAATATTTTTGGTCGAGGTTATACTGTGCGCTTACAAAATATCCTTCTACATTGTACTCTGTTGAATAAGATGCAGAAGTAACCTTTTTTGCGAAAGCATTGATTTCAAGAATTTCCGGGGTGTAACCGCCCTGTGCCGTTGCGCTCAGGGAATAGGTCTTTGCGTTGTAATACTCGTGACCCGCGGTAATATTGATATTTGACTTTCCAAAGTCTTTCTGATAGTTGAGAGACTGCACATTATTTGTCCTGAGACCCTTTGAAGAATACTTGTAAAGTTCTCCATGGACGCCAACCTTAGGTCCGTAAAGCGCATTGTCATACAAGGTCTGGGTGGTAAGGCCAAATATTACGGAAGACGTGATATTTAGAGTAAGTCCCTCCATGAGCTTGAAATCGGCAAAGAAATTACCATTCAGCTGGTTGCCGGCAACGGTTGAAACATTGTACTTGTTGGAACCAAGAGGGTTACCGGTCTGAAGGAAGGCGCGGGCATCCGGATAATCAGTATCGGGACGGCCATAGTCATACTGAGGATTACCATTGTCGTCGGTGCGTATTCTCTGGTTTACGTATCCGGTGATACTTCCAGCATCGTCAAATACCGGATCTGCTACGCGCACGTAAATAGGATAAATAGGTGCGATATTCGAAGTGTAGTACATGAGGTTGGTAGATCCAAGTTCTGATGCGCTCATGTTCGGGTTGGACTTAGTTTCGGAATTTACAAAACCTACATTGCCGCCCAATTTGAGCCAGGGCTTAGCCTGGTAGTCTGCCTTAAGGCGTGCCGAAAGACGCTCAAATCCCGAGAACTCAATCACGCCATCCTCATTCAGGTATCCAACACTTGCATAGAAGGAACCTTTGCTGTTTCCAGCGGTTGCACTTACAGTATATTCCTTTCTAAGGGCGTTTTTGTAGGCCTCTTTGTTCCAGTCATCGGGCTGATACCAGTAATACTCACCATTTGACCCGAGCTGGCCAAAACCAAGGGTTGCATTAGGGTTGAGCTTTCCGTTCAAGCCGATAAGTTGCTCTCCTGAAGGAACGGTATATACCTGATAACCCAAGTGTTCAATCATGTTTGTATTCGCCCAAGCGTTGGCATCGGATACAGACTTGTGATCTCCATAATAGGCCTTGTTGAACAGCTGGGCGTAATAAGCCTCGTAAAACTCGCCAGGATCGGTAATGACATCATAATCCTGAATCGCACGGGAGTTTACGCCAAACTTGGCATCGAAATTAACAACAGCCTCGTTATTGCGACCTTTCTTGGTTGTAACAATGATGACGCCGGAAGCACCACGGGCTCCGTAAAGAGCTGCGGAAGCGGCATCCTTGAGCACTGTAACGCTTTCAATATCGCTCTGAGGGATATTTGAAAGGCTGGCCGTGTAAGGAGCGCCGTCAACAATCACGAGAGGTTCGGTGTCGGCATAAAGTGACGAAATACCGCGGATGTTCATTGCACCCGCGCCTGCACCAGGAGCACCGGACTGGCCCCTCATCTGGAGACCGGGAACGTTACCGACAAGGGCGTTGGCCACATTGGTAACCTGACGTCTCTGGAGTTCTTCAGACTTGACAACGGCAGCAGAGCCGGTGAAGGCTTCTTTTGTTGTTGTACCGAAGGCCACGACGATTGTCTCGTCAAGGAGCTGGCTGTCCTGTTCAAGAACAACATTGACTACCTTGCGGCCGTTAACGGCAACCTCCTGACCGATGTAACCAAGGCAGTCCACAAGAATAACTCCGTCAGCCGGAGCCTTAAGGGAGAACTTACCTCCTGCATCGGTAAGGGCATAGACACTGGAATTGCCCTTGAGGACGACACTTGCTCCCACAACGGGTTCTCCGTTCTCATCGGACACCTTTCCGGTCACGTTCTGCGCCTGTGCAGTCAGCGACACAAGTGTCAATACCATAGCCGAGAAAAAAAGAATGACTTTTTTCATAAGCACGAAAGATTAGTTAAACATTAATATTGATACAAAATTCATTTGCACCTTGATACACTACTTGATGTCCGTTTAATGTAACGGATAATCGTTGCAAAAATGGAAAAACAATTTCAAAAATGCAAACGATCAAAAATGCGTGTTAAATGCAATACAATAAGGTTATTTTTAGTTTTTAAGGTTTTTTAGTTTTGTGTTCGCCGAAATTTACTTATAAATTCACACAAATCAAACAATTTTTCTAATAATTTTTAATCTAAAAAAAATTTAAAAATTTTCTTCATTCCCTGCATTTTATTCAGAATAAGTGCCTTCTGACGGCACGGTTTCGCGTTTTTATTGGAACTTCCCATCCTTAAAATCGGCCCAAAATAAGGACGGCCACCCCTTTCTGCCACCCTTCATCCTCAAAAATGCCCCTTTTTGAGGATGAATTTTTCGTATCGGCCCGCCTGCCTTAAATAACGGACCATTAATAGTGCAAAAAGTGTATCAATTTTTTATGTTTAACTAATCTTTCATGCTTATGAAAAAAATCAAAATGCTTCTGTTGTGTGCATTTGCCTTTGTATCCATTGGCTTGTCCGCTCAGAACATCACGGTAAAAGGATTAGTAACCGATGCAAAAACCGGTGAAGGTGTACCTTATACCGCAGTGTTTGTCAGAGGAGGTAGTTCCATATCGGGAACCACTTCCGATGAGTACGGCCAGTACACTATCAGCGTTTCAAAGGATGCCACATTGACTTTCTCAGCACTTGGTTACGCAGAGAAATCTGTTGTTGTAAATGGTCAGAAGGTAATCAACGTTTCTCTTGATGAAGATCAGAACATTCTTGATGAAACCGTTGTGGTTGCCTATGGTACAGCAAAAAAATCAAGCCTCACCGGTTCCGTATCAAGTATCGACAGTGAAAAGTTGGAACTCCGCCCTATCACTAATGTTTCCACCGGTGTTGAAGGCCTAACTACCGGCGTTTTAACCACATCTTCATCTGGACAGCCTGGTTCTGGATCTTCAATCATTATTCGTGGCTTTGGTTCAATCAACGCATACAACGATCCTTTATATGTTGTCGACGGAGCTCCATATGATGGAAATATGTCATCAATCAACCCTGCAGATATTGAATCTATTTCAATTCTCAAAGATGCTTCATCTGCAGCCCTTTATGGTGCACGTGCTGCAAACGGCGTTGTTATGATTACAACCAAAACAGGAAAAGAAGGAGCTCCTAGGGTGACTTGGCGCTCAACAGCAGGATGGAGTTATCGTGCAAACAAGCCTTATGATATGCTTAATCAGGAAGAATTCGTACAGATTTCTTACGAAGCAATGAGAAATGGCTATGTTGTTGATAACGGATACTCTTGGGAACAAGCCGAGAAAGCAGCTCGCGAAGGACTTGGTAAAGATGCCTTAGCTGGAAGTGCCGGCGAACTTTATAACCCTTTTAAGAACTATACATTCAACCAATTGATTGATCCTACAACTGGAAAGGTACGTACTGATCTTCAGTCTGCATGGAATGAGCCGTGGCTTAATCTTCTTCTTAATGAAGGGGCTCCACGTCATGAACATCAATTTTCATTGAGTGGTGGTACCAATAAGACCAAATATATGGTATCTATGGGATATCTGAATGAAACAGGTATCCTTGTGAATACTTCATTTCAACGTTTCAACGCCCGTGCAAACGTATCATCACAAGTTAATCACTGGTTTTCAGTACACCTCAATACCGGTCTAAATCATTCAATACAGAATTTCAGTGATTATGATGGATCTTCGACATCTAATGTATGGTATTCAGCTCAGTTTGTTTCACCTTTGTTCCCTGTCTATCTGAAAGATGCCGAAGGAAAAGATCTGCTTGATGAATTCAACAATAAACAGCTTGACTACGGCGAAACTGGACGTCCGGGATCTTACAATGACTATAACCCTCTTGGCGGACTTCTTGATGATAAAGCAGACAGCCGCGTAGATGCAGCAAATGTGCGTACAGGTTTTGTTCTCGGCTCAGATGATGACAGTTTTGGTGTTTTAAAAGGCCTCAAATTCTCTGTTAATTTTAGTGCTGATTACCGTAGCACTCTAGCAATGAGATACATGAATATGTATCACGGAAATCAAGCAACCGCAGGTGGTCTATTGGAAAAGACAAACGGAAGAACACAGAGTTACACTCTAAATGAGTTATTGACTTATAATCGTAGTTTTGGAAAGCATAATATAGATCTTCTCGGTGGTCATGAGTATTATGATTACAATTATAAGTATCTTGAAGCGGGAAAAACCAATCTCGTTGATGGAATTCTTGAACTTCGTCCTGCAACTACCATGTACACAGCAGACTCTTATTCAGATAATTATAGAATAGAGTCTTGGTTGGGACGTGCAAATTATGACTACGATGGTAAGTATTACCTGTCTGCATCCATCCGTACCGATGGAAACTCTCGCTTCCATAAAGATTACCGTTGGGGTACATTCTGGTCGATAGGTGGAAACTGGAGAGTTTCTGCTGAAGAATTTATGAAGGATGTTAGATGGGTTGATAACCTCTCTGTAAAGGCTAGTTATGGTGAACAGGGAAATGACCAACTAACAACACTCTATGCATGGCAGAGTTTATATAGCCTTAGCTACTCAAATGGTAATAATGTTGGCGGTCTAATTGCTTCCCTTGAAAATAAAGAATTATCATGGGAAAAGAATGCAAATACCAACATCGGCTTTGAAGCTGCTATGTTTAATTATAGGCTCAATGTCAGTGTAGACTGGTATAAGAAGTATACCTCTGATATGTTGCTTGAGTTCCCTATGGCTCTTTCAACGGGATTCAGCGGGTTCAATTCAAATATTGGTAATATGGAAAACCATGGTCTAGAAATGACAGTTGGTTTTACTCCTATCAGGACAAATGACCTCCGCTGGAACATAACATGGATGGGATCAACAGTACATAATACTGTTCTTAAACTCAATGGTCTTACAGATGAAATAAGATCCGGAAACCGCATAATCAAGGAAGGATATCCCATCAATACATTCTATATGCCAAAGTCTGCCGGTGTTGATGCCGCAACTGGAGCACAACTCTATTGGGCTTACGATTCAGTAAGTAAAGAATCAGTACAATCACTTATAGATAGCGGTAAACCTCTTGTTGACAAATACAACAACGAAATTTGGTGGAATGAAGAACTCCAGACATATATGACAGGAGAAGAGTATGTTACTAATGATTATACAAAAGCTAATACAAGCCGTTATTTCCTTGGAAGTAGACTTCCTAAACTATACGGAAGTTTAAGTTCTGATTTATCCTACAAAAACTTCTCTTTGTCAATACTTACAACTTATTCAATAGGTGGAAAGGTCTATGACAGCCTATATGCTGGCTCGATGGAAAATATGTATTATAACCATAACTGGAATAGACACATCCTCCGTCGCTGGCAAAAACCTGGTGATATAACAGATGTCCCTAGAGTAGAAATCAATGGTAAAACTGTTACTACTGACCGTTACCTAATTGATGCTTCATATTTTGCTATCAAGAATATTACTCTTGGTTATACACTTCCTAAAAAGATAACTGCTCTTGCTGGTATAAGTTCAGTACGCCTGTTCGGTTCAATGGATAACGTTTCATTGTTTACTCATTTACAAGGCATGGATCCTCAATATAATTTCTCCGGAGGAACAGATTATACCTACACTCCTAACAAGACCTACACTGTGGGTATTGAAATAAACTTCTAATTTTTAATCGCTATGAGAAAATTATTTACACATATAATTATTTGTATTGCTGCTCTTAGCGTACTCGCTTCATGCCAGAAGGACATTCTTGAAACTTCACCAACTACATCTATGTCAGGAACAAGCCTTATGGCAAATGGAAAAGCTGCACTTGTTCCTCTAAATGGTATTTACCGTTCAATGTATACTTCAGGATGGTCAACAAGCGGCAATACTCACCAGTGCTTCGGTATATCTGCGTATAATCTTATGGCAGATGTTATGGGTGACGACCATATAATGCTTGACCAGGGCTCAGGTTGGTTCTGGTATGACGCTATTTATAATGTAAAATCCCGGTTCAGCAGTTCAGCATGGCGCTCATACGACCTTTGGTTTGCCTACTATACTTGGATTGCAAATGCAAACTATATTATAGCTGCTGAAGATACGATGGAAGGCTCTACCGATGATATCAATTATGTTATTGGACAAGCCTACGCAATTCGAGCATATTCATACTTTATGCTTGCTCAGATTTTTGCCCGGACATATAAAGGACATGAAACTGAACCTTGTTGTCCTATATACACAGAGCCTACAGATCCAAAAACCCAAGGCAAACCTCGTTCTACTGTTGAGGAAGTATACACCCAAATTAAAAACGATATATCAAAAGCTGTCGTTCTTCTTAAGGGACTGAAACAGCAAGATAAAAGTCATATAAGTGAAGGAGTTGCACTTGGTCTTCAGGCCCGTATTGCTCTTGTTATGGAAGATTGGACAACTGCAAAGAATGCTGCTCATGATGCTATTACAGCAAGTGGATGTAGTATTCTTCCAGTTGATTCATTTAAAGGTCTTAATGACGTTACAAAGAATAACGTAATGTGGGGTGCTTCCATTATTACAGACCAGGTTGGTATGTATGCCAGCTTCTTCAGCCATATGGATTATGATGCTGATAAATACGGAAAATCAGCTCCTAAAGCTATTAACAAAGAACTATATTCTACTATTCCTTCTACTGATGCTCGTAAGGCTTGGTGGGATGCTTCCACTATGATTCAAAAGAAATTCTATTTCTCAGATGTTAAAACATGGATGGGGGATTATGTATGGATGCGCGTGGAAGAAATGTATTTAACAGCTGCAGAAGCAGAATGTATGCTTGGAGAAGAACCTGATGCTATAGCAGATCTTGAAGAATTAGTTAAAACTCGTAATGCATCTTATACCTGTTCAAAGACAGGTACTGCTCTTGGAGCACTTACAAGCGATTATACAGGCTCACTGCGTGAGGAAATTATTAATCAGCGTCGCGTTGAATTATGGGGAGAATTTGGACGTGTTTATGATATAAAACGACTTAAACAAGGATTTCGTCGCACAGTCGCTCAGGGATGGCCTTCTACTGCAATCATGGCTACTAGACCTACTGATAATCCAGAGAATTATATGTGGGTATTAACCATACCACAGGCTGAATTTGACGGAAATAATAGTATGAATCTTGAAACTGATCAGAATCCTGCTGAAGATACCAAGTAACTAATTTAATCGACTATACTATGAAAATCAATAATAGTATTCTTACCACATTGGTATTAATACCTGTTCTATTTTCTTGCGAGAAAGAGAATTTAGGAACAATTTATACTCCTACTGGATCTTCTGAAATATCCTTCTTACAGAATAAACTTTATAATCATGTTATAAAGAACGATGCTACTACCTTCGATATTGAGTTAAGAAGAAATGTAGCAAATGAAGCTACAACAATCAATATTGAAGAGGTAGAGTATAAGACAGAAAAAGATCCAACAACAGGAAAGGATAAAACTATAAGAAACGTAATTTCGTCTGGAAGAATTCCTACTTCCGTTACATTTGAAGAAGGTAATTATTCTGCTGTTCTTACGGTTGATATAGCAAGTCTTCCTATTGGTGATGTTTTTAAAGGAATAATTGAATTTTCAAAAGACGATTCAAAACTTTATAATAAAACATCAGCAATAACTGCCCTCAGTTTCGATATAGCCAAGGATTATGATTGGATATCCATTGGAAAAGGTGAGTTTTTAGATAATTGGTGGTATGGAGAAATTTGGGATGAAGTAGAATGGTTAAAAGCCGATGGATTTGATATTTATCGTGCCGTTAATCCATATGAAAAGGCAAATGATGAAAATACAACTGCTAAAAAACCTGAATATATAGAATTTGCTATAGTTGATAAAGAAAAAGGTTTAGCATCTTTCAAAACATTTGCAACTCCAGTAGAGTTCTCTGGCGGTATTATTTATGGATATTGGCCATCAGATTTTAGCAGTAAATATGCTACATATGATGAGCAAAACAATTTCATTGAAGATACATTCTTCATTATGTGCCCAGTATGGTATATCGAACCTGATGTAGGAGGATGGGGAGCTAAACCTCAAACTCTTATAGCTGCCCTTCCTGGAGGTCATATTGAAGATTTATTTGAAGAAGGTGAATAATACTTACTCTAAATGTCTATTTAAAAAGAGTGACCCGGGTCATTTGACTTAGGTCACTCTCTTTTTAATGAAGTTTTCATCATAATTATCCTTTATTGTTCGGTGTAAGCATTCATGTTTACAGCAAATACTACTGTCAGTTGTTGATACTTTCACACCACCACTATGGTCAGCTGATTATACTTTCACGGATTAAGCACAAAACACGGTGCTTGCTGAGCCTGTTATTTCATCAAGCACTAAAGCACATTTTGTCGCGTACAATTGTCGTTTAGGAGGGTGGTGGCAGCTGAAACAATTAGTCTCGACACCAAACACCTCGTTTCCGTGCCCGAACAACGGTTTTGAACACGTTAGGACACCAAACACCTCGTTTCCGTGCCCGAATTACTACTGTCAGTTGTTGATACATTCAAACCACCGCTTCCTGCCCCTCAGAGCACAAAAACGGTGGTTTGAATGTATCAGACCGGCGCCATAATACCGGCGGGCCTCATTATTTACTCGCTGAACCTTGCTTTCAAGTATTCCCTGTTCAGACGGGCAATGTGGTCGATGGTAACGTGCTTGGGGCACTCCATCTCGCAGGCGCGGGTGTTGGTGCAGTTACCAAAGCCAAGTTCGTCCATCTTTGCAACCATGGCGCGGGCGCGGCGTGCGGCCTCGGGCTTGCCCTGAGGCAGGAGAACCAGGGAAGATAACCTGGCTGCCACAAACAGCATTGCAGAGCCGTTCTTGCAGGTTGCCACGCAAGCGCCGCAACCTACGCAGGCTGCTGCATCCATGGACAGTTCTGCATCGTCATGGGAAATAAGGATGTTGTTGGCGTCCTTGGCAGCACCGGTG
>ODAI010180879.1_pt1 | contig 16578 bp, 9 predicted proteins | sample 1539321 | NCBI WGS metagenome assembly ODAI01 (sample SAMN02144231, study PRJEB22623) | gut metagenome | biome: sheep rumen | host: Ovis aries | place: New Zealand | reverse complement strand
CCATTCAATTTGTTCAGACCTCCGATGAATATGAACTTATCCCGATGGGCTCCGAGCGGGAAACGCTTCTCTGAGAAGGCCGCGTTGGATTTCACTTCCGTGAAACGGTCAGCCTTGAAGGCATCGTAGGTGGCCGCATAGAGCGAGTCTTCCATGTGGGTGCCGAAGCGGGCATTCTCTTCGAAATAGGGATCGGTGAGGAGGGTGGTCCATTGGCTTTCAGGGTAATCGGCCTTCAGCTTGCTGAGCCACACGTCGGCCATTTGCGGCTCCCCCTTACGCATATATAATAGGTATAGGTGATAGTACACGTCGTCCATCTTCTCGTAAGAGGGGTACTGGTCGGTGAGTCTCCGCAACTGTCTTTCGCCAAGGCGGAGGTTATTGAGCTTGTCTTTGAATATGACGCCGCTATGATGTAGACCGTCCATGATGATAAGGTTGGAAGCCTCCACCTGTTCCTCCGTGAAGGGGATGTCTTTCAGGTAATATTCCCGTTTGTGGGGATCGTTCTGGGCGCTGTCGGTAATCTGCTTCAGGGAGTCTTCCACGGCTGCTGCCTGTGCTAGCGAGTCGCGTTGCTCATCGGTCCATTGCTCCATCTGTGTGGCATCTGCTACGACGGTCTTGTTGATGCGCTGCCAGTTGTCCACGTTCTCTCGTTTTCCCCACTGCCGCTGGAAAGTCTGCTTTCCCTGATTCACGGTCATCGGATTGTAGAAGTACCAGGTGTCGTCTTTTCGATTAGACAGGGTAGGGGTGGGGGCATTGTTCTGGTTGTTGTTGCGGTTGCCGATGGCGTTCTGCTGGGTAAGTTGCGACTGGGCATCGGCTTCCGCCTGACGGTCTCGCTCTTCCTTTTCCTTCTTTTTCAGTGCCTCGATCACACGGTCTATGGCTTCATTGCGCTCTTTCTCAGGGAGTTTTGCCAGTACTTGCAGGGAGTCCTGAAGATGGACAGCCTCAGTGTAGGGCACCAGTTCGTCAAGCACCTTGGAGCGTTCGCTGAGTTGCTTGTAGTCCTTACGGTCCTTGTCGAGCAGTCCGATGGCCTCACCGTAGCAGCGTTTGGCATCGCTGAACTTCTCCTTGGCCCAATAGAGGTCACCCAGATGAAGAAGCAGCACGCCTTTCTCGATGCCGTTGCGGGTGGCTTTCTCGTTACCTTTCTCATAGGCCCCGATGGCTCCGAGTGTATCTTTCTGCATCAGATAGATGTTACCCATGGCATAATACACCTGATCCAGATAATCGGTATTCTTGCCGGAACGGGCCATTCTTTTCAGACGGCTGATCATCTGCTTGGCGTTGCCGCCTGCCATCACTTCTGTCATAGAGATGCGGGCATTGAATTCCAGTTCGTAAGGTGGATTCATGCGAATCACACGGCGGAAAGCCTTATAGGCCTCGTCTCGTTGTCCGAGGCTGGCATAGATTTGTCCTAAAAGGTAGCATTCGCGGGCTTTTTGCTTGCGGCGCATCTCGTGTTTGATGACTTTCTTAAGATAGGGTATGGCCTCGGCATAGCGACCCGTATGGATATAATAGTCGGCATAAGTGTAATCCCATTCTTTTATGGCACGCCAGTCAAGAGAGTCGCGCTTCATCTTCGTAATCACGTCCTCAGCGTCATAGAGCCAGTCCTGCTCGATATAGCATTTGGCTAGCCATGCACGAGCCTTGCCGTAGATGGCTGGCTGTGTGCGGTAGAGGCGTGACATATATGCAAAGGTGGAGGCAGCCTCGTCGAAGGCTCCCTGATGGAATTGTGAGCGGCCCATCAACATCCACGCTTTCCAAAGGAAAGGGTTGTATTCCCGACGTGAGAGCCACTCAATGTCGCGTTCTGTCTTCTTGCGGCTCTTGTTCCAGGTGGGACGTCGTTTGATACTGTGGAGTTTGATGGCTTTCTGTGATTTTTCGATGGCCTTGTCGAAATTGCCCTTACCGATTTCTTTTGAGCTCTTGTTGCTAACGGTATAGAGCGGAATCATCTCGGTGAAGTTGTCCTTGTTGCCTTGCTCCTTTTCCAGGGAAGCGTCTATATAGGCAAGATTACCGTTGTAATAGGTATTATAGCGTGCCGTGAAAGAATGCCACCAACGCGTCTGGGAAGTGTTCTTTTCGGTGGAACAAGAACAAAGCAGGAGGATGATAACGACCCACCCTAGCCCTCCCTGCATAGGGAGGGAGTTCTTGCTTCTTTTTCGGTCAGATTTTTCGCGGAATTGTAAGTCCTCCCTAGACAGGGAGGATTTAGTTGGGTCTCCTTTTTCTTTCAAGTCGTCCAGCAGACATTTGATTTTACAGGAGCCGTCGTCTCGACTCAGGCAGGTGCTGCAGTCGTGCCCCTGCTGAATGGGAGTGTCGTCTCCCCTTGAGAGGAGTGCAGCCACACCACCTAACAGGACGAGTGCTCCGATGCAGATCAGTACAAATGTCATATTTGATGTTTAAGGACTAATGACTATTGATGAAAGAATTCTTATTCTTCAGAGATTCGGAAACCAACTTTCTTCAAGTCTTCCCAAAAGCGGGGATAGCTCTTCGTCACTACTTGCGGATTGTTGATGCACAAGCCTTCACGTACAAAACTGTAGGGCGCAAAGGACAAAGCCATCCTGTGGTCTTCGTAGGTATCGATGGGCTCCGTGGATGGCTCACAACGCTCACCATCCCACAGCAGTTCCGATTCATCACGGTCCTGAATCACATACCCCAGTTTGCGCATTTCCGTCTTCAGGGCCTTGATGCGGTCGGTTTCCTTGATCTTCAGGGTGGAGAGCCCAACGAAATGGAAGGGAACATTCATGGCACAACAGCAGACCACAAAAGTTTGTGCAAGGTCAGGCTGGTTGATGAAATCGTAGTCAAGTCGCGGCAAACGCTTTGGCAGTTTCTTTAGCGTCACTGTCGTAGGAACACCTGGTTCCTTGCTCTCGAAGGTGGTCTTTACGCCCAACATGGAGAACAGGTATTTCACCACGGAATCGCCCTGGCGAGAAGCGTCTGCCAATCCCGTCAGAATAATCTCATCACCGGGTTTGTTATGGATGGCCATCATCTCATACCAATAGCTGGCAGAGGTCCAGTCGTTCTCAATGAGATAGTCGCGCTGTTTGTAGCCGCATGGTTCTGCCTTGATGGTCTTGATATCTTTCCATTCCACAGTGGCTCCGAAGTCGTGCATTGTGTGAAGCGTGAGGTCAATGTACGAGCGTGAGATGATATCGCCTGTGAGTGTCAGTTCCAAACCGTTCTCCAGCACCGGCCCTATCATCAGCAGGGCGGAGATATACTGGGAACTGATGTTACCGGGAATCTCCAGCGTACCACCGTCAAGCTTGCGTCCACGGATACGGAGTGGGGGAAATCCTTCTTCGCCCAAATATTCAATGTCTGCCCCCAAATAGCGTAGCGCATCAACCAGTACCTTGATGGGACGGTGTTTCATCCGCTCTGTTCCCGTAAGCACATGTTCTCCTTCTGTCACGCTGAGATAGGCGGTCATAAACCGCATGGCCGTTCCCGAGGCCATAATATCTATTTCGTAGGGCATGTCACGCAGAGCTCTCACTGTGACGTTCGTGTCGTCACAGTCACTCAGATTCTGGGGAGTAACGATGTTTCCTGATAGTGCAGAGATAATCAAAGCACGATTGGATATGCTTTTCGAGGCAGGCAGCGTCACCGTGGCTTTCAGCTGTTCGGGCGCTTTCAGTGTATATTGCATAGTCTTTAGTCTAAACTTATTTTCTATAACACTGCAAAGTTACGAAATTATTTTATTTTCACCGCATCAAATAACAATATTTATAATTCTGACGAGTGCCCACCAAAAGCAGCGAAAATGAAAAAAATAAAAAAAATGACGGGAAAACTTGCAAATCTCCAATAAACTTCTTACCTTTGCATCCGCAATTCGCAAAGGATCGGGATTTAGCGCAGTTGGTAGCGCACACGTCTGGGGGGCGCGAGGTCGCTGGTTCGAGTCCAGTAATCCCGACAGAAAGGAAAAAGGCTGAGAATCAAACGATTCTTGGCCTTTTTTTCGGACTGAGCCGATATTTTCACTTTCTTTCATTTTCCTAACAGTAGAACTCTATGAATACTCCCACCAAAAAAGATATGGATAAATAAAAGAATGAGCAACCCGCATCGGCTGCTCATTCTTGTTTAGTTATTCAATTTGGTAATAGACATTATATCTCGTTCATCTGGATTTGCTTTTTAGATTAAATGTGAAACCTTGATCTTCTTCCATTTTTTGCCGATTCCAAGAATGTCTGCGGTGTTATCTTTGATGACCAACTCACCTTTTTGCAAACTAGAAATCGCTGCTTTTAGGTCAAGGAATTCTTTGCCAGATACACCAAAGATGTCTTTCAGCACACCATCGGAGATGCTTTGTTGTTTCATAATCAGTGGATACTGGGCGTTAGCATAGAAGTCGAAAGACTTGCTCTTGAAGTCATCCATGTTCTGTGTTGCCAAAATGATGCTCAGTCCCTTATTGCGTCCTACGGCAATCAGATTCCTAAGAGGGCGATTGTCGAAACTTAACATATAGTGAGCTTCGTCTATAATGGTGAAGTGTCGAATCTCTACATAGTCTTCGCTAACAGCTTGTTTCTCCAGTTTCTCGTAAATATTGTTAAGTTTGGAAATAACAAAATAGACAATTGCTTTGGCTATAGGACCATCCTTAGGGTACGAGTCCATTTTGACGATAAACGAGTCTTTTACTAAATCCACTTTATCTTCTTCTGCGAATAGATGTGCCCTGTCGAGTTGCTTTAGAACAGATGTTACGCTGTCGTCCTTATCAGGGTTTGGCATGATATCCTGATATTTCTCCAGCATCAGATGAAATGATATGGGAGCCCCTTTTGTACTTTTATACGCATCACTAATGGCTTCACTTAATCTGTTACTCATGTTCGCACTTATCGTGGCCCTGTCAAGAGCGCATAATGCATTAGCCATTTCTGTTGAATACAAATTGATTTCTTGTATTGAGCGATCCCTGAAATCTTTAAATGGTGTAAAGGGAAGGGGAGACAGGATTGGATCAAGGATACAACTCCTGTTTACCTCAAATAGATTCAACCAGTGGTTATTTGCTGGGTCTGAAAATTCTCCCTTGTAATCGAACAGCAAAAAGTTTACAGGATAGGGCGATTCGATAGAAAGAAGTCTGAGTTGATTGATGAGTACCGCCAACAGGTTGGTCTTACCTGAACCAGTAGTTCCTGCCACCAGAATCTGAGTGTTGGAAATCTCACGACTGTTGATATCCAGTGTGGCTTCCATGTCCTCGTCATATTGGCCTATGATAAGTTCCAGTTTTGGTATACCTCCAGTTCGGCTTCTTCCGTTTGCCGTCTGAGCCATCATAAATGTATCAAGGTTATCTCCTTGTAACAGATAGTCTCTACCACGATACATCTCTGCTGCAATGATTCTCGACACAGTAGGACTATCCTGCCAATCTATATCAAAATCCTTATACCGCATTTTGAGCAATGCGCCAAATAAATCCTTCAATTCCAAGTAAGTAAAGAAACTCGAAGGAATACGTATACTTGATTTTGAGAGTTGTATTTCTGTCAGACAGTTCAAGTCGCGTTGGGCAGACTGATATAGTCCAACAATCAAACATATACGCATAATCTTATTACCAGTCAACGAAACTTTCTTCTCGTCAGCAGCCTGGTGTTGCAAGTTGATTCTTTGCTCGAGTTTCTCCTTAATCTCGTTCAAATTATCTATAATGCCTTCTGCTTGTCTCAGATTGTCAAATGAAATTTCCATAGTTCTGTCCTTTATTTATAAAGTGGAATTCCGAAATAGCCTTCAGTCACAGTGGTGTTCTGCTCCTCTACGTTTCTAATAAGAGTATAAGTCTTTGAAATGAAAGGCTCCAGTTTCTTGTAGTCACTGTCTTTGCGTATCTCTGATGTTGTACAGAGTAGGATGGTTTGTTCTGCTAATTCTGGGAAGTACTCTTCCATCAGAACATCACGACCATCCTCGTCAATAACACCCATCACGGTGTCAATCATTACAGGAGGATTATAGTCACCAAGATTTCTCAAAACTTTCAGGAGAACCTGAATGAAAATCTGCTTTGATGCAGCATTCAGTTGATTGAGTGAAATCTCGTTTCCTGCAGTGTGGAAAATGCGGATAGAGAAATTGTCAAGTTTATCTGAAATTTCGACTTTACCTATGTGTCCTTTATAAGAAAGTAGCATTTTATTCAGCTGTTCCTGTATCTGTTCCTCAATCAAGGCCTTTTTGCTTGTTAAAAGTGTATTTGCCACATCATCAAAGAATGGAACCAGCTTTACCAAAGTGTCATATTTTACATCTGGTTCCTGCTGTATCTGAACGTCATAGCCATGAATATCTCTATCCAACTTCTTGATTTCTCCATCGATTCTTTCTACATCTTTCTTCAGACGTTCCAGTTCGCGTTTCTTTTCTTCATATTCCTTGATGATATTTCCGCTTCCTTGCGTCAATGTCCCTTTCAGGCTGTCGCGTTGTATTCTAAGGTTTGGCAGTTCTGTGATAGCATCGTCAAGGCTCCTTCGTTGGCTGTCCAACTGAATAAAGCCATTGACAGCATTCAGTTTCTTAAGAGTCTTCAAGGCTTCAAGATCGATGTCGTCAAGGAATGCATATTTGTCTTCTGCCACAATGTCCTGTTGTGTTGCCATAATATGACTCGCAACATTTTGTGGATTCACGTCTGAGGCAATCATTGCAAAATCCTTCAGATAGGCAATCACTTTATTAGTGATGTCTTCTATCTCTTCGGCAGAGTATCTCTGTTCCAAAGCCCTTTTCATTTCCTCCTTCGATCTCATGATGGCCTCAATCTCTGGTGACATGCTCGAAGATAGTCTAGGTAGAAATACATTTAGCTCAATGGTATTGATAAAATCCTTGATGTTCTCTACATAATCGGAGGCTTTCTTTTCGGTATCTTTAATTGAACTTTCCAACTGTTGTACTTGTAGGCGGATATGCTCTTGATCTTCTGCCCCTTGTTTGGCTTTGTCATAGGTCGCCTTCATCGAGGTAAGGTACTTGTAAATCAAGTCCTGATTGGTCTCATTATCCTTCAGCTCTTTCTCAAAATTCTTTTTGCTTTCGCAAAGCTGATTATATTCCTCTATCTCCTGCTGGGCCTTCAGCCTTTGCTTAGAGCGCTCTTGTAACAGCTTCTCTGCAGACTTCTTCAGTTGCAAATACTTGTTGAAGCCAAGTACATTTTGGAAGTTATCACGAATAATCTGTGCAAATACATTGTCTTTTAGCAGTTCGCTCGACTGCATGGCATCAAACAGGAAATACTGACTCAGCTCTTGAGGCAGATTCGCTTTGATAATCTTGTTGACCTGTTGTTCGCTAACAGCCCTCTGAGCAGCAGGGGTTGCAGTCCCATAGGTAAACACACTGCCATTCATGTTCAAATAAACAGACTCGACAGGCTTTTCTGCTTTGTTCAGGATATATGTTCTTCGAAGAATATATTTCTGTGTCTGATGTAATACTTGACCTGTAAAAACCAGTTCCAGTTCTATCTTTGGTTCTGTCTTGCCAATGGCACCATTATTCAGCAGTTCCTCAAAGTTCTTCTTGTTTTTGATATCCAGTCCATAAAGGGCACCATAGATAGCCTCGAAAAGTGTAGTCTTACCACCACCATTCAGTCCACCTATTAATATGATGGGGCATTCGTCTTCAACTTGCAAGTCCAAATCCAGACTCAGATAGGTCTTGAAGTTTGTTGCTTTTATCTTTTGTATCTGCATATTATCTTCCTCCTATCTTATGTTTTGCAAAGCTTTGTTGATGACGCTTTCGGTAGTAGCATCGTCCATCTCGATTCTATCCACTTTCTCCTTATGGTACTGACTGAGAAGACTATCCTTTACCCAGTCAGCATTCAACTCATGCTTTTCGCAGAGTTCTGTTATTACTTCCAAATCAGGCTTTCTGATGCCATATTCCAGAAAAGCCCTGTCGAGTCCTTTCTTCATATCTTTACATTTTTATGGTTCTACATTGACACTTGCGAGATCCAGAGCATCCCAGCCTTTTAAATCTGATGTGTTCTCAATTTTCATCGGACTATAATACCAGTTGTCATTCTGTTCAATGATAACACCTCCCATTAGTCGTTTGTGGTTCTTCTCATTCTCTGTCTTGATATAATCCAACAGGGCATTGTGCTTATTGGGTGCGTTAGGATCGCTGTCTTTCGACTTGGTGTCAAACAGACAAATGGTTCCATTCTTCATCCTGATGATGTAATCTACATAGAAGCATCGAGGTACACCATCCTTGTCTGTATAAGGAACAGCAAAATGCATGTGTCCACTATCGGCATTCTTATACCACCAGTCAATTACCTCATTATTTCTATCCAGCATACGACTGAACTTAAATTCAGGCTCCGATACTCTGTTCTCCTCAAAGAAGGGCATCAGCGCATGATGATAGATGTCCTCGCAATGATGGCTTACCTCTGAATTGTACATTCTTGTGTCAGGTAGCTCCCATTTGAATGGAACATACACCTCTGGGTTACGCTCTTGTTCACGCTTCTCGTATTCTTCTGCATATCTTGCTTCAGCTTTTGCCAGATAGGCTGCAAACTTTGGCTTATTCAAATGGTAAAGCACTACTTTGATCGCGTCATTCTGAGGCATGCCCAGATAATCCTCGAAGAATTCGTAGATAGCCGAACGTATCATCTCCGAACTTTGTCCAGGTTCGTAGTCTCCCACATTCTTTCTACAGAACTGGTAGAAAGATATCAATAGTTCATCCTGAGTACGGGCGAAGCGGGCAATATCTTCAATGTTTGTCTGACCGACCTCTCCTGTTATCAGCAAGTCTTTAGGAATCTTTACCATGATTCTGCCCACATCTGTGCGGATACCGTGTTTGTTAGCCTTACGTTTATTTTCTGAGAAGGTGTAGTCTGTTTCCTCTTCCGATTTTTCATCTTCTCCAAGGTCATCCCAGCCACCATCGGCACCCCACAGTTCTGTTTGTGGCAAATCCCACTCTTGTGCAACAACTCGTTTGAAGTACTCCTTAAACGGACTCATCAATACGTGAGGGGTCTTACGCCGATCCTGATAAACAGAATTCAGTTCTATACGTCTTGCGTCCTCTCGTTTCTTGGCGTAGAGCGTGGAGATGTAGTTCATATCATCTTTTACAATCTCAACTTTATCTGCACTGAGGTTGGTATATACATAGCCATAGTTCAACGCTTCGTTCTGATAGTGCTGTTGTTGGGGCATTCTAAGAATTCTTCCAACAGTCTGTGCTGTAAAAGTCATGCTCTTGATATCTCTGTAGATAAGAAGTACGGACGCTCTGGGACAGTCCCAGCCAAGAGCGATAGCCTGTTTGAAAAGTAAAACTTCTACCATGTTGTTACTCTTTTCTATGTCATGCAGGTTCTCATGGCGGTCACTCAGCCAAACAGCCAGTTTCCCATTGCTCACATTGATATCCTTGTTGACATCAAGAAATTGTTCAATCTCCTTCACCAGCGTTTTTTCCTCTGTATCGAGGGAATCTTTCGAATCATTAGGTAATTGTATCAGCAATAGCGGATTGATGTCAAATTCTCTATAGGCTCTGGCTAGATTGTTTCTACGCTCCAAGGCCTGTTCCAACAACTGCTCATCCATTTTTATTTCATTGGAACCTTTTAACTGAGGATTCAACTCAATACCTTTCTTAATCATCTCTTCCGCAATCACCTTATGACGAGGCACTTCAATAAGGGGGCAACCACCAGTAATTGGAGTTGCAGAGACACGTAATTCTATTTTGGGTTGAATGTTCTGCAGCACAAGCTCACTCTTCTTGGCATTCTTGCCACCAAACATGTGTTCTTCATCTATCACCACGATGATAGGCAAACCGTTCTGTTGAGTGCGACGTGTCAGCTGAGCTAAATTTCTGTTTTGCTCATTGTCGCGTATCAGTATCGCATTCTCTTTGTTAATGCTCTCCCAGTTCAGGAATAGCACCTGACCAGGCTTCAATCCTTCTGCAGGATCTGCCTCGTCGAACATGACTGGTCGTAAAGAACGAGTCTCGCTGAAAAAGTTCCTAAACGACATATAGCTCTGGATATGCAGTTTGTTAGGTGCTATCCAGATGTATGCACAGTCCATGAACTTCATCTCCAAGTCACGTTTCAATTCATCAAGCAGGGCAGATGTCATGACAGTCTTACCACTACCTGTTGGCGCTTTGAATACCAGTTTCTGGCGCATACCGTCCCAACCGAGCATATCCATGATACGCTCTTTTAACTGCTTAACAGCTGATTTCTGATAATCTTTCAGTTCTATCATATCTTAGTCCTCCTTCTTTTCGTTATTCTCAGCCTCAATGGCTTCGGCCATCATCTGTTTCTGCTCCTCGTCTGTCAGCTCAGTGTTGTCTTCTTTCTTAGGCTCAACGTCTGGCAGTGAGTCTTTGATGCCTCTGTAGAAAGCATAAGGCATAGGTACCAGCGACACTTTGTCGATGACTGTTGCAAAATCATCAGTATAAGGATAGGCTCCATCTGCGAAGATATAAATCTTCAGTGGTTGCTCCTTCTTTCCCATCTTTTCAATCTCTTTCACGATGAAAGGAATGACTCTCGTGTCGTACACCATTAACATCTCTCGTCTGTTTTCTGCGAAGTAGCGAATCATACGCTCCTTGCCTTTCAAGGGCAATGAACCGAATTGATGCTGTTCCTTATAAATATCCTCCTTGATGCAAAGCAAATCCTTCATCTCATGGAACAACTCGCGATTACTCTGATGACTCTGTTTACGCTCTTTAAAGTCCACTTTATAATAGCGCAGATTATTAGCCTTCAAGCCTTCAACATAGTCACCCTTTGGAGTCGTATAACCCTCAATCACTCGCTTGTTTCTTTCATAGGTTACATTCTCGCATATACCATTCTCATTGTTTGTCACAAGGATGCATTGACGATGACCTCCATCCTCTGCATTCAATTGCATAGTGGCATGCATTGTAGTACCAGAGCCTGCAAAAAAATCTAGTATGGTAGAGTATTTATCTCCTGCAATCTGAATAATCCGTTCAATAAGTTTGACAGGCTTAGGATTGGTAAATAACTTCTCATCTCCAAATATCTTTTTCAAGGTTGCTATTGCATTACGGTTACTTTCAACATCCTTGTTATACCATATAGTTTCAACTGGAATCTCTGCTTCTTCATCAGCATAGATTCGAGAATACGCTGACCAACCTTTCTTAGACTTAACCCACTCAATTCGATTTGCTTCTTTTTCCACTTTTTCTTGACTCCACCTCCATCTTCCATCTGTTCCGTCTGCTCTTATGGGGTATATTATACTTCCATCAGGAGCAGTTAACGGAAAATATAAATTTGGGCGATCCTCTCTTGAATCAGCGTTGCCCATATAACGCAATGGCTTTAAGTAATAGCGCCTCCCTTTTTCATCAATTTTATTATAGTGCTCAGGAGCTTCTCCCATCTTTAGTTTGTTTATAGGCTCTATTGATTTGTTTTTGCAATAGACAAGAATGAAATCGTGACGAGAAGAAAAGTCTTTTGCATCCATGCGTGGACTATCTGCCTTTTCCCAAATAATGTTAGCCGCGAAATTGTTAGAGCAAAAAATATCATCACACAAAAGTTTTAAGTTCGCCTGTTCATTATCATCAATAGAAATGAAGATAACTCCCTTTTCAGATAGAAGTGTTTTAGCAATCTTTAAGCGCTTTTCCATAAATGATAGCCATTTGCTGTGACGGTATGAGTCTTCTGTGTCGACAAATGAATCATTATAGACAAAGTCCTTGTTGCCAGTATTGTAGGGAGGATCGATATAAATAACATCAATCATCCCCGCATGGGTATAGGTCAGGGCAACGAGTGCATGTAGATTTTCACCTTCTATCAGAATATGGTTGGGATAGTGCTCTGACTCTGTATCATTCACAATTTGGCGATCCTTAACCTCGCGAAGAATTGGCAATTGAGTCTTCAACTGCTCGAAAGCATCCTCTGTCGAGTCCTCCCATACCAGTCCATAGGTTTTCTTCTCGTTGAGTAATCCCAGCAAAGTCGACTTGTCTTCATTGCTAAGATCCTTCGCATCTCGAATTTTCTTCTCTAATTCTTGTTTGTCAAATTTCATAATCTGATGTTTTTAATTATTATCGTCATCGAATAAATATAGTTCTTCAGGTTCATCATTAGGCTCTGATGCGATGATTATATCCTGATTGTCTTCTATATGACAAACCTGTTGAATCCTGTTCAAAATAGATGTGCCACGTAAGGTGACAAACTCTCTGTAGTTGTCGTTCTTTGCTGCGGCAAACGCTTCCTCATCAATAAAATGAGTAAGAAGAGCTGATTGTATCTCAGCGTTCTCTGTTTCGTACTGATGAAGATAGACGCTTGGGTGCTTTGCACTAATCTGCTGATTCAATCGCTTCGTAATGAAAGCGAAGTTAAGCACAGAATTGGCCTCGTCCTGAGTAATGCCAAACTGATTCCGTAAGGCATAAGGGAAGAAATGATGGTTCTCCTTGGAGTTGGAACGTGAAGCATTTGTCTTATCCAAAGTGACGATGGCTCCATTGTCAAAGTCTAACGGGCCGTTGAGCGCCATCAGACAGAGGATGCCATTCTTGATAACAGAACGAAGGTTCATTCTGACACGTATAAGTTCATAGACGGTGAGCTTCACAGAGAATAGCCTTGGAACCATGATACCATTGGCCAAATCATTTATCCAAAGCACATCTTCGTTCATGCGGGTAAGCGTAGAGCTGGAGTAACGTTGTGAGAAAGTAACCGTCCAGAACCATCCTGATATCAGATTCTTAACCTCTGCATTGATATATTTCTCTCCAGACAGGAAGAAGTAGTGTTGAATAACTGCCAAAATGCTACTATATGGAATAATAGACAATTGTTGAACACCCAGATTTTTGACAAAATCAATAGCCAGTCGGATGCATTCTGTGGTCTTCTGCCAGTTAGTCTTGCAGTCGGCATTAGTAAGACTCAATTGGTGCCTATTGGTACAATCACTAGATACATTCAAAGCAAGTGATTGGGTGAAGATCTCTGAGTCTAACGTACCAAAAATCTTAATGACTGGATCGTCGTTGAATTCTGCAATCTTAGTCCGCAAGTCAAAATCTTCAGACCAAACGGAAGCATGAACCAAGTCAAACAGAGAAAGTCTTTTGCCCCCCTGATTGATGCGTTCAAAGATGGTAACGACTTCATCAAGTTCCATATTCATGGATTTGATAATGCTGACAGGATAGGTACTCAGCAGTTCGTGACAGTCTTGTATGAGTTTACCAAATTCTATCTTGCCAGAACTATAGTACTCCTGTAAGAGATTTCCGTATTCCTTGTCGTCATAAATCTTCCATACAGGTATGTTGTTCTGTTCAGTCTTCAACTTAGGAACCTTAAACAACTTCTTATCAAGATTAAAGCAAATCTTGCTATAATCAACGTCGTTCAAGGTTTTTCCTCTCAAAGCTACATATAACGACGTTATGCGCTGCTGCCCATCAAGAATAAATGAAAACTTGCTGGCTTCAGGCTTATTAGGAAATCCCAATTCTGTGATGTCGCGACAGAAACCATCCATTCGCATATCAGTGTCCCAAAGGAAGAACGAACCAATTGGATATTGCTTATAGATGCTGTTTAGCAGACTCACAATCTTAGTTCTTTCCCACACATAAGCTCTTTGGAATCTGGGAATGCGCATATTGCCATTCTCCAACTCCTGAAATATTCTAGGCAGCGTCCAGTTATTGATAATCTCTATTTTCTGACTCATCTTTTTTATCTCTCAATTCATGATTATAGACGTATAGGCTTAGATTCTTGAGATATTAGATATTGCTTATATTCTCTTACCAACAATTCTTTGATGTCAACTTCTAGCAAATCTGCTATCTTTAACAAACATGCAACATCAGGTTGGGAGGTATTGGTACACCACTTGCTTACTGTAGATGGGGTTACTCCTAATTGCCCAGCAAGCCAGCGAGAAGTTCGCTTCTTTTCGAACAAGACCATTTTTATTCGGTTAATATCTTCCATATTCTATAGTTTTATTGCACAAAGATAGTGAATTATTCTCAATTTCTCGCATTCTTCGTGAAATAATTGTATAATCGGGCGACATTTTAGGATTTTTTATGTATTTGCAGACCAATGATGGTTAGATATTAGTAATGAAGGAGTGGCACGTTCTTGTGTACAAGAATAGTGCTGTTATACGAAAATACAAAAATCGGGCGGTAAATCTTAACATTTTTATATGTATAGGGATGGGGTCACGTGCGCTCCTTCTCGAAGGTGATGCCGTCGTAGAGGGCCTGAGAGCCATCGCTGCTCTCGGGGATGAAGTGGAGGCGGACACCACGGATGTGTTTCTTGGCATTGAAGTCCTCGAGGCAATCTACCTTGTCGCTCTCTATTTCGAGTTTCATCAGGCCCCAGTCGCGCAGACGGACACGGTCGCCCTGGCGCAGATGGCGGTTGATGACTTCCGAAAGCCGTATGATGGCGGCGGTCATCACGCCCTCGCTGATGGGGTTCTGCTCGCAGGCTTCCTTGATGAGTTGGTCTGAACTGATGGTCTGCTGATGCACGGCCACGGCCTTGTATTTGCCGAAAGTGGGGAGCTTCGGCTTGGTCTCTTTCTTGATCCTGTATTTCATCGTTCCTTTTTTGGGGACAAAGATACGAATAAGCGAGGAAAAAGCCAAAAGAATTTTGAGCTTTTTCGAGCGGGAGTATTTTCGAGCTTTCAGCTCAAAGATACGAATAAGCGAGCAAAAAGCCAAAAGAATTTTGAGCTTTTTCGAGCGGGAGTATTTTCGAGCATGCGGCTCAGAGATGCAAATTAGATTTGTGAAAGATTTATTTGAATTCTACTTCTACTAAAATGATGCTATGTCATTGGATATTATTAGCTTATGAGAAATCTTGCATCTATTTTACATCTACTCTTCTTCTACTTTGCCTCTACTCTGCCTCTACATAACATATGTCTCACTGAATAGTAGCCAAATCGCCAAGAACAAGCGTTCAAACTCCATCGCTACAGCCTGCTTCCGGGATATTGGAAGCCTTATGGCTGCTAAATTCTCTAGAGAATTTACAGGTTTGCTTACTGCAAAGTCTAAGAAAGGTGCCACCTAAGTGATAAATTCTCTAGAGAATTTTAAGGAGAGACGGCTTCTGGGTTAGCGCAAGGCGGGGATGAAGCATCAGTTTGGAGGGCGCAAAGTTGCATTAATGTGAGGTGCGAAGTTCTATTAATTTGGCGAAGAGGTAGAGGTAAGGTAGAAGGAAAATAGAGGATTTGTAGAGGTAGAATAGAAGAAATAATTAGCAAAAGTTTTGCATAATTCGCTAAAAATAAGTAATTTTGCAGCCATATCACGAGTGATTTAGTAGAGGCAAACCTAAAAATGTGAATTTATGAAGATAAGTTTACTGAAAATATCGCGCAAGAAGATGGTGATCAACCGTCTGGAGTTGAATGATCTGGCAGAGATGATCCGCAAGAGTCCTGAGGAACGGAAGGTGTTCAACCTGCGCTTGAACTATCAGTTCTGTCAGCCGCAGCGGCTGGACGACGGACAGATAGTGCTCGACTCGCAGAACTATACGGTGGACTTGCCGCGCATACTCTTTGCCGCAGAGTGCGTGAACTATAAGGAGATACAGAAGGGGCTTCGCTATAACGGGCTGGTGGTGGTTGAGGTTAACGGCCTGAAGACGTATGAGGAGGCCGTCGCCATCAGGAACCAGGCAGCGCGGATGGACGAGACGGTGATGGCGTTCTTAGGGGCTTCGGGCAAGTCGGTGAAGATTGTGTGCCGAGGGGAACTTTATGGGGATTACAAATCCCAGGGTGCAGCAGTCGGGGATTACAAATCCCCGACAACAGAAGGGGCGGGGAGCACGCTGCCGGAGAAGGAAGAGGAGGTGAGGCAGTTCCACAAGAACCTGTATGAGACGGCGCGGAGGGCCTATCAGAACCAGTTCGGGCTGGACATCGAGTATCTGGAGCCGAGGCTGGAACGGACGGTCTATCTGAGTGCCGACCCTGAGATGTACTTCAATCCCGACGCACGACCCTTCAAGGCGGATACGGCCAAGCACGAACAGCCGGAGCCGACACCCATCTCGTGGGAGAGTGACATGCTGATGCCTGGGCGCACCGTCAAGCGGACGTATCATTTCAACTGGGTCTTTATACTCCGCGAGGTTTTAGGGGGCTACTTTGACTTACCCGACGAGGACTGCCAGCTTCAGCTGCTGCAGCAGATAGTCCGCAAGTCGCTCGAACAGCGCATACCGCTCGCTCATGCTCAGGGCATGACGCTGGAGCATCCGCTCTTCCACAACGACCCGGAGCTGGTGAAGAGCGTCTTTGCTTCCACTTACGAGGTGACGCTGATGGAGGAGTATCGCAAGAAAAATAAGAT
>ODAI012868989.1_pt1 | contig 16579 bp, 12 predicted proteins | sample 1539321 | NCBI WGS metagenome assembly ODAI01 (sample SAMN02144231, study PRJEB22623) | gut metagenome | biome: sheep rumen | host: Ovis aries | place: New Zealand | reverse complement strand
TTCGCCTGAGCTTCCTGCTGTTTGGCTATCTGTTCGGGAGTAAGCTCCTTTGCATAGCCCTGATCGGTCTGTCCCATTTCACCGAGGTCTATCTTCACAAAGCTTGCTCCGAGGGACTTTACCTGATCTTCTACGACAGGGCGGGTATCGAATGCGTCAACTCTCGCCCCGAGACGCTTTGCAGTCGCTATCGCCTGCAGACCCGCGACACCTACGCCGATAATGAACGCGCGGGCAGGATTTATGGTACCCGACGGAGTTACCATCATCGGCAGTATCTTCGGCATTCTCGCCGCTGCGTTGACGACTGCGACATAGCCCGCGAGAGAGGTCTGCGAGGACTGCACATCCATTTTCTGCGCGAGGGTGGTTCTCGGTATCATCTCCAGCGACACCGCCTGTAGCCCCGCAGCCGCCATTTTGTTCAGCAGCTCCTTCTCGTTGAACGGGTCGAGGTAGCTTAAATGCAGCGTGTTCTTCTCGATGCCGTCGATGCTTTCGGGCTTCATAATACGCAGAACAATTTCGCTGCCCTTATAGCCCTCCTCATTGGAAGCCACAAGAACAGCGCCCGCCTTCTCATAAGCCTCGTCATTGAAGCCGCTTTTTACCCCTGTGCCTTTGACCGCTTTTATCTCATACCCCATTCCGATGAGCTTTTTCACATCGTCGGGAATGAGCGCGGTGCGCGTTTCCAGCGGGTCGGTCTCCTTACATAAAAGTATTTTTTTCATTTGCCTTAACTTTCTCCTTTCGCTTTTGGCTGAAAAATACATTTAAGCAGTACCGTAAACAAATACGGTACTGCTTATTGCTATTGTTTAATCCCACGCTTCGGTATTCTGCGAATAAGCGCCGTTGGCGTTATTATCGGTCTCTGTCTGCGTGAGGTTTTCCCCGATGTACATTTCGGGGTGTTCATTGATCGGAATAAAATAATTCTTATCCATAGTATTCCTCCGATATGTGAAAGGTGTTTCCTTTCATCAATTGTAAATTATACGATGCCCTGTGCGTTCATAGCGTCAAGAACTTTCTCGAAGCCGGCGATATTCGCACCAACGACGAAGTTGTCCTTGTAGCCGTACTTCTCGGCAGCGTCCGCAATGTTGTGGTAGAGGTTCACCATGATCTGGTTGAGCTTCTTGTCAACCTCATCAAATGTCCAGCTCAGTCTCTCGCTGTTCTGCGACATTTCAAGTGCGGAAGTAGCTACGCCGCCCGCGTTTGCAGCCTTGCCGGGAATGAAGAACACCTTGTTATCCTGAAGGTACTTTGTTGCAGCCTCTGTGGTGGGCATATTCGCACCCTCGCAGACTGCGATCGCACCATTTGCGACAAGCTGCTTTGCGTCCTCGATATCGAGCTCATTCTGTGTAGCGCACGGGAGAGCGAGGTCAGCCTTGATCTGCCATACGCCGCGACCCTCGTGATACTCGGAGTTCGGACGGAATTTCTTGTACTCGGTTAGACGAGCGCGGTCGATCTCCTTGATCTGCTTGAGAGCATCAACGTCGATTCCGTCGGGATCATATACCCAGCCTGTGGAATCCGAGCAGGTCAGCACCTTAACGCCGAGCTGCTGTGCCTTCTGGATCGCGTAGATAGCCACATTTCCCGCGCCGGAGACTACCGCTGTCTTGCCTGCAATGTCGATGCCGTGTGCTTTTAAAAGCTCCTCGGTGATGTAGAGAAGTCCGTAGCCGGTAGCTTCCGTTCTTGCGAGAGAGCCGCCGTAGGACAGACCCTTACCTGTGAGAGTACCCTCGAAGAGTCCGCGGATACGCTTGTACATACCAAACATATAGCCTATCTCGCGTCCGCCTGTGCCGATGTCGCCCGCAGGAACGTCGGTGTCGGCGCCGATGTACTTGTAGAGCTCAAGCATGAAGCTCTGGCAGAAGTTCATTATCTCGCGGTCGGACTTGCCCTTAGGGTCGAAGTCGGAACCGCCCTTGCCGCCGCCTATCGGAAGTCCGGTAAGGCTGTTCTTGAATATCTGCTCAAAGCCAAGGAACTTGATGATACCGATATTTACGGATGGGTGCAGTCTTAAACCTCCCTTGTAGGGACCGATAGCGGAGTTGAACTGCACACGGTAGCCGGTGTTCACATGGACGTTTCCGTTGTCGTCGATCCACGGTACGCGGAACTTGATCTGTCTTTCGGGATTCACAAGCCTTTCGAGAAGCGCGTCCCTGCGGAACTTCTCCTCGTTCGCGTCAACGACGGGTCTGATCGAGTCGAGAACTTCTCTTACAGCCTGATGAAATTCGGGCTCACCGGGATTCTGGGCAGTCACCTGTTCGATGACTTCATCAACATAGGACATTTTTTCTTCCTCCTGAAATTTGAATTGCGGTAAACGGTTCGCTGTGCGGCTGATCGTGTTTACCGTTATTTACTCCGCTTTTTCAGCGGTCATTAACTTAAAAAGACGCAGAACTCCCATAACATATCCGGAAGAACACAGTACAGGCATTTCAAGCTGCGTCCGAATAAGATCGGATTGTTTGAAACAGCTTTGTCTGTCGGGGTTCCCGGCTGGGGTTTCAGCGCCATTGCCAAAACATATTTAATTGCATACCCTTATATTCTACAATACAACAGGGCAAAAGTCAACGAAAGCTGTTGACGTAAATACCGTAAAAATCAGACATTATACATACTATAACCGACTTGTTAAATTTATGTCTTATCTTGTTTTCTGACCTCCAATGGCTTCATTCCGGTATATTTCTTAAACTCTGAAGTAAAGTAATCTGCCGTAGCGAATCCAAGTATTTCACTGACCTCATGCACTCTGTATCGGCCGGTCTTTAAAAGTCTTTTGGCATATACCATTCTGAACCGCTTATAGAATTCACCGAAAGTCATTCCGGTTTCGGAACGGAACAGACGACCGAAGTAATCTTTATTGAAGCCAAAATACTCTGCGGCAGTCTGCGTTGAGACTATTGTATGTTCGTTATCCTCTATAAACGCTTTTATCTTTTTCAAGGTTTCGTTTCTTATCTTTTCTTCAAGTCCCGCAAAATACTCCTCAACAGCAATATGATACTCCGTGCTCCCGATAGAGGATTTGATCTTTTTCAGCGCTGTTTGCAGCGAACCGGCAAGCGCATTCATAGAGACCGGCTCGGTCAGATAATCGACAGCCCCTTTCAGGAAGCATTGCCTTATTCTTTCCGATGAACCATCGGGGCTTATCACGATCAAAGCGGGTTTATTGCCAATAGAAAATAAATTTTCGGCAACCTTTATTGCATCGAGTTCCGGCGGTTTCTCAAAACAAACGACAAGCTCAGTAAGGTTGCTTTTTATGTACGAGACCGCTGACCTTTGGGTAATCGTCTGACCGACTATCTCAAATCCATTCTCTCGCCACACAGAAAGCTTTTTATACCGTGTTATTGCATCAATATCGGTATCTATTATGAGCAGTCTGAATCTATTCTTCCTTATGACAACTCACCTCTGTCCGCCGCCGTTAATGATCTCACGGCAAATCTCATCAATACTCAGCTGCTGATTCATCGCCTGTCTGAGAATATATTTGTGAGCCTGATCCTCGCTCATGCCCTTTTTCTCGATGAGCAGCAGCTTAGCTCTGCTCATAAGCTTCATTTCATTGTTTTTCCGTTCAAGTTCTGTTATCCTTGCACGCATATCTGCACTCCTGCCGTAAAACGACGAGAGCAATTCTGCCGCAAGCGTTATGTTAGAACGCGAGACGGGTCTTTTCAAAACGTAGCAGTTATCCTTTGTAAGGCGTTCGAGAGCTTTGTCCGGAATGTCCGACCGCACTATAACACAGACAGGCGGTGAGCTGTCTGCTGCAAGCTCGTCAATCAGCTTTATCCCGCTTTCGTCGGCAAGCGGAAGTGAAAAGAATATGACCGAAAACATTTCGAGGTTATGATCTCTTATCTCCGAAACCGTGGTCGCGGTCGTAATCTCATAAACGCCGTTATCAAGCATCTCTCTGAACGTTTCGCAAGCCCTTTCCGTGCCTGCGCAAATGAGAATTTTCTTTTTCACGCGATCACCTCATATTCATTTTTATTGCAACGCAGGCGGCGAGTCGCCGCTGACAATACCGTCTGGTACTTTCATCTTATCATTAATCTGTGCCTCGAGGTCGTTATTTTTGTGCAAGCGCCGCCTTGATCAATCCCTCAAACAATGGGTGCGGGCGGTTCGGTCTCGACTTGAACTCCGGGTGGAACTGGACAGCCACGAAGAACGGGTGCGCCGGAATTTCGACGATCTCCACAAGCTTACCGTCCGGGCTTTGTCCGACAAGCTCCATGCCGTTCTGTTCAAACTCGGCGCGGTATATGTTGTTGAACTCATAGCGGTGGCGGTGGCGTTCGTAGATAAGCTCGGATCCGTAACATTCACGTGAACGTGAATTTTCTGCAAGCTTACACGGGTACAGTCCGAGCCGCATTGTCCCGCCCATGTCAACGCCTTTCTGGTCGGGCATCAGGTCGATGACGCTGTGCTCGGTCTCGCTGAACTCCGCGCTGTCAGCGTCCTTCCAGCCTATCACGTTTCTTGCAAACTCAATGACCGCCATGTGCATTCCGAGGCACAATCCGAGGTATGGGACTTTGTTCTCGCGGGCGTAGCGCACAGCTTCGATTTTCCCCTCAATTCCGCGGTTTCCGAACCCGCCGGGAACGATTATCCCCGCGCAGTCGGACAGCAATCCGTCCACTGTTTCAGCCGTAACTTCCTCGCTGTTTATCAGCTTTATGTCAGCTTTGCAGCCCTGCGCAAATGTCGCGTGACGTACCGATTCCATGACTGACAGATACGCGTCCGGGAGCGCGGCGTACTTGCCGACGATAGCGATTTTCAGCGGCGTTTCGGCGTGCTCCTGACGATGAACCATTTCCGTCCATTCGGACAAGTCGGGCTTGTCGTTCTGCAATCCGAGATGTTCGCAGACCGTATCCGCAAGCCCTTCTTTTTCCAACATAAGCGGGACTGCGTACAGCGACGACGCCGTGCGGTTGATTATGACATCTTGCACGCGTACGTTGCAGAAGTTGGCGATCTTGCATTTCGCGTCCTCGGGAACGTCGCAGTCCGCGCGGCAGACAAGGATAGTGGGCTGTATGCCGATAGAGAGCAGTTCCTTGACGCTGTGCTGTGTGGGCTTGGTTTTCAGCTCCTCGGAGCCGCTGATGAACGGCAGCAGCGTGACGTGAATGTATATAACGTCCGAGCGCCCCTTTTCAAGTCCGACCTGTCGTATTGCTTCAAGGAACGGCGTACCCTCGATGTCGCCGACAGTCCCGCCGATCTCGCAGATAACAACGTCTGCGCCAACGGACGAGCCTGCGCGATAGATGCGCTCTTTGATCTCGTTTGTGATGTGCGGAACGACCTGCACAGTCGCACCGAGGTAATCCCCGCGGCGCTCCTTGTTTATCACAGTCTGGTAAATTTTACCTGTGGTGACGTTGCTGTTGACCGAGAGATTTTCGTCGATGAAGCGCTCGTAATGCCCGAGGTCAAGGTCAGTCTCGGTTCCGTCATCGGTTACGAACACCTCGCCGTGCTGATACGGCGACATCGTCCCAGGGTCAACGTTTATGTACGGGTCGCACTTCATCACCGTGACCTTGTGTCCCCTGTCTTTGAGCAGCCTGCCGAGAGACGCGGCGGTGATGCCCTTGCCCAATCCGGAAACTACGCCGCCTGTCACGAAAATATACTTTGTCTGCATACATTCTCCTTTACTTCAAGACACCGATTTTCAAATCATTAACACGATGTACACCTCGGTACGGCTCCGGTACATCTCCGGTACACCGCGCTGTACCCTGCAAACGCTTTATTCATGCGGATTTGCAGGTTTTGGTACAGCTGGTACACCTGTTTTAAAATCATAAATGAAGATTTTATTCTTAACTGATATTTATAGTAAGCGTCATAAATTTCTGCACTTTGACGTATTTTCCTTTTGCACGTTTAATATAAAACACTGACTTAAAAAGTGGTGTACCAGCCGTACCGAGGTGTACAAACCGCATGGTTGAGCCATTCCTCGGTACAGCGAGGGTACAGCGCGGTACATCAGTTATTCACATAAAGTCTGCGATACGGATTGTTGGTGTTCGGTGTGAGCTTGAAGAAGTGGCTGTCGAGCAGCTCCTCCGCGTCATAGCCGAACTTCTTCGCGAACAACTCCACGTCCGCTTTTATTGCCTTAATATCCGCCTTGTCCGCGTCCTCGCAGAGCACCTGCGCGGGCAGTTCCGGGGCGTGTTCCGTGCGGATATACATGACCCCGCCGTGCATTCCGGTGCAGCAGAAATCCCCCACCGGACACTGCTTTTCATAGCCGATGCCGAGGACGATTATGCGCCCGCCTGCCTGATATTCCGCGAGGAAATCCCCGGTCTTGCCGCCTATCACCATAAGCGGTTTTTTCTCCATATACTCCTTCATGTGGATGCCCGCGCGGTAGCCCGCCGAGCCTTTCACAAGTATCTTCCCGTCGCGCATTCCGTAGCCTGCCGCGTCGCCGACATTGCCGTGAATCGTGATCGTGCCGTCGTTCATTGCGTCGCCCACAGCGTCCTGCGCGTTGCCGTAAACCGTGATGTCACATTCGGTCAGATACGCGCCGAGCGCGTTTCCGGGAATGCCCGAAATGTGGATATCCTTGCCGGTGCAGCCGGAACCTGTGTAGCGCTGTCCGAGCATATTTTCTATCTCGATCTTCCGGCTTTTCGAGCTGCGTATCTTCTCGTTCAGCTCACGGAAGCTGAGGTTTTCGGCATTTATTTTCATGCGGATTCACCGCCTTTCGACAGTATATCAAATCTCTTTTCTTTTGCGAACGCGGCAAGCTGCGGTGCCTTGCAAAGCAGCTCATAATCAACAGTTGTGAGATCTGTCTGTTCGCGTATCAAGGCTGTGTAAATGCCCGCTCTTGCAATTTTTTCGCCCATAAGAATGAAGCCACACAGTTTGTTATTGCAGCTAAACAACTTCTTCACATTCTCGCCGTCAACTTCCTCATAGCACTCGCCCGTGTACGCGCCCGCAGTGATGATGTGCAAGCCGAAAAATCCGATCGCGTTCATCGGGAAAGCCTGCTCGAACTTGTCAGCTACACCCGCCATGTTATGCCCCGCGACAAGCCCCTGCGCGTAGGCGTTCGGCATTATCGCTATGATGTGGGAAGTGCCTGTGGTGATGTCCTCGGACACGGTGCAATCTCCCGCCGCCCAGATGTTTTTCACGCCTTTCACAGCCTGTTTTTTGTCAGTGAGAATGCCCTTTTCCACCTTTGCTCCCGCGCTCTCCGCAAGCTCGGTATTCGGGCGGACTCCGACCGCCGTAATCAAAATGTCAAACTGCAATTCCTCGCCGTTTGTGAGGGTTGCAGTATTTTTGTTGAAGCTTTTCGCGCTTGTTCCGAGCAAGAATTTCACGCCGTGAGATTCGATGTGGCGCTGCATTATTTCCGATGTCTGCTTGTCGAGAATGGACGGAAGAATGCGGTCTGCGAGGTCGATAACGGTCATGTCAACGTCGAAATGCTCAAGCGCTTCGGCAGCTTTCAAGCCTATCAGACCCGCGCCGATTATCAGCACTTTTGCGCCCTTTTTCACAACTTTTTCGAGCGCTTTTACATCGTCCCACTTCATGAAGCTGAACCTGTTCTTAACGCTGTCAAGCCCCTCCATAGGCGGGACGAAGGGCTTTGAGCCTGTCGCCAGAAGCAGCTTGTTATACTCGATTTTTTCGCCCGATTCAAGCGCGACTTGCTTAGTTTTGCTGTCAATCGAAACTGCACGTTTTCCGAGCAGAGTTTCGACATTGTTCACCTTGTAAAAGTCGGCGGGACGGTAGTTCATCTGCTTTTCCGATATGTCGCCTTTCAGCAGATACGAGATGAGCGGGCGGGAGTAGATGTGGTGCTTTTCGTCCGAGATGACAGCGATAGTGCCTTTTTTGTCTGTCTCGCGGATACCCTCAATACAGCCCGCAGCTGCCGCAGAATTGCCGATTATGACATATTCGTACTTCACGCGAGCTCACCCCTTTCCTCAAACACGATAGCCCCGTTAATGCAGTTCTGCACGCATTGCGGTACTCCGCCGTTTGCCGTGCAAAGCTCACATTTGGTCGCGGAATGCCCGTCCTTGCCGACTGTCACGCAGCCGTAGGGACATGACAGAATGCAGGTGTAGCAGCCGACGCACTTTTCGCGGTCGATACGCACCACGCCGTCAACTTTGGAAATCGCCCCGGCAATGCAGTTCTTCATACATTGCGGGTCGTCGCAGTGACGGCACTGGACAGCGAAATTTATGCTGCCGCCGTCCTCAACGGTAATGCGAGGTACGGCGTTTTTATTCAGCTTGAAAGCCTTGTAAAGCTCACTTTCACCCGAATTTGCGAATGCACAATAATACTCGCACAGGTGGCAGCCGAGGCACCTTTCTTCGTTCACATATACTTTCTTCATATCTTTATTCTCCTGCATGAAGGATTCCGAGTATCTGCAATTCTTTCTCGGTCAGCCCGATACCGCGAAGCATGAGCCTGTTGCCGCGCAGAGCCTCAATTGAATTTATACCCATGCCGCCCATTATCTCCTGAATTTCGTGGTTCCATGCGGTCACGAGGTTGACCAATCGCTGATAGGCAATGTCGGGGTTGAGCCGCTTGACGAGCTCCGGTTCCTGCGTGGCGATACCCCAGTTGCACTTGCCGGTGTGGCAGCTTCTGCACAAATGGCAGCCCATGGCAAGCAGCGCCGGAGTTGCGATGTACACCGCGTCCGCGCCGAGGGCGATAGCCTTCACAGCGTCGGACGAGCAGCGGATAGAGCCCGCCGCGACGATAGAAACCTCGTTGCGTATGCCCTCGTGCCGCAGTCTGCCGTCAACAGCCGCAAGTGCTAATTCTATCGGTATTCCCACATTGTCGCGAATTCGCGTGGGAGCCGCGCCTGTGCCGCCCCGGAAGCCGTCTATCGCGATTATGTCCGCGCCCGAACGTGCCACGCCGGAGGCGATAGCCGCAACATTGTGGACTGCCGCGATCTTGACGATTACCGGCTTCTTGTATTCGGTGGCCTCTTTCACCGAGAAGATGAGCTGACGCAAGTCCTCTATCGAATAGATATCATGGTGCGGGGCAGGGGAGATAGCGTCCGTTCCGCGAGGGATCATGCGGGTGTGCGCCACGTCTTCCTTTATCTTCTCACCGGGCAGATGACCGCCGATACCGGGTTTCGCGCCCTGTCCCATTTTAATTTCTATCGCCGCGCCCGCGTTCAGGTAGTCCTTGTGAACGCCGAAGCGCCCCGAAGCGACTTGTACTATCGTATTCGCGCCGTATTTGTAGAAATCCTTGTGCAGACCGCCTTCACCGGTGTTGTAGTAGGTGCCGAGCTCTTCGGCGGCTCTTGCAAGGCTCTCGTGCGCGTTCTTCGATATTGAGCCGTAGGACATTGCCGAGAACATGATCGGCACGTTCAGAGTCAGCGAAGGTTCGAGCGACAAGTCCATTTCGCCGTTCTTGTCGTACTTTATCTTCGTCGGCTTCTTGCCGAGGAACACGCGGGTCTCCATAGGTTCACGGAGCGGGTCGATAGGCGGGTTTGTGACCTGCGACGCGTTCAGCAGAATCTTGTCCCAGTAAACGGGATAATCCTTCGGCGTTCCCATTGACGAGAGCAGCACGGAGCCGGTTCCCGCCTGACGGTAAGCTTCGGTCATAAGCGGCTGTGTGTAGTTCGCAGACTTGCGGAAGGCATTCTCGTTCGGCTTGATTTTCAGCGCGCCGGTGGGACAGATACAGACGCATCTCTGGCAGTCAACGCACTGGTTTTCATGTGCTAACATCTTGCCGAAATCCGCATCGTAGTAGTGGACTTTGTTGGAACACTGGCGCTCGCAAGCACGGCAGTTTATACATTTATCGTAATTTCGCAGAACCTCAAATTCTGCCGGAAAATAGTTCACAGGCATTTTCTTTTACCCTCCTCATTGAGAGTGATGATGACGGGTTCGCCGCCCTTCGGCGACCAGACATTGGTGCAGTCCGGACATATCGCGCGTATCGCACATTCCTCGCTTGCGATATACGTTGTGTCCTCTTTCTCGGCGACCACCATTGAACGCAGCTTCAGACGGTCATTCAGCGCCATGAGCCCGCCGGTGTAGCCGAGGATTATCGAGAACGGGCCGGTGATGAGCAGTCCCGACATAGCCTGTCTCAGATAGCGGAGTTTTGCGGCGCGCTTCGGGTCGGTCTTTTCGATGCTGTCGATCTTGCTCCAGAACGGGGCGGCGATGACGCTTGCCACATCTTCGAGCGGCAGGTTTTGCTTGCGGTTGAGCCAGTCAAAAATGTATGTGATGACCTCGGTGTCGGTGAGGAGCGTACATTTATAACCGAACATCTCTATGAACCGGCGGTTCGCGTCGTAGCTTGATATCTCGCCGTTATGCACGATCGAGTAGTCCAGCAGTGCGAACGGGTGTGCGCCGCCCCACCAGCCGGGGGTGTTAGTGGGATATCGCCCGTGAGCTGTCCACGCGTAGCCCTCGTACTCGTCCAGCCGGTAGAAGCGCCCTACATCTTCCGGGTAGCCAACCGCCTTGAATACGCCCATATTCTTCCCGCAGGAGAACACATAAGCGCCTTCAAACTCGGTGTTTATGCGGATCACACACTTAACCGTATATTCCTTTTCGTCAAGCTGAGACGCGGACAGTTTTGTCGGACGGGGATCAACAAAATATCTCCATATAAGAGGTTCGTTCTTTATCTCGGGAATATGCTGTATCGGAATACGGCTGAGATTTATTATGTCGAAGTGCCTGTCAAGAAAATCCTCGGTCTTTACCCGCGCCTCGGTATTATCATAAAAGACATGAAAGGCGTAGTGATCTTTATACTCGGGATAGATGCCATATCCGGCGAACCCGCCGCCGAGACCGTTTGAGCGGTCGTGCATATATGAAATAGATTTAACGATGCTCTCACCGCTGACACGCTTGCCGTCACGGTTGATGAAACCGGTAATAGCGCAGCCCGCTGGGATTCGCACATCTCCTTCTCTGTAATTCATCTTTATTTTCCGCACCCGTTAGGGTGCGCCTCCTTTTCACTTTGGTGCGTTTTTTCGTAGAAAAACTCGGTCGCTCCGACCGGGAGCGCCGAAGTGAGAGTTTGAAGCTCTTTGAGCTTTAAACTCAATCCTCACTGAAATATTGCTTTTCGCAAAATTCACTCAATGTGCTGATTTTACCATTTGACGATAGAAAAGTCAATTAAAATGCAAGATTTATTTTGTTCTCTTGCAAATTTAGTGAAATTGCAGAAAAACAGACTTGCAAAATAATCAGTATATGACAAATCGAACAATGCCTTATAATAATATTAAAAATGGTATGTTGAATGTGCTGGAGCACATTTTGGCGCAGATATTTCTTTTTTATTATCTGCAAGTTTAAAAATATTTCTTGCATAAAATCTTGACAAACGCGAAAAAATGTAATATAATAATACTTGATCGGCAATGGCGCTGATAGGGTCTCCCTGTCTGCGCTGTTTTTTATTAGCTGTTACTTCTTTATATATGTTGGCTGAAAAAGGAAAGACGCGGTGCAGAAATGTACCGTGCCTTTTCTCTCGGACTAATGTGCTGCCGCACAACGGAAATTGCGTTTTAGTGTGCTGTTGCACATCGAGAGAAAATATTTTACAAATCGTTTTTATCGCTTCATATCAAGTTTTGTAAAAAACGTTGAAGTTGACCGCTCTTTATCCGAAAGTATTGACATGATGTTTTTCGGGTGCTATAATTAAAGAATAAATTAACGGACAATGGCGTTCGGTATTCCGAATGTCACTGTCCGTTTTGCTTTTGAAACGGGGTGATAAAATGGCTGTAACTCTTGCTATGCTTTGTGTGGATACCGAGCAGAAATACTCGCTGAAGCTTATTGCTGGAAAAGCGGGAATGGACAACATTGTCCGCTGGGTACATAATCTTGAGGACACCGGTTCACAGCCGTTTCTTCACGGAAATGAACTGATAGTAACTGCAGGTGTCGGGCATTCCGATACAAAGTGGCTGCCGGACTTTATCGCTACGCTGAAGAACAAGGGTGCAGTCGGCATTATTATCCTTATCGGCACACACATCCCCGCGATACCTGATAACGTAATAGCATACTGTGAGCGGGATGCGTTCCCGCTGTTTACGATGACCGATGAAGCAAAGATACTTGACCTGACCTATGAGCTTTGCCGCAGGATAACCGGTATGGAGAAGCATGACAATGCGCTGAACGATGCGCTCCGTTCGGTGATCGCCGAGCCTTCGTCACTCCGCTCGCATTCCCGGTTTCTTGCACGCGAGGGCTTCTCCGACGTAAGCCGCTATTCGGCAGTCGCAGCGTGTATGATCTCCGCATCAGGTGAAGCTGTCGATACTGCACCGGTCGCCGAAAACGGGGGTGTGAGAATTGCGGCGAAAGATATGAAATTCCGGTCGGCTGTTTTTACAAACAAGGGAATATTTGTAGCAGTCTGCCAGAACTGCACCACAGAGGATATGAAGCATCTTTGCGAATGTATAAAAGGAGCGGATACGGGGTGCAAAACGTTTATCGGAGTTTCAGAAAGCGCGCAGGGACTCAGCGGTATTTCCCGCGCTTATGAGCAGGCTGAGGCGGCAATGATCTCGTCTGTGCTGTCGGATACCAGCTATTCGTTATACAGGAATATCGGCATCATGAAGCTGATACTCGGCGTTCGTGACAGGGGCATTCTCCGCACTTATGTCAATGAAAACCTCGGAAAGATCAAGGCTTATGATTCGGAGCACGATACAGACCTTGCGCACGTTCTCCGCATTTACATCGAGAACAACAGCAGCGTGAATGAGGTTGCAGCTATCGAGAAAGTTCACCGCAACACCATAAACAGTAAGATCCGCACGGTGAAGGAGCTGTTAGGCAATGAGCTTGACGATATCAGCAAAAGCAGACTTCTGATCGCATTTCTGATAAATGACGTGCTGAATGTCTATGACGAAAAATTGAATACTCTTAAAGGAGCGTGATCTGCGATTGCAGGTCACGCTTTTTGAATTTTATTGCAGTCACAAATTCATTTAAGACAGCATCTCTCGTGTTGCAAAAAGCTATTTGGCGGTGCTTTCGTTAAATATACACAAAAATACAGACGTAAACACAATAATTATTTGCAGGATATAATTTATTTTCTTGCAAAAATCTATTGACAAATCCCGAATATCGTAGTATAATATGAAACATGGAACGGCAAAGGCGCTGGTGAGTATGATCTCGTCAGCGCCTTTGTCTATAATAAGAAAGGAAGAAGCAGTTATGAAACAGATCGCAGAATACTTCGGAGAAAACGTGTTCAATGAAAACGTGATGAAAGCAAGACTCCCGAAAGAAACTTTCAAGGCAGTCAAGAACACTATCGACAACGGCAAGCGTCTTGACCCGGCAGCGGCAGCAGTAGTCGCAAACGCAATGAAAGAATGGGCTATCGAAAAGGGCGCGACCCACTACACCCACTGGTTCCAGCCTATGACCGGAATCACCGCCGAGAAGCACGACAGTTTCATCTCCCCCTCCGCGGGCGGCAGCGTGATAATGGAGTTCTCCGGCAAGGAACTGATACAGGGCGAACCGGACGCGTCTTCATTCCCCTCCGGCGGCTTGCGCGCAACATTCGAGGCTCGCGGCTACACCGCATGGGATCCGACATCATACGCGTTCATCAAGGACGAAGTGCTCTGCATACCGACGGCGTTCTGCTCCTACGGCGGCGAGGCTCTGGACAAGAAAACTCCGCTGCTGCGCTCAATGGAAGCTGTCAACCGTCAGGCAATGAGGATATTGAAGCTGTTCGGCAACGAGAACGTCACATCGGTCAAGACCACAGTAGGTCCCGAGCAGGAATACTTTCTCGTTGACAAAGAAGATTTCGACAAGCGCAAAGACCTCATTTATACCGGCAGAACTTTGTTCGGCGCAATGCCGCCGAAAGGTCAGGAGCTCGAAGATCACTACTTCGGCGTTATCAAGCCCCGCGTGCAGGCGTTCATGAAAGACCTCAACGAAGAGCTGTGGAAGCTCGGCATACTCGCGAAAACGGAACACAATGAGGTGGCTCCGGCACAGCACGAGTTAGCCCCGATCTTCGCGACAACCAACATCGCCGCAGATCACAACCAGCTCACAATGGAGATAATGCAGAAGGTGGCAAAGAAGCACGGACTTGTATGTCTGCTGCACGAAAAGCCCTTTGCCGGCGTGAACGGAAGCGGAAAGCACAACAACTGGTCGATCTCCACAAACGCAGGCGTGAACCTGCTCGAACCCGGCGACACACCCTACGAAAACGCTCAGTTCCTGCTGTTCCTGTGTGCAGTCATCAAGGCAGTTGACGACTATCAGGACTTGCTGCGTATATCCGTTGCAAGCGCCGGCAATGATCACAGACTTGGCGCGAATGAAGCGCCGCCTGCTGTGATCTCGGTATTCCTCGGCGAGGAGCTCACAGAGATACTCGAAGCTATCGAGAAGGACGAACCCTACGGCGGCAAGGAGAAAGAGCTGATGAAGGTCGGCGTACACGTTCTCCCGAAGTTCCCGAAGGACACAACCGACAGAAACAGAACCTCTCCGTTCGCCTTTACCGGCAACAAGTTCGAGTTCCGTATGCTCGGCTCGTCAGCGTCCGTTTCCGGCTCGAATGTAGTGCTCAACACGGTAGTCGCGGAGGAATTAAAGCAGTTCGCAGATGAACTCGAAAACAAGTCCGATTTCAACGGCGCACTGCACGACCTCATTCAGAAAGTCATCAAGGAACACAAGCGCATTATCTTCAACGGCAACGGCTATGATGACGCTTGGATTGCCGAGGCGGAGAAGCGCGGGCTGTCAAATCTGAAAACAACTCCGGACGCGCTGGCGCACTGGCTTGACAACAAGAATGTGGAGCTGTTCACATCGCACAAGGTGTTCTCCGAAGCGGAAATGAAGTCGCGTAACGAGATACTCTTTGAAGCATACGAAAAGCTCATCAAGATAGAAGCGCGGACAATGGTGGATATGGCATACCACGACCTGCTGCCATGCATAAGCAAGTATGTTCGTTACCTCGACAAAAACTTGATATCCGACTATGAAAAGAATGTCTCCGCACAGCTCACCGAGCTGATGAACAAAGCGTATGGATCGCTCACGGAGCTTGAAATGAAGATACAAAAGGCTGACGAAACGGTCGATATTCCCGAATGTGCATTCGTATGCAAGGACGAGGTCATTCCCGCAATGTCGGAGCTCCGCAAGTACATAGACAAGGCGGAAACGCTGACAGCCTCGGAATACTGGGCGATACCCACTTACGGCGAACTGCTGTTTGATGTGAGATGATCGGCTCGATACACGAAGAATGTGGAGTATTCGGAGTTTACTCCAAAACTCCCGTTGACGCGGCGCACGAGGTCTATCTCGGCTTGTACGCATTGCAGCACCGAGGGCAGGAAAGCTGCGGTATCTCGGTCTGCGACGACGGCGTAATGCGGCACCGCAAGGGCGCAGGGCTTGTGCATGAAGTCTTCGGAGAAGCCGACTTGCAGGTGTTAGGCGCGGGAAATATCGCAGTCGGGCACGTCCGCTACTCCACCACGGGCGGCGGCAGTCCCGAGAACTTCCAGCCCCTCGTTGTGCGCCACATCAAAGGCAATATGTCACTCGCACACAACGGCAACCTCACCAATGCGGAGCAGCTGCGGCGAAAATTCGAGCTGAACGGCGCGATATTCCACGGCACTTCCGACACCGAAGCTATAGCTTACTCCATAGTCGCGGCGCGGCTGAAATGTAGCTCCACCGAAGAAGCGGTAGAGCTTGCAATGAACGACATCAAGGGCGCGTATTCGTGCGTGCTGATGACCGCCACAAAGCTGATAGCATTCCGTGACCCGAACGGGTTCAGACCGCTCGTTCTCGGCAAGACCGATAACGGTTTTATTGCAGCATCGGAATCCTGCGCGATTGAAAGCGTCGGCGGCACGGTGCTCCGTGATGTCAAGCCGGGCGAGATTGTCGTTATCGGCAGCGACGGGCTGCACATGATAGAAACGCACTGCAATAAGGCTCACACCCTCTGCGTTTTCGAGTACATTTATTTTGCAAGACCCGACTCGGTGATCGAGGGAATACCCATCCACGAATGGCGAATGAACGCGGGAAAGGCGCTTGCAAGGTCTGCCCAAGCAGACGCGGATATCGTGATAGGAGTCCCGGATTCCGGCATAGACGCTGCACTCGGTTACTCAGCCGAAAGCGGCATACCCTACGCCACCGGCTTCGTCAAGAACCGCTACATCGGGCGCAGCTTCATACAGCCGAAACAGTCTGAACGCCGTGACGCGGTGCGCATAAAGCTGAACGCAGTCGCAAGCGCGGTTGCAGGAAAGCGCGTTATAATGGTGGACGATTCGATAGTACGCGGAACGACGAGCGCACGGATAGTGGGACTGCTC
>ODAI010059796.1_pt1 | contig 16579 bp, 10 predicted proteins | sample 1539321 | NCBI WGS metagenome assembly ODAI01 (sample SAMN02144231, study PRJEB22623) | gut metagenome | biome: sheep rumen | host: Ovis aries | place: New Zealand | reverse complement strand
TGCTAGTGCTTGCCGTGATGCAGGCTGTAGCGGCTAATGTGGATCTGGCTATGGCACAAGCCACAGCACAACGTTTTATCGACCGCCATGACAACGGGAAGCGGCTCAGCAGTGCGCCTGCCGACATCAGGCTGCTTCACGCCGAAGCAAATTCCAACCTCACCAATGTTCCCGTCTATTACATCTTCAACACCGATAACAGTTTTGTCATCGTGGCCGGTGACGACCGTGCCCAGGAAATCCTGGCCCATGGCGACCGCCCCCTGGACATGAATCACATGCCTGCCAACATGAAGTACTGGCTGAGCACCTATAAGCGCCAAATCGAGTTCCTCCAGGCCCATCCCGGACTGGTTGTCGAAAAGCCCAAAGCCAGCACGAGCATGAGGGCACACACCATTGCCCCGCTGCTCACTGCCGAGTGGGACCAGCTGGAGCCCTATTACAACCACTGCCCCGTCTATAACGGCGAGTACTGCCTTACGGGATGCCCCGCCACCTCGCTGTCGATGGTATTCTACTACTGGAAGTACCCCAAGGATCCCACCCCCGAAGTGGAGTCCTACACCGCAACGAGCATCGGCACCCGTTTGCCCGCCCTACCCTCCATCACGTTTGACTGGGACAACATGCTCGACAAATATGAGGGCGTGGAGTACACCGAGGCCCAAGCCGATGCCGTGGCATGGCTCATGCGCTACATCGGGCAGGTCGAGCGAATGGATTACAGCCCTGAGGGCAGCGGAGCCCAGGGTGAAGATATCCTGAGGGCCGTCAAGTTCTTCGGCTACGACGAGGATGCCGAGGTCGTGTACAAGGCGACTGCCGACTACTATGGCAGCGAGACTGAGCTGATCAACGATGCCGACTGGGCCGAACTGATACAGACCGAGTTGAGCGAGGGCCGTCCTCTGGTCTATTGTGCCTATGACTACGATAGCTGGTATGGCTGGAGCGGACACGCCTTTAACGTTGACGGCTACAATGCTATCGACAACACCTATCACGTGAATTGGGGCTGGAGTGGTGAAGGCAATGGCGACTTCGCACTAAACGCGTTCACCTATGGCGACTACACGTTCAACGTCGAGCAGTTGATCATCAAGGGCCTGCAACCGCCCATCACGACCCCCACCATCAAGGTATCGCCCGTGCAAATCAACATGCAGGCGCTTGCCGAGAAAACGGATGTAACCACCTTTACCGTCAAGGGTAAGTACCTGACTGATGCCGTAACATTGACGCTCAACGATGAGAATGGCGTTTTCTCGCTGGATGCCAGCAGTGTTGATGTCGCCGAGACCGCCGAAGGCAAGGAAATCACCGTGACCTATGCACCCCAGTACAGCGGCACCCACAACGCCACGATAACCCTTAGCAGCCCCGAGGCCGAGGATGTAATCATCACACTCCACGGCGAGGCCGCTCTGGAGACCCACGACCCGGTGATGCTGCCCGCCGACAGCGCCTATGTCACCTTGACTCAATTCCGTGCCGACTGGACCGATCTGACTGCTGACAAGTATGTCGAGAGCTACACCCTGGAAGTCAACACCAAGCCGGGTGCCGCCCTGCTTGACGAAGTGGACTGGAGCGAGGTGACCGAGATGGGCACCAATTATTCGGACAATCCTGGTGCCATCCTGCCTCAAGGCTGGACCTTTGCTGGTAACGGCCTGTGGCGCGAGGCTGGGGGCATCTCGATCAACAACAAGAGCTCCTTTGCCACGCCCAACTATGATCTGGCAGGTTTTGAGAAGGTAACGGTTGTGGTTACTGCCAAGTCGGTTTTGACCAGCAGCAATTCCAGATTTACCGTCTCGACCAGCGTGGATTCAAAGGAATTCACCGCCAATGCAGGAGCCGATTTCACCCGATTTGTCGCCGTGCTCAATTGCGAGGAGATTGACCAGGTAACGTTTGCCGGCAAGAGCAATTACCCGCAGTTCCAGAGCATCCAGATATATGCTGGCGAACTCGACGAGCCCATGCTACGCGCCATTGCCGAGGAAGGCGACGCCAACTACCGCATTGTTACAGGCTTGACCGACAAGCACTACCTGGTAACGGGTCTCGCTGCCGGCGGCACATTCTACTACAGGGTGAAAGCCTTCTACACCGATGGCACCCAGAGTGCCTGGAGCAAGAGCAAGAACGTGACCCTGTTTGGGAACGGTCAAGACCATCAACCTGGTGATGTGAATCATGACGGACAGATCAACATCTCGGACGTCACCTCGCTCATCGACATGTTGCTGGGCGCAGGCAGTGAGGCCTGCGAGACCTGCGCAGACGTTGATGGCGATGGTAATGTCAACATCTCGGATGTAACCAGCTTGATTGACAAGCTCCTGAGTGGGAACTAAATCCCGATAATGACATGAAAAGCATGGGCCAGATGTTTCATCATGAACACCTGGCCCATGTCTTTCCTTGAGGGGCCTGCTTGCCCGATACCATGAATTTGATTACCTTTGCAACAATTAACGATTAACCAACCAAATATCACTATCACATGAAAAAGATTCTTTGCTTAGCCACGTTACTCATTGCATTATTGCCAGCATGGTCGGCAACAGTTGACCAGCGGTCGGCACAACACATGGCACAACAATTCATGCAGCGCCACACACTGGCTGGCCACATGCACACCGGCATGGCAAGCGCCATCAAGTTGTCGCACACCGAGTTCATGAGCCATCAAAGCAGTGCTCCAGCCTACTATATCTTCAATGCGGGCAACACGTTCATCATCGTCGCCGGCGATGACCGCGCCCGTGAAATCCTGGCCTATGGCGACCAGCCGCTCGACATGGCTCATCTGCCCGCCAACATGCAGTACTGGCTCACGCAGTACAAGCAGCAGATGGAATATCTGCATGCTCACCCCGCCTTGCAGCCCTCGATACAGTCCCCCTTGCGCGCCAGCACGACAGTCACCCCGCTGTTGAGCGCCAACTGGAGCCAGAACGCCCCCTACTGGAACGAGTGCCCCGTCTTTGGCACCGACACGTGCTACACCGGCTGCCCCGCGACGTCCCTGTCGATGGTGTTCCATTACTGGAAGTACCCCAAGCAGCAGACGCCCGCCGTGCCCAGTTACATGTTGCCCAGTTACGGGACCTTCCTGCCCGAGCTGGCGCCCACCACATTTGACTGGGACAGCATGCTCGACAATTACATCGCCGGGCAGTACAACGACGTGCAAGCCAGCGCCGTGGCACACTTGATGCGCTACATCGGCCAGGCCGAGGAAATGGACTACACCATCAGCGGCAGCGGCGCTCTGGGTAATGATATCCTGAGGGCTGTGAAATTCTTTGAGTATGACCAGAATGCCCAGCTGGTTTATAAGACCGACGACCTGGGTTATGCCAACTACACTGACGCGCAGTGGGGCTCGATGATCGAGACCGAGCTCGCCGCCGGGCGCCCCATCGTGTATTGCGCCTATGACAACCTGACGGGTTCGGGCCACGCCTTTAACCTTGATGGTGTTGACAGCGACGGCAACTATCACATCAACTGGGGCTGGAACGGCCGCGGCAACGGTTACTTTGCCCTCAATGCCTTCAGCTACAACGATTACACCTTTGGCACCGGCCAGCAGATGATTATCGGCATCCAGCCGCCCGAAGGCTACCAGGATCCTAGATTGCAGGCCTATCCCACCACCGTGATGATGCAGGCCTACATCGGCAAGCCCTCCACAACCTCAATCACCTTGAAAGGCACCAACCTGACCGGCGATGTCGCCTTGTCGCTCAATGATCCCGACGGCGCATTTGCCATCGACGCCACCAGCCTGTCACAACTCATAGCCGAAGGCGGTACCGAGGTCACAGTAACCTACAGCCCGCAGGCCGTGGGCACCAACACAGCCACCCTGACCTGCACCAGTCCCGGAGCCAACACACTGACCATCACTTTGAACGGCAATGCTCCGCTAGAGGTCTATCAACCCGAGATGCTGCCGGCAAGTGAATCAGGCATCACGCTCACCTCGTTCCGCGCCGACTGGACTGATGAGACCCCATCGCAAAACGTGGCCAGCTACACGCTGGAAGTGATGGCCAAGCCCTCTTACAGCCTGATTGAGGATGCCGACTTCAGCGATCTGCCCCAGGAAGCAGTCAACCAAGCCTCCAACGCCAGCCAGTACCTGCCTGCAGGCTGGACCTTCACCGGCAGTGAACTCAACCTGGAGGGTGGCTGCATCTGTCCTCGCCGCAACTCCACAATCACGACCGGCACACTCGACCTCACGGGTTATGACAAGGTGACCGTCGAAGTGCTGATGCGCAGCTATGGCTACTATGGTGACCCGTCAGAACTATACGTGTCCACCAGCATGGACAAGGACACCATCGTCAGCGACTTCACCTACCGCACATGGACAGTCGTGCTTGACTGCGCCGAGCAGGACCACATCACCTTCAAGGCTGGCTATTATCCCATGATCAGGGAAATCAAGATCTATGCCGGTGACGCGACCCAGGCTGCGTCGGTTCACGCTAGCGAGAGCGGCGACAACGCATACCGCCTGATTGAGGGCATCACGCCCGACAAATTCTATACCGTCAGCGACCTTGCCGCTGGAGGCACCTACTTCTACAAGGTCAAGGCAGCCTATATCGACGGCAGCGAGAGCGAGTGGAGCAACAGCGAGATGGTCGTCCTGCATGAGAATGCCCACCCCTTCCAGCGTGGCGACGTGAACCATGACGGCAGTGTCAATATTGGCGACGTGACCGTCCTGATCGACCTCCTGCTGGGCAACGGTGAGGATGCATGCGTCACCTGTGCCGACGTTGACGGCGACAGTAATGTGAACATTGGCGACGTGACCAACCTGATTGACGTCTTGCTGAGCAGGTAATCACTCTTTAACTTATTGAAAATGGGGGCCGAATGTGCGTGAATAACGGGCACATTCGGCTCTTTTTCCGTAATGTGCGATAATAGAATTTTACTATTCACAACCATGAAATTGTTTTTTATTACATTTTTATTATAAAAAATTTGCCGTTTTTACTATTTTTGGTGTAAATTTGCAAGTCTTTTACTACCACCATATCGCTATAAGGCTATACAGGAGGCATAATAGACAACTCACATTAACTGCCAGAGACAGACATCTGAAGCGGGAAAATACTTTAACTACATTAAAAATTATATCAATTTAAATTAACCTGTATTTATGAGAAGAATCTTACTGTGTGCCGCAGTTGTGCTTGCGGCAATCAGCCTGTCAGCTGCCCCCGTCGATATGAGGACAGCCCAGCGTCAGGCTCAGAATTTTGTTCAGCAGAAGCTGTATAGCGGCAAGCTGCGTGCTCCCATCTCTGGAGAGATGAAACTGGTTCATGCCGAGATGAACTCCAAGATGCTGGATCGTGCTGTGTACTATATCTTCAACAGCAGCAACGGCTATGTGATCGTATCGGGTGATGACCGTGCCGAGGAGATTCTGGGCTATGGTGACCGTCCCCTTGACATCAACACCATCCCTTGCAACATGAAGGCTTGGCTTGCCACCTACAAGGAGCAGATCGAGTACCTCCAGGCTCATGAGGGCTTGCAGGTCGAGACTCCGTCGATGATGGCCCCGTCGTTGCGCATCGCGTCGGTTGACCCGCTGCTCACGGCATTGTGGGACCAGGAGGCTCCCTACTGGAACCAGTGCAAGATCAATGGCAACCAGTGCCTGACGGGTTGTCCCGCCACCTCAGCAGCCATGGTCTTCCACTACTGGAAGTATCCCGACTTTGAGACACCCGAGGTTCCTGGCTACAAGTGCTACTTGAGCACGAGCTACTATGGCGGCAGCTATGTGAACGTTGACGCACTGCCCCCCGTCACCTTTGACTGGGAAAATATGCTGGACCGCTACACTACAGGTTACAATACAACGCAGGCCGACGCCGTTGCCACGCTGATGCGTTACGTGGGCCAGGCCGAGCGCATGGAGTATGGCACGAGTGCCGCTGGTGGTAGTGGTGTGAATGCCGACAGCGTTAGCCTCATTGCCGACGCGTTCAAGTTCTTCGGCTATGACGAGGAGACCGTGCGCGTGGTCAAGAAGACCAGCGCCTACAGTGGCGGCACAACCCTGTACACCGACGCTGAGTGGGCTGCCATGATCCAGGAAGAGCTCGCCGAGGGTCGTCCTATCGTGTTCTGCGCCATCGCTGGTGGCTTCTTTGGCGGTGGCCATGCATTCAACGTTGACGGCTATGATTCTGTCACTAACAAGTATCACATCAACTTTGGCTGGAGTGGCGACAGCAACAACTACTATGCATTGAACGCCTTCAACGGTGGTGGTTCGACCTTCAACCAGTACCAGCAGATGGTCATCGGTATCCAGCCTCCCATCAAGTCGCCGCGCCTCAAGGCCGACAAGAGCGAGCTGTCGATGGAGTGCTTCAAGAACAACACCGCTACCGCCAGCTTCAAGCTCACGGGCCGCAACCTGGAGGGCGACGTGACGGTAACGCTCAACGACGAGAACGGTGTGTTCAGCATCGACAATAATGCCCTGACTCCCGATGCCGAAGGCAGGATCGCTAATGCCATCAACGTGACCTATGCTCCCCTGACCGAAGGCGAGTACACTGCTACCGTCACCTGCACCACTCCGGGCACCGATCCCGTTGTGATCACCCTTCACGGCACCTCGGTTTACGAGTTGTATCGTCCCGTGATGCAGGCTCCCAACGAGGAGTACGTTACCGCTACCTCGTTCCGTGCCGACTGGACCGATGCTACTCCCGTCGAGAACGTGACCAGCTACACCCTGGAAGTAATGGCCAAGCCCGACGTAACCCTGTTGACCGCGGCTGACTGGAGCGACGTGCCCAAGGAGAACACCAACCATGCCAGCGACGCCGCCAACTATATGCCCGAGGGATGGAGCTTCACTGGCAACAACCTGTATCTGGACGGCGGTTTCCTGTCACCTGGCCGCAACTCGGTCATCAATGTGAACTGCGACCTGGCCGGTTATGGCATTGTTAGCGTCATCATCAACGCTAAGGCTTACACCAAGGGCGCCGCTACGACCCTCGAGGTGGCTACCGACATCAGCTCCCAGACGTTGACCCTGGCCAAGGAACTCGACACCTACCTGGTAGTACTGGAAGTTGGCCAGCACGGATACATCAAGTTCACCACTGGCTACTATCCCGAGATCCAGAGCATCAAGATTTATGGTGGTGAGATCACCGATCCCGAGCCCTTCAGCCTGAAGGCTGCCAGCGAGACTGGCGATGCCCAGTACCGTCTGATCGAGGGTATTACCCCCGACAAGTTCTACACGGTGAACGGCCTGCTGCCTGCTACTCCCTACCTGTATCGCGTTAAATCCTACTACGTGAACGGTACCGAGAGCAACTGGAGCTCCTACAAGGAGGTGCTGACCCTGGAAGGTGGCGAGACCTTGAAGGGCGACGTTAACGGCGACGGCAAGGTGAGCATCGACGACGTGACCGACCTGATCGACATCCTGCTCGCCGGCGGTGAGGCTCCTGCCAGCGCCGACGTTAACGGCGACGGCAATGTAAGCATCGACGACGTGACCGACTTGATTGACATGCTGTTGGGTAGCAACTAATCCCGATAGATTCTTCAGGGGGGGGAACGAATCATTCCCCATCATCATAGTCAACGGGGCTGGCTTCTAATGCCAGTCCCGTTGTCTTTTTATCTATCTGCTGAAAAAATGCAAGGGGCGATGTAACTTTTGGCCTGAAAATGAGTCTAAAGAATAAAAAAGAGGCAAAAAAACTTGAATTATCAACAAAAAGCAGTAAATTTGCCGATTGAAACCCACTATAGAGAGATGAAGCGAGCACTTTACATAGCAGTATGCCTGGTAACGCTGGGTGGCATCCACGCCATCGCGTTGCCCGACAGCTACACGCCACAGCGCGTCGAGACGGTCCAGACCGGTCCTACCGCGCAGGGGGCTGAGGGTCGCATCGTCTTCACCGCTGGCAGTAGTGAGGCCACATTCAACGTCTATTCCATCACGGGCCAGCTTGTAAAAGTGGTGCGCGTGGGTGCCGACCAACGCGCCACAGTAGATTTTCCCAAGGGATTCTACATTGTGAAATGCAGTAACCAGTGGTCGCGCAAGGTGGTGGTGCGTTGACGAGAAGATGCTGCTGGCAGAACTATTCCCATACGCAAACATTGTCTATGACATCCTCACGGTGTTGTATGTGATTACAATCGTCACACTCATTGTTGTCGTGCTGAGCGAGAACCGCAATCCGGTCAAGTCGATGGCATGGGTGCTGGTGCTGATATTGCTGCCCGTGGTGGGACTAGTGATTTACCTGATCTTTGGCCGCAGCCTCAAGGGCATGAAACTCATTTCCCGCAGCGACCTGCGCGAGCTGCGGCGCCTGAACGACTATAGTGATCACAGCAACAAGGCAACAGAGCTGAACGACAGTTCCCGCCAACTCATCTCGCTGGTCAACACCTTGACCAGCCCCCACCTGTTCATGGGCAATGACATCCAGATCTTCACGGCAGGCCGCGACAAGTTTGACTCGCTGCTGCGCGACATCCAGTCAGCCCGCAACTACATCCATGTGCAATACTTCATCATCGAGAACGACGCCATCGGGGCACAGTTGATCGAGCTGCTCATGCGCAAGGCTCAAGAGGGTGTACAGGTCAGGGTGCTGTATGACTACGTGGGCTCGTTCTACATGCGTCCCGGGGTGCTCAAGAAGATGCGCCGCGCCGGCATCGAGATCCACCCCTTCCTTGAAGTGACACTGACCAATATGGCCTTTCGCATCAACTGGCGCAACCACCGCAAGATTGTGGTCATTGATGGGGAGATCGGCTACGTGGGCGGCATGAACATCGCAAGCCGCTATGTGACGGGCGACAAGAAGTGGAAAGCGTGGCGCGACACTCACCTGCGCATCGTTGGTGAGGCGGTAGCCGCATTGCAGTACTCGTTTGCCATCGACTGGAACTTCACGACCCGCAAGCTGCTGACCTTGCCCACGGTTCACTATGCCACGCCACCAGTCCGTCCCGACTATCTGGTACAGATGATGTCCAGTGGCCCCACCGACCGCTGGAACAACATCTCGATGGTGTTCCTGCGCGCCATCTCGCTGGCCAAGCAACGCATCTATATCCAGACGCCATATTTCCTGCCCAATGACCCGCTGCTCAAGGCTTTACAGTGCGCAGCCCTCTCGGGCATCGACGTGAAGCTCATGATACCCCGCCGTCCTGACTCGTGGATGCTGAGGCTGGCCACAGGCTCCTACATCAAGGAGTGTCTGTTGTCGGGCATGAAGATCTACTTCTACGAGCCAACCGTCATGCATGCCAAGGTGGTCATCGTCGATGATGAGTTTGTCACCGCCGGGTCAACCAATTTTGACTCACGCAGCTTTGAGCACAATTTTGAATTCAATACGCTGATTTACAGCAAACAATTTAATGACCAGATGTGTGCTACCTTCATGGCCGACATGGAGGATTGCACACGCGTGTCGATGGGCAAATGGAAAAAGCGTCCCCTGGCTCAGAAGGCTCTGGAGTCGGTCGTGCGCCTCATCAGTCCCATCTTGTAAAACCCTACACCGCCTCATGATTTCATTTCCTAACGCAAAAATCAACCTGGGCTTGAACATTGTAGAGCGCCGCCCCGACGGCTACCACAATATCGAGACCATTTTCTATCCTGTCCCGTTGACCGATGTGCTGGAAATTGTGCCAGCCCGCGAGGGTGCCGCCACGGCCCTCCACTGTCATGGCAACGCTGTGGACTGCCCAGCCGAGAAAAACCTGGTGATGAAGGCCTACCGCCTGCTGCAAGAGCGCTATGACCTGCCCGCTGTGGAGATGCACCTGTACAAGCACATCCCCGACGGTGCCGGCCTGGGAGGCGGGTCGAGTGATGCGGCCCACACGCTGCTGATGCTCAACACGCTCTTCAGCATCGGGCTAAGTGACGATGAGCTTGCCAGCATGGCTGCCACCCTGGGTGCCGACTGCGCCTTTTTCATCTATAACCGCCCCATGATGGCCACCGGCATCGGTGACATGCTGGAACCCATCGGCGTGAGCCTGCATAACCACACGCTGTTGCTTGTCAAGCCCCCGGTAGGCGTGGACACTCGCACGGCCTACAGCCGCGTCGTGCCCCAAACGCCGGCCACGCCATTGACCGACATCATCGGCCGCCCCATAGCCAGCTGGGACGGGTTACTGGTCAACGACTTTGAGCCCAGCGTGTTTGCCGCTCTTCCCCAGCTGTGGCTCATCAAGGCCAGGCTGATAGACGCAGGTGCCCAGTATGCCGCCATGTCAGGGTCGGGATCGACCATCTACGGCATCTTTGACAATGACAAACTGGCAGAACAGGCGGCTGACACATTTGCCGATTGTGCCACCTTTGTCCTCACGCTCTAGCGGTGCCGCTTTGGAGTGGTTTTTGCAACTTTTCATCTGGTAACAACGATTATTAACACAACTACGATATGTCAAAAAAGAACAAGAAGAATCAAAACGACGAGGCCAAGGCCGCTCAGGAGGAAATCCTCAACGAGGAGAGCGCTGGCCAGCAAGCTCAGGAGCAGGAAACCAAGGAAACGGCTATCACCCCTGAGCAGAAGATTACTGAACTTGAAACACAACTCGAACACGAGAAGAAGGAATACCTCTTCCTGATGGCCGACTTTGAAAACTTCAGGAAGCGCACGCTCAAGGAGAAAGCCGACCTGATCAAGAATGGTGCTGAGAGCGCCATGCGCGAGCTGCTGCCCGTGGTCGATGACCTGGAGCGCGCTCTGGCTGCCATCGACAAGGGTGGAGATCTGGACAGCCTCAAGGAGGGTGTTAACCTGATTTACAATAAATTTGTGAAATACCTCGAGAGCCAGCACGTCACTGCCATCGACTCGACAGGCAAGGACTTTGACACCGACGTTCACGAGGCCGTGACAATGTTCCCCGCCCCTGATCCTGCAATGAAAGGCAAGGTCATCGACACGACCATCAAGGGTTACATGATCAATGACAAGGTGCTGCGCCACGCCAAGGTGGTTGTGGGTAGCTAATCGTCAATGACTAAAGTCATTGAGGTCTAGGGTTTAGAGCTTAGGGCTTAGAGAGAGATTTACAGAAAGGACTGACAACAAACAACTAGAAACTGACAACTAGTGACTAGAAACTAAATGATATATGGCTCAGAAGAGAGATTACTATGAGGTTCTCGGGGTGGACAAGAACGCTACTGCCGACGACTTGAAGAAAGCCTACCGCAAGCTGGCCATCCAGTATCACCCTGACAAGCAGCAGGGCAAGAGCGACGAGGAGAAGAAGGCGGCCGAGGAGAAATTCAAAGAGGCAGCCGAGGCCTATAACGTGCTCAGCGACCCCGATAAACGCGCCCGCTATGACCAGTTTGGCTTTGCAGGCGAGGAGATGGGTGGCGGCGGTTATGGTGGCGGCATGTCGATGGATGACATCCTGCGCCAGTTTGGTGACCTGTTCGGCGGCTTCGGCGGCTTTGGGGGTTTCGGCGACTTCTTTGGCGGCGGTGGTGGTCAAGCCCAGCGTGTGAAACGCGGCAGTGACCTGCGCGTGCGTGTCAAGATGACCCTGAACGAGATTTCCAAGGGTGCCGAGAAGAAGCTGCGCATCCCCCGCATGAAATCCTGTGACCATTGCCACGGCACCGGTGCCAAGGACGGAGTCGCCATGGAGACCTGCCCCACCTGCAAGGGCAGTGGCGTGGAAGTGCGCATGCAGCGCACCATGTTTGGCACGATGCAATCCCAAAGCGTGTGCCACACCTGTGGCGGCAGCGGCAAGCGCATCAAGGAGACCTGCCCGTACTGCAGCGGCAAGGGCCTCGTGCGCAAGGAGGATGTCGTGAGCATCAGCATCCCCGCCGGCGTGGCCGACGGTATGACACTGCGCATGGGCCGTCAAGGCAATGACGCTCCCGGTGGCGGTGTTCCCGGCGACCTGCTTGTCGTGATTGAGGAGGTGCGTGACGCCCAGCTCACCCGCGATGGCAATGACCTGATTTACAATCTCATGCTCGATATTCCCACGGCAGTGTTGGGCGGTAAGGTCGATGTGCCCACCGTCGATGGCAAAGCCCGCGTGACCATCAAGCCCGGTACCCAGCCTGGCAGCATCCTGCGCCTGCGCGGCAAGGGGCTGCCCTCGCCCGAGCGCTACGGCACTGGCGACCTGCTCATCAATGTCATGGTCTATATGCCCGAGAAACTGAACGACAAGGAGAAAGAGGCCATCACCATGTTGCAGAACAGTGGTGAGCACGTCAAGCCCAGCGACAGCGACAAGAGCCGCATCTTCTCCCGTCTGCGACACATCTTTGACTAAAAAAATCACTGGTTTAACTAGATGTTCTAGAATCTCTAGAATATCTAGTTTATTTAGCTTAATAGAGGCCCACTAACAACTAAACAATCAAGACCTGATGGCTAACAGACAACACAACCACCGCGTGCCCCGCAACGATGACAAGGCCATCGTGCGCGAGGTGAAACAGCCTGCCAAGCTGCTCGACTATGTCATGCAGACGCTTGATGGCATCAGCCGCAACAAGGCTAAATCCATCCTTGCCCATGGCGGCGTCACCGTCGATGGCAGGATTCAGAGCCATTTTGATTATCCGCTCGACGAGGGCTGCGTGGTGCAGATACGCCGCCATGCCCGTCCCTCATCGACCAACAATCCCTACTACCGCATCGTGTATGAGGACCGCTGGGTCGTGGTTGTGGACAAGCAGCAGGGTGTGCTGTCGATGCCCGTAGGGGCTGGCAGCCTGAACATGAAGACGATGCTTGACCGGCATTTTGCCCAGACGAGACAGCACTGCACAGCCCATGTTGTCCATCGTCTGGACTGCCGCACGTCGGGCCTGATGGTGTATGCCAAGAGCTTTGAAGTGCAACAACAGATGACTGCCGACTGGCACAGCACGATTATCGACCGCCGCTATGTCGCTGTGGTCGAGGGCGTCATGGAAGATCCAGCCGGCAAGGTCGAGAGCTGGCTTCATGACACCGACAAGATGGTCGTTGTGAGCAGCCCCGTGGACGATGGCGGCAAGTGGTCTGCCACCGAATGGGAACTCGTTGAGCAAGCAGCCGACCGCTCGCTGCTCTACCTGCACCTGCTCACGGGACGCAAGAACCAAATACGCGTCCACATGGCCGACATCGGGCATCCCATTGTGGGTGATGGCAAATACGGCCACCAGGACAATCCTGGCAGCCGCATGTGTCTGCACGCCTTTAGGCTGGCGTTCCATCACCCGGTGACGGGCGAACCTCTATACTTTGAAACGCCAATCCCGCGTTTCTTTGGCTCGGCGCTCCACGCTAAACCCTAAGTATTCCGCCTTAATCAGAACGGACATTCCCCAGGACCTGAAGCCATGCCCTCGTCAGGGTGTGGATTCTCGTCTGTCGGCTCTTCCTCACCACGCTGCTGGCGCAGCTTCTTGATGTAGGCCAGCTCGTTGATGGCATAGTCGGCATTATCCTCCTCGTCGAGCATGCGGGTAAAAATTTCCTCGGCCTTGTCCAGCTGGTTAAAGTCAATGTAGGCATATCCGCGGCGACGCCTCAAGAAGTTGATGAAGTCACGGATGTTGTCGGGCATCTCATCCTCCTCCGAGAAGTTGCGTCTCACCTCTTCCATTACCCCCTCGGTGTAGCTGAACAGGCGCAGGTCCTTGCTGTTGGCCATCGCGTTGACCAGCTCCATCGTGTGACGGATGTTTCCGTCACTGGCCATGAGGTCAAGGTAGTAGAAAGCCTGCTTATTAAGGCCCAACTCATTGTAGCAGAATCCCAACTTGTAGGCGGTCTCCATGAAGACCTGCCTGGGCTCTTGCTTCATCTCGAAGAAGTCCTCACGATAGCTGTTGAACACATTCTCCAGATACAGGATTGCCTCATAGAAACGCTCGGCATGGAACATCTGCTGTCCCCAATACAGGTTGTAGGCCACGTCGGCCACCCTGACTTGGCCCAGCAGCAGCTGGTCGTCGGTCAGGCTGTCTTTCTCACCGTTGCGGGCCTTGAGTTGAGCGTCGCTCCACATGTAGTCAAACTCCTGCTGACGCTGCTTGTCGTCGGAGCGGTCGAGGGCAATGAGCATGGACAAGCTGCGCGGCTGGCGAGCCTCGTTGCTGAGCGAGCGCATGCGGGAGGCATTGCGCGGCACCTGTGTCACGGTCACGCGGGTGTAGATGCTGTGGTCATCCTCGCCCTCGGCAGTAAGGGCAATGGTGAGCATGCGCGGCTGCTCGTCGTGTCCCTGCTTGTAGTGGAGGTCGAGCACCGCATAGTCCCGCACCAGCCTGGCCTGCTTGCCGTTGCCCTCGACAAGGGCATGACGCAGGTCATAGGCACGTATGGCTTGTTCGTCCTCAAGACGCTGCTGTCCCGTGACCGTGTTTACGGTCATGAACAACAACGACGACTGGGGCAGCGGTGCCACCGTCTCGAGCAGCTGCCACAGTGGCAGGGCACCAGTGCCAACAGCGATGCTGGCGGCACTGCTGTCAAGCTGATGACGCAACTCCAGGCGGCGCAGCATGAACATCTCGCGATGGTGCTTGTAGAGCTCACTCTCCAGGTCCAGTGTGTCGTTGTCACGCGCAATGGCAACAGCTTCGTCCATATCACGGTACCACTCCCGCTGGAAGTGGAACGCAGCCTTGAGCTCATGGGCAAAATCTTCGGGCTCAAACTTGTTGTTGAAGAACGACAGGTGCACGTCCACCTTGTTGGCCGTGTGGTCGATGGTGTAGCTATACTTGAACAGGATGTTTCCGTTGTTGCGCTCATTGCACTTGGACCTAACCAGGTCGAGCTGCCCCATCGGGAAACTGGATATTGTAGGGAAATTCACCTCCACACAATCATCCTGCTTGCGAATGGCGGCGACAAAACGAGCCGCCTGGAACTCAAAGTTATAGATTGTCGCATTGTCCTCTTTTTCAACGCTATAGTCACAATTATAATCTTTGAGAAACTTTTCTAGGTCGGCTGTAACAGATTTCTTTTTCTTCCTCGTGAGCATAATCTATGATGTGTTTAATGGGCAAAATGTAACAGATTACTGCAATAATCGTGCCAACCGAACGCCATGATGCTTTCATCGATGGCTGAGCCTTATCGTGCCAAAGTGGGGAACGTGCCACCAAAGTAACGACGCTGCAGGCCCAGGTAGGTTGCCGTGTCGAGTTTGACTTGCTCATGCCAGCGGTTGAGGCTGTCACACAGGCCCATGCGGCCCTTAGCGACCATCCACGACTGGAACTGTGACAGACTGATGGCCACCGACCGGTCCAGATTGGGAAGACGGGCGGCCATCGCGCGGGCAATGGACCGGTTGACGACAGCATAGCGGATCTCGCCAGCCGATACCATCATCATGAGCTGCTCGGGGCCATAAAGTTCATCGACATGGACATAGATTGTGTCGCCTATCTCACGGCTCAAGCTTGCAATACGCCCCACCATGGGAGAGCCCTTGACGACCCACACGGTGTCACCCGCCAGGTCGAGCTGGGAATGGATGGCCTGGCTTCCGCGTTGCTGCACCAGCACCTGCTGGTCGATATAGATGGGATCGGTGAATGCAAAACGGGCCGTGTCACCTGCCGTCATGGGGAACTGCGCCACAACGATGTCAAAGCGTCCGTTTTCCAACCCCGTCAAGGCTTTCTCCAGAGTGACCACGGGATGGAACTTCATGGGACAGCCCACCCTACTGGCTATCATGCGCAGCAGGTCATAGTTGTATCCGCCCAGCGTATCGTCATAGGTGTAGTAGGTCACCGGCGAGTACTCGATGGCAATGTCGAGCGTGTCGCCGCCACTGGGGCGCACGTCGGGATCCTGAACAGGCTTGTCGCACATGCTCAAGGCAATCATGAAGGCCACGACCACGGCCAGCAGTATCACATACAGTACTATTTGTCCCCGCTTGGCGGGATATTGTTGTCTAATCATGAGGTGTTGTCACTGGTTTACAGTCCGTTGATGTGTCGTTTCCAGAAGACGCGGTTCTTGCGGCAGGTCGTCATACCCCTGTTGGCACCATTGTTCCAGCTCGTCCCTGAATACATTATTGATATGTCCCTTAATGCCGTCCATATAATTCCATCAGCAAAATTACCACAAAAACCTGGATCCACCAAGCCTCTCCCGCATAATACCGCTGGCTCTCCTGATGTGATGGAGAACCAGCGGTAGAGTATAAGGTTATGTATTGAGATGACGCTGTTTAGCGGGCGTTGTAGGCTTCGAGGGCTTTCTCGAGCACCACGAGGGCGCGCTTCAGGTCGTCGATCTTGAGCACGTAGGCCATGCGCACCTCGTCCTTGCCCAGGCCGGGGGTGGCATAGAAACCGCTGGCCGGAGCCATCATCACGGTCTCACCCTCATAGTTGAACTCCTCAAGGCACCAGCGGCAGAAGTCGTCGATGTCCTTCACGGGCAACTTGGCCACGGTGTAGAAGGCACCCATGGGCATGGGGCTGAAG
>ODAI011512072.1_pt1 | contig 16585 bp, 18 predicted proteins | sample 1539321 | NCBI WGS metagenome assembly ODAI01 (sample SAMN02144231, study PRJEB22623) | gut metagenome | biome: sheep rumen | host: Ovis aries | place: New Zealand | reverse complement strand
GATGCCTACTACAAGGAATTGCAGGATATTTGAAGTGGCTAAGGAACTTCTTCTTAAATTCCAATTCGATGCTGAAGAAGCTGTTAGAAAAGCAATAGAACTTGTTGATAAAGTTGGAATTGAAACAGAATAAATAGGGACATCAAACATTAAGATATAAGAAAAAAAAATCCCGCCAAGTCGTAGAACCTGGCGGGATAATTTAGTAAATTATAACAGTGTAAGTGCTACTTTGAAAGTCCCTCAATCGCCTTCAGCATCCGCTGGCGGTTGGCATCGATAAGCTTCATGATAGCAGTGTCGTGGCCCTTGCCCAGGAGCTTCTTGTTGGTGGCCATCGTGCGGCTCTGCTGCTGGATGATGTCGTTGGCCGTGAAATACTTCTGGTATCGCTTCCTGTAGCTTGCTGCACGCTCGTTACGCCCTTCGGCAATCATCTGCCTGTACTCTTTCACATGCTTACCGATCTCGGCCCTGGCGGCTTTGATGCGGGCATCGTCGGCAATGTTCTGCGAGGTGGCCAGTCTCAGGTAGGCATCGCTCACGTCGCGGCTCTCTCGCTCTTCGTCGGCAGAGTAGGAGAGGGCTTTCCTTACTGCCTCCTCGCTGCTCTTCTGGTCGCGTCCGGCCTTGCCCTGCAGTCGCTCAATACGCATACGGAGCTTGTTCCTCTCAGCAAACGTCTCAGCCTCATCGAACTTCCTGCGTGCCACCGTCAGCGGGTCTGAGCCGCCGTCGATGGCTGCAAGTTCCTCCATCATCTCCTGCTTGTAAAGAGAGATGGACTCCTTGATCTCCTGCTTGTCAATGTCCTGGCTCGATGCTTTCTCGCCCGCTTTCAGGTCCTTGATGATCTTCTCGTAGTGGGTTATCACCTCTGCACGCTTCCAGTCCTCGCTCTGCAGGATCTCGTCTACGTGCTCCTGTGCGCCCTCTTCACCGTCGGCTGCTTTCTTCTGCCATACGCGAAGCTCGTACTGCAGCGCGTCGCGGTCCTGTGTCAGCCTGTAGTAGTCATCACCCAGAACCCCGGCATCGTCACGCTCTACTGGACGGTTCATAAATCGGTTGATGACCGGAGTCTGATAGATCTTGGGCATATTTCCCGTGCCGACAGTCACCGCCACGTCGAATGTCTTTGCAATGGTGTTGTACATACCGCCGAAGTAGCCTTGCAGCAGGTGGTTCATGAATAATATTAGTATAATCTGTTTCATGGGGGCAAAGATACGAACAAAAACAATCAGGAAAAGTTAAACAAATAAAAAAAATGCAGACAGCCCGATACCGTCACGGCATCAGGCTGTCCTGAATGAAAAAGAAACTCAAATAACGTTGCTTAGGGGTTCACGGGGGCTTCGCCCGCATCGTCGTTCACGGGACCGTCGCCCGTGTCCGGGGTCTGCTGACCGCCCTCGCTGGTGCCAGCCTGCTCCGCGTCGGGATCCGGCTCGTAGTAGTTGCCGTCGCCGATGTACTTGTCGGCCTCCTTGAAGCGTGCATCCTTGAAGAGGTCACGCGCACGGAAACGCTTGCCCAGATAGAGGTTTACGTGACAGCCGTTGATCATGCTGGCCGTGAAGTCCTCGCTCTTGTCTGCACCGCCCTTCTTGCAGGTCGTGCCCAGTGCGAAGATACCCAGATCGTCCAGTCTCACGGCCTTGCCCTCCAGCAGGAGCTCGCGCAGGCAGATCTCCATCTCGATGAGCACGCCACGGATGGTTCCCTCGGAGAAAACGCAGTGGTGGTTGGCCATGTGCTCGATGAACTCCTCGAACTCCATCATCTCATGGACGGAGCGTGCGAACCACTTGCCGTAGACTGCCGACTTGTCGTTCTTGTTCTGATACTTCTTGTACTTGATCATAATGATATAAGATTATTAAGTCGTGTGGCACTATTGCCTAAAGGCGAAGACAGGCTGCGCCTCAGCATAAAGCTAGCATTCTGCATTCGGTTTGCACTGTCATTGCCGCTGCAAAGGTACGCACATTCACGCCAGCCATTCCCGTTTTGTGCAGTTGTGTACTGTAATTATCCGCTGCATTCCGATTTTTCTTATTAACTTTGCAGCCGATATGGATAACGGAACCTTCAAGGTGCGCGAGTACGGACGGATGGAGCTGGCACAGGCCTACTGTCCCGACATCGCGCCGGAGTCTGCCTGGAAGAAGCTTAAAAAGTGGATAGACCTCAATCCGGGCCTTGCCGACCGCCTGCGTGCCGTCGGCTACGACTCCCATACCCGCTCGTTCACACCCGCCCAGGTGCGCCTCATCGTCGATGCCCTCGGAGAGCCGTGACCTTATTTATATACACACGCGCGAGAAAAATTCATGATAATCCTTGCAAATTTGGAAAGAAATTGCTACCTTTGCCAGCAAATTGAAAACCTGAAGCGTATGAAGAGAGTCATTATAACAATCCTTGTATGTGCAAGCATCACAGTATCCTTTGCCCAATCGGGTGAAGTAAAGAAGGTAATCAAGAAATTCGACGTAGCAAAAATCACCAAGGGTGCTAGCTTTAACAGTCCTTCATCGTTTTGGTTTGCCGTAAGAGACAACAACAAGAGAGTGAAGGATATCGGTAAGGCTTATCAGAAAGATAACAAGTCTCTTAAAGAAACTTTGGTGTATTTAGGCGAGAACGTAGATGATTATTCGCAAATAGCCAATCTCTCTGCATACGATGACTCTCTTGCGTATTGGCTAACCGGACAACTTGGCCTTAACATCGTAGCAAAGAACAAACCTATCAAGATACTTTGGTCAAATGAATTTAATGCATCGATGGATCCGACCGGGCAAATGGCACTCAACAAAGGACTGGTTAATGCGCTCACCTACGAAGAGATCCTGGCTGTGTGTGCGCACGAGATGGCTCATTATATATGCGCACATGCGTTGTCCGAAACATGGAGCACGGTCAAGAAACTAAAGAGAAACAGAGAGTGGGCTAAAATTGGTGCGAGTCTGGCTGTTGGCATGATGGCCGCTAGCTCTGCATATGCAGGTTCAAACGGTGTAGATATGACATCAATGAACAATATGATTGCTAACTCGGGTCTTTTCTATCAAAGTGCATCAAATTATGCTGACGGTGCCACTCTCAGATACCGATACAGGTACAGCAGGAACGAGGAACTGGAAGCCGACATAATTGCCTACCGTTTCATGGAAGCAATGGGGTACGGTACGGAGCACTGGATCTCTGCCATGAGAAAGATGCTCAAGCTAATAGGTGACTATAGCGTAAAGGCAGGAAAGCACGACGATCACCCCACCACCATGTTCCGGCTCCAGGTGCTTACGGCCATGGAAAGCGGGTACAGTGGAAACTGAAAGACGGGGTAGTAAACCTTCCCATTCTTGCGGATGTAGCGGCAGAAGATGTGCTTCCGATAAAAGCACAGAAAAGGAGGATGCAATTCTGCATCCTCCGAACTCAATGGTCTTTTCGTTTAAGCCTTTGCCATACTTTGAATGAATTTATTGAGTTACGTTTTATTCCTTCCCGTTGTATATCAGGTCAAGTCCCTGGCTCCTGTACCAAGGAAACCTTGTGTCTGCTGAAATAAGAGGGATCCTGTTTGTCAGTGCATGTGATATGATCAGGTGGTCAGACGGGTCGTAGTGCTCCTGTGCCTCGTTTATCCGGAGCCTGGCATAAGTCTCATAGTGTTCTTTATGAAGATAGAGAATACTGATACCGTATTCATCCTCAACAGAACGTATAAGCGAGAGGGGCGAGTCCCACCACTTGCGCACGTCCGGCTTCCTGTTCCACAAAAGAACCAGCTCCCTGACAGTCTCGCTGCTGATGCAGAATTCATTCTCATAGTCGTCAAACAACGCGAGAACGTCTGGAGTCAGATTCTCCTGCTCCTTGGCGTACCATATAAAAATATGGGTGTCTATCAGATAGCGCATCCTCTAGTCCAAGTTGGTTACCATCCTGACGATTTCGTCAAGAGTCTTCTTCTCCTCCTCGGTCAGAGGACCCCAGCCTTTCTTGGCGGCTACCATCCTCGCCCTTTGCAGCGGGCTGATCTTTTGTTGTGCTGTTATTGTTCCTTCCATAATCCTTCTTTCGTTGTTAAAAACGCTGCAAAGATAAGCATTTCTTTTTAAATTCATGCAATTTTGTGAAAGTTTTCTGCAAAAAACTTGCAAGTTTCGGAAATACTTCGTATATTTGCACCGTCAAATTTAGTCTAAGCAGCACGGAGCTGCTGAATCGTGAGATTCGGCTGTTTTTGTGTTTGTTGGATAGATAGTATCGAATATCTCGTATTGTACTTTGAACGGCGATCTATCATCCGACAAGAACGGTTAGCTTATTAACCCTTCTGCGCAACGTGTAGGGTAGCGGGAACGCCCCTGGGATCTTGCTTAGACTATCCTGACAGCACGTAAAGCGCAGATATTTTTTTAGTCTAAGCATGGCAACATTAAAAGCCAACAGCAGCAGCGTCCAGCTCTCGCTTTTCCCCTGTCAGGGAACCAGCGTAAATGACGCAAAGAACGGTAATCAGCAGATTGCCAAGTTATCAACCGTCAGCGACTACATGAAGTCCCCAGAGGCTCTATGGCGTATGCTTGCCACTTATCCCAAGCAGATGCCCGTAGAGGATGCCATTCGTCGCGCCCGTATCGACTTCACTAGATGCAGGAAGGAGGTGGCCGTATGAAGTACGTCGTAAGAATGTCCGAGGAGCAGCGGCAGTTCATCGTCGCGCTCCTCAGCGAGACAAAGGACGATTTCGTCCGTGCATTCCGTGATCTTGCCAAGTCAGGCTCCATCAAGGGCAAACGCAAGTTTGCCTCCGACTGGATCAGCCTAGCAGAACTGGCATTCGCCAAAGCAGAAAACGAAGATAACAATGAGCAAACAGATATACGTGAAGTTTTGGCCAAGTATAACGAAACTTTTGATTGTGTTATTCCTGAACGAGTTAGAGTTTCATCTGTATCAATTCAAAATGTAAAAAAATGCTTGAAATGTTACGGTATAAGTGGTGTTGAAAAAGTTTTTGACCAAGTGAAGCATGAATATTTATTAGAGCCAAAATTCTCATCAGTAGATTTTTCTACAATTTTCCAATTTGGCCATTTTTCATCTTTACTCAACAGGTATTTTGAAAGAAGATATAAGGAAGGAGGTGAAGTATGATTATTCCAGTTATGGTTCGTCTGAAAGGCGAAAGCGAACCAAATAAGCATTATGCGCTTGTGTTCAGTGATGTGATGGGTATTGAAGATTTTATTGCCTATCGTAACGCTCTTACTACAGCAGTCAAAGCTTGTCTTACAAGTGACTGTGCCGGATATATTGACAGTGAGCTTTTTTGGCTTGTGCAACTATCTGAATTTATTTCCAGCTCAATTGACGAGGCTCACCAAAATGAAGATGTGTTACAGCCGTTGTTAGTAGAGTCAAAGAAAGGAGGTGAGGTATGAAAGCAGTCAAATTTTATAGAAATATTATGGTGAGTGCAAGATGGCTCAAAAAAGGTAATTGGTTTGTTCTTCCTACAATTGCCATATTGAAAGAAGGGATTCTCTTTGCTTGGATGAGACTTGTTCTGAAAATAGTTCGTATTAAATTGATTGAGCTGGAGAAAGGAGGTTCGCAATGTTAGTACCCGTTAATGTCAGTGGCCGCATGTACCTGGCACTGGCCATCCCCCGCATCAACAACCGTGCCGACGTGAAGCTGCTGCGCAATGCCCTGCTGGAGGTGATCGACACAACCATCTCTGACGAGGAGCTGAAAGACGTTACAAGCAGCCGTTCGCTCCACGCGATACTCAACGTAATTCATGAACTCACAAAAGACCTTGAAGACAAGGAGAAAGGAGAATAGACGTATGATCGATAAAGTAAAAGTAGGTGGTAAGGACATCCATGCCATCATCATCGAGTGCGAGAAGGAAAGCGTACCCATGTACCGCAACGCCCTGATCGAGACCCTGAAGGTTGCAAGCCTCAACCCTGACAACGACCTTGAAGGTACAGACGTTTGCACGGTTCTGAACCTGATCCAGGCTACACTGCCTGAAGAGAAAGGAGGTGAGGTATGAGTAAATTCAGGTCATTCTTCAAGGAAGTTCCGATAGTTCCGTTGATATTCAATATCTCTACAGTCTTTTTTGTTCAAGCGTTTCTTTATATGACAGGAATTGTTCATTACAGCTTGCGTGGTTTTATAATTGTAACTGGTGTGTCATTTGCATGTTTGTTTTTGGCAATCGGGATTTCATTTTGTCTGTATTGCTATTTTTCCAAGAAAGGAGGTAAGGCATGAGAAAAGGTGATTTTATAGATAAGGCTATTCAAGTCTTTATTTTGCTATTCATATTCAGTCTTTTTATGTTGTTTATTGTCGGAGCGTTTGGGTTTGGTAGATTTTTTGTATATCTGACCTCTATCCCAATGATTCTATTTGCTTCGGCTTTAGTAGGTATTCTCATATATAAGATATGGATAACAGAATGAACAACCCTGATTCCCCGCTCGAAGTTTACATGCGCCATATCGCGCACGCGAACAATTTTATATTAAATGAAGTTTTAGAAAACATTCAAATTCAGAACAACAATGAAAAAGTATAAGCAAAAAATAAAGATCGGAAACAATGTCACCGACATAATGAAGCTGCCATGCGTGACAGCCTGTTATAAACTCAACGACAAGCGCGGCTTGGAATGGCTGGAGTATGAGATACAGATTGACGGTCAAAAGACACGCGCAGAGGCAGGCGACTGGATCTGTGAAGACTACGACGGACATTGGGCCGTACATGCAGAAGATTCGTTTAACAATTAAACCCGGAAAATCTATGAGCAACGATAATTTAAACAAGATCACTGATCAGCAGACAATCACCTCGATGGAGATTGCAGAGATCACAGGTAAGAACCATTCAGACGTGCTAAGAGCCATCCGAAAGATGGAGCCAGCATGGGAAGCGGAGCATAAAAGCAAATTTGCTTTCAAGCTCAGATTGGTTGAAACTGGATTTGGTGCGCACAAGAAAAGCCCATATTATGAACTCTCAAGAACAGAGTGCCTTTACGTCGCCACGAAGTTCAACGACGTGGCCCGTGCCAAGCTGGTACTCCGATGGGAGCAGCTGGAGAAGGAGCGACTGGGGCAGCAGGCACAGCCAGAGCCCCAGCAACCTGTACACGGATCATGTACACCTACGGAATCCTCCAACCTCCCCGTAGATCCCCGCAACATGTCGCGCCTGCAGATACTCCAGCTGGCACTCCAGGCCGAGGAGGAGAACGAGCGCCTGCGTGCGGAGAAGGAGGAGCTGGAGGCCGACAAGTACGGACTGATGATCGACATCGGCCAGCGTGACCAGGAGATCGCCCTGCTGCAGGAGCGCACTGCCTACCTGGGCGTGATCATGGCCGACAGCACCAACGTCACCGCCACGCAGATAGCGATGGACTACGGCATGGGAGCCAAGTCGTTCAATGAGCTGCTGAAGGGGCTGCGCATACAGCGCAAGGTTGGCGACCAGTGGATACCGTATTCCGACTACATCAATCGCGGCTATACGAGCACCCGCATGATCCCCATCCACCACTCGGACGGTCCGGACTCCTACAAGCCGCTGACGGTCTGGACCCAGTCGGGGCGCAGGTTCCTGTATGACCGTCTGAAAAAGCATGGCGTGCTCCCCGTGATCGAGCGAAGCCAGCCTGCCGTAAAATAAGCTTCTTACACATATTTTTATCATTCCCGCCAAACGCGTCGGGGTTGCCCTGCCTCCATCAGCCGAGGCAGGGCTTTATTTATTTAACAAATTTTAGATACCGCAAACCGTCGGTTTCCGATATGGAAAACCCCGGTTTGCGGTATTAAAAAAGTGTTAAACGCTGTCACTTGTCGATCTTCAGCCTCCCGATGGCCTTCAGCATCTGGTTCCTGTTGCTGGCGATATTCTTCATGACTGCGGCATCATGGCCATATCCGAGCTGCTTCTGGTTATCCTTCATGGCCTTTGACTGTTGCTTGATGATATCGTCTGCCCTGAACCACTCCTGGTGCTTCTGCCTGTACTCGTTGGCCTTCCCGAAAGCGTTGCTATCCATCAGCCGCTTATACTCCTTCGTATATTCCCCGATCCTGCTCTTTGCGACCTTGATGAGGGCATCGTTCTTGATGTCCTCAGCCGTGGCAAGTTTCAGGTATTTGTCGTTCACGTCGCGGCTCTCGCTCTCTTCGTCCGTGATGTACGACAGGGCTTTCTTCACCTCATCCTCACTGGCTTTCTGCTTACCGTCCCTGGTCCTGCCCATAAGCCTTTCGATACGCATACGGAGCGTGTTCCTCTCTGCGAAGGTCTTAGCCTGGTTGAACTTCTCCATTGCAGCCTCCAGCGGATCCTTACCGCTGTCGATGGCCGCAAGTTCCTCCGTCATCTGCTGGCGATAGTTGCTGATACCTTCCTTTATCAGGTCCTTGTCGCTGTCCGTCGTGGCTGCTTTCTCACCAGCCTTCATGTCCTTCATGATCTTCTCATAGTGAGTAACAACCTGACTCCGCTTGTAATCGTCGCTCTGCATGATCTCGTCAACGTGCTTCTGGGCATCCTTTTCACCGTCCGCAGCCTTCTTCTTCCATACGCGAAGCTCGTAGTTGAGCTGGTCGCGCTCGTTGATCAGGTTGTAGTATTCCTCGCCCAGAACGCCTGCGTTGTCACGCTCCACGGGTCGGTTAAGGAAACGGTTGATGACCGGAGTCTGGTATATCTTCGGAATCTCACCGCCTGCAGCCGTCGTAAACACGTCGAAGCCTTTGGCGATGGTGTTGTACATACCACCGAAGTAGCCCTGAAGAAGGTGGTTCCATACTGCAGGGTTGTTCAGGTAGTCACCTTGGAACACCTTCTGCTCCACCCAGCCTTTCTTCCCTTCGTTGCCTCCTGTGACATCGTTGACCTTCTCAGACAGCTTCACCATCCATTTAGGCGTGCTGACGTATGCCTTGGTGTACATCGGTGCATACTTGTTGCCCTGGTTCTCCTTCCAGATAGGCTTACCAGTAAAGTCGATATTCTCTCCGATCTGTACCAGCGGTTGTATTGCAGTGGGCATAAGGTCAACCAAGAGGTTACCACCGTTGCCCGTCGGGTTAATCGGTACAAGGTCTGCCACCGAAGACACAAGCTCCATACCCATATTGCCTACAGAGTGATCCATCACGCTGCATGAAATCATCTCTCCCATGCCATAGAACACACGGAACTCCTGAGCAAGCGGGATGGTAAGGAAGTTCTTCGTTCCCGGAATCCACATGACCAGGTTGTTCTTGCGTACCCAGGGCGGCAGGTTCCAGTAGGCTTCCTTGTCGTCATCGTCACCGAACATGTTCAGCAGCCACTGGTTGATGATTGGCATCAGTGCACCGCCGGCAATGAATCCTGCAGTCACGGCACCGAATTTCAGTTTGTGTCCCTTTGCCATCTGGCACATGTTGGAGAGTGCCTGTATGGCAGGGTTCACAAAGATGAACAGGTCGCGTATCTCGGCATTTCCCTTGTCGCCAGTTCCCTTGCGGTTGAAGTTCAGGGTCACGTCCTTTGCATCTGCAATGGAATCCTCCAGCGACTTGCCCATCTGCCGAGATGTCATATATACAATAAACCTGGTCGCATCCTCAGCACAGCGGTTGTAGAACTCAAACGTCTCTCCAAGCAGGCGTAGGCCCTTGCCGACTGTCATTTCCTTTGCGCCCTTGTCGCCCAGGATCGAACTGCCATTCATCCGTGTTATCTCCTTCTGCATCTTATCCTTGAAAGAGTCAACACTGAGCATGTTCACGAAGCCAGTCTCACCGCCTTCATCCATGAACTCCTTAAACAGCCGTTCCGTCTCGTTGGAAGGATCAAGCGTACCTTTCATATATTTGCGCACCAGCGAAGGCATCAGTCCCGTAGGCTGCTTCTTTGCTGGCACCCAACCCGATCCTTCGCCCATTCGTGGCGCAAGCACCTTGGTCACATTGGCAATGAAGCGTGCGTTGTACTCCTTACTTTCCTTGATGGCCACGCTGGCTCCTGCCATATTCAAGTCTCGGCTGAGGTTGGAAATGACAAAGGCAGGATTCTTAGATGTGAAGAATGCGGCCATGTTGCGGTTGAGACCTGTCAGCTGTCTGCCTATATATGTATCGCTGATACGACTTACCGACTTTGGAAGGGTTCCGTTCAGCGCCTGTGCTGCCTTCGGGTCGCCATTGATATAGAGCTGGTAGGTGTGGCCTGCCCGCTGCACCTCAATGACGTGCTCTGCCTTCTGTCCCTTGGTGGCGTTCACGTCAAGCCTCAGCCTTCCAGTGACGGGAATTGCCTTGCCCTCTGCCTGCTTTCTGAGCATTTCCTCGTTGAAGTCGTTCACAATCTGGGTTATCTCGTCAACCGACTTCCCTGCCGTGTCGGCACTGCGGAGTACCCATACAGGCTCCCCGTTCTCCGTTCCTATGTTCTCATACCACGACTCGCTAACGCTCACAAGGCTTGTGGGGTTGTTCATCACGTAGTTCAGGAAGTGCTGCTTAAGCATATTCCTGTGTCCTGCAATGATGGTACTTACTGCGATATTGCCGATGTACGCCAGCGGATTCTCCGCCTGGCTGGTACGTCCCCATGTCTTCTTCACCGCAGGACTGAACACGTTTTCCTTTCCGACATAGGTATATGCGTCGGAAGCCTTGTTCTCATCCCATCCGCGAAGAGGGATATAGTAGTCGAACATGCCGCGTACCTTGTTATAGGTCTTACGGTCCATCATGCCGCTCTCGTATGATATCTGCAGCGTGCGCTTGGTGGCTGCATTGACAGCTCGCCACAGCTTGTCGGCTGGCTCCCTGTCGCCCTCTGCGCCAAGCACCATTCTCTCGGCTTCCCCGCGTGCCACCTGATAAGCCTCGCGCATCCGTCTGTCATATACCTGCCAGAGTTTCTTCCTGGTCTCAGGATCAACCGTGCGCTGGGCTGCACGCTTCACTTTCTGTGCATCGTCGTACATATCCTTTGCAAGCGTGCCAGTCAGTCCCGAGAAGTCCTGCGCAAAATCGTCGTAATAGTTGGTTGAGACGATGTTGCCCTCACTGTCCTTCTTCGGGGTCTTGCGCATCGAGGCGTTGCGTCTCAGTTCCTCGTTGCCCCTGATATATTCAGGATAGGATATCTTTCCCTCTTCGTAGTCTTTCTGAAGCTGTTTGTATTCGTCGGTGTCTCGAAGCTCATTGATGGCATCGTCAACTCCAGTTACCTCCTTCTCCTTCAGACGCGCCAGTTCTCTGTTGTAGTCAAGCTCAGACATCCTGCCCTTGGCGTATTCCTTCTCCAGTTTCTCGCGCTCTTTCTTGATCTCCTCGGCCACCTTCGACTTCATGGCGTCGCGGAATGAATAGTACATGTTTCGCTCCAGTCCGTGCTTGGCTATCATGTAGTCCATCGCCTGTCCGATATCCATACCTGTTGCCTTCATAAACTGGCTGAATGCCTCAAGCATGGGTTTGTAGTAGTTCCATTCAAACTGCTCACCCATATTCTTGCTCCGTCCGTGCATTCGGTTCTCGAAAAGGTATGCGTCCTCGGCTCCAGTCGCCTTGTTGCCAGTTTCTTTCTCGATGGCATCCAGAATTGCTTTTACGCTGATCATTCCGTCCTGCCATGCCTCCTGCCATTTCAGGGATTTCTTTGCTACGGTCTGGTTGTAAGTGGACTGCGCTATGTCGGCATCGTCGAAACTGGGAATGGCTACGTCTTCCTCTTCCATCCTTGTCTCTTTCTGGTACTTTACAAGCCTCTCTGCATAGTCCATCGCATTCTCTCCATTCTTGTAGTGCGGCCTCTCGCTGTCAGGTCCAAGACTGCCAGCACGCTGGAACATGATATCATCCCTGCCTTGTACGGCATCCATCGTAGCCTTCGTGCGGTTGGCGTTACGCTGCTCTTCTGTTCCCGTGTCGTCGTATGTCCGCACGTCAAGCCCTGCATCCTTCAGTGCCTTCACTACCTCCGGCGAAGAGGTCTCAGGCACAACGGCAACGGCAAACTCATCCAACCCAACGGGACGTTCAAACTTGGTCTCGAAATAGCCTGTCGGGAAGTTCTCGCGCACTTCCTTGATGAAGGTGTTCAGCAGTTCCGCATCCTCCCTTGACAGTTCCACGCCATATTCCTTCTTCAGATAGCCTACGGGATTCCTCTCTCCCAACGCTTCCTGCAAACGGGCTTCACCAACCCAAAGTTCGTCACCGCATTTATTGCACAACTCCAGGAGGGCATCACCCCATTTCTCCTTGAAAGCCTCGTGTTCCTCCAAGGTGGTGTCGAGGTTCCCGCGCTCCTTGCGTATCTGGTCGAGAGTGGTCACGCGCTTGGCTACGGTCGCAATCAGATTGCCCGTCGCCATTCCGTGCGCTCCGTTCCTTCCCTGATTCCTCATCAGGCGGCTCGCGTTCTCCAGCGTGTTCCTAACCCACTTCTGCCTGCCCTCGCTGTCTGTTCCGTTATACAGCCATTCCTCAACGCCGTAAGACTTCTCCTTTTCCTCCAGCCACTTATTGAAATCTTCTTCAAGACCTTCCGACTTCACCTGCCCAGCGGCCTTGTTGAGTGTTGCATCAACATTAAGCTTACCATCCGTCTTTTCGGAATTTCTCACCTTGTAGTCGTAGTCACTGATATAGCTGTAGGGTACACCGTATTCGTCTATCTCGCCTATAACCCGCTCGGCTCGCATCTTTATAAACGCCTTCTCGTTCCCGTCATTCATCCGCCGCGTGTTGCGATCTTTCAGCTCCCGCATCTTTGCAGCCATCTCGTCGGGTGTCTCCCCCCTGTCCTTGGCTATCAGTGCAAGAACGGCTTTCTTTCCGGCTTCATCGAGTTCTGAGAAACGGTTGTGTTTGCCCATGGCCTGATGATAGGCTTCAATATCCTCCTTCGCCATGCCCGGCTCATACATCACCTGCTCCGGATTCCTGCCTCGCTCCTTCAAATACCAGTACGACAGGCGTTCCGGGCTTACGCCGTTCTCCATCCACGACTCAAAAGCCATCATCGTCTTGCTCCTGATGTCGCCCGGATCGTCACCCAAGGACTTTCGTGTTTCAGCCCAGTACTTATCCTGCCCCTTACTGCTCATCCGTTTCGTCACCTGCGGGTATGTAGGTGTCCAAGCGTCAGCCGTCCACGTTCCGGCATTCCTGCCCGTCCTGGCATCAATGAGGCTCGACTTGGGTATCAGGCTTATCTCGCCGTAGTCGGTGTGCATGTGGTTCCTAGTGTCGATAACCGCCAGCGAGGGATTAGCCAGGCCTCCCTGCTTCAGGACTTTCTTCAGCTTGTCCTCGGATATGTTATGCACGCCCATCAGCGTACGCTCTATCTCTGCCTGACTGCGGAGCCTGCCGTTGGCGGCTTCCTTCATCTGCTCGCGGGGATCCACACCGTTGAGCATGTCGGCCATCATGCGGTCTGCGATCTGGCTGGCGTTGCGGTACTTCCAGCCCATCATCTTTGCCACGCCTTCCCAGAACTGGTTCAGGATATTCTTCAGACGCTGCATGGCGGTCACGGCCTCAGCCTTGCCGAACACGCCGCCACGCTCGGCTGCAACCTCGTTGGCGATCTCACGCAGACGCTCACTGCCGCGCTTGCCTGAGAACTGGGTGATGATCTCCTCGATGAAATCATCCTCATTACCATCCTTGGTAAGCTCAGGGTAGTCGCGTCTTACCTTATCTATAATTGGCTGTACCGTCTTGTCGGTGAGCATTACCTGCTTGAAGTGATTCCACTCTTCAGGAGCTGTCTGGCGTATCATCTCACACCACAGGTGTCCGTATTCATGTACAGATGTCTCTGAGGTGGCGATACGCGGATCCAGATAGATTTTACCCTTGTAGGTATAGCCGTATGCATGACCGTCGGGGGTCTTGAAGAATTTTGTCCTGTCGGTAATCTTAGCATCGCTCTCGTTGAAGATTACATAGTTGGTGGCTCCGTTGCCACCTCCCATGATAGTTCCTGCAGGATATTTGATACCAGTCACTCCAACATTGTTCAGGAACTTGCTGGCGGCTCTGTCAGAGCCAAGCGCGTCTTCCAGTTCTGCATACAGGTCTGCTCCGCTCTGGTTAGGAGTCAGGATTATTTGCTTGTCACCCTTGGTAAACTTGATGCGGCTGTCGATCTCCTGACGCTTCCATCCATCAGCCGTAAGGGCGTTGTCAACCATATCGAGAACATCTTTCTGCTCGCCCATCTTCCCATAATAGTCGATGTAATATGCCTCGTTTTCGTTAGGGATCTCGACATCGTATAGGTATCTGTCATCTCTCTTGAAGTCTTCAGGCTTAAATGAATTGATCAGCTTCAGCTCTTGGCGGAATCCTTCAAGATCCTTCAGTTCTGAAGGTGACAGCTCGCTCAGGTGCTCTTCGTGATCGTTAATGGCGGACTGGGTATCTCTCCTGACTTTATCGACTGCCTGCTCAAATGAACTGCCAGCATTCATATAGTCTAGGACAAACGACCTTATCTCGTTGTCAGTGTAGTAGCGGCCTTCAGGAAGATCATCATTCGATGCCCTCAGCTCCTTTCCGTCCATCCCCTTGTAAAGCCATCCTCGACTGGTAATATTGGCATATTCAGTACCTATGCGCTTGCTGTTCGTGACATAGGTTCCATACCCAAACGTCTGACTGCCTGCGCCCTCGCCCATGTGGGAGTGATCGAAGGCATCAAATTCAGCACCAGAGCCGTGATACACTCGTTGCTCCTTGATTTTTTCCTCAGAATCGTTGGCGGTTTCAGAATTTTGTTGTACCTTTGCACCCGAAAGAGCGTTATCAGTGTCAATTGCACGTGCCTCTTCGGACGGTGTTGACGTGCGGCTGATGTCGCCCTTTTTGTTTGTATAGAGGCCTTTTCCGTTATACTCATCCAGAATCCGCTGGCCTTCCTGCCAGTCGGTGCTTACCTCCACGCCAATGCTTCTCAGATGGTCCACTACGGCATCGCGCAAGGCTTTCTCCTGACTGTCTGGCTCCAGAACCTCACCGTCGGCCCTGTGATCATCGACTATGCCCTTCTTCTTGGCAAGCGCATAATCTGCAAACGGTTTCGTCTTGCGATGGGAGGATTGAATCCATTTCTTGAAGTCCTCTCTCGATACCTCCGTAATGTTACCCATGCCTTTCCATCCCTTGCTGTAGTTCGACAGATAGGCTTTGCGTGCCTCTTCTTCGGAGCCGAAGCCGTACATACACTTGTGTTCATCAAACTTTCCGGTAGTCGGGTTGACCTGGTCAACAATAAATACGCTACCACTTGTGGGATTGTCGGACAGGAATACGTCGATGTGGTCACCGTCAGTGCCTTCCGTGCCCAATATCTTACCATAGTCATTGTGCATTTGGTTTTCCCAAGGTGTCTTGGTGCCGTCAGGGTTCTCTGTTACGCCTCGACGAATGCTGCCTTTTGGATTCTCGATCGTGATCTTGTAACCGTCAACTCTTATATGGCCTTGTTGGTAGTTCTCGGCTTTCTTCTGTCCTTCCGTCGGGTTGGTATTAACTTTCTTGCGCTCTGCTTCAATCTCTTCAGGCGAAGAAGTTGCGCCCAAATCAGAAGTTTTTCCCGTTTTTTCTTGCAAGTTTGCAGAATTATTCGTATCTTTGCCCTCAGAAGATGATGCTTGCGTTTCAGCGTTAATCGATTCCCTGCCGTTTTCATTGGGAATCTGGGGCTTAGAAACATCAGCTGCGGCATCTGATTGACCTGGTTCGCGCAGGTCAGCAATTACATCTTCATAATCCTTCCACTTGTTTTTGCGATAATATCCGGCAGTTTCTACGTTGTAGTAATCTCCAGTATCACTTGGCATCAACTTGATTATTGCAGCCTTGTCAGTATTATCCTGTTCTACGACAACAAACATTCCACGTCCCCGTGCCCTTCTTAGAACAGGAGCATTATTGAAAATGTCATCAAGAAAATCAAAGACATCTTGCTCGTTACCGATTTCTTTATGGTGCTCATCAAGAATGTGTTGCAGATTTCTGCTTGTCAGACGTATAGGTGCAGATTGCCTGCCTGCCTTAGCAAAAAGTTCTGGACGGGACCATAAATCTATAGATCCGTCTTTCTCATAGAAACTGTTACCTTCTGCATCTTTCTCTGTTTCAGAAAGCTGATAGCGTGCCTTTGCATTGGCCTCAGCCACGCCAATCTCTGGCGACTCCACTCTGGTGGCATCTCGGAGATCCGTCGGCTTCAGCTGCTCTGATGGTTTTATTCCTGGTTCGGGTGCTCCTCCAGGTACATTGTTATCAGGTACAGCCTGCCCTCCAGCAGGAGTTTCTGCTCCTTGCTCAGGTTCGGGTTGTTCCTGATCAGCTGCAGCCGTTTCTGCGGCACCTTGTCCCTGTACTTGCTCTTCGCCTCCTTCACCGTCTGTGCCAGTTGTTCCACTGGTATTGTCGAGATCCACTTCTTGGCCTCTGTTATTCTGTTCTTCATCTGTATAATTTAATTCTATGATTTGATT
>ODAI014680482.1_pt1 | contig 16590 bp, 13 predicted proteins | sample 1539321 | NCBI WGS metagenome assembly ODAI01 (sample SAMN02144231, study PRJEB22623) | gut metagenome | biome: sheep rumen | host: Ovis aries | place: New Zealand | reverse complement strand
GTACATCTATTATAACAAAGATTGTGGAAATAGCATAATATAAATGCAGTTTTTCGTCTGTTTTTGTGAAAATTCGTTACAGTACAGACCCACCTGAAACTCGACGTGTTTTTGTACGCCGAAGCCTACAAAAACCGGAGTTTTACGGCGTTCGACGCACGCGAAGCGTATTGGAATCGTCGAACGCGACGTTACATGTACACGCCCTCGACAGGGCGTGTACTGTAACATCTGCAGAGGAAGTCAGCGGGAAACCGGAGAAAGAATAACGGATTACAGTATGGACACTTGGGGGGAAGGAGCACTGTAAATGACGTATTGATGAGGCAGTTATTAGTATTTCTGTATTTGCCTATATAGTCTGTATGTGCTAAAATATTCCTCATGTATGATTGTATACATAGATTCAAAGATACTGATACAGTTGCGGATTCCGGGGGGAAAGGTGGATCAGAGCAATTGTATTATGTAATTGGATGGCAATGAAGGAGGAAGTAATTATGCGGAAACAAATGCGCAGAGCAGTTGTCAGCGTAATTCTCGCCGTATGCATGCTGGCTTTGTCCGGCTGCGGAGGGCAGAGAATGATGATGGGAACCGGCGGAACAGCCGGAACTTATTATGCGTTCGGCGGCGTGCTCGCCCAGTATATGAAAAATTATACGGGTTATAGTGTTACAGCAGTATCTACGGCTGCCTCAAAGGCGAACATTCAGAGCATCGGCGACGGTGACTATCAGATGGGATTTACGCAGTCTGACGTCATGACCTATGCCTGGGAGGGCAGTAAATCCTTTGAGACAGACGGGCCCTGCAGGGATTTCCGCGTGCTCGGCGCTCTGTACGCAGAGACCGTGCAGCTGATCACCATGAAAGAAGATATCAAGTCGGTTGCCGACCTCAAGGGCAGGAGCGTCTCGATCGGTGCTCCGGGTTCAGGCGTATATTTCAATGCCGTGGACGTCCTGGAAGGAGCCGGTCTGACGGTTGATGATATTAAACCCCAGTATCAGAGTTTTGATGACAGTAAAGAGGCCCTGAAGGACGGCCAGATCGACGCGGCCTTCATCGTCGCAGGTGCTCCTACATCGGCGATCACCGAGCTGGCAACGACCAACGGCGTTTTTCTGGTTCCGATCGAAGGCGAGCTCAGGGACAAGATCATGTCGATCTGCCCTTACTATGCTCCGCTTCAGATTCCCGCGGATACATATCCCGGACAGCCTGATCCGATCGAGACGATCACGATCAAGGCCACAATGGTTGTGGACGCGGATCTGGATGAGGATGTTGTCTACCAGCTGACTGCCGCGATTTTTGATCACGCGGATGAGATCACGAAAGAGAATGCCAAGGGAGCCGAGCTCTCCGTGGAGAACGCAACTTCCGGTATCGCAGTGCCCTTCCATGCCGGCGCGGCAAAGTATTTTGCAGAGCATGGTGTGACAGTGGAAACTGCTGAGTGATGAAGAGGGGGTACTGTCTATGAGTAAAAATGTAGATAAAGATCGGGAGTTCGAACTGCAGCAGGAAGACCTCGAGGAGGTCATGCGGAAATATGACAGAGAATCCAACGTCCGTGTCTGGACCGGAACACCTGCCCTGATCGTCAAAATCGTCCTGATCGGCTTTTCACTTTTTTGTATCTGGGTAACTTTGTTTGCGACATTCCTGGAGGAGATCCGTCTGACCTCCTTCATGGGACTCATCATTCTGCTGGGATTTCTTACTTATCCCGCCAAAAAGGGCGAGCAGAAGGCCAACTATATCCCCTGGTATGACATTGTCGGCATGGTCGCCGGCACGGCGGCATTTCTCTACTACACATTCAGCGCCGAGCAGATCATTCAGCAGGGCACACGCTTTACGGTTCCGCAGATTCTGATCGCCATCGTCGGTGTTGTCGCGCTTCTGGAGGTCACCCGCCGAAGCGTCGGCTGGCCGATCCTGATCGTGGCATTGTTCTTCATTGTGTACGCGATCGTCTACGGGCTGACAAACCCTTCCATCCCCGGAAGACTGCGTTACCTGGTGAGAAACCTTTTCTATGCAAAGACGGGTATTCTGTCGACGCCGATCAATGTGTGCTCAAAATACATAGTCGTGTTCATTATATTCGGCGCCTTCCTTGAGAGGACGGGTATCTCCGAGTTCTTCATCAATATGGCTAACTGTGCGGCAGGACGTTACGCCGGCGGTCCCGCCAAGGTCGCGGTCATTTCCTCCGCGCTCTGCGGCATGGTCAGCGGTTCCTCTGTCGGCAACACAGTCACGACGGGTTCCGTCACGATCCCTATGATGAAAGAAACCGGCTACAAGGCGGAATTTGCAGGTGCCGTCGAGGCTGCGGCCTCCACGGGCGGTCAGATCATGCCCCCCATCATGGGCGCTGCGGCCTTCCTGATGGCGGATATTATCGGCGTTCCCTATTCCGATGTCCTGGTCCGGGCGATTCTTCCGGCGGTCCTCTATTTCACCGGTATTTTCATTGCAGTCCATCTGGAAGCGAAAAAATACGGCCTCACAGGTATTCCTGCCGAGAGGCTTCCCAAGCTTTCCAGACTGATCCGCAAGATCTACCTGCTGACCCCCCTGGTCCTTCTGGTCATCTGGGTTTCCAACAACATGATGACCATGCAGAGGGCTGCGGCTTATTCTATCGTTGCGGCAATCATTGTCGGTATCGTAGACGGTATCTTTGACGGCAGCTACCGCCGTGCGATTCTGGATCTGAAGCATGATGGCTCCAAGAGCCCTGTGAAGGACGCCATCGTCGGCAACAATGATGATTCGAGCAACTGCTTCACAGTCAAGAAGTTCCTGGATTCTCTCGAAGCCGGCGGCAAGGGCACTATCACTGTCGGCGCGGCCTGCGGTGTCGCCGGTATCATCTCCGGTACGATCACCATGACCGGTCTGGCAAATGAAATGATCAATGCCATCGTTACAGTTGCGGGCGACAAGCTTTTCATCGCTCTGTTCCTGACCATGCTCTGCTGCATCGTTCTTGGCATGGGTGTCCCGACCACAGCGACTTACTGCATCATGGCGGCGACCTGCGCGCCGATCCTGACCCGTATGGGTGTTCCGATCCTTGCGGCACACTTCTTCGTATTTTACTTTGGTATCGTGGCGGACATCACACCGCCTGTCGCTCTCGCCGCTTACGCAGGCAGTGCAATCGCGAAATCCAATCCCATGCGCACAGCATTCAATGCGACTAAGCTCGCTATTGCGGCATTCATCATTCCGTACGTCTTCTGCTTTGCGCCTGAGATGCTTCTGATCGAGACAACCGCTCCCGTTGTTGCCCTGATCGCGGTGACTTCCCTGATCGGTATCTTCGGCGTTGCGGCGGCCCTGGAGGGATTCCTCTTTACTAATATGGGGCTGATCGACAGGATCCTGCTCATTGCAGGCGGTCTTATGATGATCGTTCCTGATACCAAGACCGATATTATCGGTCTGGCCCTGATCGCGGCAGGCATCGTTCTGCAATATATGAAGCGCGGTAAAAAGGCGGCATAAATTCCGTCTTCCGGCTTCGTGTTTCTGATCTGTACAGACCCGTCTGAAAGACGAGGAGGTCTGAAGGCACAGCACCGAAGGAGATGTTGTCGTCACGGCATTCGCCGTATACAATAGAAAATGCAAAGGCTCCCCTGCCGCATGCAAGGTGCAGCAGGGGAGCCTTCTCTTTTTTAGGAAAATCTGTGTAATTGTGCAATGAATGATGGCCGGTCGGGGGAGAAGGCGGGGATGCGTCCCTGCACTGTTGAACCGGCTTTCGAGGTATATAAATGTTGAAAGAACTGATCAGGGAAGAAACAGAACATTTCGGACGAATCATGCTCTTACTGTATACTGCAATGATGGGAATGGCAGCAATCATGGGAGCGGGGATACGGGTCCTGCATCAGGACGTGTACACCGGCCTGACGGGCGCAATCGGTGTCATGGTCTTTTCGACCCAGATTCTCGCAGTGCTGACTATGCCGGCCGTACTCTGTGTACTGCATCTGACCGGGAGACTGTCTGCAGATGGAGGGCGCGGGACAATCCCCTTCCCGGTGAGGGCACATGAGCTCCTTCTCTCCAACCTGGTATCCACGCTTTTCTGGTCTTTCATGAGCCTTGTATCCCTTGTGTGCGCACTGACAATTGTCGGAATGACGGCTGTGCCTCTGCAGAACTCCCTGCGGTTTTTCAGGAGAATGAGCATCTATATCAGAATGGCTATGCTTGGGAAAAGGAAGGGTTTCCTTCTTGTCTGGATTGTGATTTTTATACTGGTATATGTCACCTTCCTGATGCATATTTACGCCGCGCTCGCGATCGGACATCTGCGGACATCTCACAGCATGTTCCTCAGCATTCTGGCCTTTTCGGGGATCGGCATCCTCCGGCTGGCTGTCAGCAGCAGACTTGCTGCCGCGGGATATGATACAGGTCTGAGAAGTTTTCCTTCGGTCTGGATGAAAAGCGGCGGGATACAGTCCATGCAGGATCCGGGAGTGATCATTATTTATCATGTTCTTCTGATCATCATCCTCGGCCTGGCTGCATTATTTTCCCTGGGCAGGAGATTAAAAAAATACCCTGTCTGCCTGCTTCCAGGGACCTCTGCTGTAAAAAAGAATGGAGAGGAATGTAGCGATACTCCAGCCGACCGGCCATGCGCACCAGATCCCGGTGGCACCGAGCTGTGTGCCGGACAGGATGATCGCCAGCACTACGCGGAGGATCAGGTCGGTAAAGGTACCGATCATAAAGGGCCCCATGAGACCTGCGCCTCTGAGGACTCCGTCCGAGACAAGCTTGGCGGAGATCACGAAGTAGAAGGGAGAGAGGATCCTGAGCAGCATCAGCCCCGTGTGCATGGCATCCTGTGAAGGGGTGCTCATGAAGAACATGAGGAGTATTTTTCCGCACAGCAGATACAGCACCGCAATGGGAAGAGAGAGGAGCCATACCATTTTCAGGCCGGCGCGGAAGCCCTGGGGGATGCGGGACATTTTGCCGGCTCCCATGTTCTGGGCGGTGTAGTTGGATATGCCGTTGGCCAGGGTCGTGAAAGCGGTGATCACCAGGTTGTTGAGTTTGATGGCGGCGGAATAGCCTGCCATGACGCCGGGGCCGAAACCGTTGATGACTCCCTGAAGAATGATATTTCCGACAGAGACGAAGCTCTGCTGCAGGATGCTGGGGATGGCGATCTTCGCGATTTTCATACAGATCGATCTGGAAAAGAAACTGATGTGTCCTTTTGTCCTGATGGCTTTAAGCCTCCGCATCACGACAAAGAGGGCGAGTGCTGCGCTGATGCCCTGGCAGATGAAGGTCGCCCACGCCACGCCTGCCACTCCCATGTGGAAGCCTGCTACGAACCAGATGTCCATGGCGATATTTGCACACGATGACGCGGCGAGAAAATAAAAAGGCGTCCTGGAATCACCCATGGCAGAGAAAATACCGGTGGAAATATTATAGTAAAAAACGAAGGGCAGCCCCCGGACATAGATGTCCAGATATACTTTCGAGTCGGCAAACACTTGCTGCGGCGTCCTGATCAGTTCCAGCAGTCCTCTGCATCCCAGTATGCCGATCAGCATCAGCATCAGGCAAAGAGTGCCGCTGAAGATCAATGCGGTGAAGACGGCTGTCTTCATTTGCTCAAAGCGTTTCGCTCCGAAAAAAGTGGAGACGATGACAGAACAGCCTATATTGCAGCCAAAGGCAAAAGCGATAAAGATGAGCGTGATCTCATAGCTGTTGCCGACAGCAGCAAGCGCGTTTTCTCCTATGAACTTACCGGCCACAAGGCTGTCCGCGATGGTGTAAAGCTGCTGGAAGATAATGCTTCCGAAGAGCGGAAGACAGAACTGCCACAGCACGGTTTCCGGTTTTCCGGTTGTCAAATCTCTATTCAAGTCTATACCTCCGGGCGCACAGCGGACGGTGCCGTATGTGCAATCTTTTTTCAGAGAGATTATACTAGGCTTCCTTCAGTATTGTAAACCTCGAAAAAACTCAAAAACGCGCCGAAAACATTGACAGCGAGGATATTTCCGTGCTTATTTACGATTGACGAAACGGCATGTCGGTCTGAATTGTCGCGCGCAGCATTGCAGGAACATGCCTTTTCGAAGGATATGTATATGCAGCAGCAGAGTTACTATTCGCAATAGGAACCGGCTGAAGGGGATATTCTAAACTCTCTTGTATATTACTCTCTTTTTGTCTTAAAATGAGAGGGATAAGTCAACAGGTAAAAAGCGGGAAAACTTGTCGATACAAGATATAGGTAAAAAGCGGAAAATCTTGTCGATACAAGATTTTTCGCTCCGGATGTTTTGCCGCAGGTCGGCTGCAAACATCGTGTGACCGCTTGCGATGCCGCTCCCGGGAGCGGCATGTCTGGAAGAGGTAATAATTGTTATGGGAAGTATTGTCGGCAGTTTGCTTGTATCATGGTTTCTGATGTCGGTGGGACTGTGGAAACTGTCTGAAAAAATGCATTGGAAAAAGAGGTGGATGGCCTGGGTCCCGGGACTTCGTTACTATGGGCTGGCCGATTCACTGGAAATGCAGGGGGACGGCATAGGCTGTGCCGTGCTGGAGATCCTCTATTATATGTCCAGGATCTTTCCATCCAATTCGGACGACGTGCGGCAGATGATCGTGGTCACCCTGATCTCGCTGGTGGTGCTTGTCGCTCTTTATGTATACAGGATCCGGATTTTTATGCGGGTTATCCTCCTCTTTGACCTGAAAAGGAGATGGATCATTCTCTGGCTTTTGTCGGAGTGGATCACCTTGTTCATTCTGGGAATCGGAAAATATCAGCCCAAAGAAGACATCAGCTTTCTGGGCGGCTGGGAGGCCGGCATGACGCCGGCACAGATTTCCGGTGTCAGCGATGCAATGAACTCCATGACAGCGTCCAGGACCGGTCTCAGTGTCGCTCTGAGGGAGCGTACTGTCAGCAGTCTGGGCAAAAAGCAGTATCTTCTTAAGGATATTGCAATGAATATCCCCAACGGGTCCATGGTCCTGCTCCTGGGCGGTTCCGGAGCGGGAAAGACCACTTTTATGAATGCGGTCATAGGCTATGAAAAAGCGAATGCGGATGTTTATCTGAACGGTGTCAATATTTACAAGCATTATAATCTGATGAAATACCGGATCGGATTTGTTCCTCAGAAGAATCTGATCCGGACTCACGATACGGTTTTCCGTACCATTAACGATGCGGCAAAGCTTCGCACACCTTATCAGGTCAAGGCGGAGGACAGAAACAAGAGAGTCAGAGAGGTCATGGACATGCTGGGGCTTACACCTGTCGCCTCGGGGCTTGTGACCAAGATGTCCGGCGGACAGCTGAGGCGTATTTCCATCGCGAAGGAACTGGTATCCGATCCTTCTCTTTTCGTTCTGGATGAGCCTGATTCCGGTCTGGACGGTGTGATCGCACGGGAACTCTTTACCCGGCTGCGTGAGATTGCGGACCGGGGGAAGATCGTCATAGTCATCACACACACGCCGGATCGTGTCATCGACCTGTTTGACAAGGTGATCGTGCTGGCAAAAGACTCCGGAAGGGTCGGACGTCTGGCCTTTTACGGCAGTCCTGATGAGGCAAAGACGTTTTTCGGCAGAGACAGCATGGAGGATATCGTAAAGTGCGTCAACCGGCAGGAGGAAGGCGGCGAGGGACTCGCGGATACCTTTATTGAAAAATACGCAATGGCAAAAATCGGGAAAACAGAAGCGGAACAGGATGATCCGGACAATATGGCTGATCCGGATGATATAGAAGATTCGGATCATCTGGAAGATAATAGAGAAAGCGGTGAAGAAGATAATGATGAGGAGGTGAGTCCGGATGAGTAAAAAGCTCAGATACAGGGGAAGAATCGGGCAGGTCGGACTGTACCTCGCCAAGCTCATGAGGGTATTTGTTTTCCAGAATGACTGGAAGGTATTGCCGATGGGCGCTGTGATCGCGGCGGTTGTCATCTTTGTCGTGGGACAGAATCTCTTTGTCACACAGGAAGGGACCTCCACAGGAGTTTTTGCCATGGTATGTGTTTGCATCTGGATCGGTTTTTTCAACTCCATCCAGATTGTGTGCAGGGAGAGGGAGATCATCAAGCATGAGCATCGGTCCGGACTGCACATGTCCTCATACATTTTCGCGCATATGATTTTTCAGCTCATCATCTGTGCCGCGCAGACAGGCATTATCCTGCTGATCTGCTATATTTCCGGCGTACAGATTCCAAAGCAGGGGATCATTTTCAGCGCGGGTGTCCTTGACATAGGAATTACACTTCTGATCATTACCTACACGGCGGATATGATGGCCCTCATGGTGTCCTGCCTGGTCCATAATACAACGACAGCCATGACGCTGATGCCCTTCCTGCTGATCTTTCAGCTGGTTTTTTCAGGCGCCTATTTTGAACTTGCGGGTCCGGCTATGGTGGTTACATTCTTTACTATTTCGAAGTGGGGGATTATCAGTCTGTGCTCGATCGGGCGGTTCAACGCACAGCCCATGGTGACTTTGTGGAATACTCTCTTTAAGTTCCGGAATATCGAGTATATGGGGCGGAAACCGCTTCTGGAACTGATCCAGAAGACGGAGAGAGAGGGGCGCGTGCAGGATTTTCTGCTCTGGTCCGGTTCCTATAGTCAGAATGATATGTATTCGAGTGACGCACTGAATGTCGGGGTGACCTGGGGCATTATGATCATTCTGGCAATCGTGTTTGCCATTGTGGCGATCATTTCCCTGGAGTCCATCGATAAAGATAAGCGGTGATTCCATCGGAGCAAGCGCTTTTACGAATGATTTGCTGACAGCATCTGCGCGCAAACATGGTTCTGCATGTTTGCGCGCAGGTGTGTTTCAGTATAATTGTGTACTGAATGTTTCGGTATGACAGATGTTACTGTGCAGGAATGTTTTGGTATGTTTGCGCACAGGTGTTTTTGGAAGAACTGCAGAATAAAGAGAACTTATAATAATTCTTCCGGAGAGGAAAGGAATCAAGAGACAATGAATGCAGAAAGCAATCGTCCCGGGTCCCTGATCATGCTCGCGTCATCGATGCTGATTTTCGGAACGATTGGTATTTTCAGAAGATTTATCCCACTGTCCTCCGGACTGCTGGCCTTTGCAAGGGGCGCCATAGGAGCCCTGTTCCTGATCCTGGTGCTTCTGATCCGCGGACGTCTGCGGAGACTGCGCGAAGACAGAGCAGAGGAGCGTCATGCGGAAGAGCACGGAGTAAGAGAAGAGGGGACATCCGGGAAAGTCCGGAAGGGAAAGACACTTGCGGCGGGGATCCTGTTTCTGCTGATTTTGTCCGGCGGCCTGATCGGCGTCAACTGGATCCTGCTCTTTGAGGCCTATAATTACACGACAGTGGCGACAGCGACCCTGTGTTATTACATGCAGCCCACGATCGTGATCCTGCTTTCCCCCTTGTTTTTCAGGGAACGCCTCACTGTCAAAAAACTGGTCTGCGCCTTTTTTGCAGTTCTGGGAATGTTTCTGGTATCCGGTGCTGCCGGTGAGGGGATTCCGCAGGGAGATGCCCTCAAGGGCATTCTGTACGGGCTCGGGGCTGCGGTCCTTTATGCTTCCGTTGTCATCCTGAACAAGTGTATCAGGAATATTGACCCCTATCTGAAGACGATCCTGCAGCTGGGATCAGCCAGTATATGCCTGATCCCCTATCTGGCTGCGACAGGGCAGTACACGAATGTGGAGCTCGACGGCTTTTCTCTGGTCATGCTGCTGATCGTGGGTCTTGTCCACACCGGAATTGCCTACACTCTCTATTTCGGCAGCACAGACGGACTGAAAGCCCAGACGATCGCCCTCTTCAGCTACATTGATCCGGTATCGGCCCTGTTTTTTTCCATGTTATTCCTGCGGGAACCCATGGGGATTGCGGGTATTGCCGGGGCAGTTCTGATCCTCGGCGCGGCCTTTGCGGCGGAGCGTTCCTGACTCTGGATGCAGCCTTTGCGGCGGAGCGTTCCTGACTCTGGATGCAGCCTTTGCGGCGGAGCGTTCCTGATTCTGGATGCAGCCTTTGCGGCGCAGCGTTTCTGATCCTCGGGAGGATTAATCTCCGGCTGTGCCTGCGGAGGACCGGTATTTTTGCAAATAAAGATAGAAATAGACGGCAAAGGCGATATCTGTGACGATCCAGGTGACGGGAAAGCCCAGAAGAACCATATTGACCGTGTGATGGAGGGGGGCAATCAGCAGACCCCAGGCGGAGCGCAGGACGCAGACGCCGAAAAAGGTGATAATGGTCGGAATGACCGAGTCGCCCATGCCCCGGAGCGCACCGAAGAGTATTTCGATTGGAATATATGCGAAGTAAAATGGCATGAGAAAGCGCATCATGGCGGTGCCGATCACGACAACTTCCGGATCAGTGGTGAACAGCTGCTGCAGAGGCTGCGCGAAGGTGTAGAGGGCAGCGATCACTATGCCGAGTATGAAGAACATCATGATGGAGCAGTCCCGTATGCTCTGCATCACACGGTCCAGGCGGCCAGCTCCGATATTCTGCCCGACAAAGGTTGTAATGGCTATTCCGAAGGAACCGACGATCATCCAGAACAGGGAATCAATCTTCCCGTAGGCTGCATAGGCGGCCACCGTATCTGTACCGAAGCCATTGATCACAGCCATCAGGACGACGTTCGCGAAGGTGTACATGACTTCCGAAAATCCCAGAGGAAGGCCCAGATAAAGGATGCGGCGCACGAGATCCTGCGGAGTTCCCCTGCGGCCGGGAAACTGCTTGTTTGAATCGTATGCAGGGGCTTTTCCGAAGACTCTTTTTTTGAGGAATGCCAGTGCGAGCAGTGCGCTGATGACCTGGCACAGAGCGGTCGCAGCTGCGGCGCCGACGGCGCCCATTCCCATGGCTGCGACAAAGAGCAGGTCGAGCGCGATGTTAGCCAGGGTGGTGAAAATGAGGACGGCCAGGGGACTTCCGGCATCGCCTGTCGCCCGCAGCGCTCCCGCACTCATGTTGTAAACAGCGTTGGGGATCAGGCACAGGGCAACGATCCGCAGATACCACAGCGAGGGCTCCATGACGTCTGCCGGTGTCTGCATCACGGCCAGGATCGGATGCGCAAAGGCAAAACAGACGATACAACCGATGACGCCCAGAAGCGCTGAGATGTTCAGCGAAGTCCGCACAGCTTTCCGCAAGGAGAGCTCTTTTTTTGCGCCGAAGAACTGTGCCGCCAGTACGGATGCGCCTCCGGAAAAACCGATGTAGAACATGAAGAATATTCCCAGGATGGACCCCGCTGATCCGCCTACTGCAGAGAGAGCCTCCTTTCCGGCGATCCGCCCCACGATAAGGGCATCCGCCGTATTGTAGAGCTGCTGGAAAAAGGAACTCAGAAGCAGCGGAAAAAAGAAGAAGAGGATCTGTTTCCAGATGACGCCTTCCGTGATGGGATTGACCGCTTTAACCGCGTGCTGTACAGGACCTTCTGCATGCTGACCGGATCCGGCAGCAGGGATGGATCCGTTTGAGGATCTTGCTTTTTCGGATATGGAATTTTCGGGTGAGGATGGATTTTGTGTATTATTATCAGCCATGATCTATTCGTCTGCTGTGAAAAAGGAATCAGCAGGACTGGTAAAAGGGTCCTGCTCAAGAGTCTTTTGTGAGTGATGGTCCGAACCCGGCAGAGGGTACGGACAGTGGCGTCTTTCAGGTGTCAGATAATCATATATTCCGCGGAAAAACTTGTCAATCGCAGATTCCGGGCTGCCGGGTTCAGCAGACGGAGCCACTGAGCCGCTGAGTCACTGAGTCACTGGGGACGGTTCTCTCTGACTCAGTGACTCAGCGGCTCAGTGGCTCGAACCCTTCCCAGGCCTTCCCGGAGACTCCCCGTCCCCGGTGTCCCAAGGCTTGTTTTCAGGAGAAGAGAGTGATATGCTCTTTTTCGGGCACTTCGCCGCAGCTCTCTGCGGGCGGTCTGGTGAAATAGCAAATTTGGTTTGGCGCGGAAGGTATATTTCCAGAGAATATTCAGGAGGAAAAAATGTCTTTTGAGAAGGCTGTTCAATATCTGCGGGAAAAAGGAATGGAAGACAGGGTGATCGTGCCGGAGGCATCCAGCGCGACAGTGGAACTGGCAGCACAGGCCATCGGCGTGACGCCGGGAGAGATCGCCAAGACCCTTTCACTGCTGACGAAGGAAGGGCCGGTACTTGTCATCGCAGAGGGGACAGCCCGTGTAGACAATAGAAAATACAAGGATACTTTCCATCAGAAGGCGAAGATGATCCCCGGAGATCAGGTGGAGGCGCTTGTCGGGCATGCTCCCGGCGGTGTCTGTCCCTTCGGCATCAATGCGGGTGTTCCTGTCTACATAGATGAGAGCCTGCGCAAATACGAAATCGTCTACCCCGCTGCCGGCGACGATCACAGTGCCGTAAGGCTGACAGTGAAGGAACTTGAGGAACTCTCGGGCGCCATCGGCTGGGTGGATGTCTGCAAATAATATACAGCTTCAAAACAGCTTAAAATAATCCCGTTCCGGCAGAGGACTCCGATCTGGAGATTTGCTGAAACGGGATTATTTTATTCATTATTACCTGTTCACCTGTTCATTTTCAATTGCCTGCAATTGCCTTCGAGTGCCGGTATGTTAATCGTATATGCAGAGCTTACGCACCCGCAAAGCGGAAGACGATTCCGACGACCGCCGAAAATGCGATGAAGGCAATGGGGTGGATCTTGGGGAACAGTTTCTGCCCGGCGAAAATGATGATTCCCAGAAGGATCGCCTTGAACAAAAACAGGTCGGCAATTTTATGACTTGACATGAAGGCATCGATATTGACCAGGGCGACCTTGGCAACATTGAGACCGGCTGCCGTGATCATGGCGATGGAAGCCGGGCGAAGGCCGTAGAGAGCGTTTTGGACATGCTTGCTGCTCTGGAACTTCTGCAGGAAGCCGCAAATGATCAGGATGATGATCAGGGAGGGCGTCGTCAGCGCGACGGTGGCTATTACACCGCCAAGGTAGCCGGCTGTCTTGAAACCGGCAAAGGTCGACATGTTGATACCGATCGCGCCGGGGGTTGATTCGGAGATCGCGATCATGTCCGCGATGTCCGCGTGCGAGAACCAGTGGGTCTTGTCCGACATCTCATAGAGGAAGGGGAGCGTAGCGAGTCCGCCGCCGATGGAAAAGAGGCCGGTCTTGAAAAATTCAAAAAAGAGCTGTAGATAAATCATTATTTTTTCCCCGCCTCCTTCTTATTCGCATTATTATCACGAAAACCGCCGATGATCACACCGAGGATACCGGATGTGATGACCAGGATGGCCGCAGGAACAGCGACAGGAAGGACGCCGGACAGGGCGGTCATGAGAAAGACTCCGATGTAGAGGCAGAGGCTGACCTTGTCCACGACAGATTTTTTCCAAAGACGCAGGACCGCCTGGACGATAAGGACACAGACACAGACGCGGATGCCTGCGAAAGCGTTCTGGACGACAGGCAGATCGGCAAAGCCCTGCAGGAATGTGGCGATGATCAGGATAATGATGATAGGGATGGTGACAAAGCCCAGTGTGGCGGCGATGGCACCTGCGACCCCTTTTCTGCGGCTTCCTATGAAGGTCGCGACATTGAGGGCGATCAGACCGGGAGTACATTGACCGATTGCGAAATAATCGGTCAGGTCCTGGGTGGTGGTCCAGCCGCGGTCCTGGACCAGATCGCGCTCAAGCAGCGGCAGCATGGCGTATCCGCCGCCGAAGTTGACGGCACCGATTCGAAGGAAGGCGAGGTAAAGCTCTAGGATTTCTTTCATACTTGTGGTGATGACCTCCTGTTCAGCTGCGTAGTTTTTTCTGATGTAAATGCTTCTGTCGGATTATTCGCGCTGCGGCAGATGATTTTTACAGAGGTATTATATCATTTTGGACACAAATTAACATCCGGACTTTTATTATGGAAGCGCTTGTGCCTGCATCGGTATACAGGCGTTTTTTATTCTCCTCGCGCTGCCGCTGCCCGGAGCGCTATGCTGTGGAAGAGTGTTCAAAAATCTCTGTTTTTTTATTATAGTAATATCTGTGGACAGAGTCTTGTTTTCACAGACATGATGTATTTTCAGTGTCATGGAACCGAAGGATTGGGGGCGGGAGATAATGACTATGGAAAAAGAGAAGAGACATTGGAAAAAGTACGCAATGGGCATCGATATCGGGACAGGCGGAGGCAGAGGGCTGCTCTGTGCTGGATATTCTCAACCGGGAGGCGGAAAGGCTCCCGATCGGGTCGGAAGGTCTGCTCATGCTGGAATATCTGCAGGGAAACCGAACTCCCTGGGTGGACTCCGATGTGCGAGGTATGCTTTACGGCCTGTCGCTGGGTCACACGCCGGCGCATATTTACCGGGCGATCCTGGGGGCTGTGGCAGGGGGCGCCTATGAGGATATCCACACCGCTTCGCAGAGTATGGTGCAGTACCGGTCTACGATCAGCCCCGATGCGGAAAACCATCGCCGATATCAGTTTTACCTGAAAAAATATGAAGAGGCCTATGTGCTCATGAAGGACTGGATGCACGAGGTCTCCTCATATTCTCTGAAATGACTGTTATGGTGACTGTCATGGTGACTGCCATGGTGACAGTTATAATGACAATTATGATGATAGTTATAATGATTGCTTAAATGACTGTTCTGATGAAAGCTATACAATATCCAGCCGGATCCCCTTGTCCCGGATCAGCTTCTCCCAGGCAGGGGTGATTCCTGTGTCCGTGATGATCCTGTCCATGTCGTCGATGCTGGCGAAATAACCGGGGGTCACGTGGCCGAATTTCGAGGAGTCGGAGATCAGGATCTTCTCCAGTGACATGGAGATTGCGGCTTTTTTCAGATCTCCGATGTACTGGTCCGTACAGGTCAGGCCCATGGTTTCATGTATACCGGACGCGCACAGGAAGATCTTGTGGGCGCGGAGCTGACGCATGAAACGGATCCCCTCCTCCGAGGAGAAGACCTTTGTGTTGCGATGGTAATATCCTCCGGCGAGGATCAGCTGAATATTGGGCTTATCGCAGAGCCGGGAGACAATGTAGGAACTGTAGCAGATCACGGTCAGGGGCATGTCATCCGGTATAAGCTCCGGCATCATTCCTGTCGTCGTACCGGAGTCCAGGACGATGACATCTCCGGGGGATAAGAGTTTGACCGCAAAAGCATTGATCCGACGCTTTTCCTCCCTGTAGTGGACCTCTTCCTCAGAATAGAGATAGGTATGCGGAGCTGACTGGGAAGCGGTTTCCACCTGCGGTGACGGCGCAGTTACCTGTGCCTGCAGGCCGTGCTCTTCAATATATTGCAGATCTCTTCGAATCGTCATCTGTGAGACGCCGAACAGCTTTGCCAGCTCCTCGATCGACACAAACGGATTCTCTTTCATTTTATCCAGGATCCGGATGATTCTGGCTTCTTTCTTATTCATAAATGCCAACCTTTCATTTCATTTGCTGCAGGCGTAAAACCGCTGCTTTCATGTGACGGAAGGAGCTTTGTTCAGCCTTATTTATCCTTCATTACGCAAGACCCGGGAGAGAATCCTGCTATTCAGGTCCTCTCAAAGTATTTTTAGATCCAATCGAATGTCTCGTGCGCATATCCTGTGACTCCATAAGAGTCATGGGTATGCGCAATGAAAAAACGATTCTTCACGAAATCAATTTCTAACAGATTATCACATCTTACAACAGTTATACCATTATCCACCTTTTTTTTCAACTGAAATCACTTATTGCAGTGCTTTGCTCCTCATGGGAGAAAAGCTTTTTTCCGGTGCCCGGGAGGCGGAACTTTTGATTTTTGCGGCACATGGCCGACCGCTGAATAAACAAAATCTACCAATTGCGCACATTAACATAAAATTACAAAAAATCACAAAACACACTTGACAAAATGTGAATTAGTGAGTATTATAATCACATAAAATAACAGAAAACAATTTTCAAAAAGGTTATGTGAAAGAAAAAAAGGATAAAACACATTTATTCACAAAAAAGGAAAGGGGAAAACAAATGCTGACATCTTCAAAGAAAATCCTGGAGGCTGCTAAAGCGGGACATTTCGCAGTTCCTTCCGCAAACTTCGTGGACGCCGCTTCACTCAAGAGCCATGTCCTGACTGCTGAGGCCATGGGGCTTCCGCTGATCATCGGTCTGGCAGAGAGCCACTTCGGTCGTTTCTTCTCGATCGAGGAAGGTGCCTGGTTCGGAAAATTCTATGCCGAGCAGGTAAAGACACCCATCGTCCTGCATCTGGATCACGGCGAGTCCGTTGAGATGACCAAGAAGGCTGTTGACCTTGGTTTCACCTCTGTCATGCTGGATGCCTCTATGGAAAGCTTTGATGTCAATATCGAGATGACAAAGCGGGTCATCGATTATGCACGTCCCCGCGGCGTCACAGTCGAAGCGGAGATCGGGCATGTAGGAACCGGAGCCAAATACGACAACGATTCCGACAACATC
>ODAI012196543.1_pt1 | contig 16590 bp, 9 predicted proteins | sample 1539321 | NCBI WGS metagenome assembly ODAI01 (sample SAMN02144231, study PRJEB22623) | gut metagenome | biome: sheep rumen | host: Ovis aries | place: New Zealand | reverse complement strand
TCGAGAATGCGGGAACCAGGGTGGGAGACGGTGCCATGATTCAGGCCGGCACCACCTTCTCGAAGGACGTTCCACCTTATATTGTATGTTCTAAGCGTTCTGAGTATGGGGGCGTGAACTTCACCATGGGTCGCTCCTATGGAGTGGATGAGAAGACCCTGAAGCATATTGCCAATGCCTATCGTCTGGTCTATCTGAGCAACACCTCGCTCTTCGATGCCGTGAAGCAGATTGAAAACCAGGTGCCAGACGGGCCTGAGATTCGCAACGTCATTAAGTTCATGCGTGAATCACAGTTAGGCGTTATTGGTAAGAAATAGAACAATCGTGAAAAAGCAACGGAAGACTTCAGTGAAGGTCTTTCGTTGCTTTTTTGAATAATCGCTTTTTTATATTGTCATACTCATTTTATGGTTAATTGATATTAATAAAGTTACATAGTTATCTCAAAATACTTAATCAGTGTTAATTTAGGGGGGGGTAATGCAATAGATTTACGTTATTTTACTATCTTTGTGAAAATTTACATTAACAAATTGAGCATCGACTGGATATTGCGTAACCGAAGACATCTGGGTGTTTACCTTCTTCTGTTCCTTTTTTCGGAACAGATGTTGGCACAACGTCTTGACAGCACATGTTATAAGCAGCTGTCAGATTTCCCGTTTGTGATTGTGTCAAGCGAATATGTTGAGGCACCACCCGAAATATCCGATTCACTGTTCGATTTAGCAGCAAGAGGAATACGCTTCAAGGTGAACCGTACAGAGCTGCAGCCCTCCGATCCCTTCATTGCACTCTACAGGGAGAAGCTTGTCCCCTGGCTCAAGTCGAAGGACCTGCACCTCAGACAGCTTTACGTGAAGGGTGCCGCCTCGCCCGAAGGACCCTATTGGAACAACGTACGGCTGAGTCGGGGGCGTACGCGCCGGCTCCTCGAGTTTCTTTGCTCCGAGCTGGGTGATACCGTCTGCAATGATGATCTTCCTATCAGCGCTAAGAACGTCACCGAGGACTATGGACTGTTGGTGAAGATGATGGGACAGGCTCATGACCCAGACTATGATCGGGTGAACAGCATCTGGCTGAAATGTGAGGGCGATGAGGCTTGCTGCAAGAAGTCGCTCATGGCACTCGACAATGGAAAAGTGTGGAAGCGGTTGCTGAAGACCTACTTCCCGGCACTCCGACAGTCCAGGGTGATTCTGTGGTTCTCGTGCCGCAAATCCATCAACATTGAGCCGACTACACTCCAAGCAGCAAGCGTCACCCCGCAGTTGGCTGACATTCGCAGGTTAGACATCAGCAACCCCGTGTCCTATACGCGCCGTCATCTGATAGCCGCCAGGACCAACCTCCTGCACGATCTGCTCTATATGCCCCAGTTCGGCTGGGCTCCAGGGTTCAACATCCAGTTGGAGTACTATCCGCTACGGGGTCACTACACCTACAATGCCGGGTTCACCTGGACTACCCACCGTCATTGGAACGACAACAAGTTCTTCCAGATTCGCGACCTACAGTTGGAACTGCGCCGCTATTTCAAGGGTGGGGGAGCGTTCATTGGCCCTTATCTCGGTGTCTATGCTGAAGGAACCGTCTACGGCATAGGATTCAGCAAGACCCGTGGATGGGAAGGCGAGGGCGGCGGAGGCGGACTGACCGCCGGATGGACATGGAAGCTGAACCGTAAGGGAAATCTGCGACTGGAGGTGAGCGCAAGCCTGGGGGTATTCGTCACCCGCTACGACCCCTACGTCTACGGTAATCCTATTACCGGCAGTGAGGAAGACGGACTCTACTATTACGACTACCGGGGCAACACCAGTGAGTTCAAGAAGCGCAACCACCGCATGGTGTGGTTCGGACCCACCAACGCCGGCCTCCACATCACCTACGACATCATCTACCGGAAAAAGAAACCCGTATTCAACCCATTACTGCAGAAAGGAGGTGGACGATGAAACGAGCAAAGAAACTACTGATTTTAGCATTTTTCAACCTGATTATTCTTTCAGTGACCTCCTGCATTGAGCCGCCGCTGCATCTGCCGGGCCAGAACCTGCTGACCGAGATGCCTGCCGTGGAGACACAGTTGAACGTGGTGTGGAACGTCAATGCCGACTGGACCACCGACTGGCACTACGGCTGGGATGCCGTGGACAATGCCACCTGGGGTGACATAGGCTATAGCAGGCCCACGAGCTATCAGGTGCGACGCTACTATAAGGCATACGAGCCCAATGCACCCCACTCAGAGGTGGATGCCTTCTCCATCAGAGGCACCAGCTTCCGCCGCTACTTCAACTTCGGCTACTACGACATCCTGTTCTACAGCGACATCGACTCGAAGGACGGCACACAGGTGCTGGTTGTCAATGAGTCGCCCGACCTCGTCACCGCCACCACCACCGGCACGCGCGGACTGTCGCGCCGGGCCAGCAAGCTGACCAACGGAAAGGAGGTGAGCGACACGTCGAGTGTAATCGGACTGAAGAACCAGCCCGAGATATTCTATGCCGCCTACCCGGAGAATATCTATATCTCCAGCAATCTGGACGACTACATCTACGACCCGGTGGAGAACATCTACATCAAGAAGATTGAGACGGAGCTGCGACCACTGGTCTACATCTACTTAGTGCAAATCATTCTGCTCAATAACGACGGTCGCGTGAAGGGCATCAACGGCAACGCCGCCATGTCGTCGATGGCAAGCGGCGTGAACGTGATGACGGGCCACACATTCAACACTCCTTCGGTCGTATATTTCAACACGCGCCTGAAGCGCAACATGGTGGCCAACGGACAGGCGTGCGACATCATAGGCGGCAAGTTCACCACCTTCGGACTGTGCGACATGGAACCCTACACACGTGCAGGGAAAATCTATAACGGCTCGCGCTCCGAGCTGAAGAACAACCTCTTCTTCGACCTGCTGTTCAGCAACGATGGTGTGAAGACTTATTCGGTTGACGTGACCGACCAGTGCCAGTCACAGGCCCACGGGGGAGTGATCACGGTCTGGATAGACTGCACCAAGCTCGAACCGCCCGACAATCCCGATACAGGCGAGAGCAGCCTCTTCCGCCCCACCGTCGAAGACTATGACGAGGTGTATTGGGAGTTTGAGATGTAATCTCAGCACGCGCCCCCCTGAGTCAGGGGGGTGGGGGGCTGAACAAGCGTAAATCCATTTAGTTACTAACCCATAAAAAAACAGTCAAGACCAACAAGAACGACAACAAAACGAGAGAACAAAAATTTAATTATTATTCACTTAATACTATTTTTTAATTATGAAGAAATCATTTTTCGCAATGGCAGCAGTTGCCTTAGTAGGCTGCAGCAGCCACGACTTGGTTGACAACTCAGTAGGGTTCGACGGCCAGAACGGCAAAGAGGTACCCATCGAGTTCAACGTGCAGAAGCAGAACATCACACGTGCTGCCAATCTGGAAACAGTAAAGCACTATAACTTTGGTGTGTTTGCATACAAGGTGCAAGGTAAGAATGGACTGAACGATCAGTTAGTGATGGATAACTACCTGGTAGGATTTGGTGGCTCTGGCGTTGGCTATGACCACACAGCAGCTTCTACTTGGGCATCGGGACCTGGAACAACGAGCGACCATACCTCTCCTTGGTTCTATGAGGGGCTGGGTACTGCTGAGTACACTTCTCCAGCCTCTGGCTACTATCAGGCCAGCGATGAAAACTACATGTCGAAGAACACCCATCAGTATTTGCGTTATTGGGACTTGGCATACGCCAACACCAACTTCTATTGCTATGCTCCGTACAACAAGAACGTGACCCTCACTCACACTCAGGGCGGAACCAGCACGCTGACATTCCCCAACACCAACACCATTCGTGACGGTTACGACATGCCTCACAACAGCGCATACAATGACTATAGCCGTACTCTCGGTGAGTTCATGTATGCTGGTGTGAATGCCACGAACGCAAGCCTTTCCGACATCAGCGTTCCTTTCAAGCACCTGGGCGCACAGCTCTTCATCCGCTTCTATGAGGACATTCCTGGCTACAAGGTGGAAATCATTGAGCTTGCTCAGGACAGAGGTACTGCTGTTGGGAGTTTGGATGAAAAAATGAAAGGTATTCAGGCCGCTCCTTCTGTCAAGTCAGCTGATGCTCCTTACACCTACACAAAGGGCTATTATTATACTCACAGCGGTGCTACTATCAACTTCACTGAGAAAAATACCAGCACTTCTGCAGAATGGGCTGAGGGTACTCCCACTTTTAACTGGAGCGACGATAAGAAGGTACAGACCCCTCTTGCATTCAAGATTCCTCAGACTGATGATTTGTATGAGACCTATAGCGTAGCTCCTGGAAATCTGACTGCTTACACTTCTCCTAAATCTGTTAAATATAACAGAATCAAGGAAGCAGGTGAAGACTCTCCCCAGCAGTACAGCTACTCTCCCACGATCTACTATCCTGTAGCTCAGCCTCAGAGTGGTGCAGAAGAATACACGAACAGCGGCCTCACATTCCATGTGTCTTATCGTGTCATCGCTGAGGACAATGGTGAGGTGACAACCGTTCACAATGCAACCGTTCACGTTCCCGTTTCAGGTACAGCTACCGAGGGCGGCGTTTCAGGCACTTATCCCATCACCGCATGGAAATCTAACACGAAGTACACCTATACTTTCAAGATTACCAAGAATACCGCAGGTACTACCAATCCTGATACGGATATTGATCCTACCGATCCGACACCAGGTGACAAGAAGGCTCTCTATCCTATCGTGTTCGACCAGGCAACCATCGCCGATTACACTGAAAATGTTTCTGAGTACGTCGTATCTGAGGGTACAAATTACTAATAGCGATTACATTTCTCCAACTCGGCAGGGCCTGCACGTCAGGCTCTGCCGGGTGGAAAAACAAAAAGGGAAGGCAGATACAGAGCCTAATGATGAAATATCCGATAGGCATACAGAGCTTCGAGATTATCCGCAAGAACGGATATGTCTATGTTGACAAGACCGACTTAGTCTATAAGTTGGCCCACAGCAGCAAGACGGGCACCATCGAGGAGTGGGAATGTTCAGTAATAAGAAAAAAGAAAACATTGTAGCAACCATGTCACTATTCCGAGCAATACTACTGCTCACCGCCGCGCTCTGCCTGGCGTCGTGCTCCTCCGACACTGAGTTGGAGGAACAGAATGTGGTGGACCTGCGCCAACCCATGGTCTTCGGTACTCCAGCATCGCAGGCTGAGACCGAGGTGACCAGAAGCTCGGATCTGAACTCAAGATTCAACAACTTCAAGGTGGGTGTGTGGAAGGCTTTCGGCATGACTACTCAACAGGGTGTGATGGAAGGCTACGAAGTGCGCTACACGTCAACGGCAAGGACCGATGCCCCCGACAGCTACAACTGGTACTACGAGGACCTCAACGGCCAGCTTCTGCGCTACTGGGACCTCGGTGCATTCCCCTACGAGTTCCGCGCTGTGGCACCCTACATGAGCGGAGCAACCATCAGCCCGACAGGCATCAGCATCGATGTCACAAGTACCCCGTTCCGGGGACAGACCTACAAGGATGACGTGCTCAACGTGACGCACGACAATAGCGAACCTTGCCTTGTGGCACACGTCAGCCGCACGAGAGTTGCTACAGACTATGAGGACTGCGACAAGATAAAGAATCAGGAAATCAACACAGAGGGAAAGGCAAATGGAACCCGAGAGGTACACATGCCCTTCCATCACCTGATATCGAAGATTGGATTTCGCATCTTCATTGACAACCCCATGCCGCTCTACAATGACTACTCCATCAGTCTGCAGAGCATCAAGATAACGGTGCAGAGCAACGACAACTCTTTTGTCACCGCCGCCAACGGATATACTGCCACCAGCGACCAAGGATTAGGACACGGCACATTCACCGGTCTCACCACCAACCAAGGAACACGCGAAGACGAAGCAAAACCCTACGAATATACGCTTCTGGAACACGGTCTATACAGCATAGCAGAGGACTCGCATCGCGACTTCCACTACCACCTGAACAAAAACGATGCCTTCTGGCTCACACCAGAGGAGTGCCTGCACCAGATACCGCAGACGGGAATCACGCTGCGCGTTCAGGCCACCTTGAAGACTCACCACGTGGAGGGTGATGACCAGACATTTACCTTCGACAGCGTGCTCAGCACTGAGAACCTGCGCGACACCGACATAGCTGAGGGCGACTACTTCAAATGGAAGCCTGAGACGAAATACATCTACTACCTGCACATACCCAACCTGCACGGCCATGAGATTTACCTCAACACCTGCGAGATTCTCCCCTGGGACGAGGTGCAGACCACTGACATACAGGTGGAAATGTAGGAAGAGAGAATAAAAAAGGAAATTGCGACAAAACGAACATCAATGATGAAGTACCCGATAGGCATACAGAGCTTCGAGAAAATTCGCACTGGCGGATTCGTTTACGTTGACAAGACCGACTTAGTCTATAAGTTGGCTCAGGGCAGCGTGTACTTCCTTGCCCGTCCGCGCCGGTTCGGAAAGAGCCTGCTCATAGACACGCTGCGTTGCTATTTCGAGGGCTGTAAAGACCTGTTTGAGGGACTGAAGATGGCCGAACTGGGAATGCAAGGCATTACGCTAAAGAAGCAAAAAACATGAATGCAAGATAACAGCATACATTATATGACCAACCACCCATTCGATGAAGAAGAACAAGCAAGAAAAAGAATAAATAAAAAATAGATAAGTATTATGAAGAAGTTATTCAACTACACAATGGCCGCCCTCGCCATCAGCGCCATGGCTGCCTGTTCGGAAGACATCACTCCCGAAAACGTGGTAACAACTCCTGAGGTCATAGACCCCAACGCAGGAAAGGAAGTTATAGCCTTCTCGCCTGAAGGTAGCGGCATGACTCGCGCAGAAGGAGACCCCGTAGGTTTCGCTAATAACACAAAAGTCGTGATGCGTGTTAAAGCGCAGAACGGTACAGCAACTGGAAGAACCGACTACCGCTATACACAAGCCGTGCTGAAGGCAGGAGTAAAGGTTAGTGACTGTTGCACTGCTTGGGGAATGAACTATGAGCACAATCACCTGACTTATATTGCAGACAATATTCGCTATTGGGACGATGCCTTCGGACGTGAATCGAAGTTGACAATTTATGCGGTGGCTGTACCAGATCAGTCTGATCCCACTAATCTTGCAGATGATATTCTGGACCAAACATTGGGAAACATCACCGCTGTCAATCCGACCACCAATCCCAAATGGTACACCGTCAATGAGGGGAAAACAGAAGATACCAAGATTTCCTGGACTGTATCTAAAGTACAGGATGCCACAACTATGCCACAGGAAGACCTTGCCTATAGCAACAACATCCGGTCTGATGTGCCTACAAGTGATGTAAAGGAGAAAGGACGCTACAAGCAAACTTGGGGAGGCACACCTGCAGACTGGCAAAAAACTATGGACTTTGGCCGTCTGGAATGGGAAGCACAAACTGGCAGCTCAACCGTTGGTAAGTTCGATCAGGGACATCTGCTCTTTAAGCATGCCCTCACCTATCTGGAAATCCAACTGAACGAAGGTGCAGGATATAAGCCAGAAAGTGCTACAGATTTCGACTGGACCAACCCTAATTCTGGCTCAACCCAAAGCATCAAATTGAAGTACTTCCCTATAGCAGGTGAACTAGACCTCAGCAAAGCCATCAATGCTGATGGTATGTGGACTCCCACAACTCCCACCGTAGGGACTGACGATATTATTCAGCTGAAGCAGGTACGTGCTGCTGACGGTACAAAAATCACGTTGGAAGGCTATGTGATTCCTGGAACCACACTGAGTGGAAACACCAATAACCTGATAGAATTTGAGATTGACAATACGAAGTACTATGTCACCGGTAATCAGATAGCAACGGCTATCACGAGCCATGATGGAAGCAAGACTGCTGAAGCTGCCAAGACGCTTGCCGGCAAGAAGTACGTCATCAACCTCACCGTAGGAAAGACTGCAATCTCACAAATTACGGCTGCTATCTTACCATGGGAAGATGTCAACACTACAACAACTGAAGCAAACAACACCCACTTCTCATTCGAATTTGAAGATAGAGGCACAAAACTGGACGGCTCCGGCTCGAATGCCGATATGTTCGACATATATTGTGCAGAACGAACCGCAGGTGATTTTATTGACAACGTAACAACTGACGGAACTCCAGCTACCACTTCTACTTATGATTACGAATGGAAGACAGGATATGGTACCGCTGCAACTAAGACCTATGTTACAGACCACTGGACGACTAACTGGCATTGGAAGAATAATAAAACATGGTATCACTTCCGTGCAGCAGGCACAGGCGAAAGTAAAACAACATCGCCTACTATCACTGTAAATGGAACCAATGGCGACTACTTTGCTATAAATCATGGTGCTATTGATGGTTCTGGCAGTTACAAAGACTGGGTTTGGGGCGCTCCATTTGTTGATGTTGCTGCCAACTACAAGTTCTGGTATGACACGACCGATGGTTTCGCAACGAAAAAGGGAAGTTCTGACTACCAAATTGCACCTGCCATCGCATCCACACACGATGTTATCAACATGCTGTTGTTCCACATGACCAGCCAGATTACGGTAAACCTGTCTACCACTGATGGTGATGACAAGGTGGTGCTCTATGTACCAGAGGATAATACTGACCCAGAGCATCCCATTGCTGCAAAGAAAACCGAAGTAAAGATTGTCAGATTCATCCCATCAGGTAAGGTTCGCATGGGAACAGGACTTGTCGTGCCTGATGAAGTCACACGAACAAGCCAAGTCATGAAAGATGGCACACCTCAGACAACAGTAAACGAAACTTCGAAGACCTATGACGGCTTCACTTGGGGTATGGTGCCGCAGCAATTAAACTACACAACTGATGCCATCGGCTTGGAAATTACTACGCCTGATGGAAATACATACTACGTAAGAGACCTGAGCACGATTACCGCACAGATAACTGACGATCCTGAAAGCCTGAAGGAGACACATCTGGCTAATCCATATACTCAGGTTGGCAGCACGGGTAAATACACCATCAATGAGTGGTTCCCCCACTACAAGTATGTCTACAACATTACCTTGAAGAAGAAGGGCATTTTGGACATCACCGCTGCCATCCTGCCGTGGGAGATTGTCAATGGCGACAACATCAACATCGACCTGGAGAACTAACCGCCCGTTCGGCGGGATTTGCAATCCCGTCGCCGTGAGTATAAGGATTTATAATCCGCCCTCGTTCGAGCAGCATCTGAACAAATCGTCATAATAGTAAATATCAAGAATGAAGTATCCGATAGGCATACAGAGTTTCGAGATTATCCGCAAGAACGGATATGTCTATGTTGACAAGACCGACTTAGTCTATAAGTTGGCCCAAGGACATATCTGCTTCCTCGCCCGTCCGCGCCGACTGCATCGTGGAGACACCCGGCTACGTGTAAAAACGTGGATGCACCGGCCATCATCGTGGAGCTGAAATACGATAAGGATGCCGATACCGCCATCAACCAGATTCTGCGCAAGGAGTATCCTGCAAAAGTGGCACAATATACGGACCGCCTGCTCCTTGTGGGCATCAGCTATAACAGGGAGACAAGGTTGCATGAATGTAAGATCATTAAAAACTATTAATGATGTTGAAGATCAAGAACAAGACATATCGCACACTTAGCGCCAAGCCGCTCGCGGCTGCCGCCCTGCTGCTGCTCTCGGCATGCGCCGCGGAGGAGGAACCGCAGGTGGCAGGCAGCAGCATCGGCTCGCAGCTGAAGACACCCATCGAGCTTTCGGCAGGCATCGTAGGCGAAGGAGGTGCTGCCATGACACGCGGCAATAATCCGGCTCTGACACGATCGGTGACCACGATAGACAAGCCCTATAACCAGTATGCACAGGCATTCAGCAAGGGCACCAGCTTCTATATGGTGATGAAGAGTACGGAGAACGACGATGCCACCCTCTACACCCGCACCATCGGCTACGGACAGATGAACGTAGATGCCAGCAATACCGACGTGTATTTCGCTGAGGGCTATAACCGCTACTATGAGGACAGCCACTCGCGAGCCTCACAGCTGTCGGTCTATTCTGCCTGCGTACCCGGCTACTATCTTGCTGGTTCGGTATTCGCAAAGCCAAGCACATACGATGGCGAATGGCCTAACGGCACGCTTGACGCCACGACATGGACGGTGGGAAGTTCATCAACTTATGCCAACGCTTGGTCGGGTTCTGCATCTTTAACCACCATTGCATGGCCTATCGACCGCACGGCAGATGACGATGTAACGTCGCAGACGGCCAACTTCCTCAACAGCCAAGACCTCTGTTTCAGCAACAATGTGTCGAAATATCAATCAGGAACGAATCCTGAAACGGACGCTCCTGTATATACCGACAACCGTATCAAATTCGATGAAGGCATCCGAAAATTCACAGGCAAACGTCTGGTGTTCTACCATGCCCTGACGATGGTGACGTTTAAGATTAAGAAAGGCGAAGGCTTCGAAGGTGCGACCTTCAACTTCACAGACAACGGCACTTCGACAACGAGCAAGAATTTCGTGATGGTGGGCTTCAACACCTCGGGTACATTCGACATTACGGATGGTGAATTCGAGTCAACAAGCTCGACAACCATCAATAAGCTGCATATCACGGAAGACAACAGAGCCACCAGCGGCACATACGCCTACGTCATCAGTGGTCTTTTGGTGCCAGGCAGCGACCTCAATGCCAGCGACAAAGACGACACTCACACCGTACACTTCGAGTTAGACGGCAATCTCTACCACGTCACCAAGAAACAGCTGGCCGACGCACTGGCAACCAAGACACTGAGCGACGGCACAACTCCTGCTTTGGAGACCCCCGATGGAACCGTAAAGAAGCTGATGCGCCCTGGCGTACACTATGTGTTCGAAATGACTGTAGGCAAGCGCAAGATGGACCATCTAACTGCTTCGGTCGTACCCTGGGAGAACGTGGAAGCCGCCGAGACCACGCCGAGCAATGCCCGCATCGTGGTGTCGCTGCTGAAAAATGGTACGCTTCAACGTGGCTCTGCCTCATTCGACCTCTATCGCAAAGCTGACGTGGCCGATGCAGTTCCTGCAACCACCGAGGCAGAAAATGCCTATGCCAGCTTCCAATGGAATACGGGCTATGCGCCAGCAGGCACGCCCGATGCTAACAGGGCAGACCTCACAGAAACAGGAACAGACACAGGTATCTATAAGGCCGACGAATTTGGAGAGTCGAGCACACCGTGGTACTGGCCCGACAACAAGACTTTCTACCATTTCCGTGCTGTCATGCCCAAGAATACGACGGTAACAGAAGATGAAACAAACGGCGACTACATCAGTCTGACGGGTGAGTCAATTGCCACGTATGGTGCTGATGATTATACAGGAACATGCTGGGGCGCACCGTTCAAGCATATTGATGTCACTGAACCTGCAAACCAGCGACTCGCCTATTCTACTGAGACTGGCTTCGACAACACACAGAATATAGGTGCTAACCCAGATGCAGAGAGTAACCACCAGATATCGAAGGCCATTGGCGTTACCGAGAATACCATTGACATGGAGTTGTTCCACATGATGAGCGACGTGACCATTCAGCTCACCACCACTACAGGTTCCGATGCCGTGACACTGGCAGGTGCAACAGTGAGAATGAGCAATATATATAATAGCGGCTTAGTGCGAATGGGTACGGGCAAGGTGGAAACAACCGGTGCTATAGCATCGCCTGAGATTGGCGGCACGGTGACCCTACACGACACTAAATATAAGTGGCGTTATGCCTTTGTGCCGCAGTCGCTCGCTACAGTGGTGCTCACCATCAAGACAACAGACAACAACCTGTATCTGGTGGACATGAAGGATGTAGTGGCCAGTTCTATAGGCAGCAACGTCATTGCTGCACCCACCTACGCAGACAATAAAATCAACCGCTGGTATCCCAACTACCGCTACACCTACACGTTCAAGCTGACGAAGAGCGACATCTCGCTCATCACCGCCACCCTGGCCGACTGGGAGGACGTGACGGCAGGCGACGACAACGTGCAGATCAGATAAAAAGAGAGAAGAAAGGAACGAAAAAATGGGTACATACATTAATAAAGGGAACTATGCTTTCCAAAGCGCACGCAATAGCGAATATGTTGATAAGTCGATGCTTATTAACGTAGTCAATGGTACGCTTTTCACTGAGTTCCGTTTCAGCTGCGTCAGCCGTTGCCGTCGGTTCGGCAAGTCGATGGCAGCCCGGATGCTGTGTGCCTATTATGACAAGTCGTGCGACTCGCACCACTTGTTTGAAGACCTGGAGATAGCCGGCGACCCGTCGTTCGGGCAACATCTGAATAAGTATGCCGTCATCTATCTGGACATGACGAGCTTCATCACCCGTTTCCACGACCATAGCGTGGTGGAACATATCAATGAAGAGCTGCTCGAAGATGTGCATGCTGCCTACCCCGATGTGCCAATGAAAGACGGTGACGACCTGATGGCACTCCTCATCCGAATCGCTGAGGCCACAGGAGAGCAGTTCTTCTTCATCATCGACGAGTGGGATGCCATCTGCCGCGAGTTTAATCCTGGCACCAAGGCCATGGATGACTATCTGAACTGGCTGCGCCGAATGTTCAAGAGCAATGAGGCACTGTCGGTATTTGCAGGAGCCTATCTCACAGGCATCCTGCCCATCAAGAAATACAGCACACAGTCGGCCATGAACAATTTTCAGGAGTATTCCATGATTGACCCCATGAACATGGCCTCTTACTTCGGATTCACCAAGAAGGAGGTGCAGGCACTGGCTGAAAAGCACCACATGGACTACGATGAGCTGGCGAAGTGGTACGACGGCTATCAGATAGGCGATGAGAAATCTATCTTCAATCCCAACTCAGTGATGACGGCACTGCGCAGCCGCAAGTGTCGAAGCTACTGGGCCAAGACAGCAGCTTATGGAACGGTGTCAGACTATATCACCCTGAACTTCGACGGACTGAAAGACGACATGCTGAAACTGATTGCCGGGGAAACGGTAAGGGTGAACACAACGAAGTTCCAAAACGACCTGGCTGTGGTGAAAAGCAAAGATGACGTGCTCACTGTTCTCATACATTTAGGCTATCTGTCTTATGACGATGAACGCAGACGCTGCTACGTACCGAACTACGAGGTGTCTGGCGAACTGTCGAATGCCATTGAAGATACCGACTGGACAGTTGTGGTGAAGTCGCTACAGCAGTCAGAAGATTTGCTGCAAGCTACCCTCGACGGCAATGCTGAGGCTGTGGCGCGCGGAATAGACCAGGCACACGACGAGAACACCAGCATCCTCTCCTATAACGACGAGAATTCTATGGCCTGTGTGCTGGCCATTGCCTACTATGCAGCTCGCGACAAATACATCATCCATCGTGAATATGCCAGCGGAAAGGGCTTTGCCGACCTGGTGATGATACCCCGAAAGGGGACAGACTCGCCTGCCATTGTCGTGGAGCTGAAATATGATAAAGATGCCGACACGGCCATCAGTCAGATTCTCCGAAAGGAATATCCGGCAAAGGTGGCAGACTATGCCGACCGCCTGCTACTGGCAGGGGTCAGCTACGACAGAGAGACCAAACAACATGAGTGTAAAATCATCAAGTACAAATAATGCTGAAATAGATAATCGGGAATGACTATGAAGCTGATACATTATTTATATATAGTACCCATTGCACTGCTCAGCGCCTGCGCCGAAAGCAATGAGCTGAACGGCAACAATGCTGCACAGCCCGATGCCAGCCGTCCCAACGGAGCCATCGAGCTGAGTGCTGGCATCGTGGAGGGCGGCAGCGCAGCCACGACACGATCTTCCGGCTCTGAGACCTATCACGGCTCGCATAAGGTGCTGACCGAAAACACCAAGCTGGCACTGCAGGTGAGCGGAACGTGGACGGGGCACACACCAGCGAGGGTCGTTCAGACAACGACGGCAACCATAAGCAGTGAGACTGGCAGTGAAACAAAACACAACAACGTAGTCTTCACCCCGATAGAGAAACTCTATTGGGACGACTACGGAACAGCCGATGAAGCCAACGCATTAACTGGTCGCACTGAGGGCCTCACCATCTATGGTGCAGCCATCAATGGAAAGACAGATGCTGCCCTTACTGTGGGTGACTGGACCGCACTCAGCTGGACACTGGCAGCTGACCAAAGTGCAGACAATGAGAAACCTGCTAAGAAGGACCTGCTCATATCGAATAATGTGCAGCCAGCACCAGGCGCTTCGACCTCTAACGACGGAACGTATAAGTTTACAGAGCGTGGCTCAGGCAAGCTCTTAGAGTTCCGCCATGCCCTGAGCAAGATCACCGTGAACCTCTTGGCAGGCGACGGCTTCGATGGCGTGTTCGGCTCTATCGCAGTGGAGCTGAAGAGCAATGGCACGACATGGCCTTACACCACTGGTACGGTGAACATCACTACAGGCGAAGTGACAGGACTGGGGGGCAACACCACCGTGACGATGGCACAGACGGCAACAGCCAGCACAGGCTACACCGTGACGAAGGAAGCCTTGGTGATGCCCGGCAGCGAGTTTGCCGATGCCACCGACCTGCTCCGCATCAATGCCGACGGAAATATCTACTACGTCAGTTCAGCGAAAATCCGCACGGCCATTGCCACGGAAGATCTGAAGACCGGCGATGATTACCTGGCCCTGGCCGGCAAGAACTATGTCTTCAACATCACCGTCAACAAGACGGAAATTGATGTCACTGCCACCGTTGTTGACTGGACAACGGTGACGGCAGCATCGGAAGCTCCGATTATCAACATCAGTGTAAGCTTCGGTAACCCAATTGCCACACGATTCCGATACGACCAGTTCAGCTTCTATCGCAGTCTGGAACTGAACGATAAATACAGCTGGAATTTCTCAGGAAATGACAACGGCTTTTACAAGCCGGAGAGCCGAATCACACATTCATTAGGGAGCATGTGGGCTTGGGCCCCGCCGCGATATTGGTCGGACCATAATACGCACTACCAGTTCCGGCTGGTATGGCCACGTGCTACGACCGAAACTAAAGTTGCCGATCCTTACCATCCCCATGTTGAGCGGAAAACATACGATGATGGCAGTACCTATTATCAGGTGATAGAAATAGCCAATGAGGCATACGAGAAACTCTATACACCTGGTGATGACGGTGTTAATCCTGTTGCTATTGTCGATAATGCGACTCATCATCCCTATCCTTCGAACTTGATGATAGCCCGTCCGGAAATATTCGATAATCCTGCAACGGAAGATGTGAACGAACAGCTATGCACTAACCATGAGACGGGACACACAACGACGAATCTCTATACCGGCGGCATCTGTGCCACTGAGGGAACAATCAACCTGACCTTCCGTTATGTGATGTGTCAGGTGGAGGTGAACCTCACCACGACCAGCACTGCCAGTTCAGTTAACCTTGATGGGGCAGTCGTTGAAATCACCAATGTGTATAGCACTGGCGACGTGAAGTTAGGCGATCGCAAGGTGATACATACAGGTAGCACTGGCTCCTATACATTGGATGCGGTTCCTGTGGAAGATGATGATCCTGCTACAGTGGACATCAATGAAAATACAGTGAGCAAGAACAAACGCTGGAGTGCCATCGTGCCTCAGCCGCTGACATACGGAGAGGCACGTGCCACAACGAATGTTCAGTTCAAGATAACCCTTGCCAATGGCGACGTTTACTATGCCGACGTGGCCCCCATCAAGAAGACCAGCTCATCCGATAAGGTCGCCCCCAACGGCGAGTGGGAATCGGGCTACCACTACGTCTATACCCTGAACATCTCTAAGACAGCCATCCGGGCTACTGCTACCCTGGCTGACTGGACAACTGTGAATGCCACGGAGGAGGTCTGGTTCTAATAGAGTGAAAAGTGAAGAATTTACTACCACGATGATGAAAATAAGAAACATATTATACATAGGCACAGCCCTGATGATGGCCGGATGCACAGGCGATGAAGCGGTCAGCGTGACTGGCACTTCTCCGTCGGAAGAACGCATCCCCCTGCGCCTTGAGGCCACACTGAGCGACGGTGCATCCCTGACCCGTGCAGCCGGCAAGGACTTCGAAGAGAACGACCAGCTGCTGGCCTATATCCGCCACACCACAGGAGGCTTGAAAGGCAGCTATACCACCACAAGCGCTGACCGCGCCCCGCTGCTTGTCACCTTTACCAAAGGCAGTGACGCGATGGCTGCCGTCGATGCCAACACCAACGGCACGAGCGACCTGACACCCACCGGCACACCGCTCTACTGGGACGACTTCAGCAACTCGACAACTGCCGCTACCGACCTGCGCACCTCGGGGCATGGCCTGCAGACATTCTATGGCTACTGCTATAATGGCGGGGCACCCGCCCCCCCCCCCGCGAAAGGCACATGCGCTTTGGGGTG